>OCVV011360937.1_pt1 | contig 64437 bp, 53 predicted proteins | sample 1539721 | NCBI WGS metagenome assembly OCVV01 (sample SAMN02144230, study PRJEB22623) | gut metagenome | biome: sheep rumen | host: Ovis aries | place: New Zealand
ACAGCGCTTGAAATTCAAGACCATCCGTCTCGCGGCACTCGCACGCTCCAAGGACTTGGCGCACATGTCCCAAGACCAAGAGACGTACAAGGCGGAGAAGAAAGCACAAGGTGCATCGTTCAAATACACCACCTATCTCGGATGGCTGTTCGGCAAAGGCTATCTGTACTACAACGAGAACACCAAACAAGTTGATTGGCCGGAAGAACTGTAACGTTAAATTGTTAAATTGTTAAACTGTTAAATCGTTATGACAAAGCAGCAGATTTATAAGATGGTAGTGACCATCACCACGGCGATTGTAACCTGTGTAGCCATCGCCCTCGGCTTACAGAGTTGCAACGTGACACGGACGGTGACGACACGGTCGGAGGCATGGCAACGAGGGGACACCTCCGTGGTCATTCAAACAAAGACCGTGGAGACGTATGACGCCAGCCGGAAGGGGTTGTAGGAGATCCGCCAATCTTGGCGGATGAAAACAAACAAAAAGCGCATTTCGGTGCGCTTTTTGTTATAACATCTTGCTGAGTTGCTCGTAATATTTGGGAGAGACGGGGACGGGACGTGATTTGGGAGTGTCCAGTTCGGCTTGGATGAATCCCTCCTTGTCCTTTCTGAGGACCGTGACATGTCGTGGATTGACGAAATAGGAGCGTTGGCAACGGATGATACCATGCTTCTCCATCAGTTCCTCAATACCCCGCATCGACTGACGCAAGGAGTACTCTTTGAGTTTGTCGCCATCCAGATAAAGGATAGTCACGTAGTTCTCTTTGGCTTCGATATAAAGCAGTACATCGTGCGCGATGACTAATTTGAGTCTGCCGGTGTTGTCTGTGAAGCGTATCAGATCTTCCTCTTTCGCATCTTCCTCATCGGGTCGGATGAGGGCGAAGATAAGCGCCAGAATGATATAGGCGAAAGGCAGAATACTGCTGCTGAGCCGGAAACACTCCGCTAACGCAGGAAAATAGCCGTAGTTGCCGTAGATGAGCGCCATGTATAGCGCGGCAAAAGCGGAGAAGATCACCATCTCTCCGAACGACCAAAGGGTGTATTGCAACCAACTGAGGCGCAATCGGTTCCGATAGACGGTCATGGGGATGCGGCTTGCGCACATGATACCGATCAGAATACACATGAGCATCAGGGTGTTGAAGATCGTCATTCCCCGGTTGGCATCGAGAAAGCGCACCATCCAAGCGCTATGATAAAAGAGGATGAATCCCAAAAAGTAAACGGGCATCGCGAGTACGTGCCACAACATGACTGTCACAGACAGCAGAGATTTGGGTATTTTTCGCATAATTTAGTCTCCTTTCTTCGTGTGACGAAATCCGAAAAAGCGGAATTTCGTCCCTATATAATCATTTTTGTCCCAAAAACGGCTATTTTGTCACATTTTTTCGTCCCTAATCACAATTAGTTGCGTGGGTGGCAAAAAAGCAGTAATTTTGCATCGATTTTAAAAAAAACTAATTGCTATGGACAAGACTATTATTATCACTCCCGCGAACGGGGTTCAGTACGATTGGAAAGCGATTGCGGCAAATCCGAGTGGTCTCCACGAGCCCAAGACGAATTTAGTAGCTTACAAAGCGCTTTATATAAATAAGATTGCACAGGCGCGTGCGTGCGGTCAAGAGCCGGTGCTGGTGAGTTTGCCGATAATGGATGAGAACCGTTTCTTTGCGTCGATCACGCGTGGTATGACGATGCAGGAGCGCCGGAACATCCTGTATTGGTTAGGCGGCAATCTGTCACGCTTGCGTAATATACATGAGTTATACAACCTGTGTCTCTTCCGTTTGGCGGCATTGCAGTGCGTGCATATTATCGATATCACCAGTCCTATGCTCGCGAGCGCTCATTACGAGCAACTCCTCGAGCAGGACGGTGTGACGCTTTCCGCACAGGGTCAAGCGATAGTCGATAATGAGTTATCGACGCTTTTGAGCCGCTTTAGCCTGCTCGCGAGCTAAGCGTTGTTGCTCGCGTTGCATTTTCTCCAAACGCTCCATAAAGCCGGACTTAGGTTTGCCGGCTTTTTTCTTTTTGTTCGCTTCCATCTCCGCGAGCATCTTCTCATCATTGAGCGTCCAGCGGAAGATCATGGTCTGGAGGATGGTGAAGAAGAGGGAAACGAGGTAGTAATAGCTCAGACCGGCGGCATAGTCATTGAAGATGAAGAGGAACATGAGCGGCATAGCGTACATCATGTACTTCATGAACTTCATATTCGGGTCTGTTGCCTGCGATTGCATGGTGATATAGGTGTATGCGATATTGCAGACGGTCATCAAGAGGCAGAAGAGGGAGAGGTGGTCTCCGATGAGCGGCAGATTGAATCCCCAATGGAAGACGGCATCGTATGTAGAGAGGTCATGCGCCCAGAAGAGTGATTTGCCACGGAGTTCGATCGCGGTAGGGAGGAACCAGAACATAGCCATCAGCACGGGGAACTGGAACAACATAGGCAGACATCCGCTCATGGGGCTTACGCCGGCTTGCTGATAGAGTTGCATGGTCGCCTGCTGGCGTTCCTGCATCTTCTCCGCCGGATATTTCTCGTTGATAGCGTCGATCTGCGGTTTGAGGACGCGCATCTTCGCGCTGGATTTATAGGACACAAAGACGAAGGGCAGGATGATGAGTTTGATGACGAGCGTCATGAGAAGTATGACGATACCGATATGGAGTCCCCAGCCGGTGAAGAGGTCGAACATAGGAATGACGAGGGCTGTGTTGATCCAGCTGACGATCTTCCAGCCGAGCGGCACCAGTTTGTTGAGATAGAGGCGGTTCTCTTTCTCCACGCCCTCGTCATAGGCTTTGAGGGTATGGTAATGGTTCGGTCCGAGGTAGAAACGGAAGCCGGTGGGGTTCTTGCCGGTGAGGTCGAAAGGCACCGAGGTGTGGGTGGTATATTGTTTGATATAGCCCGAGTATTTGCCCTGCAGGGTGGATTGGAACTGCGAGGAAGAGAAGGCATCGTCGGCGATGAGGACGGTAGAGAAGAACTGGTCCTTATATCCTATCCATTTCACGCGCGCGGATTCCTTGGCGTTATCATCCTTGCTCTCGGAGAGGGTCTCCATGTCCCCGCCGACGAGCATATACTGCAACTGCGCATAGCGTTCCTCGAACTTGCGTCCCTGCTCCTGTTGCGGGATGAGTTGACGCCATTGCAGTTCCAGCGAATTGACGTTCTGCGCCAACTCGGTATGCATGTTATGCGGTTCGAGTGCAAGATGCACCATGTAGTTATCCGATATCTCATAGACGAAATCGATCCAAGCGTCCTCCGAGGTGGTAGGCAATCGGAGGATGGCTTTGTTCGGCTCCTCCGAAGGAACGGGAGTGAAATAGAGGTTCGAGGTCTGCAAGATCCGGTTGTTGGCGGTGTTGAGCGTGAGTCCGAATGAAGCCTCGTCTCCGCGGAAGAGACAAAGCGGGTTGACGCTGTCTCCGCTGGCATGATAATCGAGCAGTTCAGCGCGCTCGATGACGCCACCCAAGGTGGAAAGAGTCAAACGCAGATGTTCGTTCGCCAAGGTGACGAAGTTCTCCTCTCCTTGTGCCGCGGGCGCAAAAGAGCCGTAAGCGGCTTTGATCCGCTCCTGTTGCACCTCGGCGGAGACTTCTTCTTTTTGTACCTGATTAGCTCCGGCAACGAATTGCAGCGAATCGCTGATGCGCTGTGCTTCGGCAGCTGCCATACGAGCCAGGTTAATAGAGTCCTGTACGCGTTGGCGCTCGGCTAATTGCTCCTTCGAGGGGCGATTAAGCATCGAAAAACCAACAATAATTGCGGCTATCAATAAAAAGCCGATCCAAGTGTTTTTATCCATTTACTTTTTTGTTTTTATATATTGTTTTCAATTGTTATCGTTTCATTTTGCCGAACAGGACGCCGATGTACAATCGCGGCCCGCTCGGGGTCATAAAATTGCTCCACCGGACGTTTCCCGCGAGGTTGCTGTCGGTCCGTCCGAAGGGAAGCATATAATCGAGTTTGAGCGTGAGTGCGACGTGGTCTGTCAGTCCGATTTCCACCCCGACATAAGGGTCGAGATAGAAGAAGGGGGTCTTGATATACGAGGCGTTATAGTTCGTCTCGCTGCCGGAATCGCCATAGGCGACAGGTGACTGATCAGGCACAAAGAGCCGTTTCATGGCACCACCACCGATGCCTGCTCCGGCTAAGGGCCGCACTCTGCCCCAGGGGAGATAGACATCGCACATGGCGCCTCCCCAAGCCGTACGCACGTTCGAACCCGTGCCGCCGGAGATGACCATGTTGCTGACATATCCCTCGGCACCAAGGTGAATAAAATTGAGTAAGTGTACACGCAGTGTACCTCCTAAACCGTAGCAAAAGCCGGATCGGGGCAGTTTCATCACATATTCGGGGCTACCCAAGCCGGTGTTGCTGAATACTTTCGTGGGGTCGTCAGAGAAGAGGTATCCGCCATGGAGGAACATGCCCCCGGAAAAGCCGGAGAAGAGAACGGATCCCCGTCTGCTGTTCTCATTGACGCCGGACGCAGTATTCTCCTGCCCCCGGGCGTAAAGACCCGGAGACAGGAAGACTAATACGATGAGTATAACGAGTTTTCTTTTCATCAAATAATATCAAACGCCACGTCCATCATATTGGTGAATGAGTTCTGGCGTTGCTCTGCGGTGGTTGCTTCTCCGGTGAGGATATGGTCGCTGACGGTGCAGATGACGAGTGCTTTTTTTCCTGCCCGTGCGGCGTTGAGATACAATGCCGGAGCTTCCATTTCGTCCGCCAAGACGCCCATCTTGGTCCAATTCGCCTTACGCGGATCTTCGCTATAGAAGACATCGGCGGAATAAACGTTTCCAACATGGTAGCGATAGCCGAATTTCTCACAGGCATCTACGGCTTTGCGTGCCAGGTAGAAGTCTGCAATCGGCGCAAAATTACCTTGCAGGTTGAACTGGTCGGCATAGTTACTCTCGGTGCAGCTACCGAGTGCGATGACGATGTCTCCGAGGCGCACGTAGTTTTGGCGTGCACCGCACGAGCCTACGCGGATGATCGTGTCCACATCGTAGAAATTATACAATTCGTAGGTGTAAATACCGATAGAGGGAATACCCATACCGTGTCCCATCACCGTTATTTCCTTACCTTTATACGTGCCTGTATAGGCGAACATGTTACGAACCTGGTTCACGAGTTTGGGGTTCTCCAGGTAACGCTCTGCCATCAGTTTGGCACGGAGGGGATCACCTGCCATGATGACTGTTTTTGCAATTTCTCCATACTGCGCACCATTGTGCGGAGTAGGGCAATTTCCTTTTGCCATAATTTGTGTTTTTTTAAAGGTTATTATTTCAATTCACAATGCACAATTTACAATTTACAATTATCAGTTGTTTTTGTACCAATAAATGGCTTTTTGCAGGTCTTGGGGGGTATCGATGCCGATGGTTTCGGTGTCGGTAATTCCTACCCGGATCTTGTAGCCGTTTTCGAGCCATCGTAGTTGTTCGAGGCGTTCCTCTATCTCCAGCGGACTTTGCGGCAGTTGGGTGATCTTGGCGAGCACATCCGCGCGGTATGCGTAGATACCGATATGGCGGTAATACTTGCCGTTAGAGGCGGCGATCACTTTGCGGGAGAACATCTTCGCCTCGCCGGAAGCCACGTCCCAATTCACCTTAGGGGTATTCACGTTCTCCAGATCCGCCGGTGTGTCCGCTTCGGTGAAGGGTCTGACCAAGGTGGCTATATCCGTTCCTTCCCGGTCAAAACACGCCATGAGTGTCTCGATCTGCTCGGGTTGGATGAAGGGTTCGTCGCCTTGTATGTTGATGATGACGGTATCGGGGTCGTTCTGCGTCCGCCATGCCGGTGTGGTGATCGCCTCGTATGCTTCCAGACAGCGGTCGGTACCGCATTTATGATCCTTGCGGGTCATGACCACTTTGCCGCCAAAGGCTTCGACGGCATCGTATATCCGTTCGTCGTCGGTAGCGACGACCACGGTGGTCAGGGCTTTCACCGCCTGTTCGTACACACGGCGGATGACGGTCTTTCCGCATATGTCCTCCAGCGGTTTGCCGGGGAAGCGGGTAGAAGCATACCGCGCCGGGATAATTCCAATAAATTTCATAATAGTTTATTTTTTTTCGAGATCACGATTTGTTCGCAATTTCTCCGTTTTCTATTTTGGACAGCAGGTTCATCGCACCGGCTATCGTTTTGACGTTCGTAACGGTGACATATCGTCTGCCGGTTTTAATGCCTTTCTTGTCTTTCTCTTCGTGCAGCGTGCATCGTTCGGGGCGCGTGATAGCGTATTGGACGATGTTGCCGAACGCTTCCGATTGCCAGTAGGCATCGCGGTTGAGCACCAGATACAGGGTCATGCGTTCGCCTTTGAGCAGGATTTTTTCGATTCCCAGCCGGCAACAAATCCATCTCAGCCGCACAACGCTCAGTAACTCTTCCGCGGGTTCGGGCAAAGCGCCGAAGCGGTCGATGAGGCGTTTGCGATAGTCCAAGAGCATATCTTCGCTATGCAGACTGTCCAGTTCGCGATAGAGGGTGATGCGCTCCGACACGTTCTCGATATATTCGTTCGGGAAACAAATCGGCAGGTCGGTTTCCAACTGACTGTCATGGCACCAAACCATTTTCTCATTGGTATATTTACCTTCTGCGATTTGGCTCTCATCGGAACCGAGACCTTCTTCCTCTTTCAGTTCCTCGATCGCTTCGTTCAGGATCCGCTGATAGGTCTCATAGCCCAAGTCGGCGATGAATCCGGATTGCTCGGAGCCTAACATGTTTCCTGCTCCTCGGATATCGAGATCCTGCATAGCGAGGTTGAATCCGGCACCTAATTCCGCGAATGTACTGAGTGCCTCGAGCCGTCTTCTGGCATCCTCGGTGAGCAGTTCGCGTTCAGGGGCGATAAGGTAGCAATAAGCTTTTCGGTTGCTTCGTCCCACACGTCCGCGTAACTGATGCAAATCCGCCAGACCGTATTGGTTCGCCGAGAAGATGAGGATCGTATTGACGTTCGGTATGTCCACGCCGGATTCGATGATAGTGGTGGATAGGAGGATATCGTAATCATAATTGATAAACGCCTCCAGCCGCTCTTCCATCTCTCCGGGCGGCATTTGTCCGTGGGCGGTAATGATACGCGCCTCCGGGCATAGTTTCTGTATGCGCCGCTCGATGCGGGGTAACATCTCGATGCGGTTGTTGACGATGAAGATCTGGCCGTTTCGTCCCATCTCCAGGTCAATCGCCTCTTTGATGATGTCCTCGTCTTCGACGGTGATCAGTTCGGTCTGTACGGGGTACCGGTTAGGCGGCGGAGTGGTCATGACACTCAGGTCGCGCGCACCCAAGAGGCTGAATTGCAGCGTTCTGGGTATCGGTGTGGCGGTCAGGGTCAGGACGTCCACGTTCGTACGTAGCGTCTTCAGTTTCTCTTTCGCCGCAACGCCGAATTTCTGCTCCTCGTCAATGATCAGCAGTCCTAAATCATGCCATTTGACGGATTTGCCGATCAGTTTGTGGGTGCCGATGAGGATGTCTATTTTGCCATTTTCCAAGTCGGCTAACAGTTCCTTTACTTCTTTGGCGGATTTCAACCGGCTGAGGTGCTCGATCCGCACGGGGAAGTTCTTCATGCGCTCCTTGAAGGTGTTGTAATGTTGGAGTGCGAGTACGGTAGTAGGCACCAGCACCGCCACCTGTTTACCGTCTGTTGCCACCTTGAACGCCGCGCGCATGGCTACTTCTGTCTTGCCGAAACCGACATCCCCGCAAACGAGCCGGTCCATCGGCATCGGGCTTTCCAGGTCGCGCTTTACATCAGCGGTGGCTTTCGCCTGATCCGGCGTGTCTTCATAGAGGAAGGAAGCCTCCAGTTCATGTTGCATGTACCCGTCCGGCGAGTAAGCAAAGCCTTTCTGCTGTTTGCGTGTAGCGTACAGTTTGATGAGATCCCGCGCGATCTCCTTTACTTTATCCTTTGTCCGCTCTTTGAGCCGTTCCCACGCTCCGCTACCCAAGCGTGCGATAGTGGGTTCGGCACCCTCGCGGCCTTTGTATTTGCTGATTCGGTGGAGGTTATGAATGCTGACAAACACATTCGCTCCGTCGCGGTAGTTGAGTTTGATCATCTCCTGCGGTTTGCCGTTGACGGGTGTGGTGACCAGTCCTCCGAATTTGGCAATACCGTGGTCGGAATGCACGACATAGTCGCCTATCTGGAGTTGGTTGATTTCCCGTAAGGTGATGATAGCTTTTCCTCTCCGTGCGTTCTCGCTGCTCATGGTCACGCGGTGGTAACGCTCGAAGATCTGATGGTCGGTGTAGCAGCACACTTTCATCTCATGGTCCACAAAGCCCTCGTGCAACGTGGCGTTGATAGGGATGAAGGCGGAGGTGGGAGTGGGGTAGGCTTCGATGATCGCCTCCAAGCGGTCCAACTGTTTCTTTTGTTCCGCTAAGATATAGATCACATAGCCGTCCTCACAGTGTTTCTGCAGATCCTCTGCCAGCAGGTCGAACTGCTTGTGGAAAACCGGTTGCGGAACAATATCAAACGCAATCTTGCTATGGGTAGCAAAGGTGCTCTTCTCCGCGATCTCGATCGTTCTTTGTTGAGGGAGGTTTGCGACGGCTCCGGATTGCCCCAAGCCCTCCGATTTATACCTCACCACGGCGAAATCATTGCTGACCCAAACCGCCTTTTCCGAGAGATAATCCACAATAGTGGATTCCGTCTCCGCCTTGGAGAGTGATGCCGGTGGTGTGCCCACGATCTCCGCTTTCTCCACGCGGTTCTTACTGAGCTGGTCCTCGATGTCAAACTCGCGGATGCTGTCTATCTCGTCGCCGAAGAAATCCAGACGGTAGGGGTTGTCGTGGCTGTAACTGTATATATCGACAATGCTTCCTCGGATAGCGAACTGCCCGGGTTGGAACACAAAATCCACATGCTCAAAGCCCAGTTCCGCCAACCGCCTTCCTAACTCCGTCTGCTGTATCTCTTGCCCCACAAGGAGGGTCATGCTACCGGCGGCGAGTTGCTCTTTCGCCGGCACCGCTTCCGCGATGGCTTCCGGACAGGTCACGACGATGAAGTTCTTTCCTCCGTTTCGCAATGCGCTGAGGCATTCGGTTCGTTGTATCTGCGCCGCTTCGTCCACCGCGCGCCGTTTCTGTGCCGCGGGGAAGAAGAATACGCTCGGATCGATGTTCTCCGCCGCCTGACCTTTGAGAACCCGCAAATCCGCGTAGAGGTACTGCGCCGCCTCCGCATTGTCCATCACGATAAACAGCGGCTCGTCGAGTTGCGCCAGCACCATCGCTCGGGCACTGGCACGCAGACCCGTCAGAAGAAGATGTCCCTCCTTCCCCCTGCGCAACTCCTTCCCGATCAGACCGATCTGAGGATGTTGGCGGAACGCTATTTCCAATTCACTGATTTGCATTTGTTCATTATCGATGCCAAATAAAGCGTGCAAAGTTACAACTTTTTTTTCATATACACAAGCGCGCGGGTACATTATTTTGAAAAAAGTGCGTTTTTGGCGGTTTTTGGGGCGAAAAAAATGCACCTCTATTGTGTAATTCGGAAAAAAAGAGTAATTTTGTCGTGCCAAATAGTGTGCATAGATGAAATTTTTGATGCTCATACTGTCCGTGATGAGTTTTTTAGTGGAAACGAAGAACTCGGTGAAACCGGAGGGGACATGGCCTTATGACATGGAGGCCGTTTATTCGTGTTCGTACCAGAAAGGCACGGTGCGAAAGGACGACCGCGCCGTGCTCACGGTGACCGGTTTGGGCGGGGTAAGTATTCAGAAAGTGTGCATTTGGGTTAAGTCGAACAAGCAATCCGGAGCCGGCAAGTATATAGTGACGGCGAATAAGGAGCAGATCGCGCAGGGGGCGATTTCGCACCGGGATCTGACGGGTGACGGTAGCACGTTCGTGTTATGGGATCTCTATTCGGGCGAATGCGCCGATGTGGATGAACTGAGCGTTATTATCGACGGCACGGAGAACTCGCTTTATATCGAGCGATACGAGATCACCTGGAGCACTGCGTCGCCTCATTCGGTCACGCTGATGAACGGATATGCCGAATACGCGGTGATGACGGAGCGTTCCGGCGGAAGCGGTATTGTGTTGCCCTCGCTGCCCGATACGGCGGAATGGAGGTTTATGGGATGGTCGGAGAAAGAGATCCGTGCCACGACGCAAACGCCCACGATCCTTGCGGCGTATTCGAAGTATTTCCCGCGTGAGGACACGTATCTCTGGGCGCTCTACAAGCAGCACTGGTCCCAAGAGCCGGTCTATATGACCGAACCGGTATCGGGTGTCTATATGTACGTCAACCGGTATCTGCAGACCGCGCTGTCGGGGGTGCCGGAGAAGGGAATCATGCAACCGGCGGCTCTCAATCCCAGCGACGAGGACCAGCACTACGAGATCACCTTTGCCTCCCCGGACACGGCGTATATCCGTCATGCGGCAACGAACACCCCTATCGGTTACGAGGGCACGCAGTTGGCGGTAAAGGTCTCCCCGTGGCAGGTCTATCACGACGGGGAAGAAACGCTCTTTTATACCACGGTGAACCAAAAGACCTATGTCTTGTGGCTTAATATAACGGACTGGAGCGGCGATAATTACCATGCCGGCTTACTTGATGCACCCCTCGGCACATCGCCCGTGGCGCTTCAAACGATACCCGAGCAAGGCAGCGAACCCTTGTATTCCTGCCACCCCGAAAATCCGCAGGGCATAAGCCCCGTGACCACAAGCGAACAGAGCTATTCGATACCTTTCGGTATATACGAATTGCGCATAACTAACGGACAAAAACAACTGATAATCAGATGAATATAATACTTGTAATACTTTCCGTCCTGCCTTCGATTTTAGCAGGCGACTTTACTCCCCAAACGCTCTCTGTAGCAGAGCAGGACAGTATCTTGAACGGCGTTCCCGAACAGCGCTACCGCCTCGAATACGAGAACGAAGAGCGTATTTTCCGCCGTTCCATGACAGCCGATTGGTATATCGTTGATACGCAGAAGAATACCCGCAAACAGCTCGGTGCCGGCATGAAATTAGGCAAAGTACGTGATGCGGTGATCAGCCCCAACGGACGGTATATCGCTTTTGCGCAAGGCAACAACCTCTATATCCACAAACTGGATTTCGGCACGGAGGTAGCGGTAACCAAAGACGCTAACCCCGACATCATCAACGGTATAGCCGATTGGTTGTACGAAGAGGAGTTCGGCACAACGGCGCTTTTCGCGTGGTCGCCGGATTCGAAGCAGCTGGCGTTCGTCCGTCTTGACGAGCAGGAGGTGCCGTCTTTCGCTTGGCAGAACTACCTCGGAACGGACTATCCCGCGGCGGACACGTTGCGTTATCCCAAAGCCGGTTACCCGAACGCCAAGGCCTCGGTTTGCGTGTATGATGTACCTACCAAAGGTATTCTGACGATGCAAGTGAATACCGAGGAGGACAATGTCTATTTCCCGCGGCTCCAATGGGTAAACGAGGCGTTGATGGTGCTTCGTGTCAACCGGGATCAGACGAAAATGGAGGTCCTTTCATGCAACCCCAAATCGACCGTAGCGCACACGCTTTACAAGGAAGAGAGCGATCGCTATTTCGTGGATTATGAGCTCTTTGACCGGTGGCTCTGGCTCACGGACGGACGGATCATCGCGTTAAGCGAAAAAGACGGATGGCGGAGAGCCTATCTGCTTGACAAACAGGGGTTTGTACAAAAAGCGCTTACCCCGGATGGAATGGATGTAACGGCATTGTATGCGTTTAACGAGAAGACGCAGACGCTCTTTTATCAGGCGGCAACCACCCCGTCGGTACGGGATCTGTATGCGTTACAGCTCAAGAAAGGCGAGGTGACGCGTCTCACGGAGAGCGACGGCACTTACAGCGCACGCTTTGCCAAGGACGGCAACAGCGCCGTGGTCTGCTTTCAGTCGTTCACTACGCCGAACGAGTATTCGTTTTTCTCGAAGAACAAATTTACCCCGTTGAAACAGAATACAGAGGTGCAGGAGGCATGGCGTTCGTACGGATTGCCTGAGCCGCAACTGCTCCGCATCCCCAATGCCGAGGGTCAGGAACTGGAAGCGATGCTTCTTCTGCCCGAAAGCTCCCAAGCCAAAGGTTTCCCGCTGGTTGTCATGCACTATTCCGGTCCGCAGAGCCAACGCGTTTTGAACCGCTGGCGCAAACGGTTTGAGTATGCGTTGGTGGAAGAGGGTTATGCGGTGCTGATTGTAGATAGCCGTGGCGGCGATTGTCGCGGCAGGGCATGGCGCAACGAGACCTATATGTCGCTTGGTCAGAAAGAGGCGGAAGACCTCATCGCCGCCGCAAACTATATCGGCAAGCGGGCTGATATTGACGCGGAGCGGATGGCGATCCTCGGTTGGAGTTACGGCGGTTATCAGACGCTTTACACCATGAGTCAGAAGAACCATCCTTTCAAAGCCGGTGTGGCGATAGCCCCGGTGACGGATTGGAAACTATATGACACCGGTTATACCGAGCGTTATATGCGCCGGCCGCAAGTGAACCCGCGCGGTTACCGGGAAGCATCGCTGCTGAACCATGCCGGGGATCTTACCGGCGAAGTGCTGATTATCCACGGCACCGCCGACGATAATGTCCACGTGCAACACACTATGCAATATATTGACGCGCTCGTGCGCGCGAACAAGCAGTTTGAGATGCAACTCTATCCGGATGACAACCATCATCTGCGCAAGGGTAACAATGCCGCCCATATGCACACGCGGGTTCTGAAATTTTTACATAACAATCTATAAATATCAAACTAAAAAACAAAATCAATTTAGTACTATGAGTCAACAACAACAAAACAATTCACTTCGTATCATGACGATCGTTGCGATGATGTTTCTCTATGCAATGATCTCGTTTGTAACGAACTTAGCAGCTCCGGTGGGTAAGATCTGGGGTGCCTCCTTTGACGATCCGGCACAAGCGGAGCGTATGGGTATGTTAGGAAACCTCTTTAACTTCCTGGCTTACCTCATTATGGGTATTCCCGCGGGTAACTTCCTGGCGAAGAAAGGTTACAAGAAAACCGCTCTCACCGCAATTTTCTTAGGTTTCTTGGGAATCACGGTGCAATGGCTGAGCGGCGTATTCGACAGTTTCTATGTCTATTTAGCAGGTGCATTACTCGGTGGTTTCTGCGTCTGCATGCTCAATACCGTAGTGAACCCGATGTTGAACTTGCTCGGCGGCGGAGGCAACCGTGGTAACCAGTTGAATATGATCGGTGGTACGCTCAACTCCCTTTCCGGCGCGCTGACGCCGATGTTGGTCGGAATGATCGTAGGAGAGAGCCTTGCGGGCAAGGAGATTGATGATGTCAACGTGGTGCTCTATATCGCAATGGCAGTCTTTGCAATCCTGTATATAGTGATCCGCCTGACGCCCATCGCAGAGCCCGAGGGAGCCGGACAGGAAGTAACATACGAACGTACTCCGTGGTCCTTCCGCCATCTGACCCTCGGCGTGATTGCAATCTTCTTTTATGTAGGTGTGGAGATTGGTATTCCCGCTACTCTTATCTCGTATCTGACGCCGAAAGTAGGTTTCGCCGCTGCCGGGCTCATAGCCGGCCGTTACTGGATCCTGATGCTCGTCGGCCGTTTTATCGGTTCGGCTATCGGAGGCAAGGTCAGCAGTCGTACGATGGTTATCTGTGTAGCTTCCGCCGCCATCGCATTGATGGTCGCAGCGATGCTTATTGGTGACAGCGTGATGTCCAAAACGATCGTTCAAGGGGCTGTCACCGAAATACCGTTAGCCGCTACGCTGATCGTTCTCTGCGGTCTCTGTACTTCCGTCATGTGGACCTCCATCTTCAATATGGCGACGGAAGGTCTGGGTAAATATACCGCCAAGGCATCGGGTATCTTTATGATGATGGTGTTCGGCGGTGGTGTTGTGCCGCAGATCCAGAGCGCTATCGCAGCGCACGATTGTCTGCTCAGTTATATCGTACCCGTAATCAGTGTGGCGCTTATCCTTTGCTATGCGCTCTGGGGTAGCAAGAATGTGAACAAAGACATCAAAATAGACTAACAACTTAACAATTTAACAACATGAAAAAATACGCTTTAGGCATCGACTTGGGCGGTACAGGCACCAAGTTCGGTTTGGTAAACGAAGAAGGACAGGTTCTTCGCAGTAATTCACTTCCTACACAGCAGTACCCGGATATAGACGACTACTGCGATGCACTCTGCACCCGTCTCAAGCAACTCGTGGAGGACGAGGGTATCGAGATCACGGATGTAGTAGGTATCGGGTGCGGTGCTCCGAACGGTAATTTCTACTCCGGCTGTATCGAGCAGGCTCCTAACCTGCCGTGGAAAGGCGTTGTGCCGTTCGCTAAGCTCATCAGCGAGCGTATGGGTATCAAATGTACGATCACCAATGATGCGAACGCTGCGGCACAGGGTGAAATGATCTACGGCTCGGCGCGAGGAATGAAGAATTTTATCGTCATTACGTTAGGTACAGGTGTCGGCTCCGGTATCGTTATTGACGGCAAACTGCTCTACGGTCACGACGGATTTGCCGGCGAACTCGGCCACTGCAAGATCGATCATTCCGGCAACGGACGTCTCTGCGGATGCGGACAAAGAGGCTGTATCGAGGCCTATGCTTCCGCTACCGGCGTAGCGCGTACTGCCAAAGAGATCGTTACCGCTACTACCCAGCCGACGCTCCTGCGCAATGTGGCGGACATCGATCATATTACCTCCAAGGATGTGTTCGATGCCGCAGAGAAGGGCGACCTCGTAGCGAAGGAGATCTTTGATTATACAGGTCATCTGCTCGGTCAGAAATTAGCGGACTATGTGCATTTCTCTTCGCCGGAAGCTATCATCCTCTTCGGCGGTCTGACCAAAGCCGGTCACTGGATCATGGACCCGATCCGTGAGGCGTTTGAGGAGAACCTGATGCCGATCTGGAAAGGTAAGATTCCTGTTTCCATCTCTGTCCTCAAAGACTCCGATGCCGCTATCCTCGGCGCATCTTCACTCGCTTGGTAATGGATAATTGACAATTGATAATTGACAATTGAAAATTATTAAATCCATACTACAGCGGCTGTACCCTTACGGTACATTCACCATCCCCTCTGCCTCCTCATCCCCCTTTAGGGGGACCGAGGGGGGCTTGGGAACGGTGTATCTCACCTTTGACGACGGACCTATTCCCGAAGTCACGCCCAAAGTGCTGGAGATCCTCGACCGGTATCAGGTCAAGGCTACTTTCTTCATGGTCGGTGAGAATATCGACAAACATCCCGATATCTTCCGCATGGTTTTGGATGCCGGTCATGCGGTCGGAAACCACACCTATAATCATCTCAAAGGCATCAAATATTCCTGTCCGGAATACCTCTCCAATGTCCGGAAATGGGAAGAAGCATTCCAGAGGAATGCCCCTCAATCGTCCAATCGTAAATCGTCCAATCGTCAATTATTTCGTCCTCCTTACGGCAAAGCCTGGTTCTGGCAACGTCGTGCGATAGCCCGCAGGGGGTATGAGCTTGTTTATTGGGACGTCCTGACCCGCGACTATGACCGCACGCGAACCCCGGAGGCGATGCTCGCGCAGATCAAGCGTTCTACCCGTCCCGGGTCGATCATCAATTTTCACGACTCTCTTAAATCCAACGAACGTATGTTAGCCGTTCTGCCGCTTGCTATCGAGTGGCTACAGGCACAAGGATATGAATTGAAATGTATCAACTGAAAAAACAATGCTATCTGCTCGCGCTCGCGCTTCTGGCGATCGGGTGCGCCAATAGGGGGATCGGACCGCAAGGCGGACCGAAAGACACGATCCCTCCCGTTGCGCTGCTTTCCAACCCCGAGTTGGGAGCGCTCAATTTCGCCGGTAAGCGCGTGGAGATCACCTTCAACGAGTATCTACAGTTGGCTGATTTGGGTTCCAACCTCCTGATGTCTCCGCCGCAACAAACGCCGCCGGATGTCAAAGCACGAGGCAAAAGGATCATCGTCAATTTTCAGGACACCCTGCGTGACAGCACCACTTATACCATTGATTTCGGTGCTGCTATCTGCGATTATACGGAGAAGAACCCGATCCACGGTTTCTCGTTCTATTTCTCTACCGGCGACGAGATCGATACGCTCGAGACGCACGGATTCGTCTATGACGCGGAGAACCTGAATCCTCTGCCGGGGATCTTCGTCGGCATCCATTCCAATCCTGCGGACTCGGCGTTTGTCAAGTTCCCCTTTGACCGTATGGCACGTACGGACTCGGCGGGTCATTTCGTGATCGGGAACATCCATCCGAACACCTATCGTCTCTACGCCGTGGATGAGATCAGCCGCGATTATCGTCTTACCCCCGGCGAGGCGATGGCATATGCGGACGAGCCTCTGACAATCAATGCCAACACCGCCCAGGCTGTTACCAAATTCGTGCCGGATTCCCTGTCACTGCTTGCCGACTCCCTCTCATCCCCCTTTAGGGGGACCGAGGGGGTCTTGTCCCTCTTCCTCTTCAAAGATTCGCAGCAAAAACTGTACCTCCAGCGCACCTTGCGGGATAAGCAACACCTGATCACGCTTCTCTTCTCCTCTGCGCCGGACAGTATGCCGGTGCTCAGACCCTTAGCCGACAGCCTGAATTACCATATCCATGCTTCTACCCGCCGCGATACCGTCACCCTCTGGCTCCTTGACAGCGCCTCGATCAGCCGGGACACACTGCTTATCGAGACCCGTTACCGACGCACGGACAGTGTGTTCAATATGGAGTGGTTCACCGATACGCTGAGGGCGGTATGGCGTGCCCCAAAACTGACCGCCAAAGCCAAAGAGGCGCTGGATCGCGAAGCAAGAAACAGACGCCTCGAACTCAAAACGAACGCCCGCAAGGGATTTGAACTATATGACTCCCTGACGCTGACCTGCTCCACTCCTTTGGAGCGGATCAACCGCAATGCAATCCATCTGATGGAGAAAGTGGACACTACCCTCAAACCCCTTCCGTTCACACTCATGCCCTATGATACGCTGCCGATGAAACTGACTTTTGTCGCGCCCTGGAAAGAGGGGGCGAAGTACGTCCTCAAATTAGACAGCGCAGCGCTCATGGATGTATATGGTATCACCCATATCGAAGCGGGATATAATCTGGAACTCAAACAAAAATCGGACTATTCCACGCTCCGTGTCAAATTAGTGCCGTATCTTGCCAATGCGCGCCTTCAACTCCTGAATAAGCAGGATAAGGTGCTCCGCGAACTGCCGGCGGATCCCGGAGGCGCTTTCTTTGACTTCCTCAAACCCGATACCTATTATCTGCGCCTCTATATCGACGAGAACGGAGACGGCAAATGGACCACCGGCGATTGGCTGAAACATCGTCAGCCCGAACCGGTCTATTATTTCAACGAATCAATCCAGACCAAATCCAACTGGGATTTTGAACAGGAGTGGGATTACACCGCTCTGCCGCAGACGAAAGCCAAACCCCAGGAACTGATCAAAGCATCGGCTAACAAGAAAAAATAACCATGCCTCGCGGCAAATAAGTAATCATGCCCAACAAAAAGATCTTCGATTATACCTTCCTTTCCCTGGGTCTCCTGATCCAGGTCATCACTTTCGCCCTCTCATCCCCCTTTAGGGGGACCGAGGGGGTCTTGTCCCTCTCCCTCTTCTCCGGCTGTCTCGGCATCTGTTCGGTTTGTCTGGCGTCACAAGCCAATATCTTCACCTACCTTTTCGGCTTTGCCCAGGTGATCACCTATACCTGGCTCTGCTGGAAACAGCGGTTCTACGGAGAGATCGCCATCAATGCCTATTATTTCTTCACAATGATCTACGGCGTCGTGGTGTGGAAACGACGACTTCAATCCGATTCTTCCACCGTCACTCCACGCTCGCTTTCCGGAAAACTCATTGCGCTCCTGACAACGGGCATACTCCTCGGCGCATGCCTCGCAGGATGGGCACTCGCCTCCTTCACCGATGATACACAGCCCTACCTCGATGCCTTCACCACCGTGCCCGCGCTCGTGGCACAAGCGCTGATGATTCTCGCCTTTCGCGAGCATTGGTTCATATGGCTCGCAGTCGATGTTTTCAGCGTCATCCTCTGGTACCGAGCCGGGGACTATTGTATGGTAGCGCAATACGCTTTCTGGTGCGCTAACTGCCTCTACGGCCTCCGCCGATGGACTTCCCTTTCCCACTGATTCAATAACAAAATGCTACGAAAATGCGGAAAATCGTGCTTTTTGAGCACTTTTTTGCGCTTTTTCTTGCATATATGCAAAAAAAGTAGTAATTTTGCACCGCAAATTGATTTTTTTAATTTCTAACACATGAAACGTATAATTATTAGTCTGTTAATAGCCCTTTTCGGGCTGAATTGTCGGGCGGCTTTGCCGGAAGTGACGTTGCAGGATATAGAGGGAAATGAGGTCTCGATGGCGTCTTTGGCGGGAAAAGGAAAACCGGTGATCCTGTCCTTTTTCGCTACTTGGTGCAAACCCTGTATGCGTGAGCTAAAAGCCATCAGCGAACTCTATCCCGATTGGCAGGAAGAGACGGGCGTGGAGATGTATATCATCTCGATCGACCAAGCGCAGGATGTGCAGAAAGTGCGTCCGCTGGTGGATGGAAACGGATGGGAATACCATGTTCTGCTGGATCCCAACAGCACCTTCAAACGCGCTATGAATGTACAGAATATCCCGCATCTCTTTGTGCTGGACGGCAAAGGAACGATCGTCTTCCAGCAGGCGGGTTATACCGACGGCGAAGAGACCGAGATTGCGAAGTATCTGAAATAATTGAAAAAGCCGATTTACATATTGTTTGCGTTTCTGGCGGCAGCGTGGACAGCATCCGCCAATGATACCGTCTATGTGACCGGTGGCGTTCAGCATGAAGGTTTGCTGGATTGGAGCCCGGTGATGTACCATAGCAATTCCTACCTCGACCTCTCCCTCCATTGGCAACGGAATGCCGCGGACGAAGGGGTGGAGCAGAGCAGTACGTTCCGGGAACTGCGGGCAAGCACGCGTCTGGAGTTGACCCAATGGCCGATGCTGGGATATGAACCCGATTTCGGAGGATACGGAATGAGTCATCTCTCGCTCGAAGCCGCTTTCACGTGGGGTGAGATAACGGTCGGCGATGTGTATGGCCAGTTCGGTACGGGGATGATCCTCAACCTATACGAGGAGCGGGCATTAGGTATCGACGGCGCTCTACGCGGCGCGAAGATCAGAGTACAGCCCTTCCGGGGTGTTTCTCTCACCGCCATCGGAGGCAAGCAGCGGCGCTATTGGAGTTGCTATAAAGATCACGCTTTCGGCTGGAATTATCAGCGGGATGCTACTCTGGGCGGAGACTTGGAATTGAAACTGGAGCAATGGATCCCTGCCCTGCAACAACGGAACATGGGGCTTACTTTCGGAGGAAGCTACGTGTCCAAATACGAGGCGTTCGATTCCATCATCGTGCCCATTGACGGCACGTTGTACCTCTATAACCTGCCCCGATGGGTAGGAGCGGGGGAAGTGCGTGCGGAATGGCATATGGGCGGATGGAATATCTATGCCGAATATGCCCGCAAGGCGAATGACCCCTGTATGGATAACCGGTTCAGTTATCGCCCCGGTGAGGCGTTGTATATGAGCGCGTCCTATTCGCAGAAAGGTTTCTCGGTCTTGGCGCAGGCGAAGCGGTCGGACAATATGGCTTTTCGCTCCGAGCGCTTGCGCACCGGTATAGCGGGTAGGCTCAATAACCTTCCGGCGTTTGCACCGCAACATACGTATGCACTGGCGGGGCTATACCCCTATGCCACCCGTTATGCGGACGGCGAATGGGCTTTTCAGGCGGAGATGGTCTATACCTGGAAGCGGAAGACCAAGATGGGCGGACGGTACGGCACCACCCTCAAACTGAGTGCCGCACATATACGCGGTCTGGACCGGCCCGGCAGTTGGGGAATAGACCGAAGTGCCCAAGGCGAATACTACACCGATGTGAATATCGAGCTCAACAAACGGCTCTCCAAACGCTGGTGGCTGAATGCGATGCTGATGTATCAGAACTACAACCAAAAGATAGTGGAGGGGTCCGGCGGTTTGATCCGGTCCGGTATCGCTGTCATCGACACGAAGGTGCAGGTGAATGCGGATATCACCGTCCGGGGCGAGTTGCAGTATCTCTACTCGCGGGATTACAGGGGACAATGGCTCTTCGCTTTATGTGAACTCAGTCTCTACCGCCATTGGATGATCAGCGGGCAATGGACCTATAACGTCGGCGGAACTGCTGAGGCTACCCGGGAGCATTTCTACACCGCCGCGCTCACCTATACCAACGGGGCGCACCGGGTCAATGCCGGTTATACCAAAACGAGAGAGGGACATAACTGCGTAGGCGGTGTATGCCGATATGTGCCGAAACAACAAGGAGTGATGATCAATTATACGTTCTTGTTTTAGAAATGAAGAAAATCTTGTACATAGCTCTGATCCTGCTGTTTGCGGGATGTGAGGTGATCGGCGAGAACGAACGTCTGATTCCTGTCTCGGGCGAAGGAACGACCGACAGGCGGCATGTGCTCCTGGAGTTCACGGGCTTCCGGTGCGTCAATTGTCCGACCGCCGCCCAAACGGCGCAAGCGTTGCATACGATATACGGCGAGAACCTGATCGTCATCGCGCTACATCCCGCCTCCAACCCCTTCACGCAAGGCAAAGAGGACTATACCTGTCCGGCGGCGGACAGTGTATATCGCTATATGGGCGGTACCGAGACCACGCCTTTCCCTACCGGAAACATCGATCTGAAGGCGGAGAACGGGACGTATTTCTTCGATGCCGCAGAGTGGTCACGTCTGGCGGTACAGGCGATGGCGGATTCTGTCGCGCCGGATATAGCCGTGACGCTGCAAACAGACACGGCTAACCGAACAGTCAGCATACAGGCTGTCTATACCTCCCCCAAGACGGAGGAAGTGCAAATAGCTTTCTGGCTCGTGGAGGACAGCATACCCGGTATGCAAGCCATGCCCGACGGATCCGTACAGAAAGACTACCCGCACCGGCATGTGTTGCGCGCTGTTGCGAACGATCAGACATGGGGGAAACGTACCCTCATGGACTCCAACATCAGACTCGTAACAGGCGATGTGAACATCCCCCAGCAATGCCGCATCACGCATTGCTCCATCGTTGCGCTGATGTTTGATACAAAAGATAAACATATATTACAAGCTTATGAAACGAAATTGGATGATTATGACTATCGCTCTGATGTGGGCGATGAACGCTAATGCGTTGATTGTCAGTATTACCGGGCAAGGGGATATTCCTGCTCAGGGAATGGAACTGACGCTGACAGAGGCGGAAGAAGATCCGCTCTCCGGCGAGAAACGCATGGAGATCAATGGTACGCTGTTGAGTTCCGGCGCACTGAATGTGACGATCGTTCGCACGGCGGCTGGGCTGAACGATGAGTTTTGTTGCGCCGGACAATGTACGCCGGGCAACAAAGAACAGCGCGAGGAATTGCAGTTCATGCCGCAAGGTATAGCGAACTGGTTCGTGCATTACACACCGGCACCGGGATCGGACGAGACCGTCGTTTACACCTTCTCCGACGGGACTGAGACACGTACCCTGACCGTGCATTATAACTATGCCGCACAGGCGATCGAGACCACCACGGCTCCCGCTGCCCAAGGAAACGAAAAGATCCTGCGTGACGGCTGGGTTCTCATCCGCCGCGGCAACGAACTCATCACCCTGCAAGGACAAACAATGAATAATTTTTAATAGATACAGTTATGAAGAAAATCTTTTTTGCTCTGACGAGCATCGCTATGCTGGCTCTGACAGCTTGCGAACCTAAGAACCAACCGGTTCCTCCTACACCAACTCCATCCACTGACACGATCGCCGATTTTACCGTGCCCAAAAAACACCTCATTGAGGAGTTTACCTCGCAATCATGCGGCTATTGCCCTTACGGCATGGATGCGATCCAGCAGTTTATCGGCAATGATACCAACTGGGTGCTGGTGCTCCATCACGCCGGGTATGCGAACGATAATTTCACCATCACCGGCAGTTCCAACATCGCCTCGTCCTTAGGGGTGAACGGCGCTCCGAGCATGACGATAGATCGTGCGAAAACACGCATTCCGGATGGCAGTAAACTGGTCTTCCATCCGGGCTATCTCCCGCAAACCGTCCGCTCGCAGTTCGCTACTACGACCTATGCTACGATGGATATTCTCAACACCTACGATGCATCCACGCGCGAACTGAAAGTCAAGGTGTCGGGTAAGATCGGTAAAAGCGATTACGGAAATCTCAAACTGACCGTTCTCGTGAAGGAATCCGGTATGATTGACAGCCAACTGGACTATTATAACACCTTCCGGGGGTGGCAGGAGTTCATGCACGCGAATGCCGTTCGTGCCTTCCTCTCCGCGCCCAAAGGAAATACCATCGCGATTACTGAGGATACCACCCGACACTATGAGATGGAACTGACTACTACCCTCAACGCCGCATGGAATGCGGAGAACTGTATGGTAGTCGCTTTCCTGAGCGAGGAATTCCAACCCGTGGTACAGGCTGAGCAGAAACCTGTGGTAGCCGGTACGAAAGGCGGCGCGGATATCCAGCACGGCGGTATTACCAAAGTGCCCGTGCCGGACTATTATCCCGAACCGGACGCTACACAAGGACCTGCTTCCTATTCCGGTAACGCGTATGAGGAAGTTCCGCTGTCAATCGCTGGGTACGAACCATACACCAATTACGGATTTAACTTCTGGACGATTCAGGCATACAGCACTTCAAACACCGTGACGGTGGACAATACCCAATGCGTTCCTTTCGCGATTATCTATCTCTTCACCGATTTGACTCAAACTACTATTCCTGCCGGCACCTATCCGGTGAACACCTCTTTGAAACCCGGAACCGTTTATGCCGGATTCCGTGATGATGAGCAATATCGCATTGAAGGTAGTACATTCGGCTTTGCATCCCTCTCCTATCTGGAGCAAGGTTATTACTCACCGGTGGCGGAATGGCTCATTGCGGATGGCGAGATGACGATAGAAGCGGATAAATGGCAACTCACAGGACATGCGCTGAACGGCTCCGAGATCAATCTGAGAGGAACCACTATTAAGATAGCCAGTCCTGTATCCGCGCCTGTCCGTAAGCATGACGGCAAGGCCGCTCTCCTTCCTTTCCCCGGCATGACTTGCCGGTTCTATTAAAATTTGCATGACAATCTTGGCAATCTTGACAAAGTTCTGCCTGAAGTTTGCCAACTTGGTCAACTTTGCCATGTCATTTTTTAATAAATCAGCCAAATTTGCCGTAATAATCGTGCCCCTGTGGCTAAGTAATAATCGTACCCTTTAGGGCTAAGAACGCGTTCGTTAGTCATTCTTATATATTCTTAGTCATTCGTTAACCATTCTCGTGGGTATTTCGAGCGTCCTTCGGGGCGCTTTTTTGTTACCCAAATCGCTTTTTTTTCAAAAAAATGCACGAATGCTTGCATATATCCAAAATTTGTCGTATCTTTGCAACCGATTTGAAGAAAAGTAATCTACTTTGGAAGATCCCACTGGTTCTTTTGGAGACAGTAACGGGGTTCGTTTTACTGCTTGTAACAGCAGTTATTGTTGTTGTGGCTACTCCTTCGTGCCGCGAGGCGGTGTTGGAAAAAGGAGTGGCGGTTGCCAATGAGAAAACGGATTTCGATATCGATCTGGGGCATCTCTATCTCTCGCCTTTTCATCATTCTCCTATGGTCTTATACCGTGCTTACAAAGGCAAAACGGATCTGCCTTTGGGCGTAGAGGTGGACAGCCTCTTTGTGGGGCACCGCGGACAGGATACTTTAATTTACGTGCGCGCGTTGCACCTGAAGGCCATCGTACAGACCTCCGGACAGCCGGACACGATGCCTTTCAATCCTTTAACCTTGCCTATAGAGGTGGAGAAATTGCATTTGAGGCAAGTCACTTTTCATTCGGACAGCCTCATCGCTGCCGTGGGCTTGGATATAATCGTGGATAGTTTGGATGTCACCTCGCCGGAGTTGATCATCGCAAAAGGGCAATATCCTTTGCACGGGTTGCGGTTGGAAGGCGCGGACGTGGGCGTTGATCTGCGCAAGCAGGCGAAGAAAAAGGAACAGAAACAGGATTCTCCCAAAAAGGCGCCTATGGCGTTCGATATTCCCGATGGCGAACTGAGAAGAATCCATTTCCAACTCACCCCGTTAGGGATGCATATCAAGGCGAAATCGCTTTCCACCAATACCTTGGTTAATGTGGGCGGTAATGTGTATGACGCCCGACGCTTGAACGTAGGCGGTTTCGCGTTGGACTTGCCCAAACTCTATCTGCCTTTTGATACAATTGACGGAAACGCCTATGTCGATATAGCCAACAGCCTTATAACAAGCACGGGACTTCATGCACATTCGGAGGAACTGGGAGCGGACGCTAAGCTCAAATCCACTCTCTTTAACCTCAAAACGATGCGTGTCGAGACGGAAGGAGAGGCGGATTTCAAGGGCTCGAAAGCTACGCTTCGTGCATTTTACGACATCGACGATCAGCTCTATGGGGCAAACGTGGAGATGGAACGCGTGGACCTGTCGCCGTTCCTCAAACGAACGATGAACCTGGTACTCGCCGGTTCGTTACAGGCGGAAGGCAAGGGAATCAACCCTTCTTCGCCGGCAATGCGGAGCAAAGTGCATCTGTATCTGAAAGACGCTATCTATGAGCAGATCAATGTCTCCGGCTTGGACTTGGACGCCGCTTTGGCGAATAAGACCGTAGAGGGTACGATGCATCTGCCGGTAACGATGCGCAACGAGAACTTGAAACTGAAAGCAAATACGGAGCACCGTTTCCGTGTCTCGGACTTCATGAAGCCGGAGCAAATGGCGGTCGATTACCACGCTACGATGCGCCAAGTACAAGCGCAGTTGGCGAAAGAGACCTTGAACGCGGATGTGCTGACGTTGGATTTTGCAACCGATACCGCCACTTCGCTGGATATGGAGACGGCAGGGCTGTCGCTTAACCTGGAGAGCCCGATGCATGTGTTGAAATTAGTGGACAAAGCGCAAGCGTTGAAGCATATACCCACTTCTTTTACCGACCTCAATAACCTCGATACCTTGCGACGCCTGATCCCGGATCTGGTAGCGCGCATTGCATTGACCAAAGGAAGTCCGATTCAAGGTATTATTGAGCGAAAGGGCTTGGATATAGACCGTGTAGCCTTGGCGTTGAACTCCGACGAGGAGCAGACCACCTTAGAGCTGGACGCCGCTATGCCCGAGACTGATTCTACCAAATGGCGTCTCCCGGCAGTTAAGGCGGCGATGAAAATGATGATGCGCGAAGGGGTCGCTACCGCTACTCTTACGGCGGATACCAAACTGACAGACGGAGCCGCTTCCATGCACGACCTGCGAACTGATGCTAACCTTTGGTTAGATCTGGAGCGCAAAGGCGAGGACTTGCATGGCAAAGGATGCTTCACTTTGGATGATCTCTCGTTCAAGAATATGGACTTTGGTAGCCGTGCGGCAGAGATAGTGATTGCTCCCTCAAAGCGCTATGCCCACGCCTGGCAGACGGATGTGCGTCTGGATGATATACCTCTTACGATCCTGGACAGCATTGTACGCGTGCCCGGTTTGGCGTTGCAGGGTGCTATACGAGCCAAAGCGAATATAGACGGTCTGCCTTCCATAAAGGATATATCCGCTGAGGTCGTTCCGTTAGGCGTGACCGCGCTCTATACGAAGTACGGCGCGCAACTGAGTCTTGGCGAAGAGCCGATTATCATGGAGCATAACAAGGTCGATCTGAACGGTCTGCCTATCTACGGAGCGGACAGCACCTTCCTGCAACTTAACGGTGGTCTGGACTTGAATACAATGCGGTTGGATGTGGTCTTAAAAGCCGACAGCTTCGCACCGGTTAAGTTGGAAGAGGGCGGACAAATGCCCGTTTACGGAGACTTGGCGGTGGATATAGACGGAACGGTCTCCGGGCCTCTGGACAGCATCCTGGCGGATGTGGATGTAACCATCCTGCCCAATACCGATATCACGTACCCTATTGACAAGAAGAATCTGGCGCAAGTGAAGCCTTACGGAACGGTCAATGTGCAGTACGGAACTGCCGGGAAGGAACTGAACTTGGGCGGTCGGATCAATGTGGACAATGGGTTCATTCGTTATTCGCCCAAACTATACCCGATCATGCCGTTCCGTGTCGATTCCGGAAGTCATGTGGATTTCAACGGTCCGATCAAGAAAACCCGTTTGAATGTAGCCGCTTCGCAGAAAGTGTCCTCGAACGTGCAGTCGGCAGGCGAGGAGATGCGGTCGGTGGATTTTATCACGGGTGTGCGTATAAAAGGCGAGTTGGATACCATCGGTTTGGGTGCGCTCAGTTTCTTCCTTGAGGCACCGAAGGACGAGACCATCTCGCGTGAGTTGGCTATTATTGATGAAGACGCCCGAGAGGGTCTGGCTACGACCCTGTTGGCTACCGGTGTCTATATGGGCGAGAGCAACGTGGCCGCCAAGAGTGACGGCTATGCGCTCACTACGCTCCTCAACAGCCGTCTCAATGCCGCCGTGACCAACTCCAAAGGTGTCAAGTGGATGGATGTGAACATGACTACCAACAAAAACGAGCATTCCGATGCTTCCAAAGATTATAACCTCTCCCTGAGCAAGTCTTTCTTCGATGACCGCTTACGGGTGACCGTGGGTGCCAAGCTGGCCAACAACCCCGATATGAACACATCCGGCAATCTGTTCTATAATGTATCGGCAGATTATAAGTTGACCAAGAAGGGCAACCTCTACTTGCGGCTTTTCTCACAGAGCGATTATTCGAATATCTTTGAAGGAAGCCTTATTAAGTCCGGGCTGGGTCTTCGTTCAATACATGAATGGACCACGAAGCCGCAGATCATCCACCGCGCGGACTCGTTGCCGGACGATACGATCTCGCGTACATACGGTCTCACGGCGGATGCAAACATCGTTTATCGCTCCAATAACAGTATCGGACCGGAGGCGGCTTTGACATCCTCGGTGCGTAACTTGTTGGGCAAAGGCGAGACACTTACGGTAAAGGGGGAAGGTGCCTATTACTGGGCGTTGCGCGGACGTAAACCCGGCGATCCCAAGAAAACGGACAGCTATAAATTAGGTGTCCGCTCGTCCTTGCTCTTCCCTTATCTCCATTGGGCAGGAACGGAAAACCCCTCCGGTGATACGCGGTACATGTTGGGCTACCAATATGAGAATATAGCCGGCGGATACGGCGCGCACAGGGTCTTTGGATCGCTGACGTATTTCATCCGAACTTCCAAATACGTGACGCACGCATTCACGCCCTTCTCGCTTTCGGTGGCGTTCATCAACGCCGATACCACCTCTTTTGCGGATTCGAAAAAGAACGTGGCACAGCTCCTGCGAATCTTGGCGAGCGATGAGTTAGTACCGGCTATCAGTTATGATTTTATCTATGATAACTATCGCTCCAAACGCCCTGTGAACACCATGTTCGAAATCGGCGTTAAGGAATCAGGTAACATCATCAACGGACTTTATTGCGCCTTCGGACATAAGTGGGACGAGAAAGACAAACCCTTAGGAAGCCGTTCTTTCTCCCAATTCGTCAAGGTGCATGCCGAGTTGCATAACAAGTTCAATTTTACCGAAGATATCTGTATCGCCACGCGTCTCTTTGCGGGCGCAAATATACCAATCGGTAACTCCGTCACGGCGCCTCTTTCCGAGGCATATTATGCCGGAGGACCCAACAGCCTCCGTTCGGCGCCGCCCTATTCCTACGGACCGGGTAATTACTACAGCGATAAATACAGCCAGAGTTTCTTTCATTCAGGCGATATCAAGTTGGAGGCGAACTTCGAGTTCCGTTTCCCGATCTTCTGGAAGATCTATGGCGCTACATTCCTCGATGCCGGCAACACATGGAACTGGTATAATACGGCGCAGATGCTAAAGGATGCCGGACAAGCGGATCTGTTAGAGGCAATGGGAGTGCCTGCGGATTTTAACGACTGTCTTTTCAATAATCCCGACCTGCCGAAACAGATTGCTTTGGGTACCGGAGCCGGTCTCCGTCTGGATTTTGAAGGACTCGTCATCCGCTTGGATCTGGGTGTTGCGATTCACTCGCCTTACCAGACTTATCGATATGACAAAGACGGTAAACCCGATAAGACACAGCCGATCAACACCTATTTCAATATCCCGTCCGTATGGGATGCGATGCGGCTGAATTTCGGTATCGGATATCCGTTCTAACAGAGTTAAACCATGAAACATACAATATCAATAATCCTTTTATCCTTGCCGCTGTTTCTTTGTGCTCAGGAGCTGCGGCCTAAGACGGACACCCTGCGTGTGGAGACTTCGCGTCTGGGTCACTTGACCAACTCGCTCGATATCTTGAACGGTCAGACAGCCGGTGTTACAGTGGGCCCGAACACGAACCCCGAGGCTATGCTCTCGTCTGTCCGTGTCCGCGGTAACCACTCCTTGACGGGCGGTAACGAACCGCTGGTTATCATCGATGGTATGTCGTCCGATCTCAGAACCTTGGCCACTATCTTCCCCGGAGATATAGAATCTTTCACGATTCTCAAAGACGCAGCGCAAACGGCTCTGTACGGAGCGCGCGGCGCGGCAGGTGTTATTGAGGTCAAAACCCGCAGAGGACTCATCGGTAAGTTCCATGTCCACTATGCCGGAGATGTGGGTGTGGCGCACGCGGATAAGTTCCTGCCGATGATGACAGCCGATGAGTACCGCGCTACTACGGCTTCCTACGGCATGCACATTGTGGACGGAGGCACAGCAACCGACTGGCAACGGGCGATTACACGACCGGGCTTTGTGCAGAACCATCACTTGGCGTTAGGAGGCGGTTCGGAGAATGCCAGGTATCGTGCTTCGGTCAGTTATAGCCAAAACAACAGCATCATCCGCGAAATGGGAACGCAGAACCTTACCGCCAAGATCGATGTCACCCAGTACGCTTTCTCCAAACGCCTGACTTTCGATTTTGGTATCTTCGGCGCGCTGGGAAAGAACCAATACCTCAACGATGTGCAGAAGACATTTTATTCGGCGGCGGCATTTAATCCTACCTTGACTTCAGCGCGTAATCCCGATGGCTCGTATAGTTCTAACCCCGATGCGAGCCAGATCAGTAACCCTCTTTCCCTCTTGGATATAAAACGCCATAATGAGGCGCTGCACTTCAATACGCACATGCGCGTCACCGGAGATATCGGTTACGGCTTGACCGCCTCTGTTTATGGCAGTTACAGTTACGACGCCGATGATGACAGCCATTTCTATCCCACTTATACCTCCAATACAGGCAAGGTCTATCGCGGTGCCGGAAAGGCTACTATCTGGCTCTTCAACGCGAACCTCCATTATGCGCACGATTGGACGGATATCCACCACTTCGAGGCGGATATATTAGGGGAAATGAACGGCAAGGTAGCCTCCGGTTTCCATACGACGATCAACCGCTTGGCATCGAATGCCTATGGCTATGATAACTTGTCTGTCGGTGCGCTGCGGCTGTGGGAAGGAACCGGCAGTACGCAAGAGAGGCAGCGGATGCTCTCTCTCATGGGACGCGTCAGTTATACGGCGTTGGATCGCTATACGATCACGCTGGCTGCTCGCGGAGACGGCAGTTCCGTCGCGGCAAAAGGGCATCAGTGGGGATTCTTCCCTTCCGCTACGCTCATTTGGAATATAAAGAAAGAGGAATGGATGCAAGAAGCGTATTGGCTCACGGGGCTCAAACTGCGCGCAGGCTGGGGTCTGTCCGGTAACTTGGGCGGCATTGCGGCATACCAGTCCCTGCAGCTGCTCATGCCTACAGGAATCACCGAGACGGACGGTCTGCCCGATGTGATCCTCAGTCTCGGCAGAAACGCTAACCCCGACCTGACCTGGGAAAAGACCCAGACCGCCAATGCCGGAATGGAGTGGAGTTTCTGGCATAACAGACTCGTCTTCACTGCGGATTATTACTTTTCGCATATCTATGATATGCTCTATCGCTATACGGTGCCCGTGCCGCCGTTTATCTATGACACGATGCTGGCTAACTTGGGTAAGATGCAGAACCAGGGTGTGGAGGTCGGCATCGGTGTAGCGGCGGTAAAAACGAAAGATTGGGATGTCAATATCGGTCTGAACCTCTCTTGGCAGCAAAACAAACTCCTTTCGCTCAACGGTTATTATAAAGGCGAGTACCTCACCGCACCGACTTATACGCCTATCGCGGCGGTTTCCGGAGCCGGTCTCCACGGCGGAAACACCGATGTGGTTTATCAGATACCCGGCTACTCCCTCGGCGTCTTTTATCTGCCGCATTGTACAGGGCTCGTTACGGACGAAGACGGAGACCGCTCTTATCAGATAGCCGACCTTGACGGAGATGGTTATATTGACCTCTCGGACGGCAGCGGAGACAGACGGGTTTGCGGACAGGCGACACCGAAAGTGCTGCTTGGCAGCAATATCTCTTTCCGTTACCGCTCTTTCGATTTCTCCGTACAACTAAACGGCGCGTTCGGGCACAAGATTTATAATGGAACCGCCCTTAGTTATATGAATATGGGCAGTTTGCCTTCGTATAATATCCTTCGGTCTGCGCCGGACAAGCAGATTAACGACCTCACCGTGTCGGATTATTGGCTTGAAAACGGCGATTATGTCAATATTGACTACCTCACACTTGGTTGGACATATACGCCGTCCAAGCCCTCTGCGCTGACTAACCTCCGTGTTTCCGCTTCGGTCAATAACCTCGCTACCATTACCGGGTATTCCGGTCTTACGCCGATTATCAACAGTACGGTCATCAACCCGACACTGGGCGTGGATGACAAGCGTTCTTATCCCGTCAGCCGGACGTATAGTGTTTCCCTTCAAATCCAGTTCTGATGAAAATCTCAAATCTCAAATATCAAATCTCAAATATCATCATTTCAATGATGATGATTTCCTGCTCTTTCCTCAACGAAGAGCCGCATTCGGGTCAGCCGGAGAATGTGGTCATTACCTCCGATGTGATTCTCCATCGTCAGGCAGTGCTCTCCTTGTATGATCATATCGGCAGCGGGGATGACGGAGTAGGGTTGCAAGGTACCTATCGCGGTATCTATGACCTCCAGACTTTTGCCTCAAACGAAGCTATTATCCCTGTCCGCGGAGGCGACTGGTGGGACGGCGGGCTCTGGATGGATCTCTACGAACATAACTGGGCGGTGGATAATGAGTGCTGCGAGAACGCGTGGCTTTATCTCTTCCAACTCGTCGGTCTGTGTAACCATTCCTTGCATCTGTTGGAGCAGTATGCTTCGCTCCTTACTGACGAACAACAGCGCACCTACGATGCCGAAGTGCGTGCCGTCCGGGCGCTGGCGTACGTCTATCTCATTGACCTTTTCGGGCGTGTACCGCTCGTCACACATTATGACATGACCGTACATGAGATTCATCAGTCCGAACGAAGCCGGGTGTTCCAATTCATTTGGTCGGAACTGCAAGAGGTTACATCCCTATTGCCCGATGAACGATCTAACTCCAGAGGGCTTTATTACGGACGGATCACGCGACCTGTCGCCCATTTTCTGCTCATGAAAATGGCACTCAACGCCGAGGTCTGGACCGATGATGACTGGACAGACGGCGTCCGCCTGGATGGTAAGACAATCCAACTGCTATGTGCGGAAGATAACAAAAAACGCAATGCCTGGGAAACGGTTGTTTTCTACGCGGATAATATCCTCCATTCCAATGCCCGCTATGCCCTTTGTGAAAGCCAGACTAAGTGTTTCGAGGTCTTTAACGAGGATGCTACGGAAAATATCTTCACTATCCCCATGAACCCCAATGTCTATCGGAACCGCTTCAAGAACCTCTTCCGCAGTCTCCATTACCAGCATGCCGGAGCACTCGGCTACGGCGGTGAGAACGGGTCCTGCGCAACCCTCGAGACACTGCATGCCTTTGGGTATGGCACCTCGCTGCAGGACTGCCGCTTTAACATCTCTTTCTTTGCCGGAAAAGTGATGGTTAATAACGAACCCCTTGTTCTCTCTACCGGCGATACGCTGGTCTATCACGCGCTTGCCGTGGAAAAAGACCTTACCGGCTCGCCCTATGTCGCTACCGCCGGAGCGCGGATGCGCAAGTATGTCTTTGACCCGGGCTCTATCTTCGACGGCCAGCTCCAGAACAGCGATATAGTCCTTTTCCGCCTTGCCGATGTCTATTTGATGCAAGCTGAAGCCTTGGTTCGCAACGGACAGAACGGCCAGGAACCCTTTGACCTCGTCCGTATGCGGGAGCCGATAGCGTTAGGCATAGCCGGCAAACCCCGCGAGGCAACGCTGGAAAATATCTACCTGGAACGCTGGATGGAACTTGTCTGGGAGGGTTGGCACCGCCAGGATCAGATCCGCTTTGACAAGTACTCCGACAGCCCCGAAGAACGTTACCTCACCGTCTTCCCTATCCCCGTCAAAGCCATCCAAACCAACCCCAACCTCACTCAAAATAAAGGCTATGAATAAGGATCTTTGTTACTCCCCATTACATTTCAATTTTCATTAAAGGGACGAAACTTATTGATTTGATTTTAGTTGGGCGGAAAGGGAGGCGATGATGAAACCACGGAGGGTGGAGTAGAACTTGTCAGAGGGCACGCCTAGGAAACGGGTGTTCGCGCGGGCTACGTGTTTGGCCGCGGATTTGCGGTATTGGATGTACCGGTCTTGCCAATAAGCGAGACGGTCGGGATCGGCCATCTCTGCTTTGCAGAGGCGCACGGCTTCGGAGAACGTGCTGATGGCACGCTTGCGGCTCTCGGCAAGAGGACCTGTGTAAGGGTTCCGGATAGCGTACGCGTGCATGTTACCGTTGCGGGTGCGCATGACGATACGTTCTTTACGGGAGAGTTTGCCACTAAAATGGTCAAACGGAAGTGCGGGTTGTACTGATGCCATAGTGATTGTTTTTTTTTGTTTTGATCCGCCAAAATTGGCGGATATATTATTTATGGGGTGCTTGTGATACCGAAGATGGTATCACGAGGGTCTCTGAATGTAACGTTTATCTAACGTGTATCTATCGTGTATCTATCGTATATCTATCGTGTATGTATCGTAACTACAAGCGGATTTACAGTTGCAAAATTACTGCTTTTTTTTGATATATGCAAATATTTTAGGAAAAAATCAAAAAAAAAGAACGAAAAAGCGAAAAAGAGGGAAAACGGGAAAGGGAAAAAAGAAGGGAGAAGGGAAAAAAAGGAAAAAGAAGAGGGTGTGCCGATGATGGACACACCCTCCGGGGATCCGCCAAGATTGGCGGATGGATTATCCGACAAAATGGCGGATGGATTGCGCGGATTACTCAGCGTCTTTCTTAGCGGCTTTCTTAGCTGCTGCTTTCTTCGGAGCTGCTTCAGCTTCCATGGAAGCTTTGAGCTCAGCGAGAGCAGAGAGGTCACCGAGAGTGGTCTTCTCTACTTTCGGCAGATCCAGCTGCGGTTCAGCTGCTTTAGCCGGTTTTTGTGCTTTAGCCGGAGCCTCTTTGCGCTCCTCCCAAGTGCGGAGGTGGCTAACGAGGATACGTTTTGCATCGCGATTGAACTCGATTACCTTGAACGGCAGAGTGTCGCCCACAGCAACCGGCGATTTGTCCTCTTTCTGGAGGTGACGGGTTGTGCAGAATGCCTCAACACCTTCCTCGAGGGAAACAACAGCGCCTTTGTCGGTCAGTTCAACTACTTTACCGTCAACAACGGTGTCCACACCGAACTTAGCCTCGAGCTCCTCCCAAGGATTCTCCTCGAGTTGCTTGTGACCAAGGCTCAGACGGCGGTTAGCTACGTCGATGTCGAGAACAACTACCTCGATTTGAGCACCGATTTGGGTGAACTCATTCGGGTGTTTGATCTTCTTGGTCCAGCTGAGGTCAGAGATGTGGATGAGTCCGTCAACGCCTTCCTCGATCTCAACGAAGACACCGAAGTTGGTGAAGTTACGAACTTTAGCCCAGTGACGTGTACCGACAGCGTACTTGGTCTCCACGTTAGCCCACGGATCAGCCTTGAGTTGCTTGATACCAAGGCTCATCTTACGCTCAGCGCGGTCGAGAGTGAGGATAACAGCATCTACCTCGTCGCCGACTTTCAAGAAGTCGTTAGCGGAACGGAGGTGTTGGCTCCAGCTCATCTCAGAAACGTGAACAAGACCCTCAACGCCCTCTGCGATCTCAACGAATGCTCCGTAATCAGCCATTACGACTACCTTACCGTGTACCTTGTCGCCAACCTTCAGGTTCGGATCAAGGGCATCCCACGGATGCGGAGTGAGCTGCTTCAGACCAAGAGCGATGCGTTTTTTATCCTCATCGAAATCAAGGATAACAACATTGATCTTCTGGTCGAGTTGCAGGAGCTCGTGCGGATCGTTTACGCGGCCCCAGCTGAGGTCGGTAATATGAATGAGACCGTCCACACCACCGAGGTCGATGAATACGCCATAGTTGGTGATGTTCTTAACGGTACCCTCGAGTACCTGACCCTTCTCGAGCTTGCCAACGATCTCAGCCTTTTGAGCCTCGAGTTCAGCCTCGATAAGTGCTTTGTGAGAAACAACGACGTTACGGAACTCAGGGTTCAGTTTAACGATCTTGAACTCCATGGTTTTGCCTACGAGCATGTCGTAGTCGCGAACCGGCTTCACGTCGATCTGGCTACCCGGGAGGAATGCCTCCATACCGAGAACGTCCACGATCATGCCGCCTTTCGAACGCCATTTGATGTAACCGGTAACGATCTCACCAGCGTTGTAAGCCTCGTTAACGCGGTCCCAAGCGCGAGCGGTACGAGCCTCTTTGTGCGAGAGCACGAGCTGACCCTTCTTGTCCTCCTGGGACTGAATGTACACCTCTACTTTGTCGCCCACTTTGAGGTCAGGGTTGTAACGGAACTCAGCTGCCGGAACGATACCGTCCGACTTGTAACCAACGTTAACAACTACCTCACGTTTGTTGATGGAAATAACGGTACCCTCTACTACCTCATTGTCCTTGATAGCTGCGAGAGTGTCGTTGTACTTTTGAATTTCTTCTTCGTTTTGTTTGCCTTGCTTTTGTGCTTCATAGGCATCCCAGTCGAAGTTCTGGAGAGAAAGATTTTCTGCCATAGTGGTAGATAAGTGTGCTACGCACGTTAAGCCGTTAAGCTGTTAAATTGTTAAAGCGTTAAGTGCCCAGCACGTTAAAAATTAAACATGTTAGCCTTTTTCATTGCGAAAAAGCGTACAAAGTTACTTCTTTTTTTTGATATACGCAAATTTTTTAGCAAAATAATTTGGATATTTGCGAAAAAAGTTGTAATTTTGCAGCGGATTTAGCAAATATGAAGTAATATGAGCACGGTAGCATTACAAAATCTATGGGAAACGATCCTCGGTTACAATCTTTCTACCGCCAATAAACGGTGGCTGGCCGAGCACTTGATTGAACAGGTGGAGCAGGAAACGGCAGAACAAGTCGAGCCTTACACTATGGCGGAAATAGATGAGCGAATTGATCGCGCCGAAGCTGACATCGCAGCCGGCAGAGTGCATTCACGCGCAGAAATGTCAAAGATGATGAATGATTTTGTTGCGCAGTATGAGTAAATATAAAATTCAATGGGCAGCAGAAGCACGGTCTCGATGGCGTGAAACGGCAGCGTATATCCGTGAAGAGTGGGGGATGACGGCTCTCCGAAAATTCAAGAAGAAAACCGAAGAAAGTCAAGATCAATTAGAAGAATTCCCCGCTTTAGGTAAGATAGAACCATTATTGGCAGACAGAAATGAATTGTACAGAAGCATAGTTTTAACCGAGCAGAACAAAATAATTTATTTTGTAAAAAACGATACAATTTATATAGCGGACTTGTGGGACACTCGTCGTGAGCCCAAAGGGCAAGCAAGCCAATTAAAATAGCAAAAACAAACTGTAAAAATATTATGGCTAATTACAAATGGAGTTTTGCGAATGTGGGTGGTGTGACCCGCGTACGCATTCAGGCGGCGGAGGATATCCGTCATTTGGGAGAGTTAGACAAGAAAATGTGGACCGTGCTTTCGTGCCCGGTCAACGGTCTTGAGATTAGCAGTGAGTCGCTGGGGCTGATGGATACCGACGGCGACGGCAAACTGCGTGTGAAAGAGGTGATAGCTACAGCCGAGTGGCTCTGCGCGACACTCAAAGATCCGCAGTCACTCTTCGAGAAGAAAGACGAATTGGCGGTGGACAATATCGCAGACGAGGCGATTAAGACGGTAGCGGAGAAATTAGCGACAAACGGTGTTGTGAACTTAGCGGCTGTGCAGGCTGCGATTGATGCGGTGACCATTGAGGCAAAGGAAGTTCCGGCGGCTCCGTTGGGGGCAGATGTGATGGCGGCATACAAGGAGAAAAGCGCTGAATATACCGCTTATTACGAGCTGGAGAAGTTACAGAAACTCGGTCTGGCTACGATCCCTGAGGAAACGCCGAAACCCGGAATGAAGGAAGAGGATTTCCTGAAAATGGGTGCGCAGATAGCAGAGTGGGAGGCCGCGAAAGGTGAGGCGGAGAAAGCTAATGCCGATGCGTTAGCTGCTGCGAAAGCGGTGTTCATGCCGTTGCGTAAGTTGCTGCTCATTCACCGCGATTTCTATCGTCTGTTGCGTAACTTCATAACGTTCGAAGATTTCTATGACCGCGACCCGGAGACCGTTGCTTCGTTCGAGGCGGGTACACTCATTATTGATCAACGCGCGTGCCACCTGTGTATGCGCGTGAATGACCTGCCCAAACACGATGTGCAGGCTCCGTTGAGCGGCATATATCTGCTGTACTGCAACTGCGAGAGCAAGAAACTCGGCAAATCCATGCAGATCGTAGCCGCCATGACGCAAGGCGAAATCAAGAACCTGAGCGTCGGCAAAAACGGTATTTTCTATGACAATGAGGGCAACGACTACGATGCTTCGGTATTCAAAATCATCGATAACCCGATCTCTATCCGTCAGGCGTTCTGGACTCCTTACCGCAAGCTCAGCAACTGGATCGAGGCAAAAATCAACAAGTCCGCGGCGGAGAAAGATGCTGCTGTGATGAGCGATGTGACGTCCAAGATCGAGGCCAAAGCAGAAGGCAAAGCAGAGGCGGAAAAACCGGCATTCGACATCGCCAAGTTCGCCGGTATCTTTGCTGCCATCGGTATGGCTTTAGGCATGATCGGTACCGCTTTGGCATCGGTGGCCAAAGGAATGAGCGGTTTCACATGGTGGCAGTTGCTGATTGTGTTCGTATGTATTCTGCTGGTTATCAGCGGTCCGAGCATGATCATGGCGTGGATGAAACTGCGTCGTCGTAACTTGGCTCCGGTGCTCAACGCCAACGGCTGGGCAGTTAACTCTGACGCGATGATCTCGGTGCTCTTCGGTCGTACGCTGACCGAACAAGCAGTCTTCCCGATCGTTAAAGCTCCCCAGTTGAAAGTCGAAAAGGCCGGATGGAAAAAATGGCTTATCGGAATATGTTTAACTCTCTTATTGATAGCAATTATATGCGTGGTATTACATCTCTGTGGCTTTTGCTCCTGCTGCTCCTGCTGCCAGTAAATGCGCAGGACCAGTTGGCGGTACCGAGTGTGCCGTTGGATAGTACAGCGGTGGATAGCGAAGGCGATGAGCTGGAGGAACTGGACGATCTGGATGTGCGTGCATCCCAGTTGCCGGAGTGTCTGGCAGGTCTTTTCTCCCATGACACGCTGATCTTGGGCTGCGAGATGGATGTGCTACCAGCAAAGATTGTGGTCCGCACAAAAGAAGGCGATGTGATGTATAAATTAGCGCCGCAGTTCATGTTGGGTGACAGTACGCTGTTCACCCACCACCCTGCGGACAGCGCGTACCATCATATCTGGACGGACGAGCGCGTGAACCCGTATGGCACGATGTTCGACAGCCTCCGTGACGATGTGCATATTCCGATGGAGGGCTTTGTGTTGCCGGCTCCGGGCTATGTGACCAGTTCGTACGGCTGGCGTCGGTACAGGATGCACAAAGGAACGGATGTCAAAGTGCAAGTGGGCGATTCGATTCGTTCGGCATGGAGCGGCCAGGTTCGTATCGTGGGCTGGGATCCGCGCGGTTACGGATATTACGTGGTAGTGCGTCATGATAACGGTCTGGAGACGATCTATGGTCACCTCAGCCGTCCTTTGGTGGACGAGTATGAGCGTGTTCCGGCGGGCTATGTGATCGGTCTGGGCGGCAACACAGGCCGTTCTACCGGAAGTCACTTGCACCTCGAGATCCGTTATCTGGGTGAGGCTATGGACCCTGCCAAGTTTATTGATTTTACATCCGGTCAGCTCAAACAAAAGGATGAGTATGTGATCGGAATCAAGGCGATGAAACAGGCGCGCGCCGAGCAGGCTGCCATGAAGTGGCACAAGGTTAAATCCGGTGATACCTTGTCCGGCATAGCGAAGAAATACGGTACTTCGGTCAGAACTATTTGCCGCCTCAATAACATCAAAGAGACGAAGCTCCTCCAAATCGGACAGAAGCTGAGAGTGAGGTAGAAAAGCCTATCCCCAACCCCTTCCCTTAAAAGGAAGGGGATTTTTTATTCATGGTGGTAGGGTTCGTTGCGGAGGATGGTCATCGCGCGGTAGATCTGCTCAATCGCCATGAGGCGAATCATCTGATGGGAAAAAGTCATCTGCGAAAGCGATAACTTGCCGTTGGCGCGCTGATAAACCTCTTTGCTGAAACCGTACGGACCGCCGATAACCAGCGTCAAATCCTTGCCGGAAGACATTTTCTTTTGCAGAAAATCGGCGAACTCGACAGACCTGTATTCGCGGCCGTGTTCGTCCAGCAAAATCACATCCATCGCCGGCGTGAGCGCACGGAGAATGAGTTCGCCCTCGGCGGACTTGATCTGGTCCACGGTCAGCGATTTGGCGTTCTTCAGATCGGGGATGACGGCCAACTCAAACGGTACATAATGGCTCAACCGCTGCTTATAATCACTAATGAGCGACGTGAGCCGCTCATCGGTGGTTTTGCCAACTACAAGAAGGGTGATCTTCATGCCTTACGGGTAAATTTTAACCGGTATTTCCGCACTTGGAATGAGGTTGGTGATATTTGCCGAATCGGTGTCGCGGAAGTAGTATTGGCATGAATCGCCTGTCCAGACAAAGCGATAGACGGTGGTCTGCCTGAAACTACCATCATAGCCGCTGATGGCGGTGTAATAGGTGTGACCTTCCTGGAAAACTTCCGCGGACTGAAGTCCATCGTTCTTCGCCGCATAGACACCGTATTTGACATCCGCATTTTCCGGCTTTGAGAACCGCTCCAAGGACCAAAGGACGTAGTAAAGAAGCACTTCGCCGGGGGTGAAAATGGAATCTTCCGCCAATGTCGTACTATCGCGTGTGGTGGTGATATAGGGGAAATGCTCGTATATCTTTCCGGTTGAATCGACAGGGTAGATATAATCCCATTTGCCTTTGATTCGGTACTCGAAATGTATGTCCATCTTGCTGTCCCCTAATGTCTTGATAGAGACCAGATTGAGCGGTCCGACTGGTTTCATCTCTACCGGGTCAACGGGGAAGGAGAACACCCAGTAATCCGTTTCCGGTTGCAGACCCGTGAAGAAATGGTTCACCGCTCCGTATTGCAGCGAGTGGCTGGAGAAAGGCGCTACGTTGAACTCCTTTGCACGCAGCAGACCGTTGCGCCAGAACAGGTATTGGGCATAAGCGCTATCCAACGCCAACTGCATAAATTGCTTGGAGTTATAGACGGGATTGTAGTCCTCCCACGGCTCGCAGATAGCGATCAGGTAGTACGCGTCTTTGTTCGTCGAGAAATCGCACTCCACAAAGCCCGCGGAGACATTCTTGATAGACATTTTCACTTCTACGCCCTCTTTTTCCCATTTCGCTTCGGAGGAACAAGAGCACAGAATGCTTATTATCAGGCTCAAAAACAAGAGCCCTTTGGGATGATTATTGCTCATATTTCTTCCTTTCTTCTTCTTCCTGGATTAACAAGTTTTGCACGGCAGCGATAAACCGCAGACAGGTCGGCACATGTCCGCCGTAATGGCCGAAGTTATAGGTGATATTCGCCTCTTTCCATTTGGATTTGGCGCGTGTGGCGTTGGTGTAAGGAACGGTCTCGTCGTCCATCGAGTGCATGATATAGACCGATGCTTCGGGTTCCCAGTTTTGCGCAACAATGGAGTTGGCGGTCATGGCTTTGTACAGCTCGGCTACCTTGTCGGATTTCTGCATCATGGCCTCTTCCGTCAGCAGTTCATGCGTCACTTTGGTGCCTATCAACTGGTTGATCTGCGCAGAGGTGAATTTCTTGCTGTTGATCCAGTCGTCTATGTGTTCGCACAGCCGGGGTTTCATCATGTCGGAGAGTTCCATATTCAGTTTGTTGCCCTTGATCATACCTTGCAGCACTAACGGAACGGCTACCGGATAGCCGGCTGTGTCGGTGTTCACAAAGCGCTCGTACGTGGCTTTGACGTCATACGGACCGCCGCCGGCAAACACGCGGTGAAGACTGATAAAATCCATCGAACTATCGTCGAAATACTCCGTTTCGATCAGGTGTTGTACCGCCATCGTGTTGGCGCCGCCTTGGCTGTAGCCCATCAGATCCAAATTGGGATCTTCCGGCAAACGGTCAATCGCATCCAGCCATGGCCGAACCGCCAAGTACATATCCACCACATTGCGTGCGGTCATGTCCATTACCAGATAAGGATGCACTTCGTTGGCGGTGATGCCGTAACCCATATAATCCGGAATGATCAGCCCATAACCCAGATTAACCAGCACGCCTTCCAGCGAGAAGCAGTTACTCGGTGCTTCGGCGTTGGAGCAAACGGTGTAATGGCTCACGAGGATCATTCGTTTCGGGTGACCTTTTTTCGGCAGCATCACTTTGCCCGAAAGGGTGATCGGATTCCCGTCGTTGTCATAACTGGGATATGTGCCGACAATTTCGATGATGTCGTTCTGATTGCTCCATTTGAGCAATTCCTGCAGGAACCCGGCTCCTGTTGTTCCGGTCGTCTTGCGGATCGAACGGCCGTCATTCGGCTCTTCACCTTTCCATTCGTTCACACGGGTACCGTCCGGCAGATAGCAGTCGTTCGGCAGACCTTGCGACAAGTTGCGTTCGTTCTGACCGATTACTTGGAACTTCAGGCCTTTCGCGCCCTCAATGTTCGTGAAATCCACGTACTCATCCTTGCGGAACTGACAACTGCTTATCGTCCCCGCGAGGATCAGTAATAATATATATTGGAATCTTCTTTTCATAATTGTGAATTGTGCATTGTGAATTGTCAAAACCTTGCTCCGATACTCAGGTTAAACATTCTGGATTTGAGCATATAAATCGCATTGGCGTTCTTGAGCGCATACATGCCACCGTAGTCGAACGCCACGAAATAGCGTTTGTAGTTTGCGCTGATGCCCACTAACGTGAAGTTCACCGCCGTTCCGAGCGCTGTATGTTTGCCGCGACCGTCCGTCTCGGTTCCGCCGTTGATGTCCAAACCGATACCCAAACCCGAGTAGATGTTCACATTCTCGTGGTGAAAATACGTGAACCGTATAGTGGGCATGATCACCGCGTTGTAGAAATAGTTGCGTTTGTCGCGCGCCAACTCTTTTCCTTTGCCGTCACGCGTCACTTTGTCCCAGCCCACCTCGCTCATGTCAAACATGCCGCCGAGCGAAAACCAATAGTTGAAACGATACTGGTACTCTAACCATAAATGCTGGTTGTGGCGGTAACGCTCTTTGTACTCAAATGTGGAGCTCTCCGGCATGGTTGAAACAATGGAAGTCGGGTTATGCCACACCAAACTCTCAAACAACTGATCGCCCCAGCCCACACGCAACTCATGGGGCATGTACTGACGATCTTCTTTCGTCTCCGCGAACAAACTGAAGCCTGTTACACAGAAGAGCATCAAGAGGATTATAATTCGTCTAATTTCCATTTTTGGAATAATTATTTTCATTTCGTGTGCAAAAGTACAAAAAATTTTGCATATATGCAAATAAATTGCTAAAAAACTTGTTTATGTCAAAAAAAATGTGTATTTTTGCACAAAATTTTTAATTATTATGGAAAAACAAGAACTTCGCAAGCTCATTGCTATTTGGTTTGAAGAGGACATCCGCGACGGTGATCACACCTCGCTCAGTTGTATTCCGGCTACTCAGATGGGTTGCCAGCAGTTGATCATCAAAGATACCGGCGTGTTGGCAGGTGTCGAAGTGGCGAAAGAGGTCATCAACTATTTTGATCCCGAATGCCGCGTGGAGCAGTTCCTGCACGATGGCGACCACGTGAAGCCCGGCGATGTGGCTTTCAAGGTCTATGGCAAGGAACTCAGCCTGCTGCAGATCGAGCGTACGATGCTCAATATCATGCAGCGAATGTCCGGCGTAGCAACTACGGCGCATCGGTATCAATCCCTCATTGAGGACACCGGTTGCCATGTGCTCGATACCCGCAAGACGACTCCGGGCTTGCGCTATCTGGAGAAAGAGGCGGTTGTTCTCGGCGGCGGTATGAACCACCGTATCGGTCTCTTCGATATGATCCTCCTCAAGGATAACCATGTGGATTTCGCAGGAGGCATCACCAACGCACTCACGCGTGCACGCGATTATTGTAAGGAAAAGGGCAAATCCCTCAAGATCGAGATCGAGGTACGTAATTTCGATGAGATCAACGAAGCCCTTGCGACGAACATCCCTGATCGTATCATGCTCGATAACTTCACGCCCGAAAAGACGCGCGAGGCAGTCGTTCTCATCCGCGAATGGGAGAAGAAGGCCGGCCGTCATATGGAGATCGAGTCCTCCGGCGGCATCACCATCGATACCATCCGCTCTTACGCCGAGCAAGGAGTCGATTTCGTCTCTGTCGGTGCTCTCACCCACAGCTACAAGTCCCTCGACATGAGTTTCAAAGCCGTTAAATAGTCGTTCTGCGCTACGCTTTTCTTATGAGAAAAACGCTGACCATAGTCCTGACAATTCTGTTTTCTGCGCTGCCTCTGGCGGCGCAAACTTCGCTTGTACACGGCTTAAGTGTTGCTCCTGATAGACAGGTGCTTTTTGCGCCAGGCAATCTTCAATACAATGCCATGGCGGGCACGCATCTTTGTGCTGATGGAACAACGAAAAAAGGCGCATGGCGTTTTGCCGCAAATCAATGGGACTATATCGCTTTAGACCCGCGTATGTATTCGTCTGATTACGACGGGTGGATAGATTTGTTCGCTTGGGGCACAAGCGGTTGGAATAGCGGAGCTATGGAATATCAGCCTTGGGCGCGTTCTACCGATGAAAAGGACTATTATGTGGGAGGCAATGTCTCGAATAGTCTGACCGGAGCCTGCAAGTACGCGGATTGGGCGGTCTATAATACGATTGGTTCTGACCCTTCGGAAACATGGAGAACGCTTACGAACGACGAATGGGAATACCTGTTGGATAAACGCAACAACGCAAGTGGCTTGTGTGGTAAGGCAACTGTTGGAAATGTGTGCGGCATGGTCTTTTTGCCCGATGATTTCTATGACAATGCCGCATCTCTGCCGCCCTTTGTGTCCGGCAAAAATAGGGGAGGTTATGGCACCAATACCTATACGGTAAGCGAATGGATGGCTCTGGAATCGGTTGGAGCGGTCTTTCTGCCCGCGGCCTCTGTTAGCAGTATAGGAGCGAATGAGGTCGGTTATTATTGGTCAACTTCGTTTGTCGATTCAGGAACTTTTTCCGATGTCGGAGTACTCCAGATAAGCAAAGAGAAAAATCTGACCCTGATTCTTCCTACGCATCGTGCCGGAAAGCGTTCTGTGCGTCCGGTATGGGATATTCCCGCCGGATATGTGCCTGCTGTTTCCGTTGATACAGTGGTCTGCGACACCTTGATGCCGGTGGTATGGCATGGACATGAATGGAGGACGCAGGGAGAGATAAACGACACACTCAAAGATGTGAGCGGCAGAGACAGTATTTGTTTGAATCTGCGGCTATCTCTGGAAATATGCTGCCCGGAGGTGCAAGTCATTCAAAGGGATACCGTTGTGTGCGATACATTGTTGCCATTTACATGGACTATAGACGGACAGTCGTTTGTCTTTGAGAGGGCTGAGACGCAGGATTTGGATATCGTGCATTCTAAATGGACTGATTGTATCGGCCGCACATACTCCATCCGCCTTGATACGGTACACTGTGAGCATTTCTACGATTTTATTGTAAATAAGTATAATTGGCAGCTCCTTTGCAATAATGTGCGGGTGCGCGAACTTTTCCCTGATTTGACGGTCTTTGCCTATCAATGGTACAAGAGCGGAGTCGTTATTCCGGAGGCAATTGGAGATGACTATGCGGAGCAAACGGAATTGCAGGGCGATTTCCAATTGCGTCTGCACATGAGCAACGGGCAATATATATGGTCGGAGATTTTGACCATTGAGCCTGAGCGGACCTCGGCGCCAGGCTCCGTACGGATATACAACCGGTTCGGCTCGCTCGTTTATCAGTCGGAAGAGACAACTGTACTGCCCTCCCTGTCTTGTGGACTATATATCGTCCGCATTGAGCGGAACGGAGAGATTTTCGTGGAAAAGAAAATGATACCATGAAACGGTTGGCATGGCTCATATTGCTTCTTTGTCCGGCTGTCAGCATCATGGCGCAGCATACGTTCGAATTAGGACTGTATGGTGGTCTGGCAGGGCTGAATAGCAGGCATTCTTACGTCACCATGTGCCCAGGCGTGCACGCGGGCTTGCGAGTCGCGTATGGATATTATTCGCCCTATGTCATTGGATTCCGGCTTGGATTGGATGCACGTCTCCATCGTGCGGGATGGAGAAAAACTGACTATACGGACTCCTATTCAACAACGGATGTTGAGAATGAGATGATGCAGATCGACTACACTATCGGCTCGTTCCGGGAGATGTACACCACTTGGTCGGTCGGCATTCCTCTCCAGCTTGCTTTGCGGTGGAATAACTGGACGGTTTTTGCCGGACCGGAACTCGTATTCCCTCTAGCTCGCTCTTGGACCGAAACGGCGCATAACGCGGCACTTTCTGTGTATTACCCGGACTATGATAACTATGTCTATAACTCTTGGCCCTTAGCTGCTTCGCGTTCGTTTGAAATGAAGAACGCTGGTCGCGCGTCTCGGCAGAAAATCCAATGGTGGCTGGCGGCGGAAATCTGCTATGACATTCGTTTCCGATCATTTGGCAAACGCCAATCCGGTATCACGGTGGGTATCTATGCGGAGTATTGTTGCTCGCGTACCGATATAGAAAACGCGGATATTCAACCCTCTTTGATTATGCTTTCTGACATGCGGGACGGGCTTCCGCTTGAACGTGTACTCTCCTCGATATGTACGGCTACACGTCAGGGAAAACCGCTTGTTTCTTCTTACATGCCCTTTGATGTGGGAATCAAACTGGCTTATTGTATCTCGCCTTATTCCCGGCGAAGCGGAAAAAGCATGCCCTGCCACTGCTTGGGAAAATAGTACTGATATAATCGAGGGTATTTCGCGGGTGTTTCGGGATGTCAATTCTTTTTTGCCGCCATTTAATGGGTCTCAAAATGTTGTGTTTTGCCTTTTCTCGGGACATGGTCCCGTGATGGTCGCGTGGAAATGTCGTATTTCGCCCCTAATTTGGAGGATAAACGAGCGTTTTTTGTCCAAATCTATATGCCAAACTATTTAAGCCAAGCTTTGGGAGTTAGCTGAGTGCCATCGGGCAGAACGGGGCGTTGAAGAATATGCACCCATTGGGGTCTGCCGGTGGAGTGATCTTGGGAACGGTATTCATAACTGTTCGGACATGCATTCTCGGGGTTAAAGCCTTCTTTCTTTTTGACCAAACCGGTACTCCAAGCCTCTTGGTTAAGCACTCCTTCATCCCAGGTCGTATAAGCCCAAACGGTCTCGCCCCACCATCGCCAAGGCCGCGATAGCCAGACTTGTTCCTTGCGAGGTTTGGTTTGGTTGAAATCAAGGTCGGTGGTTGTTACTCCGTTCTTTGTATGTGTAGCTGTAACCTTAACATGGGAAAGTTCCAATTCCTCCTCCGTCGCCAGACGAATATGGCAGTGGTAGAAGAGGAGACCGCGGGAGGGCTGTGTCTCGCTTCCGCTTCGTCCGGCGGCAATATAACATTTATCGCCTTTCTCTCCGTTGATATTTGCCACAATAGTAGCTCTGTCAACTGCCATTTTCATGCCACCGAAGATGAAATCTACACCACCTTTCAGTTCGCCGCCTTCCCAATAGATAGACGCACCGTTCTCGCCGTAAAGCACATCCTGTCTGCCCACAGCACAGCAGTTCTTGAGGTGTGCATTCGTGGCTTTCTCCGTAAATGAGATCGCAGAAGCACGCTCGCGGTATTTCTTTTTCTGCACTTCCTTTGACCCCGCTTCTTTAGGGCGAACCGGCATCTCGTGCGCCGTGTATTCCGGCAGAATATACAAACTGTCTGCCGCCTCTTTTTCGCTTACATAGAGATTAAACGAGTTCTCAAAAATGATGTTTTCCGCGTAGAAATCTGACGCATCTACCAGCACGGAAGCATTCCAAAGCCGCGATCTCGAACCGCCGTAATTGGTTTTGCCCATGGATTTATACTGATATCCATGCCCATAGTACCATGTGATCTTCGCACGGTCTTTCTTGTCGGCGCATTTCATTTGGACTCCCGGCACGTCGATGGTTAACTCTTCCTGATACGTCCCTGGTTCAAGGAGAATGGTTGTTTTCTCACCCCGCGCTTCATAAACCGTCCGTGCGCTATCCACTGCCGCCTGCACACGCTGTCCTGCCTCTACATGCAAAACCAAAGCTAATATACTTGCTACGAAAATATTCATCTTATCAATTTTCAATTGTCATAAAATGGTTTATTTTTGGCGGAATGCTATTAAAAAAACATCTATTCCGCCATAAATAATTTTATATACTTATTAAGTCATCAAGCGTTATATTCTTGTTAATCAAACTGTTATAATGTATATTTCGTACTGCTTTTTGATTTGAAATCAATACAATTTCTATAGTTCTTCTTGACCTGAAACTTTGTGCCAATTTCTCTGCGCGATTAGACAATAATTCCGCTTCTCTCTTAGTAAGAGCATAGGGGCGATCTGTGAATTTGATTTCGCAAAGATCAATTATCTTGTCACTACGTTCAATCACCATATCTATCTGCGCATTCTTCTTATAAAGCGCGTATGTCTGTGTGCTGACTCCTGCTATTCCCAGTGCATGTTTTATTTGTGTTATGTGTGCAAAACACAAGCGTTCAAAAGCTAAACCACACCAGGTAGCATAACCGGAAGTGAGCATCTGCTCACGCCAAATAATCTGTTTCTTCTTTTGTGAAGGCTGAAGAAACTGAAAATAGAACAAAGAATAGAAATCCACAAGTTGGTACAACGCGTCCACTATTCCATGAGCGTAGTATTTATTGACGAACCCACATTCGCATAGGTCTTTCAAACGCCTTGTAAGGCTTCCGCCGTCCAAACGTTTGGTCTGTGCGAGTATCTCATTTCGCGTAAGTCCCATTTTCTTTTTGCTGAGAGCTTTCACGATCTCTACATACTCATCGGAATGGGTAAAAAGTGAAGCATACAAATGCTGAAACTCATCTGCCAATAGGGCACCTTCTTTGCAAAAAAGTCTGTCTATATTCTCGGCTATACTATAATTCTTATCCAACAGATTAAGATAATACGGCACTCCTCCCATGACCATATAGCATTGTGCTTCTTTCGCCGAATCCCATCGAATGCCTTTATTGCGCAGGAACAAATGTGTCTCATGTAACGTGAACGGAAGAATTCGCATTTTCGCCGTAAGCCGGTTATGCAATCCGCCTTTGTTGTCTTCTATATTCTTAACCAACCATGATGCTGCACTACCGCAAACGATGAGCATAATATCGGATCTGGTACTTGCCCAATCGTTCCAGAAATGCTCTAACGCGCTCACAAGATTTGATTTTGGGGTGTCCATCCAAGGCAGTTCGTCTAAGAAAACCACCTTGCGTTTCATCTTGGATTGCTCAAGCAGTGTGCGTAATTGTTCAAATGCTTCATACCAATCTGCAGGTGTGTTTTTAGCCAAACGCTTGCTATAACGTGCTAATGTACGTTGGAAATTGAGCAACTGAGCTTTTCGGTTTTGCTTGGCGAGACCTGTCATTGCAAAGCAAAAATCTTTGCCTAAAGTTTCACGAACAAGAAATGTTTTTCCGACACGTCTTCTTCCATAGATCATCACAAACTCTGAATTGCCGGAATTGAATAGCCTTTTGAGTTCTATTTGTTCTTGTTCTCTGCCGATAATTTTCATATCTTCTAAAATTTATTTTTGGCGGCAAAGGTACAAAAAATATTTTATTCCGCCAAAAATAAATCAATAAAAGTGCAAAAAAAGTGATTTTTTATCTGATAATCCTAATCTTTGCACTTTTTCGGTAAATCTATTTTTCAATTATCAATTACTTCCATTTGGCAGTTCTTGCAATCGAAGCGGAGCGCCAACACTTTGCCCGTACGGAGACGTAAGAAACGCGGCTCCTTGTCTTTGGGATAAGGATTCGTCTTGCGGCAATGCCCGAGTTCAAACAGCAGGCAGTATTTGCACGTCATCAGAGGATGGTTTGTCGTCTCCATTCGTTTAATATACTAATAGGTATAAAATAGGGTTTGCTTTCAATCTGCACATTATGAGCGATGTACGGCGTGTCACCCAATTTGGCGAGTTGTGTACGAATCGTTTCAAGGGCTTTCGCTTCGTTCTTGGCGGGCTCTTTGGAGAACCCCTCTCCAACTCTCCCCACAAGGGGAGAGAGCTTTGAATCAATGGGGGTATAGATCAACTCAAATCCATCCTCGGTCTCGCGGAAAAGTATATCCACGGGTATTCGTCGTTCGCTCTTCAAACTCTTTGTGAACTCAACGTCAAGATTTCGGAATAAAGGCACATCTGTATTTCGGAAAATAGTAAGCTCTTTATTGATCTTCACCCAATTTCCTTCCACGCCGTTCACCGAGAAACCTTCGCTGCCGATGGTCAGTCCGTCGCCGTTATGTAACACAATGCCCTCTTTGAGCCGCACACGAAGTGTGTTTCCGCGCGCTTCTATTACTTTGCCGATATATTCTCCGGTCGATTTGGGCGTTTCCCAATTCGCCATAGGACGCGTGCGGCCATGTAGAAAATAATCCGTTGCTCCGCGGTGGAAAGTCTTTTCGGGGTTCGGTATGAAAGAGCGACTGAAAACCCCTCCTAACCTCCCCTCAAGGGAGGAACTCCCTCTCCCTGTGGAGAGGGCTGGGGTGAGGTTATCCAATTTCTCCCGGTAATAAGCGGTTATATTCGTCACGTAATCAGCATCTTTGAGCCGGCCTTCAATCTTAAAAGTCGTTACACCGGCGTCAATGAGTTCGCTCAAATACGCACTTCGATCCAGATCCTGCAATGACAACAAATACCGCTGATGAATCGGTTCTCCATGCTCGTCCAATATTTCATTCATGGATTCGTCCAGCAGGTCATACGCCATGCGGCAGAACTGCGCACATGCTCCTCTGTTGGCACTTCGTCCGGCGAGTACTTCGGATATATAGCACCGCCCGGAATAACTCACGCACAAAGCGCCGTGTACAAACGCCTCTAACTCTATATCGGGCACCGCTTCATGGATCGCACGTATCTCTTCAATGCCTAATTCGCGCGCTAAGACCACGCGCTTAAAGCCCAAATCGCGCAAATGAGCCACATGTTCCGGTGTTCGGTTGTCGCATTGCGTCGAAGCATGCAGACGAATAGGCGGCAGGTCAAAATCCAAAAGATGCAGGTCCTGAATGATGAGTGCATCCACACCTATCTTATACAACTCGTGCGCGAGCGCGACCGCCTGCGGGTATTCGTCATCATGGAGCAGAGTATTGAGCGTCACCAACACTTGTACGCCGTACGAATGTGCATACCGAACTACTTCCGCCAAGTCCTCAATACTGTTTCCTGCCGCTTGACGCGCACCGAAAGCCGGCGGACCGATATAAATAGCATCCGCTCCAGCCTGTATAGCCGCTTTCGCAACTTCTTTGTCGCGCGCAGGAGATAATATGCACAATTTATAATTCACAATTTACAATTTTCTCATCGCCTCGCTCAGCCGGTACATCACAATACCCGCTGTTACCGACACGTTCATGGAATGCTTCGTGCCGTATTGGGGTATTTCGATACATTGGGTGCAAAGATCCACCACTTCTTGCTGTACACCGAAAACCTCATGCCCTAAAACGACAGCAACCTTTGTCCTTTGTACTTCCTTTGCTGCCTCTTCTAATGTCATAGAATCATGTGCTTGCTCTACGGCATATACGGTATAACCTTCTGCTTGAAGGGCTTTCACTGCCTCAATAGTGTCTTTGTAATAACTCCAGTTCACACTCTCTTCGGCGCCTAAAGCGGTTTTGTGCAACTCTTGATTCGGCGGGCAACAACAAATACCGCACAACACCACGCGCTCTATACGCATGGCATCGGCTGTACGAAAAACGGCGCCAACATTATGCTGGCTCCGCACATTATCCAACACCACCACCAACGGCAGTTTGTCTGCTTCCTTAAACTCCTCTATGTTCATACGACCCATTTCGGCCGTGGTCAGTTTTTTCATAATGCAAAGGGTAAATGTACGCGCAAGACGCGTTGCTCTTCGTCTATATCCAGAATAAAATCTTCGTGCAGAGGCATCATTCGTCCGTCCGCAAGGGTCGCAAGGGTATTGATCGTACTTTCATCCACCGCCTCAATAACGCCGATGGTGGTCCATTCGCCCTCTGCGCTTTCGTCCAGAACCGTATATCCCACCAAATCCTGCCATGTTAACTGTCCGTCCTCCTCTTCTTGCAGGTCGCTGCGGAGCAGAAAACCCTCTTCACCGATGAGTTCGGAGATGTTCTCGGTTTTAAATGGCACAAACAACCCGTCGCGCAGTACGAAGACGAACGGCGGCAGGTCTTTATAATGTGTCCGGCGGATGATGCCGATGGAAATCAAGTCGTTTGGGGTGATCATTGGCGTTGTGATATTTCCAGTTTACCTCCGTTGTTTTTTATTCTCAAATGCCGCAAAGCCTCTTTGCTGATCCCTTTCTGTGGCAGGGCATAGCCACTGGCTATCTCGTATTGTTCGCCGCATTCGGGGCATTCGGCGTGGATGCCGTCCATGAAACAAGGGCTCTTTTTCCCTCTTCCGGCGCAATAAGGACAAGCTAAATCAAACGCCACATATCCGGCGAGACTCACATAGGCCACAACGCCTCCGTAACCCCAGGCATCAACTACCGTAATCGGTAGCATATACTTGCCGTTCTCGTAGTAGCCATCTCTGTCCACGGTGACATAGGCGTTCAGGTTCTCCGGCAGAAAATCCACAAACACCGTCCGGGTGTCAATTGCAATCCGAACAGGGTAAGCCGGTACGCTGCTCATAAAAGTAGAGCCTTCGCAGGATGTGAAGACCCAGAGCGCCAACGTGCAGAATGCTATTAGTCCGAAACGCTGCATAGATGAACGGTGTAAATGAGAGTAGAATAGGGCGGAATAAACGCCTGCGAGCCTTCCACACCGAAACCTTCTGCATTGCCATAATCGCTGGTCCGGTATTTCTCCTGGTCATAGCCCAAATATGCCGGGATATAGATCTCTATATCTCCGTTGTTATGGATCTTGCGGCAACCCTCAATGAAGCCGGCGATGATGCCTTGCGTCGCAAAATTGAACGCCACGTTGTTACCGGCATCCACCTGGTAGCCGTTGATCAGTTTGAGCGTGTAGTCGCAAACGATCGTACTGGTGGTGTTCGGACGTGCGTCCTGCGGAGTCGGGTCTGCGATGATCTTGTATTGCAAGCCTGTGGAGGACACTTTGACGCCCTCTTTGCTCTTGTTGGCATTCAGCCAAATCTCGTTTTGCACTTTCCAATCCGCCCATTTGTTCTCCTTGCATCCGCTCAGAAAGAATGAACATACGGCGATTGATACAATGGTCAATATCTTTATCTTGCTATCCATAATTCGGGATTTAGAATGTTCTTGTCTTTGTATATTTGGAAATACAGTTCCGTTTTCTGGTCTTGTTCGGCATCGGTGTAGATAGTGCCGATAGCCTCTTTGGTATCTACTTTGTCGCCTTGTTTGACGTTCAGTTTGCTGAGGTTCGAATAGACCGTCCGGTAGTTTCCGTGCTGAATGATCACGGCATACGTACCGCCTACCATGAAGCAGCTGGTCACTTTGCCTTTATATACCGCGCGTGCTTTGGCTCCTGCGGTCGTCTGGAGGTAAATACCCTTGTTGTCAATCGTTACCTGTGAATAAACAGGGTGTTGCTGTTTGCCGTAATGACCGCTGATCATACCTTTCTCCACCGGCCAAGGCAACCGACCTTTGTTTTCCTCAAAACCGCCGGCTATCAGTTTCTGCTCCTTGGTCAGAGAGGTTTTCGATGCTTTCTCCGTCTGTTTGCGGATCATGTCGTCGATCTTCTTGTTTAGCTCATTGACTTTCTTTTGCTGCTGTTTGAGTTGTTTACTCAGGTCTTTCTCTTTGGACTTGAGTTGGTTCAGCATGTTTTTCTGTTTGCGTTCGTCGCGTTTCAGGTTTTCCTGCTCTCTCTTGCGCGAAGTGAGCGCATTCTGTTTGTTGCTCTTGTTGGCGGCTAACAGGTTATTCTGGTTATCAATCTCCGCCTGTGTGTCCTCAATACGCCGTACTTGCTCCTGACGGTAGTGAGCAAACTCCTGCAAATAGCGGGCACGACGGGCTAATTGCTGAAAACTCTTGCTGCTCAGCAGGAACAACAGCGGCGATTGTTGCATCCGCGCGTAATGGGTCTGACGAACCATCTCTGCATAATCCGCTTTGTAACCGCTCAGAACAACCTGCAACGAGTCGCGCGTCACTCCTAATTGCCGCATCTCCACATCCAAAGCCGTGATCTCGCGGTCCAAGGTGTTGATCAGTTTCTTCTGGTTTTTGATGTTCTGACCTAACAACTGCAACTTATTGAGCGTGGCGTTCTCGTCACGTTTGGTCTGTTTGAGCATTTGGTTCGTCTGTTCGATCTCTTCTTGCAGTTTCTTCTGTTTCTTCTGCAAGTCCTTCACGCTCTCCGCCGCCCAAACAGGCAACACCATCATCGCCGCCAATAATACTATGTACTTATAACCTTTCAATTCTCAATTGTCAATTATCAAGATTTTCGCTTGTCGAAAATAATCGTTCGAGCGAAGCGAGATAAGAATTATCACCTCTCTTACAGCCACTTGCTCACATCAATCTTCGTATATCGGTTGACGTCCAAGCCCACCATGCGTAGCGGCAGGTCTAACTTACGCGGCACATAATCAATCACCAATTCGATCGTCTCATCCCCGAAGGCATATAGCAATCGGCCTTTCTTGTCGCCGGTGGGCAACTCCGCAGAGCAGACCTCCTGCAATATATCCCAATTCAACTGAGGTTGCAGTTTGCGGTTCAGTTCTGCAAATGTGGCTTCTGCGTACTGACCGTGTATCTTGTCAAAGCCTCTCATTACCAAAGGAGTAGCTTCAACGCGCATCATCTCCATGCCGAAGAGCGGCATGACGCTGATGATGATCATCGAGTCGCGTACGGTCTGCATCGTCACGGTAGCCGACAACTTGTCGCCGTTTCGGCTGATCGTTGCGCGGGCACCTTGTATCAGGCAGGTATGCCAAGCCGGAGGAGCCTCTACTACAGGCTCTTCCACTACGGGCGTCACGGCTTTCTTCTTTGCCCCGCAACTCGCTAACACCACCGCCGCCAATACTATCACTATATACTTATAACTATTCATTCTCAATCGCCTTAATGTGTCTCTCTATCTCCTCTCTGGTTTCCGCCGGCGCATTCCACAGCGCGCGTTTGAGGTAAAAGAGCGCCAACTCATCTTGTCCTTGCAGGTGCATGATCCATGCGTACGTATCTAAAAAAACAGGGTTGTTCGGTTGCTCACGGATCGTGATCTCACTCATTCGCTCGGCGCGTTTGAGGTCGCCGCCATGTGTCGCCAAATGGTACGCATAGTTATTGAGCAGCATCAGGTTGTACGGATCCAAAGCTAAAATGCGGTCGTACATGGCGTATAACGCTTTGGGCTTTGCTTTCGTTTTCTCCATCAACTCCAAGCGGAAAAGCAAAAAACGCATATTCGTCGGGTCGGTCTCCAAGTATCGGTCGATCTCCTTAATGGCTTTCTTGTTGTCGCCTTGCGCCGCATAAATCTGGTATCGAGAAATAGCACTCATGGCGTTGTAACCCGAACGCTGGTCAATCTCGTCCTGTATGTGCAAGGCTTTCTTCCACTGGCTATCTGCCAAATAGAACCGTTTGAGTTGCTCCAACAGATCTTCGCTGGCTGTCCCCTTGGGTTGTACCGAATAGGCTTTCTCGAAGGTCTTGTAAGCGCTCTCCATTTGCCCGAGACCTTGATAAATCACACCTAAGAAATAGAGCGTCTGACCGTCTTCGGGCTTGATCATCGTGCAGAACTCCAACAACGCATACGCGTCTGCATAGCGTTCTTCGGTGATAGCCTGTTTTGCGGCGTACCAATAGTAAGCAAACTGTTGCTCCTGCTCTATGCTCAACGGCTGTACGTCCGGTGCTTTGGGTTTCTTTGCCGCTAATGGCAAAACCACTGTCCATAACGCCAGCAGCACTGCCAAAACACTTATATGTTTGGTTTTGATTGTCAATGTCCTGTCATTTTTATTTTCTTCCGCTATGCCCGAAACCTCCGGCTCCGCGTTCGGTCTCGCTCAGTTCGGTCACTTCCACTACCTCCGGTGTCTCGTGTCTGGCGATCACCATTTGGCAAACGCGTTCGCCCGGCTCGATTGTCTGCGGTTCCCCGCTGAGATTGATGAGAATAACCCCCACTTCGCCGCGGTAGTCCGCATCAATCGTTCCCGGAGTGTTCAGTACGGTCAACCCACGTTTGAGTGCCAAACCGCTACGGGGACGGATCTGTGCTTCGTAACCCGCCGGCAACTCTATAAACAGTCCGGTCGGTATAAGTCGTCTTTCCATCGGTTGAAGCGTGATCGCCTCACTGATGTTGCACCGTATATCCATTCCCGCCGCCTGTGCACTCTCGTATTTCGGTAGCGGATTACTACTCTTATTAATAATCTTCAATACCATAACTATCAATTATCAATTGTCAATTATCAATTATCAGAATCGTTTCTCCACTAATACTCTCAGCCCGTCTTCCACGATGCGGATATGAATATCTTTCTCCATCTCCACCGGGTCTCCGTCCAAATGGAACGGCGCCACACTCTCGCGTTCCAAGGTGATCTCTTTTGCACGGATCGTGTCCATGAAATGGCTTCCGTCAATACTTCCGGCAAACAGCCGTAACGCCAGCGATGCGCTACCTAACAAGGCGTGTTCGGACATCAGCATAATATCCATCTTTCCGTCCTGAATACTGGCTTTCGGAGCAATCAGCGCATCGTTGCCCCATTGATTTGCGTTCGCAAAAGTGATCAGGAACGCTTTGTGCGTCACGTCTATACCGTCGCCCACCAAGTGATACGTCTGCGGCTGATAGGAGAACACATCGCGGACGATGTTCTGCACATACGTCATGAAGCCGCGTTTGCTGCTTCCCGCGAAGTGATCTGCTATCAACGCATCAAAACCTGTGCCACATGTGCTGACAAAGAATTTTCCGTTCGCCAAACCGTAATCTACACTGATTGGCTCGGAGTGATTGATCATCTCTATCGCTTTGTTGGGTCGAGTAGGGATATTCAGATGATTAGCGAATCCGTTTCCGCTACCCATCGGGATGATACCCAATGCCGTCTGCGTGTCTTTCAGACCGCGGGCTACTTCGTTCACGGTACCGTCTCCGCCTACTGCCACCACGGCCTCAAATCCCATACGGGCATACTGATGCGCCATCTCTGTCGCATGGCCCGCATACTCAGTAAAGGCGATGTTTGGCAACCACTGTTCGCCGTCCAACTGCTGCATGATCAACTTCGGCAGTTTGCGCTTGGCGCTCTGCGACTCCTTATTACCCGATACAGGGTTGATGATAAAAGCGATATTCTTCATAATATATTATTGAACGCGCGCGCCCGTGAGCGTATATACGGCCTCGCCGCGGATGATTACAATCTGTCCATCGATTATTGCCTTTACTGCCGCCGGCTCATTCGTCTCAACGCTCTCAACAGCTGTAGAGGTGCAATCCGGATAATAGGTGTAATAGGTTACACTGCTTGTGCCGCCTTCTCCCATCACACTTATAGATGCAATATAAGCGCGTTTGGTCGTTTCAATAGTGATAGTGTTCGTCTCAACGGAAGGTGCTACTTCGAATGACATACCGCTTGCCGGTGTTTGGCTTCCTAATGAAGTCTCTCCTACCGTCACCTCCATTGTACCTGTATCCGAGCCAAATTGAGAAGCATTGATCTTCACTGCAGTTACATTCACGGTTGTAGCTAATGTCAGCGTCAGGCTTCCGGAAGCTTTGCTGCTTCCTAATTTGGCTCCTTGGACACCGGCATACACTTTCGTTCCATTATACCTTGCTATTCCGCTATCGCTATCCACGATGTCGGCAGCAATGTCGGAGGACTCTTGGGTCTTGTCCGAACCGGCGGTTTTGAAGGTTACGGAAGCCACTTCGCTCTCGCCGACTCCTGTGCCCTCTTCAGTTTTGCTGAAGATAGCGTAATAATCTTGTGCTTGGGTTACGGTGAAGTCTGTTATCCAGTTTTCTGCTTTGGTATTATCCATTGCTAATGCCTCTGTCCACCAGCCTACAAACTCATAACTGTCGCAGGGAGCGCTTGGATCCTTCGGCATTTCGGCTTTTTCTCCTGCAATCACGTTTTGAGTGCTGAGAGTCTGACCGTTAGCAAAGAACCGGACGGTGTATTTCGGCTTTGCCTCAAAGATCACACTGATAGTACTTGTACCATTGCTCTTCTTTGCGTAAGTCACGGTCTTGGCATTTTGGTCTATCGTTACACCTTCGGTCATGCCCGTTTGGGTGATCTCTTTGAAACGATAGCCGTCAGCCGGACTTGCCGTTACTGTGATCGTCACAGCCCCGCCGCAGGTACTCAGTTCGCCGAAGTAATCCAAACTGAACGTACCATTCGCCGTCTCGCCCTTGCTTACGGTCACTGTGCTTGTACACGGCGTGCAATTCGGCGAAGTGGTATAATATGTAGTGCTGCTCGATCCGCCATCTGCCGACCATGTGAATGTAATGGCATCCAGATACATAGCGCCGCTGTTTGAACGAACACCCACATAATTGTAGTCGCCATCAATCACCAGTTCGGTACTTGTCCCGCAAACAATCGTCCCGAGCAATTCGCCCGAAGCATTGCCGTATAAGTCTGTCGCGTCGGAATAGGCACTATTCTTGCCATAAATATCCAATGTACGCCCACTGGCGGTGTTGCTATTCCACGAAACGGTCACTTTTGTTACCTTTCCGCCGGAAGTGGTGGTCACAATGCCAGAGTTGCTGTTATTAGACCGCAACTGGATAGCATCGTTGCTACCTGCGCTGTTTCCTGCATATACAGCATCCGAGTTAACCGTTTTTCCGCTCCAGTTAGAATAATTATTACCAGAAACACCGGTAGTTGCGCGTGTCAATTCATCTGCAACTTCTGTTGCACCGCCTCCTTCGCCTTCTTCTGTGTAGCTATAAGCTGCAAAGTAGTCTTGATTCTTGGTAGCCGTGAAGCTTGTTACATAACTCGGCTTCTCGGTCACATCGTCTGTCAGGGCTGCATCCAACCATCCGCCGAAGGTATAATCCTCGCAAGCCGAAGGAGTAGCCGGAACATTCGGCTGCTGACCTTGTTTAACGTTCTGAGCCGTGCCTACCAACGCGCCGTTGTTATAGAAACGAATAGTGTATGTCGGCAGCGCGGAGATAGTGATCTCATAAGTAGCGGTCTTGCCTTCGTAGGTAACCGTCACGGTTTGCTGACCAATAGTACTCATAACCGGTGTCGAAACGCTGGTCGGAACAACGGTCTTGCTGTCGCAACCGTCATAATTAGCCGTAACAACTAATCCGCCGTAGTTAAACGTCTCACCTTCCGTGAATGCTTTCTTTACATTCGTCGTGTTCAGCGTGATACCCGTCAACTCACCCACACACGGCGGAGTACAACTCGTCGTGTAGTCGCTGTAACTTGCTCCGCCGCCTTTGCGGTATAATTGCGGCAATAACATAGCCGCGGAGGGGTCGGAAGTATAGGTGGTGAAACGTGGGTTCGAGTTGTTATACAAGAATCGGCCATACGAACTTGTTGTGCTTTGAATGGAAGCATTGTTGTTTGAGATGCTAATCTCCCAAGTCATGGTGCCGTCATTCCACGCTACTTTCTTTACTGCCGTTGCTCCCAGTTTGCCATTGGAAGAAGTCAGAGTCCAGACATCTTTGCTGCCACCTAACGTCAATTCGACAGTACCTGAACCCAATGAACTGATAGTGCCGTTGCTGAAAGAAGAGGTTACAGAAGCCATTATTTGCGAAGAAATATCTCCGGCTGTTGCATTTTTTGACGTGCAGGCCATTACCAATACATCTCCGGCTTTTAGGGTAGAGGCATCGGTAACAAGTGTCCAACCTGTTGCACCGCCTTCGCCTTGCGTAGCAAACACAGCGTAGAATGTTGTCTGGCTGGCTGCGTCGCCTGTCTGAACATATGCCGGAGCGGTGCTTGCGCTCTCATAGTTTGCTGTCTTCGTCCAGCCTACAAACACTTTTCCGTCGCATCCTTCCGGCTCATTCTCCGGCAGTACTACCGACCCGGCGGTAATTGTCTGTGCAAACTGCACGCCGTTCGCCATCCACGTCAGCGTTACTTGCTTTTTGCCTTCCGCCAGAATCACCACGTCATCCGTCACATGCTCAATGCGGAATTCCTTCGTCGCGGCGTTATACGTAAAGCCTTCGCCGTAAACCAACTCATTGTTCGTTCCCATTTCCACCGTCCAGCAACTCGGGTCAGCCAGCGTATAACCTGTTGCCGGAGTGATGGTCAGACTCAAAGCGGCATTATAAGCCACCTTCCCGTCTTCCGGAACAGAGCAATTGGTCCCCTCCAACTCATACGTACACTCGGTCTTTTGCTGGCCGCCGTTGTATTTGAAGGTGATATTGCTTCCGCTCTTGGTGATATCGGTTATCTCGTGACCGCTTATCGGCGTATAACTGCGCACGGTGCTCGTCGGATAAGTATCTCCTGTTGCGCCGTAGTTTTTTGTCTTGCCGTCTGCCGGCACAATCGTGTATTTGGGACTGCCTGCCGTGTTGTTGGGTTCGTTGTTGCTCCAAGCCGACGCGTTGAAATTGATTTTCCAAACTAACATACCGCTTGTCGGAATGAATTCATCCCAGCCTTGCTTTTGGCGGTTCTCAATATAATAGTTCACGCCTGTTGTTGTAGCGGCCTGTAGTTTGTTGGCAGAGTTGATCTGGTAACTCTGATACCCCTCTGTGCCGTTGGGAAACAAGGTGATATTCTTTCCCTCAGTTGCCAAGTTCACAGGAGTAACCCAGCCGAAGAAGTATTTCTGCCACGGGTCGTAGTTAGGCGGACAGTGACCGCCGCCGTTGTAACTACCGCCGTCCATAATATTCCAATCGCCCGGAGTAACGCCGTTCTTGTAGTTCGTTCCGTATTTCGTGTCATACAGATCCGGCAAACCCATTACATGACCGAACTCATGACACAGAGTACCGATTCCGCTAAGACTGCTTCCGCTCAACTCGCCGGACATGGCGTAGTTATTCAGTTTCTTGCCGTCTATTGTGCATTGTGCCTTCGTGTACGTGCAATAACCGGATGAAATAGCACTTTCTATTTCCCAGTTATGCGGCCAGATGGTATTGGCTTCGCCACCATCCGCCTGACCCTTACCTGCGTAGATCACATATACGAAATCTACATATCCGTCTCCGTCCGAATCGTAGTTGGCGAAATTCAAATCACTGTATTGCTGGTTGGCCAATATACAGGCCTCTACTACGGCATCTGTCGCGTGCTCGTCATCGCCTTCGTCCTCATCCGGATCACCCGTGTCGTTGTCTGTTCCGTAATATGCCACATTTCTGCTCAGCGTCACAGGGCCATATACATCAAACTTAGGACGGTAACTACCGTTCGATTGATCCGCAAAATACTGTGCTGCGGAGCCGTAGTTCGTGTTGTTGTATTTGTTGACCGTGCAGTTCGTTGAGTTACACAACTCGTCAAACACAGCCTGAGTGTGGCTGCTTTGCATAGCGTCGTCTTTGAAATTGACCAAAATGACCACACCTTTCGGGGCTAAGTTGGGTTCTGTACCAACCGCCTTCGGGGCACGACGGATGTGCTTGCGAGCCATAGCGGCAGCATGACGCGCCTCGGCTACTTCCGGAGATGGTACTTCACCGGCTACAACGTAATAACCGTCGGCATTTTGCTTGATCCGTTGACCCGCTTCGTTCACCATATAGTGATAAAACTCATCGCCCACTTGGCGAACTTGTATGGTACTTCCGTCCGGCTGTTCCATTGTCAACCAACCACGGTATGCCGGAACGGCAAACATACTGACAGCCATAACGCTGCATACCACGCACGCTAACATCTTGCGTGCCCATGAAGATACTCTGTGTTTCACGATTTTGTGTTATTTGTTAATTATTAATTGTGCATTAGTACGCGCTCATCTGCTCGCGGACCGTATTATTGATGAAATCTGCGAACTCTTGGATCGTCATCGAGCCTTTTTCCTCAGCGCCTTGCTGACGAACGGATACCAAGCCCTGCTCAGCCTCTTTCTCGCCCACAATCAGCATATACGGAATACGTTTCAGCTCGTTGTCGCGGATCTTACGACCGAGTTTCTCGTTGCGGTCATCCACAATAACGCGTACATCCTGTTGCTCGAGGATCTCTTTCACTTTCCATGCGTACTCGTTGCTCTTCTCCGAGATCGGCAGTACAACCGCTTGATCCGGCGTCAGCCACAACGGGAACTTACCTGCGGTATGCTCAATCAGCACGGCTACGAAACGCTCCATCGAACCGAACGGCGCACGGTGGATCATCACCGGACGGTGTTTCTGGTTATCTTCACCCGTATATTCGAGTTCAAAGCGCTCCGGCAGGTTGTAATCCACCTGAATAGTACCGAGTTGCCAACGACGACCGAGGGCGTCTTTTACCATGAAGTCCAATTTCGGACCATAGAATGCAGCCTCTCCGGTCTCCTCGCGTGCCGGCAGGTTCATCTCCTTGCATGCCTCGCGGATAGCATTCTCTGCGTGCTCCCATATCTCGTCCGAGCCCACGTATTTCTCATGGTTGTTCGGGTCGCGAAGCGAAATCTGCGCCTCGTAGTTCTCGAAGTTAAGCGCCTTGAAGATGATGTTGATGATCTCCATCACGCGGATGAACTCCTGCTTCACCTGGTCGGGACGGCAGAAAATATGCGCGTCGTCCTGCGTGAATGAACGTACACGCGTCAAGCCGTGCAGCTCGCCGCTCTGCTCGTAACGATAAACGGTTCCGAACTCAGCGCAACGGAACGGCAGATCCTTGTAGCTCTTCGGGCTGTTCTTGTAGATCGCACAGTGGTGAGGGCAGTTCATCGGCTTGAGCATATAGACCTCGCCTTCCTCCGGCGTCGTGATCGGCTGGAACGAGTCCTTGCCGTAGTGGTCCCAGTGGCCCGAAGTCATATACAGCTGCTTGCTTCCGATATGCGGAGTGATCACCTGCTGGTAGCCGTAGCGTTTCTGTATCTTCTTCAGGAAATCCTCCAAACGCAAACGCAGCGCTGTTCCTTTCGGCAGCCAGATAGGCAGACCTTTACCCACCATGTCGCTGAACATGAACAACTCCAACTCCTTGCCGATCTTTCTATGGTCACGTTTCTTCGCTTCCTCAAGCAGCGTCAGATACTCATCCAGCATCGCTTTCTTCGGAAACGAAATACCGTATATACGCGTCATCATCGGCCGTTTCTCATCGCCGCGCCAATATGCCGCCGAGCAAGAAAGTACCTTTACCGCCTTGATCGGCTCCGTGCTCAACAAGTGCGGACCCTTGCACAAATCGGTAAAATTACCTTGCGTATAAGTGCTGATCTTTCCATCCTCTAATTCGCTGATCAACTCGCATTTATAGCTCTGTCCCTTGGCGCCGAATGCTTTCAGCGCGTCCTCTTTGGAGATGGCGTTCTTCACCACCGCCTCTTTCTTCGCGCGCAATTCCATCATCTTGTTCTCGATGGCTGCAAAACAGGTGTCGTTGATCACTACACCCTGAGGCGGCATAACGTCATAATAGAATCCGTTCTCGATAGCAGGACCGATACCGAACTGAATACCCGGGTATAACTCCTGCAATGCCTCCGCCATCAAGTGACTCGATGTGTGCCAGAAAGCGTGTTTTGCTTCCGCATCCTCCCACTTGTGCAACTTAATTGCCGCATCAGCCAAAATTGGCTGATTCAGCTCCACGATCTGATCGTTGACGCTGGCGCACAAAATGTCCTGTGCTAAACGACTGCTGATCGACTCAGCTACTTGTAACGGCGTCACGCCGTTTTCATACTCACGGACGCCTCCGTCCGGAAAAGTGATTTTAATCATATTAAATAAACCTACAAATGTTTATGCTCTTCCAACTCACAACTGTCTTCTGAGCAAATATGGTGTGTTGTTGTGATACATATTTCAAAAAGCGTGCAAAGATACAAAAAAAAATGCACATACGCAAATAAAAGTGCATTTTTTTTCAAATTCTCAATTATCAAGGGGCAATTCTCAATTATCAAAGCTCCATTTGATGCCTAAACACGGGTTGCACATGAACCCGGCGCCGGTGAAGTTGTAACTGAATTCGATCTCTGTTCCCACATGCAGGTTCGGGCAATTAAACCAACGCCCCACATTGTACCATATCTGCGGTTCGGTCAGCAGCACAAACGACTGCTGATTCGAGTCGGTAATAGTTCCGTTTTTGTAATCCGGCACGCATAACTTCTGTCCCCATATATCTAAAAATCCGCAGAAACGCAAGCCCGGCGCAGTACAGAAATCCTCGCAACCCCATACAAACGTGAACTGCAAAGGCGCCAAATTCTTGTGCTTGTTGTAGTCATCTACAATATATTTGTACAACAACTCCAAGTTGAAAATATTCTTGTAATCGGCGGTATGCAGACAATAATTGAATCCCACCAAAGCGGCGTGCTCGATGCCATAGCCGCGAATGTCTCCCACTAAGTCTTTGTATAACCCCAAACCGCCGTTGTATTCCACCTGCACGCTCAGATCCCGGACGGGTGTCTGTTGCCAGAAATTGAGACACCGTGCGATCTCCGTATAGGCGAGAAACGGTGTGTTCCTCGGGTCGGAAGGGTGAATATTGTAATCTATATCCACGAACGCAAAAGTACTGCCCCAATTGTCCGGGTAGAACAGCTCCAACGTCGTTGTTACGCGGTTGGAGCGCTGGTTGTCGCACGCTGTATTGAGTGACCCGAAATCATAGAAAACCTGCAAGTTCGTCCCTGCCCACACGCATCCTGCCCATGCGCACAAACCCATAATAATCCACTTTCTCATGGTATTTCTCCTTTCCCTTTTTTGTTTCGGCTGCAAAAATACTACAAATTTTGCACATATGCAAGAAAAATGCGCATTTTTTGCATTTTCTCTTGCATATATCAAAAAAAAGTTGTACCTTTGCACCAAATTTCGAATTGGTTAACCAATTTATTGCACTCATGAAACACATTTTTTATAGTATTTTGCCTGTATTGGTAGTTACTCTTACTGCGTGTCATAACTCTGCGTATGATGCTTCATACGCGTATGCCAAGTCCGTGGCGGACGAGGCTCTGTCC
>OCVV011356058.1_pt1 | contig 64276 bp, 51 predicted proteins | sample 1539721 | NCBI WGS metagenome assembly OCVV01 (sample SAMN02144230, study PRJEB22623) | gut metagenome | biome: sheep rumen | host: Ovis aries | place: New Zealand
TGCTGTACCTGAGGATAATGAAACGATAACTGTTCCGGGTTCAAACTCTGCATCTTCGGTTGCTTCAGGTTCCTCAGTTTCAGATTGCTTTGGATTCTCAACAGGCTGAATTCCTCGATAGTAATTTGGAGCTGCCGACTCGACATAAGAGCTTTTTTGAAGAACACCAATAGCTGCCCACACAATCTCTTTTGTCTTTTCTACAAATCTAACAGAATAGATATTCATTGTAGATGAACCGGGGGTGATTAGCCTTATTGATTCAATCTCAAAACCATCAAGCAAAGTTTCAACCGTAGATGCTGTTCCGGCATTCAGAGAAACGAGAACTGTTCCGTATTCATAGCCATCAGACAGCTCATCTTTAGAGGGAGTTGCTGCAAATACACTGGGAACAGAAATAAGTAGTATTAGTACAGCTAATAACAATGAGATTGTTTTTTTAGCGATATTTGCTTTCATTTTTACACCTCCTTAACCAGAGTTTTATTTGTTTTTGAGTATTCGGATAATAACAGCACGATCAAGTGATGTTGAAGCCGGCTTTTGTTATCCGAATTCTAACATATAAATAAACGGAAAAAACCATTTTGGCAAAAACGATAGTAAATCAGGCAGAAACGATAACAAATAAACAAATCGCATAGATGACAAAGCTTTTTCTTTAAGGTATAATAGATATGTATTGAGAGGTGTAGCAGATGATTAAAGTTTTGGTTTGTGATGATGATAAGAATATAACAGATAAAATACAGAAGCTGTTGGCAGATATCCAGAAGCAGTATTCTTTTGAAATTGATATTGTGGCTGTAAACGACGCACAATTGGTTATGAAAAGCAAAGAATTGTATGACATATCCATAGTAGATATTGAGATGCCCAAAGTGGATGGTTTAGCATTAAGTGAGGAGTTGAAAAAACGTAATCCCGATGCTATTGTTATGATTCTCACCTCATTTTCCGATTATCTTGACAGCGCTATGCGGATTCAGGTTTTCAGATATCTATCCAAGCCGATTGATGTGGAAAGGTTTACAAAGAATTTTATAGAAGCCGTCGGTTACTATAAGCAAATCAGTAAAAAGATCATTGTGGAAAGCGGTGATGAAGTCCTTACTATAAAGACAAAGGATATTCTCTACATAGAAAACCTCAAGCACGGCTCCGTTATTGCTACCAAATACGGCGATTACAAGACAAATAAAAAGCCGCAGGAATGGTATGAAATCATCAATCAGCCGAATTGCTTTACTTTTTCTCACAAGAGCTTTTTGGTAAATCTTCAAAACGTGATTAACTTCGACAGAAACACGGTACACTTTCAAGGCTCTAATGATACCGTCAGGATTGCCTGTATATCACAACGAAAATACTATGAATTCAAAAAAGCATTTTTTGATTTTGCGGGAGGGTTAAGATGACAGTTGTTGTTAATATACTGATTTACATTTTTGAAGCATTAATCTCTCTTTTCTATTTTGGAAACAAATTCGAGAAGAAGATAAACCGATGGCTGATTTTATTAGTGTTCGCACTATCTGCTGCAGCTCAGTTTGCAATCAGTTTATTGGGAATCCCGTTATGCAATATTTTGAGTTTTATCATCTTCAACTTTTTGATATGCCGTATCTGTTTTCAAACGAAGATTACACAAGCAGTTTTTAATACTGCTATTTTAGCAGTAACGATGCTGATTACAGAATTGATTATTGTGTATGTTTCAAAATCCGTTTTCGGAACAGAAGTATTAGAGCATACGACAAATGATTTGATTTTTACGATTCAAAGTATTTGCTCGAAGCTATTATATTTCTTAGCAGCATATCTTTTGTCGAAACTATCAACTTCAGAAAACCGCAACGACACGATAAAGGTAAAATCGTTATTGCTCTTGCTGTTACCTGTTTCTTCGATTGTTGTTTTGCACTGTATAGCACGTTCGGCTGAAAGAGTAGACTATGATAATATTACATATATAGTATTTATCGTTTCAGCTATACTGTTGATGTATGCCAATATCGCTGTGTTTTGGGTACACGAGTCGTTGATTAAAACGCAAAGAGAAAACACAGAATTGCAGTTACAAGCACAGAAAGCTGAGCTTGATACCGAGTATTATACCTTGCTACAAAATCAGTATGAGAACTCCAATATCCTGATTCACGATATTAAGCGCCATTTGCTATCCATTAAGGATTTAGCCGACGAAAATGATTGCGACGGAATCAAGCATTACATAGATAATCTTTACAGCGAGTATGAAGTCAAGAACATTAAAAAATACAGCAATCATAAATTGGTCAATGCTATCATTAACAGGTATGCAAAGGTATTTTCAGACAGCGGTATCACGTTTAACTGCGATATAAGAAGCATTGATTTCTCGTTTATTGACGATAACGATTTGACTTCGCTGTTGGATAACCTACTTGAAAACGCACTTGAAGCAAGCCGTGATTCAGAGGAGAAAAAAGTTGATCTGCTTATTACACCGACAAACGTCAACTATATTTCTCTCACGCTGAACAACTCTTGCTCTACTGCTCCGAATATCAAGAACGGCAAACTGATTACAACAAAGAAAAAAACCGCACCTCACGGGTACGGAATCAAAAGCATCAAACGAATTGCTGATAAGTACGATGGCGATGTATCATTTGAGTATGATAGTGCTATTCAAATGTTTCATATAGGAATTATATTAAAGCGTTAAGTCAGAGAGCATTAATCGTATTTAGAATATAATGATTTATTCTCGAAAAAACTTCTTCATAGAGATAAAGAAAAGGAGAAATACATGAAAAAATCCATAGGTATTACTAATGATTTAGCTGATATATTCTTTATTCAAGCACTTCGTGAAGGGTACAGCAATTATCTTTCTACTGGAGATCAAGGAGCTCGTAATGCGGTAGCGAATTATTTGAAAGATAGTCAAAAAATATCAGATAAAGCATATAAAGAGAAATTTGATGTATTATCGCATTTAATTGTTATGTATGATAATATATCTTTTCCAATCATCAATCAAGCATTTTCGTTAACAGAAAAGATGGAGAATCATGTTGAAATATGTCAGGTTATGCCAATCGATTTTTATTCTAATCGACAATTGGAAAAAAGCGAATTAAGTGATGACCAAGCAATGTCATGGAAACCACTTTTAATTAGCGCTGTTCATAATATTAATTTTTCCGAAAACTATATCGAATTTGCCAAAGAAAGAGGAAGAACACCAATAGAATATATCAGTGAGATGTTTGACCAATTCTATAATCGAGTGGATTCTCAACCGAATCACCAAATGTTAGCAGAATTATCTTCGGCATATGGAATGCAAGCAGAGGGAGGTTCATTGAATTATAATTGCGTTGAAAGTAATGTTCTATACACAGCAAATTTGATAATCAATATAATGAAGGAATTAATAGTATATAATAAATTTAATAAGAATAATGAATTCGATTATTATTCGAAGATTTTTGATAATTTTAGTATACCAACAAACACCGTGATAGATGCATATGGTATTTTAAGAACACAGATTTCCAATATCTTAACTTTACAGCCTGCTTTTAGCAGTTTAAATGAAATTTGGTCATTTAAGAGTAGAAAAAAGAAAGAAATCAAACAGCTTCGAGATGAAATATCAAATTTAGAAGGTATTATTCAAACGGATGGTAGAGAAATAGCAATACAAAAAGCAATAAATGATATACGAGCAGCAAATGAAGCTTTAATTAAAGGAACACCAGCAAAAAGAATAGCACAACTTGCTACTTATATTTCTGCACCAATCGGAATATTAGAATTGCTTTCATTCGGCACCTCTTTTTCATTGATTATATCTGTTGTGGGCTCTATTGCACAGGGAATAATTGATTATAAATGCAAAAAAAGTGATTGGTTATTCATAGCTAGATGATAAAAGACTGTAAATGATACTACTGCGCATTAATTAAGAATTTTTGTAAGTATAAAATATTTGTGCGTTTGATAATTGAACATCATTTTAAAAACAGATAGAGGTCGCTCCCGAAAAGGAACGACCTCATATCTTTATTTGTGGAATTTATTATATGCTTTTTCAGCGTTATCTGCTCTGCGAGAATCCTCAAATGAGTAATTACCGCAACGCTCATAAACACGCTCAAAGGCTATCGCCGCTGTGCGGGTATCGGATTTCAGGAATTGGCTATAAGTAATTCCATTATAGTTTCCTCCGTAATTTGCAAACTCTGATTTAATCGTCTTTTGCAGATACTCGCATTGTTCCTTGATTGTTGAGCCTTTGAAGCCCGAAGGAGTATATCTCAAACACCATTGGCATAAGCCGTAAAACTCATCACCGTTGTAGTGTCCGATAATATTCCAATCAAGATTAAGCGTATCGCCGCCGCACTCTCTCATCATATTACCAATGATCCCTGCGGCTACGCTGTCGGAATAGCCGTAGCTTTTCAGATAAGTCCACACTTGTTGAGCTGCGTCACCTGTCGCAACAGTATTATTACCTGAGTAGTAACCATATCCCAAGATTTCTTTGTTCCCAATACTGTATTGATTCTCACATACCTTATCGCCGCTGTTGCCTTCGATGGTATAAACTGTGCCGCCTTCAACTTTCTCAACAATACCCGTATGGTCTCCACCGCCGTCAAGTCCGTCATTTTCCCAATCGAAGAAGATTATCATTCCGGCTTCAGGCTCCTCTGAGCCATCAAGCCATTGGTCTTTGTTCTTAAACCAAACCACTCCATCATCAACAACAGAATACTTTGGAATAGTACCGCTCTCAATATAACCGCACTCATTCGCACACCAAGAAACGAAGCAACAGCACCATTCAACACGGGAGCTGAAGCCGTACCAACTCCAATATGGCTGTCCGCCGACGTTGCCGAGCTGTTCCTGTGCTATTAGGACAATATCGCTATTGGAGCGTGTAACGCCGTGAAGAAGCTCACGCCATAAGTCGTTATTCTCGTCAGATAATAGCTGACGGCACATTTTCTTTTGTTCCTCGGTAAATCCTTTGTTGGTCATCATAGTTTCAAGGTCAACGTGTGAAACGGTAATATAGAGGGCTTTTTTCTCAACCTGCTTATTGACCTTTTTTGTGCTGCCATCCTCTTGTTTTTCCTCGACCTGTTCGGTTTCAGTGTACTTTTCTATCCTATGGTCAATCTTATTGATCTCCCAAAACAGATTACGGATATATTCTTCTTTGCTTTCATCAAGGGTAACAACCTGAACCTCATCAGGATTCGCAGGGTGTAGATCCGTCATATTATACGCAACAGCATAAATGGCAAGGACTTCCTTCCATTCAGCTTTTGAGCCTGACATTACGAGTTTGTCGTGAGGGTTATCGGTTTTTATCTGCGTGATTTTCTCATTGTACTCGTTGTTAATACGGGTAATAATGTTGTGCATTGTGTATTCGCCCTCATTGGCGTTCGCAGAAGCAAATAAGCCGTACACGCTCCAGCATACAAGAGCAATCATACAGATAATCAAGATTACGACAACCGATACCCAACCTCCGGCAATGATAGCAGAAATGAGTTTTTGTAATGCCGCAATAATAGCCTTGATGATTTTAATTAGTAGCTGAATAGCCGCCTTTGCAGCTTTAGCTGCCAACTTCGCCGCTTGCTGTGCGGCTTTAGCTGCCTTTTGAGCTACCTTCGCACTCGCCTTTGCTGCTTTTTGTGCTGTTTTTGCGGCTTTCTTTGAGGTTTTGATAGCTACTTTTGATGTTTTTTCTGCGGTCTTTACGGAAGTCTTGACCGTTTTAACTGTTCCTTTTTGCGCCGTCTTTACAGTTGCCTTGCCTGCTGATCGAGCTGATTGCTTTACGGTTTTCGCAGAAGATTTTTCTACGGTACGAATGCTTTTGCGTCCGGCGCTGTTTGTAGCACGGATGGATTTCTCTGCGGATTTCTTGGCAGCGTTTTTAGAAGCTCGCTCGGCTGAGTTTTTAACTGTATCTTTTGCGGTATTTTCAGCCTTGTTTTCGACCTTCTTTTTAACTCTATCCTCAATTTTTTGCTCAACCTTGTCCTTGACTTTTTTAGCGCCTTTATCAACTGCTTTCTTGGTTTGGTGGACAGTTTCTTTCGTAGCTCGTTTTGTGCCGGATTCCATTCTATCGGTTGCATACTCAGTTTCGTTATGTTCCTCGGCTTCGACAGAATGCTCGACTTTATTCTTCGTTTGGATATATGCCGATTTCATACGGCTGGCGGCAATCTTCGCCTTGTCAAGTGTTCGGATCGTGCCTTTGACCGTATCTCTTGTTTTAATATCAGGCAAATTATTACCTCCCTTCTAAATTTGAGTAAAGAAAAACTCTGACCGGATTTCTCCAATCAGAGTTTTAAAAAATAAAACAAAATTGTTACTACAAAATGTAATGCTTTACATTATAAGTTAAAAATGTTCAATTAGTTAATCTTTCCAACCTAAAATTTTGGCTTTTTAAATATTCTTTAAAAACAATTTCCAAACTTTGACAATAATCTGGGCTTAAAAGCTCGTACAATGCATTTCCAAGCAAAGTAAATTTAACACAGCCAAACTTAATTAATCCATATCTTCCATCTATCTTGACCTTGTTTTCATGATGATCTTCCTCTACTATCCTATAGTTTTCATTATTGAATTCTATACTAATAAATCCATTATATCTATATGAAAAATCAGCTGGTGATTCACTTTTTTCAATAAGTCCTAATTCAACAAGTCCTAAAAAGTCATTTTTACCAGTAGCGCACTCGAAATAAGGTCCTATTGAATCTCTTTTTTTATCCTCTAATAGACGGATTACTTGACCTAAATTCACTACAAGAGGTACGTTATTTGGTGTTCGATTTGTTGTAAATACACCATTCGTTTCATCCTCATAATAATTAAATGTAATACTACATAATCCAGCAAACATCGTTGCTTCATCAACATCCATCATAGATAATACAGATATTAATTTACGATTTATACTAGTATTGCCATTACATTTCTCTGCTAATATTTTCCCCCAAATTGTTTGAACGCTTTCGTTAGAAATGTTTTTGGCATATTCAAAAAAATAAGCAAGCCAATCTTCATCAACATCCATGGCAGCATCATCTTTTATATCTGGTATCGCATATGAAATAATTTTCCCTTTATTAATATACTGTTTAACCTCTTTTCGAGCAGTCGAAATTTTGGCAGCTTTCTCCAAAGGATTCAATGTCTGGTCATTTTTGATGGATTCAATATACACAGATACTCCTTCATTAAAATTTGCTCTAGAATTTTTAGGTGTTACAATCCAGCTTGCGGATTTTTCTATCATATCAAGTAATTTAATAATAACATCACTTGCACCATCTAAACTAATAATTGAAAAACCATTTCCGTCTGACATATGATGACCTCCAAAATTTTCAAGAGTCAAATTTTCTAAAATATAATGAAACGAAAAAAATCAATGCAGCTTTTCAAAAGATACAATTGATATTTCTGTTTATAATATACCACTATTATTTTACAATGTCTATAGTATTTATCTTTTTTTCGACACAACTACTAGCCTGCCGTTTTTATTTGTGTATTCACAGGTTGCAAGTGTCAGGAGCTTATCGCCCTGCTTTGCTGATACCCCTGTTTCATAGAAAGATAACGCCTTGCATTTGCTGATAAAGCTGCTGTAATGCTCGGAATCATAAGCGTTGACAAATTCATAAAACTTAAATGTGTTCTTATTGCTCTCGTCAACGGGGACGGCGAACACGGCGAGAATATCATAGTTCGCTTTCTTGTTCAGCGTGTCAAAGCTGATCGTCTTATGGGACGACCAATAATCTTTGCTACGATAATTCTCAAGCCCTGCAAACATAGAGCCGTCGTTCATATGGTGAGCGTAAATGATTACATTGTCTGAGGGAGCGTCAACATCACAATTCGCCTGAACATACGGACAGCCGTACACGGATTCATTCTTGTAGAAATCGTGATTAAGATAGTAGTCGGGGATCTTCTTTGTCTGCATTACAGGATAGTTAATGACAGTATCATTAATCTTCACCCAGCCTACCATATCGGGGTTAGCGCTGGGATTCATATTGGTAGTATAGCTCTCAGAGCTTCCGCCGCTTGCGCCGCCGTTTCCACTACCGCCGCTAACCGTTGTGTTATCCGTATAAGGATTGACGGGTGCTTTGGTCGGTGTAGTCGTTGCGCTTTCCTCCGTAGCCGAAACTTCTTCGGCTACGGTTTCATACATCTTCTTATTGTTGTCGGATTCCACCTTGTTCTTGATGTGGAAAAAGGTGCTAACGCCGCAGACGGCAATCAGCACCGCAAGTCCGATAATGAGGGTTTTCTTTTTCATAATGGTCGTCCTTTCTTTATGCTGCCGTGCCTTCGCCCGGCTTGGTGGTCATCAGCTTGTAGAGCTTGGTGTTCTTGGGGAATTTATTTGCGAAAGGCACAAGGGAGCTGCCGACCTTAATCAAGCCGTGTCCTGCGTCAACATTCGTGATATACGAAAGCTGTAAATCGGAAATGTTAAGCAGACGTGCAAGCTCCTCTCTGTCGGTGGAAGCCTGATTGAGCATTACAATAAACTCGGAGTTTGCGAGCATTGTACGGGCTGTATGGCTCTGGAGCAGGTCGTCTACGTTTTGAGTAATACCTGTCGCAAATGCGCCGTACTTACGGACACGCTTCCAAAGTGTAAAGAGGAAGTTTGCGGAATACTCGTGCTGGAACAGGAGATAGATTTCATCAATAAAGATGAATGTTGCCTTGCCCTTCGCTCTGTTCTGTGTGATACGGTTGAGAATGCTATCCATTACGACAAGCATACCGATTGACATAAGCTGCTTGCCGAGGTCAAGAATATCGTAGCAGATAAGGCGGTTGTCAGTATCCACGTTTGTCTGCTTTGCAAATGTGTTCAGCGAGCCGTCCGTAAACAGCTCAATCGCAAGGGCGATACTCTGCGCTTCCGGCTCCTCCTGTCTGAGCAGTTCTTCACGGAAGTCCTTTAAGGTCGGCACTTTGCCTGTGTAGTTTCTCTGCTGATAGCCACGGTACACATTGGCGGTGCAACGGTCAATGATGGACTTTTCCTTTGCGCCGAGAGGTACAAACTGTTCGCAGAGGGACATAATAAACTCGGATTTGAGAATGACAGGGTTAGCGCCGTCGCCGTACTCCTCGGACATATCCATAGCGTTGATATGGTTTTTAGAGGTAGCTGAGATATTGATGACCTCGCCGCCGAGAGCATTGACAAGTGCTCCGTACTCACGCTCAGGATCTACGATAATAACATCTGCGCCCGTTGCGAGAATGATATTAACAATATCGCCCTTTGCGAAGAACGATTTACCACCGCCGGATACACCGAGGACGAAGGCGTTACCGTTTAGGAGCTGCCTGCGGTCAGCGATAATCATATTCTTTGAAATGACGTTCTGACCGTAGTAGATTCCGTTCTCGTGGAATACGTCCTGCACACGGAATGGCATAAGGACGGAGAGGGATTCTGTAGTCAATGTACGGAAGCTGTCAATCTTGCGTACTCCGAAAGGCATAGCTGTATTCAGTCCGTCCATCTGCTGAAATTTCAGAGTAGCAAACTGACAGAGGTGTTTTCTCGCCGTAGTCAGGATAGCTTCGGTATCGTTGTCGAGCTGTTCCTTTGTATCAGCCGTGTGTACCATTGTCAATACGGCGAACATCATACGCTGGTCACGGGTAGTCAAGTCGTCGAGAAACTCCTTCATTTCCTTTTTCTGCTGTTCCATATCGTAAGGGACGGTTGCGGAAAAGTTATTGTTGGCGTTCTGTCTGCGCTGCCAATTCGTAATATTGGTTTCAACGCCAAGCAAACGGCTCTCCGCTTCTCTCACGGCTTCGTCAGTCGGAACAGGGATAACGTCGATGGACAACATCAGATTGCGGTTAAGCTCCGTAATCTCGGAAATCATACTGTCCTTGATATAGGACGCATACTCACGCATAAAAAGCACTCTGCCGTATCTGTCGCCAATCTTGAAATAGTCCTTTTCAAACTCCATAGAATCGGGACAGATATAGTCCTTAAAGCTGTGACCTTTCTGACGGTTTTCCTTGATGTCAAAGTGATAGCTGCTTTCTTCACCGACACGGTAGAAGTCGTGGAAAATACGCAGACGTTCTTCAACGTCAAGCTCCGTACACCTGCTGCCGAGCTTACTCAAATGGGCGATCATATCATTACCGACACGGCTGAAATAAGTGCGGGCGTCCTCGATATTCTTCTTGCAGACGGATACCGTGATGTATTTGTCTTGCACCATCGAATTTGCGCCCGTCGCTTTTTCGAGGAGCATTTGGTTGTACTCCTTGCGGTACTCGTCAAGATAGTCGCCCTTGAGAGGAATCAGGATAGACTTCTCAAAGTCAAGGCGGTTAAGTCTGCGGTTGTTAATGGTGATTTTAGTGGTTGCTCCGCTGTCAAAGCTGTTGAGCAACTCTGAGTATTCAAGGAACATTTCTTCCTTGTCCTCACGGGAAGCGACAGCATAATTAATATCGGTGAATTTGAAAGTTTTTGTAAACTTATCTTTACCGATACGGAAGATGCCGTCGCTATAAATAGCAGTAACAGGAATAACGTCCTGAACGCCCTTCGGGACGACAAATCTTTCCTTATCCTGCTTACTTATAGCTCTTAAAGTTTTAATCATTGGCTTTCATAGCCTCCTTTTGCTTTTTCTCAATTACGGGCTTCATCAGCTCGTAGTAGGTATTCGTTGATTTGAATGTCAGCTTTTTTGGGGTAAGAAATTCGGATTTCACCCAAGCGACAATGAATTTTTCGGCGGTCATTCCGTTGTATTTGACAAAGCCCAGCGCCGCAAACGGAGCTGCTGCGATAATGCAAATCCAAGACGTGGTTTCTGTACCAAGCGTAGGCTTCAGCAGGAAGAACACGCCAACCGAAACCGCAAGCGCACAGACAGAAAAAATGATCTGTCTAAGTGACAGACCAAAGAATACTGCTTCTGTATAGTTACGGATTTCTCTGTTAATCTTAACTTCCATTAAGCGTAAATCTCCTTTCTTTCCGGCGGGCAGCTTCAATTTCCTCTTTGCAAACACATTCTCCCGCAAGGCATTTCACTTTACCTCTGCGTCTGCCGCCGAAATATAAGCAGTATTTGCAATTACAATCTTCAAGGGTATAGCCCTCAAACTTGTTATATATCTTTGTGTTGTTCTTCATAGCTTACAGTCCCATCATCTCACGGATAATACGATCAGACATTTTAACCGTGCCGACGAGTACCAGCATATTGAATACAAGCTCACCGATGTACGCCCATACCATTGTGACAGGCGGTGCGTCCGCAGCCACAACAGGCGGTGAAGATACAAACAGTGAGAAAATGATGCAGGCTAATACGATAACCGCACCTTCCAAACAGACGGCGCAATAGCTTTTAAGAAAGCTCTTGCCGACATTCTGCGTAGGCTCACCCGCAAAGGTCGAAAGCGGAATAGGAGCGATAGCTGTGTACATATAGAGCTTGAAGAATCTGCCGTACACGCTCATAATCATAATGAAGGACATTATGGTGATGAACAGTCCGCCGATAAGCGTGACCGCCCACAAGGGAATACTCTCCCAAAATCCGCAGTTTTCGATTGCGGATACCAAGTCGTCCGGCAATACGGTGTCCGTTGCCGATGAAACGCCTGCGGCTGTCATAATTGAAGCGATACCGCTTTGCACAACGCCAAACAGAGTTGTCATTAGCTCCATTCCCTGAGTGATGACCGCCTTTGCCAAGATGAATCTGACAAAGAGCTTTACAGCGTGTTCAGGCTTTTTTAAGTCCGTAAAGCTGCCGCACGTTTTAACTACGCCTATCACAAAGAACAGGACTAATAAGCCCGTGCCGAGAGCCTGCATTGCGGTGTTGACATTGGTGATTGCCGTCCAGATACCGCCGCCCTTAAAGTTTTGCGGGGAGGTAAGGATCAGATTCCACAACTCGGTAACTTTGGCATTCCAAGTGTCGAGTGCGTTTTGTAGATTACCTACAACCCAATTATCGGACATTTAAGCACCTCCTTAATTTATTCGGGGTATGGCCGTGAAGCAGCCATACCCCTCGTTCTGTTTAAGAGCCGATAATGAGGTTGAGGATTTCCTTTGCGAAGGTGATGATGACACCGCCCGCAAGGGTAAGAAAACCGTTAGCTCTCTGTGACGGATCGTGTGATTTGAGCGAAAGACCAATCTGCACAACGCCGAAGCCTGTCAGAATAAGACCAAACGCACGGATTAAACCGAAGATGAAGGTGGAAAGATTATTGACTGCGGTTAAAGCGCCATTGCCGTCAGCAGCAAAAGCCGTTACGGTGAAACAGCTCACAATGAGCATTACCGCAATAACGACGGCGCAGTAGGTACGAAAACCTCTCTTGACCTTTCCCTTCATCGGAAGTCTGTTTGTATTTGAATGGTTGTTAAATAATCTCATTATTTTTATCCTCCTGTATAAGATTAAATTGAATTTGCAAGTCCTCCTCGGACAATAACTCAAAGCTCGTATCAGATATGGGTATATCTTCAATCTGCTTTTCATCGACAACTATGCCAACAGTAATGGTGGCAATATCATCTTTGACTTCGCCGTGTCTGTAAACATCGGCTTTACCGTCAGCCGTCAAGCTGACATTAGGGTGCTTCAAGATGTCAAACTTGAAGTCCTTTATCGGACGCTCACCTCGGATAAAGAGGATTGCGTATTGGTTATCAAGTAACCTGACCTCATCAGGTGTCATCAGCTCTCTGCCGCTTATCTGATAGTTGGTAGAATAGCTGCCGCTATGACCTGTGCTTTTGCCGTAGGTATTGGTATCAATCGTTTCCTTGCCAAGCAGCTCGGAAACGTACTTGTGCGTACTCTGTTCGTTGCCGCCGAGATAAAGAAACTCGTCGCAGTTACCGACGATGCTTTCCCATTGCTTTTCAAACAGCGCCTTGAGCTGTGCCAAGTTCTGTAAGATAATGCTGACCGAAACGGCACGGGAGCGCATAACCGAGAGTATCTTATCGAAATCATCGGGGAGCGAAACATTCGCAAATTCGTCCATCAGGAAATGGACGGGAACGGGGAGCGCTCCGCCGTGTATGTGGTCGGCAGAATAAAAAAGCTGTTGGAATAGCTGTGTGTATAAGATAGATACCAAGAAATTGAATGATGAATCGTTATCGGGTATCAGCGCAAACAGGGCGACCTTCTTCTCACCCATAGAGGGTAAGTCCAGCTCGTCCGTAGAAGTCAAAGCCGCAAGGCTTTCAAGGTTAAACTTTTCAAGTCTTGCGGCAAGTGTAATCTGTATTGACTTTAATGTTTTAGCTGAGCCTGAGTGATAGGAATGATAGTATTTGAGTGCGATATGGTCGGGATTCTCAAATTCCAAATCATTGAACAGATTATCGAGAGGCGAGGGGACGTTGCTGTCCTCGTCCTCAATTTCTGCGGCTCTTAGCATTTCCATAACCATAGCGAAGTTCTGTTCTTCCTCCGGCGCTTCGTAGTGCAAATAGAACACTAACGCAAGGAGCAGCATTGAAGCTGCCGTGTCCCAAAAGGGATCATTGGACTGCGAGCCTTTCGGTGTGGTGGATTTGAAAAGGTTAGTCACCAATCGCTGAATATCGTTGTCATCACGGAGATAGACAAACGGATTGTAGCAATGGCTCTTTTCCATTGAGATCAGGTCGAGCACACGCACCTCATACCCCTTTGCTTCAAGCAATCCGCCTGTGTCACGGAGTATCTCACCTTTAGGATCGAGAATGACAAACGACGTATTGCATTGCATAAGGTTTGGCTTACAGTAGAATCGGGTTTTACCAGCGCCCGATCCACCGCAGACCAACGTGTTGAGGTTGCGCCTGTGCTTCTGTGCGTTGATACCGATACGGACATTCTGCGTCATCAGCTTATTATCAGACGGCGGAGATTGACGGTATTTTCTATCAACGGCTTTTGCGTTGCCCCACTTAGCGGAGCCGTGTTCTTCTCTGCGTCGGTAGTTTCTGCGTGTGGAAAAGTAAATACCTATGCCCATTGCGTAGGCGGCAAGCAAAAAGAGGACAGTTTTTAAGCTGTCCTCACAAAGCTGTATTTGGAATGGGTGTTCAAAGGACTTCATCAGTCCCGTCACAATTTCCGTTAATCCGCCTTTTACAAAAGGGGCAATCAGTAGCGATAACCACACTACGGGAACGATACCGATTGCGGAAAGAATGATAGCTGACTTTCTGTCGCTATCTTGCATTATCCCTGTCCCTCTCAATCACCTTAACCTTACGATAAGGGGCGTTACCGATTTTGAGGATAAGGTCGTCGTAAATATCCGTAGGCTTGCCCTCGGCAATACGAGCGTTTCGGGAATTGTTGAGGGACTGAATAACGGCGCTCTGTTCGTTATCATCGAGTGCGATATGATACATAGGCTCTTTCATAACAAACACCTCCGTCCTTATCTTTCACGGTCAGCCGTGCGCTCCTGCTGCTGGCGATAAAGCTCGTCGGAGACACGGGAGTGAATATCGCTCATAGCCGTTCTGACTTTGGAAAGCTCCGCACGAACATCTTTCGGCTCTTTATCCTTCCACTCAGCGGGAACACGGTCTACGGCAAAGCTCTTGGTGTCAACGCCGTACTTTTTACAGAGCATATAGCCGACGCATACTGCCTGAAAGCTCATATCCTTGCGGCTGAAGCTCTCGCTTCTGCTTGACAGCTCAGCGTAGCCGAGTTCCAGGGCAACGCCCTGAAAGAGTGCTACGCTGTCGCCGACGCCCTTCTTGATGAAAAGGGTATCCTTACTGTTATCGTAGTACGCAACAGCGTCGGGATTGGGAAGCTGTTCGGCGCTCTCGCAGTTCACGGGCGAAGTGTTAATCATAACGGTAACAAGATTTCTCGGATCACGGTTTACCGTAGGAGCAGGCTTGCGTCTGCCGTTTGTCTGTGTAACGTCGAAAACCTTTTTGACGTTATAGGAAATGCCCTGTGTGCCGTCGGCTCTGGTGTAGTCAACAGGCTCAAGAATCGAAATGCTCTTTGCGCCTTTCTTGATACGGACGTTTTCTTCACGCCAACCGTCAAAGTCCTTGAGCTGAGTAGCTTCGGGACACTGCTTATAGATAAGCAAGGCGTTTGCTGCCGAGTACCTGTCCATACGAGCCTGCGTGTCGAGAAACTTCTGAAACTCGGTGGGCGAGGATACAACATTGGCAACGGCGCTGTCTACAAGCTGATAGACGGCTTCCTTTTCCTCTTTCTTAAACTGCTTATATTCTTCGGGAGAACGCTGCGGCTGACGATAGCCGTTTTTTCTCGCCTTAAAATCATTGGTCATAGATATTACCTCTCTTTCGATTTATAATGTTTAGCCTTCTGTTTCTTCTTAGGCTGCTTGTGTTTGGTCTGTCTGTTTTTTGAAGGAGTTTTCTTCTTCTCCTGAATGTGTTTAGGCTGATAACGCTCTGCTTCTTTCTTCTGTCCTGCGGCGTGTTCAGCCTTATAGCGTTCCAGCTTTTCCTTTACGGAAGGCTTTTTGCCGTCGGATTTGGAAGTACCCTTATCAGTGTTCGTATCTTGTTTGCCTGAGTTTTGCCTTGACTGAGGGCTTTTGTCGGTCTTGGCAGCAATGGGGTTTTCGTGGGCATTTTCCTTTTTCTCGGAAGGCTCTGCCATAGCTTCCTCGACGATAATCTCTCCTTTGGATTTAACGGGGCGCTCAATCTGAGCTTCCTCTTTATCCTTTTCCTTTGACTTCTCAACTTCCTTAACGATGGAAGCCTTGTCAACCTTGGAGAATTCAAACCTGTCTGCGATACGCTGAATTTTTGAAGCGTCCTCCGCACGGGCGATTACATCAACCGTAGCGTTTGGATCTTTGCTGTTCTTATCACGGAGGACAGTATATAAAACACCGTAGCGCTTAGCCTGTTCGGTAAACTTTTTTAAGTCTTTGTTTTTGAAAGTAAAAACTTTCAAAGGGCTGCCTGATTTAATCATCTGTGTCAGCCGAGCTTTGCCCTTAGATTTTGATTCCTGTTTCAGCGTCGAAGCGAGCAGGGGTACTAATTCCTTAATGCCTTTGCCGGACAGCTTGACAACTTCCTCAAAACCTTCAAGGTACAGCCTGACTAACATTTCGGCAGCGTCACCGCCGTTGGTCATATTCACGGCTCTCCTTTCCTTTGGATTTTTCTTCTTCTGCAAGCACTTGTTCGAGGTGTTCCTTCATCAGTCCCGACCTCTCGGCAATGCCGTTGCAGAGTTTCACTTCCTTACGGAGTGTCCGTAGCTTCTCTGTGATTTGCGAAATCTTTTCCTTTGCCTGTGACAGCTCAACATCATCAATCTTTCTGCGTGTCATTTTTCGGAGATCTGTTCTGTCGGCAGTAAGGGATTTAATCTCGCCCTCAACAGAGGACTTATATTGTAAAAGCTGCTCGTCGGTCTGAATGCCGTGCTTTCCGAGCAGCCTTGTCTGTTCGCTCAGTTCATCGAGTTTCAATAACTCCTCTTTGAAATAGTAGTGAATCTGAGCGCTGTTAAGTTTTCGGTAGCTCGGCAGCTTGCCAAGCCGATAGCAGTAGTAAAGATAAAGACCGTATAAGCCGCCGATTTTCCGTATCTTATCTCCCCGTGTGGGAAGTCGATACTGACGGCTGACTACTGTGAGTTGGGTGTAACGGTGCATACCGACACGGCTTCTGTTTTCTTGTAACCGTCTGAGGATAGCTTCTCTCGTGTAGTCGTCGCCAACTCTGTTCAAACGGATAGACTTCGTATAGCCGGGCGGCTTGACAGTCCAATACTTCCTGCGTGGGTTAAAGTCATAGCCGTAACCCATATCTCTCAGAGCATAACCAACCTCTGCTACACTTTTGCTGTGTTCAAGAGCGTGGTCGATAGCGTCACGGATCAGTTGATACCTATTCAGCATACCCGCTTTTTCGAGCTTGTCAAAATAGTAATTGGTAGGTCGCTCAAATTTGGGATTTGGATTGAAATGCAAGCCATACTCTTTACAAACAGCGTCGGCGATATGTCTAAACTTAAACCAATTCTTTTCATTATCCACCATTCGCTTGCCGTCAACAAAAGAAACACTGTTGATAACGAAGTGACAATGCAAATGCTGAGTATTAAGATGGCAAGTTACAACCACCTGAAACCGCTTGCCCCAAGCTCGGCGAGCAAATTCCATTCCCACTTGTTGCGCCAACTCAGGGGTAATGTCCTGCTCCTTGAAGCTCATATATCCGTGATAGGCTTGAATACCGTCTGTCTTACCAAAATATTCTTTGGTCGTTATGAATTGATCACGGGCAGTTGAGGGGTTGCAGTTGATACCGTCAACAAAAAATTGTTTCTCGGTTTTCTCCTCGTCCTTTGCATAGGTGAGAACATCGGCAAGTGCCTGATACTGCTCCTCGGTATATTTCGGGTTGCGGGTTTTATTAGGATTGTTGGCGTAGTCAATAACCTTCCCTAAGTTGGTTTTGACCGCCCATAGCTTTGTTACTGCCATTTCAAATCCAATTTGTCGGGGCGTAAGAATACGCTCTCAATATCTGCCTGAAATTTGTGCCAACGCTCCGCTTCACGGTAGAGCATTGGAGCGTCAACAAAGCCAAGTGAGTTTGCTTTTGCGGCGAGCTGATTGATATTGTTGCCGATAGCCGACAACTCTCGCATAGCTTCAAAGAAACGCTCGTTTGTTTTGGGCTTTGGCTCATATCCCATAATCAAGTATCGGATAACAGCAACCTCAGATAAGCAAGTGCATTGAGCTTTGCGCTTCAATTCGGCGGCTTCTTCTTTGGAAAGCCAAAACTGTTTCTTAACTCCCTTTCTCATCTACATCATCTTCCTTCTTGTCCCTCATCTCATAATGATTCAGGCGGTTGATTTGAAGCAGGCACATCATAGCCACACCAAGAAAGCCGCCGAGGAAACAGCCGAGTATGAATAAAAGAATTCCGTTCATTATATCAGTCCTTTCTTTACGGGGTATTAGGGGCAGCCCCTAACAAGCTCTGCACTGTTTTGCTCCGTTGGGAGTACAAACAGTATGCTTGCTAAGATTATACATCTCACACAGGGGCTGCCGATTTCTTCAAGGTTTAGCGTTCCATATCTCGATTTTTCGGTTTAACCGGATAGGCTTTAATCTGTCCGTTTTGCTTGTAAAACCGTTCAGGATATTTGAATTTCTCGGCGTATTTCTTCTCCAAATCTTTCGGAAGGCTCTTAAAGTTTTCCGATCCAACAGGAGCATACGCAATAAAGAAATCTCCGGCGATAATCTCTATCATTTCCTTGCTATGCTCGTCATAGACGGCTCTATTCAAGGAGCTGCCGTTCATTTTGCCTTCCTCGTTGCAGATTAAAGCGACCTCATCATCAAAGGGCATATATTCTTCAATATACCCACCGACAAGCTGCTGCATTGCTTCAAGGGAGTTGTCAATGGAAACCGTTTGCGGTAACTTACCGACCTGCAAATAGAGAACGGTAATCTGATTTTTGCTGACGGTATCCTGTGCTTTCTCAGGCGCAAAACTAATCGTTTTGAAGCCAAAATTGTCGCAGTAGTAGAAACCTTTTTCTGTGTTATCGCTCTCGACAATCTCAACAACATCGGACACCGAAAGCGATCTGCCTTTATATCCTGCGGGGTGTTCTTCGTTGAATTTTCTGTAAACATCTTCAAGCGAATGGCAGTCAACATCACCGCTGAAAATCTTGTCGTAAATCTCAGCCTTGACCATCTTACTGCCCGTGAGCTTTTGTACTTCGTCCAATCCGAAGAACATCAATCGTTTATCGTCACGCTCGTGGTTGATTTGATAAATGTTAATCTTCATCTATCGGTCATCGTTCCTTTCCTTGTATTTATGTTTTTGGATATTCAGTTGTAAACATAAAAAGTCGTTGAAATCCTTGCCTTGCGGTGGCGGTAAATCAACGACCTGATACTCTTTTTGAAGCCTATTTTTGAGTGCAACGGCGGCTTCTCTGCCTTTGCTGTCGCTGTCAAAATGGATAGCGATTTTCTGTGTGTGCGGGTGTTCTTGCAGATAATTCACAAGAGCAACAGGGACTTTCACAAGTTCCTTTTCTTTGTTGGGTGAGTAGATTCCCGCAAGGGATAACAAATTGAAACGGCGGTAATCATTGCCCCTCATTTTCAGTAATGTAGCGTAAGATAAAAGGTCAATGGGACATTCAAAAATGTGGACTGTGTTGCTCTCGCTGTTCGCCAATCTGAATGAATAATGCTTATCACTACCCGAACAGTCGCCCAATATCCGCATACTGCCCGTCGCTCGGTAGGAAGCGTACCTCGGTTTGTTTTCCTTATCAAAGCCCACAAAAACAACATTATGGTACGGAAGGCTCTCGAAAATTCTCCCCTCAGCTACGCATAAATCTATCAGCTCTCGGTCTATTCCTCTGCCGCTAAGATACCTATAAATCACTCTGTTGGAAGCACTTTTATCCGGCAGAAGTAAAGGCTTCGGCTTTCTGTTTTTCTTCTGTTCTACATAGACGGGCGGCTCAACCGCACACTTTCCGATGATAGTTTCTACGGCTCTCGTGAAGCCTAAACCTCGTACTTTCACGAGGTAGTCAAGGGCGGAGTAACCTCCATATCCTCTTGACCACCAATACCATTTACCGTTGGAAATCTTCAAGCTGTCGTGGCTGCGGGTGCAGTAGGTGTCTGCGGAAAACTTGACCAACTCCTGCGGCTCGTAGTTCTGCAAATAAGTGAGCAAGTCCATTTCTCTCGCTTTGGCGACAGCCTGAGCGTCTATATACGGCATAGCCGTTATCTTGCGTCGAGCGTCTGATTTTTCATCTCACGCACCGCCGAAGTCGCACGGTCTTTGATGGTATCCCGCAGTATATCGTTGTAGCTGTAATCGTTATGCAGCCACTCGCTGTAAAGAGCGTCAAGCGGATGGCTCAGGCGAAGCAAGGCTCTTGCTTCGTTCTGAGTAAGATTGCTGTCGCCGATACTGCACACCAAATCTTCCTTGATAACCTTCTCATAAGCACGGCTCAGCGCTTCGTTGGCAGGGAGCTTTTCAAGCTCCTCTACCAATTCCTTGTGTTCCTGTGTGACCTTCTTAAAAAGAAGTTCATTATAATTTTTGTCTGTCATAACAGTAATTCCTCCTTATCGTTCTTCTCTGTTGTTTCTGTCCCGTATCTGCTGTGAATCCTTTTCGTCAGGCTCGCCGCCGACAACGGGAACGTCGCCCTGATTCATATCGAGCAAGGCGTTCAGCTCGGTCAACCGAGCCATTTTTTGTTGTAATTCGTCCTCTTGGGCGAATGGTTTTTCCGCCTCGACCTTTGCGGTTTCGAGCTGGGCTTGCGTGTTTGCGAGTTGTTCTTCCGCTTTATTCAGGCGGCTTTCAATACCGTCGATAGCGTTATCCAAACGTGTGATATTACCGTGAATATCTGTGCCGAGTGTAACGTGGTAAGAGGAGTTTTCCCTAAGAGTTACTACATAAGCTCGCTCATACTGATTAAACTCAATTTCCATCTTGAAACCACGATATTCACCGAGAATCTCTGTATCGGCGTTTGTTTTCGTTTTGCAAAACTCGATGATAGCTTTGCCCGCTTCGGCTTTATCCTTGTATTCAGTACCCTGAATTGTCATACCGACAAACTTGCCGTCAATTTCCTTCGGGTGCGTTTTTGGGATTTCCAAATCAGCTTTTAAGCCTTTGATTCGTGCTGTTTGCAAAGCGATTTCCTGCGGATAAAACTTGATGATTTTATCTTCAAGGTCGTACTTCTGAGAGAGGTAATAGGATTTAAGCATTTTCAGTTTGTTCACCTGAATATCCAAATCCATCTTCTCTTTGATGTACGGATTGCCTGTCGCCAACATCTTAATCTCGGCATAGGAAAGAGCCGTGTCGTCAATATCCTCGGCGGTACGCACAGGTGATTTGCTGGTCATAATCTGAGCCGCAAACTTCTGTTTACCCTCGACGAGCTGATACAAATATGCGTCAAAGGTTTCCTCTGTTACATATCTGTATATCTCAACATCAGGGTTTTCGTTGCCCTGTCTGATGATACGTCCCGAACGCTGCTCAAGGTCGCTTGGTCGCCACGGACAATCTATGTCGTGCAAGGCTATGAGCTTATTCTGTACGTTTGTACCGGCACCCATTTTCTGTGTAGAGCCAAGTAAAACTCTGACCTCGCCCTTACGGACTTTTTTGAAAAGCTCCTGCTTCTGTACCTCGGTTTTTGCTTCGTGAATAAAGCGGATTTCGCTCTCCGGCACACCTCGCTCAATCAGCTTTTGCCGTATATCCGTATAAACGGAAAACTCAGCGTCCGGCTTCGGAGTTGAGAGGTCACAGAACACAAGCTGCGCTGATTTCTTATCGGTGTTATCCTGCCAAATCGTAAAAATATTATCTACGCAGGCATTGATTTTACTACCCTCGTTATCAGGGAGCATAGGGTTAATCATACGCTGGTCGAGGGCGAGCTTGCGTCCGTCATTGGTAATTTTCAGCATATTGTCTACGCTCGGATCAACATTACCACCTCTGACTTTTTCAGCTCGCTCGACAAGGTCTGCAACCATCTTTTTTTGCATTTCGGACGGTTTCACGGCGACATTGTGATAGTGCGGCGTTGGCGTCGGCAGATTTAATGTATCCGCCGTCTTTATATCCGCAACCTGTTTGAACATCGCCATTAGTTCGGGAAGATTGTAGAATTTAGCAAAACGAGTTTTCGTTCTGTATCCTGTTCCTTCGGGTTTCAGCTCATAGGCGGTTACGGTTTCGCCGAACGTGGAAGCCCAAGCGTCGAAGTGCTGCAAGCCGTTCTCGACAAGGGTTTCATACTGCAAATATCTCTGTATGGTATATAACTCAACCATTGAATTTGAGATAGGAGTACCTGTTGCAAATACCGTTCCTCTGCCGCCTGTGATTTCGTCAAGATAGCGGCATTTCATAAAGAGGTCGGAGCTTTTCTGCGCTTCGGTCTGAGCGATACCGCCGACGTTCCTCATTTTTGTGTAGAGGTAAAGGTTTTTGTAGTAGTGACTTTCATCAATAAATAGCCTGTCTACGCCGAGTTCCTCAAAGGTGACTACATCATCTTTTCGGGTTTGGTCGTTCAGCTTTTGCAGTTTTACCTTGATGGATTTTCGGGTTTTTTCAAGCTGCTTAATCGAGAAGTTATCTCCTCGGTTTTCTTTCAGCTCGGCAATACCATCAGTGATTTCATCAATCTGCTGTTCAAGCAAAGCACGTTGACGCTCTATGCTCATCGGAATTTTCTCAAACTGAGAGTGACCGATAATGATTGCGTCATAGTCGCCTGTGGCGATTCTGCCGCAGAAGCGCTTACGGTTGGCGGTTTCAAAATCTTTCTTTGTCGCCACCAAAATATTCGCCGCCGGATAGAGCTGTAAAAACTCCGCAGCCCATTGTTCGGTAAGGTGATTCGGCACAACAAATAAAGACTTGGAGCAAAGTCCAAGCCTTTTAGATTCCATAGCAGCCGCCGTCATCTCAAACGTCTTTCCCGCCCCAACTGCGTGTGCAAGGAGCGTGTTGCCGCCGTATAAAATGTGGGCAACAGCGTTCTTCTGATGTTCCCTAAGTTCAATTTCGGGATTCATACCGCTAAACGTAATATGGCTACCGTCGTACTCACGGGGACGGGTGCTGTTAAACTTTTCATTGTAGATTTTACAGAGCCGTTCACGGCGCTGCGGATCTTTCCAAATCCAATCTCGGAAGCCTTCTTTGATAAGCTCCTGTTTCTGCAAAGCAATAGTCGTTTCCTTTTTATTCAGGACAGGCTTGCGTTTGCCAAACTCGTCCTCGACATAATCGATGATACGAACATCTTTCAGATTAAGGGTTTCCTCAATGATTCTGTAAGCGTTTATTCGGTCAGTACCGTAGGTGCGATACGCTTTGATATTGGTGTTATCATAGCTCTTGTTTTCAATGCTCCATTCGCTCGTATAGGGTGAATAGTGTAACTGCATTTTCCATTGGGCATAGCGTGGTGTACCGAGAAATTCAAACACAAACTGTTGGATAATCTCAGGCGGTATCCAAGTAGCGCCGAGCCTGACCGAGATTTCGGAAGCTGTCAAAGGCTCCGGCTGTACCCGTTCAAGAGCCTGCACATTGATGGAATAGGTATCAGGGTTTACTGCCGCCGATTTCTTTGCGGTTTCAAGTTTCTCCCTGACATTGCCCGACAGGTACTCATCAGCCGTCAGATATTTCTGCTCTGAATAACGGTTGTTTTCATACAAAGGATTGAGAAAAATTACGCCTTGTAATTCGTCGTAAATCTCCTGTTCGCTCTTACCTGTCAGCTCACACATATAGTCCATATCGACCTCTGCCTTTTCACCCATAGAAACGGCGAGCGCTTCGGTTGCGGTATCAACAGAAGTAACAGGCTTATGTGCCTTGACAGTACGTTTGAAGAAAATGTCAGCCTTGCGCTCAAGGTTTCCGTCCTCGTCCAACACCTCAAGAGAGGATAAAAGCGAATAGGAGCTGTCCCTTGAAAACGCCATATTATTAGCACGGCTGCTGATAAGTCCGTACTTCTTCGTATATTCATCATACAGAGTATTCAAACGCTGCATTTCAGCTTTTATATCGCTGTCGGGATAGTCCTCCGTCTGTAACTCCAGCAAGTGCCTGACAGAATTGCGAATCTCAATCAAGCCCTTGATTCGGTTTTCTGCTGTCGCTGACATATCAACAGGCGACATTCGGCTGTTCTCACGGAAATAGATTACGTCGTCAAGCAGCGTGTAAGAAAAGTTTCTGACATTCGGATCAGCGGGGATAGAATTATCTTCTTCCTCCAGTTCCTCGTCCTGCTCGTACTCGTTTATCTCACCGTGAATATTGGAAACAGCTTCATCAAGCAAGGCTGCAAGGTCAGCATTTTCGTATGGAACACACGTTGCTTCCTCGCCAAACCGTCCCGACACCATCTTCATATCACCGAGTACCATATCGGGGTGTTCTACAAAGTAGCTGTTCATTCGGATACCGTTTTCATCGGTATTCAAATGTACCCAATCAGGCTCAATGTCGATAATGCGGTCACGCTTTTGAAGGATAAGAATATCCGACACAACCTCCGTGCCTGCGTTGCCCTTAAATGTGTTATTCGGTAAGCGGATTGCTCCGAGCAGCTCGGCTCTCTGAGCGATATATTTACGCACGGCAGGGTTTTCTTTGTCCATTGTACCCTTTGAAGTTACAAGAGCCATAACGCCGCCCGGACGTAGCTTATCAAGTGACTTTGCAAAGAAGTAGTCGTGAATAAGAAAATGGTTTTTATCGTAGCGTTTGTCTGCTACGCTGAAATCGCCGAAGGGGACGTTGCCCACAACAGCGTCAAAAAAGCTGTCGGGGATATTCGCTTCCTCAAACGGCTGTCCGGCAATAGAGGAACGCTGATAAAGCTGCTGTGCGATACCTGCGGAAATCTTATCAATCTCCACACCGTAAACACGGCTGTTCTCCATACTCTGCGGCAGCATACCGATAAAGTTACCGATACCGCAGGACGGCTCCAAAATGTTACCTTCCTTAAAGCCCATCTGTTCCATAGCCTTGTAAATGGCTGAAATCACGACGGGCGGGGTGTAAAATGCGGTCAGTGTACTTTCTCTCGCTGACTGATATTCTTCGAGTGAGAGTAAGCCGTAAAGCTCTGTAAACTCGTCCGACCACGCTGTATTGTTCTCGTCAAACGCTTCGGGGATTCCGCCCCAACCGACGTACTGTGCAAGGAGTTGTTGTTCTTCGGGTGTGGCAAATCTGTTATCAAACTCACATTCTTTCAAGACACGGATAGCTTCAACATTTCTGCGGAAACGTGCCTTTTTGCCAACCTCCTCTAACTCAAAGGCTTTGAGGTCAAATGTGTGACGGTCAGCCATAGGAATGTCGGGGTGAAGGTCAAAGGTCTGCGCCTTTGCTCTCGGTTGACGCTCCCAAGCGGGTGTGATTTCTTCCTGCTGTGCCTGTTGTTCTTCAATGGCACGGCGTACAAAACCTACCTTTTCGGAACGGAATACCGGAAAACCGTTTGTGTCCTCAAAGGTAATATCACGCATTGAAACGTCGCCGTTTCTACCCACGCTCTCAACAATGAATTTACGTTCATCAAGCGTTAGCTCCTGTCCGATAAGGTCGGAGTTGTCGGCAACGGCTTCTGCGTCAGCCATAACCTGTTGAATAAAAGGATCACTGTTCAGCTTATCTTCATCGACAAGCTCACCGTTGACTATCCCTGCGTCCGCAAGCTGCTGACGGATAACTGCTGGATCTACGTCGTCAAGCTCGTCGTGTTCCTCATAGAACGGTGCAAGCTCCTCGTCGGACACATAAATGAGGTCGTCAAACTCCATACCGTCCAAGCCGTTCTCGACAATATCCTGCAATGAATCATATTGCTCAGTGCGGACAACGGTATTATCAATCTTTGTTTCGATACGAAAATCAATAAGGTTTACATTAGCCGTTAATTCGTGCTTTTCGTCCTCTGTGGTTGTGTATGCGACGTTGATTTCAGATAAATCTTCAGGTAACTCAAAGTCGTCTGTACCAAATTCTCTTTCGTTATATTCGCCGATAAGCTGTCTTGCTCTATCAAGCAAAACCTTATACTCAGACGGTCTTTCAGGGCGTGGCTCAACGGTCACGCTGACTAACGGCTTTGGCAAATCATCAACAAAGCTGTAATCAATCGTCTTGCCGTTTTCATCAGCGTACACCACAAGTCCCATCGGAGAAGGACGGTTAATATCGTCCAAAATATCCCGACGTAACTGTTCTGCGTCGAGATATTCAAAGCTCGTTTCAATCTTCTTATCAGAATTATTGCTGTCGTAATAATCAAGACGTGCAATAGGCTGTGATTCAATAGGATTGTCAGCTTTTTGTGATGGCATATTGAGGTAGTACCGCTTGCCATCAAAATTTACACCCGATACTCCGATATTAAAACCTCTGTCAAGAAGCATATCAATATTAGGCGTTGATTTGTGGACAGGAAAGCCGCACATCTTAATATCTTCTTCGGAAGAAATCCTACGCCTTGTTAATTGCAGTCCCAGCGCCTGAGATACAAGCTCTGCGTCGTCGCCCATTGCTTCCAAAAATTCACCTATTCTATACAGAATAATGGTGTCGGGATGCTCGTCCTTCAACCTGAAATATTCCTGCATAAGAGGATTGTATTTTGAATAGTCACGCTGGGCGGTTTCCTGCTCTTTTTCGGGTTGTACGGCGACCTTCAAATGGTCGTTCATCGGGTTTTCTTTGACCTTTGCGTCAAACTCAGCCCTCGGCATTTCCTTGTTGAATAACGGGAAACTCTTGTCAAAGAGCATTACACGGTCATCATCAACGGAGAGGATTTCATACTCGCTTGCGCCGATATATACCGAAGCACCAAGCGTATATCGGTATTCATACTCAACAGGCGCAGGCTCAGTCTTTTCTGACGGCGGCGTAAAAAGTGCTTCACGGATTTCTCGCTCAGCGGCTCGCTCTGCCCGTAGTTCTTCCTGACGTTCAAGCCACCTCGGATAATACTCTTTTTCTTTTGAGTTGAGATAACGGTCAAGTTTGATAAGTTCACCGATACGCTTTTCAACGTAATTCCAAGTGAGCATTTGTCGTGGAGAGCCTTCGCCATAACCAAGATGAAGTTCAATCCCTTTACTGTCGTGATCCTCTCCGACACCTGTGTACGGTACGGCACTTGACGATCCGCCTATACCGTACTTTTTTTTGAGGAAAGATATATTTTCACTCTTTGATAGTGATTTCTGATATTGCTCATAAATTCGCATTTTGCCTTCTTCCACGCCGCTTCCTCTTGTGAGAGCTGCGTCGATAAGCTCCTGCGAAAAAGAAAAGGCAGGATTGTTCCTTCCTGCCGATTCTGTAATAAGCTGTAATTGTCCCTCCTGTGACGGTAATGGTTTAATGACGCTGTGCAGCATACCAAGTAAGCGCATTGCTTCAAAGTGTCCGGCAACAGCGTCCCAACGATGAAAGCTCTGTCCCTCACGGTCAGGATAACGCCCTTTCCAAATGAGCAGTCCGTTCTCGTAGGTCTTATAGCCTACACGGGTATCATCTGCAAGGATAATCTCCGTAAAATCATCGTTGAATATACTGCGGATATACTCTGTACGCTTTTGAATGTCTGAAAATCCCTCAAAGTATCCTCGGATTTCATCAAGGCTTGCCTTGAGGTGCGGTGTGGTAGCAAGAATCTCATTCACCACTTCATCGACACCGAAGAATGGGTGTTTTCTGAGTTCTCCGTCCTCATCAAAGACGTTGAAATTGGTGTCGCCGCTAACATACTTGTCGCTGCTAATAACGGTAAGCAAATTGTGGCGCTGTTCAACCTGCTTATATACTCCTTCAAAATCCTCACTTGCCGATTCGGGAATAATAAGGGCTTTCATTTTATCCAAAAGCCTTTCTGTATCTTCGGCGTGATTAAAAGTGTAGCTGAGCCGTACAAATGCCTGTGTACGGTCAGTTCCAAGATTTAATTCAGAGTATAGGTGCGGGTATCTTTCAAAGAAATCTACCACATTACCGATAAGCTGAATGGTATCAGCGGTAGAAAAAACAGGCTCAACACTCTGAGCCTGTTCTTCGGGATTTAAGCGTAAATCACTTCCGCTTGTACGATCTCCTGTGCTGAGTGCCGGAGATTGTTCATCAGGCGTGTCCACTTCATCGGATCTTCCGCTTTCAGCTTCTCCGTCACGCCCTCCTGAGCTGCCATCTGTTTGAGCAGACGTTCCTCCATCTCCAGCGCTGTCTGTTCGATTTCCGCCAAGTGTTCGGTCAGCTTGCCCTTCGTCAGCAGATTGGTATAGAGGATTCTGCGCTGACGATACAGATACTTCCTCCTCATCTGAGCGTACTGTCCCAGCTCGACCTTCGGCTGTTCGGGAAGCGTCAGATTGGGAAGCAGATAATCGCCCTGCATTGTGTAAGTCAGTTCTGCCATCTTCAAAACTCCTTTCATTGTTTCTGTCATTAGTATATTCGGGTTGCCTGTTTTCCGCAAATGTGCGATTCTGTCGGTTGAGTGCCAAAACGGTTTTGGATACTTCCGATAAGCCCATCTCGGCAATAGCGCTGGTAGCGACGCCGAGTGCGTTCAGGGTGTCATCGGAATTGAAATTGACAACGTTTCTGAAATCGTCGTCGTCAAAATACATTTCGGTATCAATGCCGAGCCTTGTCATCAGCATATACGCAACGCTGTTTGTGACAAGCTCTTTATACATAGCTGTTACGCTGTCCTCACCTAAACCTTCAAGGAAGGTGTCGTTTGTACCAAGAAGTAAGTCCCTGATATAATCGGGCGTGTTATCCTCGACAGCGTTGTTTGCCGCCGACAATATCGCTTTCGCAAGGCTATCCTTATTTTCGAGGTCACCGAAGCTGCTTTCAAGCGTAGCAATCACAGCATCTGTATATTCGGGCTGCATAGTCCAAATAGGGACAGCTCTTGCATATTCGCCTGCGTGTGTATCGGATATATCGAAGTAGTGTACTAATTTCTGTGAAACGCCGTCGTGTCTTTCAAAGACGGCAATGCCTTTTGCTCCTCGGTTTACCCAGCGCCCAAAAGTCCTGTTCCACCTCTCGATAGGAAGAACAGCGGTAGCTTCCGGTTTCTGAGCGTAAATAAGGAGCTGTTCGTCAAAACGCAGTCTGTAATTATAACAGGCTGTGCGTAAAAAAGCCGCCCATTTATCGGGCGACAAAACCTCTTTTGAGGTATCTACATATAGTTGTGAGATAAGGTCAAACTTTCTCGCCATAGGAAAAGCACCTCCTTATCTTGCGTCGTGATTTCTGTTTTTAGGCTTGATTAAAGTTCCTTTCTCGGTATAGTTTTTAGGATCAGCGTCCGGTTTTTCAAAGCCAAAACGTGAGCCTTGCTTCATTGCCGCATACTGCGCCTTTGAAACGCCGAGCTGTTCGTTCAGCTTATTCACCATTGCACGGTTTTCGCTCGGTCTGCCGTTTGCGGATTTAGCGTCTGTGTAGCCAAGCTCACCCTTATTGATAATCGCTATCATATTCAAGCCTTCAACAAAGGTGTAGCATTGGTCGGGGAGCGACGCTCTGAGCGGGACAACCACATTGCCGGACTTTTCGAGCAGCTCCGCAAATTCGCAGATATGACGAAGATTTCTGCCATATTCAAAATGGTAGTCGTCGATATATCGAACAACATACCTTTCGGAACGGTCACGCAAACCGTTGTGCGTATCAAAGCTGCCGTCGGGTTTGCCGATAACGATTTGATCGCCGTCATACAGTCTGAATTTCTCGTTGTAATGAGAATCAATAAAGCGAATCCCACGCTCCGCCTTTTCAAGATGGTGGTCAAGCCAATCCTTCTTATAGCAGTAGCAGTAAAGATTGTAGTTACCCTTATAGGGGTTAAGGCGCATAAGGAAGGCGTAGTCCTTCGTATTCACTCTCACGCCGTAATCAACGCCTGTATTATATGCGAATACTTTGTCGCTGTTAATGCAAAAATCTTCAAGCTGGTCACGGTTGGAAAGAAAACCGCCTTTCTCCCTGAAGGAGTTAATGACGGTATCAATATCGTCTTTGAAATCCTGTGTATTCAGGTCATCACGGAAACCGTTCCACGTTGAGAAGAATTCCGTACCGAGCGTACCCATATCCGCACGGACGTAGCCGATCAAGCCCGTCTGTGAGGATATTTGCTGGCTGTTGCGGTAGGTGTAAAGGTATTCCTTGCCTTTCAGGGGAACACTGTTAATTTCCATTGGAAACACCGCCCTTACAGCTTCCGTAGCCGAGAGCTTCCAGCACTTTATCGCCGATAGGAGCTGCGTATGCGTCAATGAAACTGAGGTCGCAGTCGTCCTTCTCAGCTTCGGTAAAGAAATGCTGCTTTACGCTCAAGGGAGTACCTTCCTTGAAAGTGAAATAGACGTAATTGCCGAAACCCTCCCGGTCAACGTCGTAGGAGCAGAGGTCGCCGTTTTCGTCGATATACCATTCCGCAAGGTCGAAATCTTCGTCAAAGCATTCGCCGAGATTACCTGAATCAATCACCTTGACGTGATTTGAGCAGTTATCCTTGTTGAAAGTATCGGAGAAGGAAGCGATAACGATAATCGGCTTGCCGATGGATACCTCGTCGAGCTTTGCTTTCATATCCTCAAAATATCTGAAATTGACGGAGTGCATAAGCGCCGTGATTTCATTTTCATCAGCTGACGGAAATTCCCGCCTTAATTTTGCTTTCAGGCACGGTACCATCAGGTCGATACTCGTCCATATAGTAATGCGGTTATTGTTCTTTCTGTTCATCAAACATACCTCCAAGATAAGAATAGAGCTTATTGCTCTTTGTGTATTGTTGTAATTCGGAAATGATACTCATATCCTGCACGGTTAAGCCTTCGATGCGGAAAACATTCTGAAAATTGATGCTCTGCAAGTCCTTCTCAGACTTAAAGCCCGCTTCAAAAAGTTTTGTCAGCACCTTAAACCTGTGCTGGGGAGTAATCAAGGTTTTATCTGCCATTAGTTACCCTCCCTGTCTAAAGCGTAGTTCGTGTAAGCAACAACGCCTTTGTTTCTTCTTCGGCGGGCAGCAGGCGAGCAACCGAGTTCCGGCAAAATCGCCTGAATCTTCTGTCTTGTCCGTCGAACGCTCTCAAAGCCGGGGCAGCCCAGCTCCTTATAGTTGGTCATAACTTCTTCAAAAGAGAGGTCTGCTTCGCCGTGAGTTTCGCTTATGCAATCACGGCAAACGTAAAAGTATAATCTCATATCGTCGTCACGAGCGTCGGGATTTGAGATTAAGACGTTTAATACCATATTCTCAACGGTTTTTAACTTATACATTCGTACCTCCTAAATCAGACGGGCGACCTTTTGAGCCGCCCGTCGCAGTAGTTTTTCACTTCTTGTTGTTGCGGTTTTTAATCTGCAAGAAGATAAAACCGCCGATAATGAAAACAAGTAAAACGATAGCAATAATCACTTTCATTATGCTGCCTCCTTGTTATTCTTCTTTCTCTTTCTTACAAGAGCTGTCACGCAAGCCGCAACACCGACAGCCGAAACGCCGCCAAGCACAAGCCAAAGGTTGTTGGGCGTTCTGTCATCGCCTGTCTGCGGAACGTGGATTTTTTCGTTGTGCATTTTAACGCTGGCGGTCTTGCCGTACTCAATCTCGACAACCTCATCATCAGGAAGAATATATCCTGCGGAAGCGTCGTTATTCACCTCAGATACGACATACTTGCCAATGCGTAAACCCTCAATGAGAATTTCGCCGTTCTTATCGGTCTTAAAGGTCTTGTCATAGCCATTCTCGCCTGTTACACGGAAGGAGATGCCTTCAACCTTATTATCGGAAGAAGTCTTAACGATTTTGAGCGAGCCTTTCATAGCTTCATTCAGGAAGCCCTTGCCTGCGTCATTCTCAACATCGTATGTCTTACCGTCAGTTTCGATAAAGACGGGATAGGTGTTTTCATCGAGGACAAAGCCGTCGTGAGCCTTCTTCTCTTTTACAAGATAGTGACCGTAAACAAGGTCGTCCATCTCATAAATGCCTGTGTCGGTTTCTTTGATTTCGCCGAGCAGCTTATCGTCCTTATCGAGCTTGCCGTCAGCGTTGGTATCGGAATAGATTTCAAACACTGCGCCTGTCAGCTTGTTGTCGGGATAATCAGCGTCAACCTTCGTGGTCTTGACATTGCCACGAATATGCTCGTTGACAATTTCAATTTCAACAACATTGCCGTCCTTGCCGATTGTAACGGGATAGACAGTATCATTGAGGACAAAGCCTGTCGGCTGTTCGATTTCTCTGACATACCAAGTGCCGTAAGGGATAGTATCCTCGCCAAAGGTGAAGCTGCCGTCCTCGGCTGATTCTGTTGTCAAGGTTGCGTTTTCCGCAGTAAACTCTGCGTCTGCGCTCTTAAACAGTCCGATAACTGCGCCGCCGAGTGCTTCGCCGTTCTCGTCAATCTTTTTGCCGGAAACAGTACCGTAAATCAGCTCATTGGTGATAGGCTCACCGTCATTTACGGTAAGATCAACGGTCTTTGTGTTTTCACCCTCGTATTCAAATACAACGGGGAATTTACCGTCTGTCAGGATATAATGCTCGTCAGTCGCAAGCTCCTTGACATAGTAACTGCCAAAGGGAAGGTCGGTGTTGACATAACCGTTACCGTTTTCATCAAGAGTGATGATTTCAATAAGTCCGTCTGCCGGAATAGATGTACCGCTTGCCGATACAAGCTCCTCGGTAGCGAATAAGCCAAAGGAAATATTCTTGATTTCCTCGTTAGTGCCGATGTCAAACGGCTCGTTGGTTTCAAGCCACTTTTCGAGGTTTACATTAACCTTCTGTCTTTCGTTGTAGAACGATGTAGAGGTTTCTGTGATTTCTACGGTCTGGTCAGCGTAGACAAGCTCCACATTATGAATTTCATCACTGAGTACCATTCCGTAGGGTGCGTGGATCTCCTTGATTTCGTACTTACCAAGATAGAGAGCCTTACTTTTTGCAAAGCCGTCATTACCTGTGGTAACGGTATCTACAAGGTCGCCCTTGTGATTGCGGACTGTGCCGTCGGGAGTGATAATATCTTCTGCGGCACGGATTTCATAGGTAGCGCCTTTCAGTCCTGCTGTTTCATAAACAGGCTGATAAATGGTCGGAATTTCGTTACCTTCATCATCAGTACCGCCGCTGACATTTACGCCGTAGAACACTTCGCCCTCTTTGGCGATGGTAATCTTGCCTTTCTGAGCGTAGTTTGCCTTATTTACCTTAGTCAAAACAATGCTGCCCTCCTCTGTGGAGTTTTCTTCTGTGATGTCAAAGGTGATAGGTGTACTGTCAAGCACATAGCCGTGCGGAGCCTGTACCTCTACGAGCTTATAGCCCTTATCGTACACGAGCATTTCGGGCGTAATCAGATAGCCCTCGCTGTTGGTGTAAAAGGTGTCGATTGTCAGGTTTGAGGGGTACGGCACGGACATTGTAATCAGAGTATTATCGGGTGCATAAATCTGGAATCCCGCTCCCTCGTAGGGGATTGTCTTTCCTGATTCAGCGTCCACCTTAACCACCTTGAGATAGGATTCAAAAATATCATTATTAATGATGAAGCTGTACGGTTTGGAGTTGTCGCAAACATACACATCGAAATCATCGACATAGTGACGACCTTCCCATCCGTAGGTCTGATGCACGGTGTAAGTGCCATAGGGCAGCTTTTTGGATTTTGCGTAGCCTTTTTCGTCGCAGACAAGGGTGTCACGGACGCTTTCGTGTGCGTTGTCAAAACTCCCTGCGCTTTTGAGAAAAAGTTGAAACGTAGCTCCTTCTTCGGGTGTTTCGATTTTGGTCTGTCCCTGATCCGTATGCTTAACGATTTCAATATCGCCCTTGATAACGTCCTCGTTTACGCTGAGAACGCATTTGTTGTGTTCAATGGTGTATTTCTTGGCTTCTGCGCCGACATTGTAAACTGTTTCGTTGAGAAGATAGCCCTCGGAAGGCTCAATCTCTCTGATAGTCCAATTATCGCCGCAAACATATTCCTTTGTGGTGAATTTGCCGTCCTTGTCGGTGGTGTAGGTATCAATCAGCTTATCGCCGTCATAAATACCGTACTTTGCTCCGGCAAGCGTAGCGTCGCCCTGTGCCTTCTTTGTTTCAGCATCGGTCTTTTCTACGGTTACGGTAAACTTCTTCAAAACATTTGTAAATTCACGTTTAGTCGCCTTGTCCCAAACAACAGGTGCAGTCTGTGACTTCGGTACAACATAGCGAATAGAAGTATCTACTTCTTCAAGGGTGTAGGGCTTATCGCCGCTTACAAGGATATTCTTGAAGTTGGCTACGCCGTTTTTATCGGTGGTAGCATACTCGTCAACATTTGCGCCTGAGAGTGATGTGCCGTAAAGGTGGAATTTAACACCCTCGTTGAAATTATCCTCCGAGGTCTTTACAACCTCAAGGTCGCCACGCTTCAGAATATTGCTGAATTTCACGGTGGCTGTTTTTCCGCTTTCCACCTTGACGGTCTGAGCCTTCTGTGTTTCGTACTTGTCCTCTGTAACCTCAGTAACGGTGTATGTGCCTACCTTGAGGTCATCAAGCTGAAATTCGCCCTTTGAATTGGTGGTTACGGTCTTGCTGTAATTGTCAGCACCCGTAATCTTGAATTTTACGCCGTCAACCTTTCCGTCATCGGAGGTCTTGACGATTTTGAGCGAGCCTGCCGAAGTCTTAACAGCGAAATACGCTGTCTTGGTTTCGGTATCGGACTGAACGCCCGTTACAACGTCCTGCTTTGAGGAACTGCCGCAAGCGACAAGGGTTGTCGTGACATTGGGCATTTTCTTCGTGGCGCTGAATACAAGAGCGTCGGGGATTGCCTTCGTCGATGTCAGAGTAATGCTGTTACCCGAAACGGAAACAGACACATCGCCTGTCTTTTTGAAGGTGTAATCGGATAAGATTTTGTTGCTGTCAGTAAGGGTAAGAGTGTACTTTCCGTCACTGTATTTCAGCTCCTTGACGCTGTTCTTTGCCTTTGCCTGAGTGTCATAGGAAAAGCTCGGAATGACATTGTAATCATTCAGCTTGGCAATAATCTTGTTGTAATTGGTCTTTACATTCGGATTGTGGTCGCCTGCCGTGATACCGTCAATAAACTTGGAATTGCTGAGCTTGAACGTAGAAGCGTCACGACAGCCTGTGCAGAATTCCCATACAACAAGCTGGGTTGCAATCCACTTCTGTCCGTCAGTACCGACAAGGCTGGAGCTGCTGCCTGACTTTCCGAAAAGAAGGGCGAGATTGACCGCCTTCTTCTGAGCCTTGCTGAGTGCGTTCCATGCAGCCGAAGCGTCGGATGTCAGGGTGTTGCCTGAATAGAGCGAGTGTCCCGGCTCAATGCAATATGCGTCTTTGCCATCAGCATAAATGCGGCAGAGTTCCTCGCCGACAGTGCCAACGGTATAGCCGCCGTGTTCGGTGTACTTTACGAATGAGATGATATTGCCGCCTGTGTCGTAGCAGTAATCAAAGGTCACAGTGACCTCTTTTCCGGCAGCGCTGGCGGTGGGAATGATGAAAATTGAAGAAACGACAGCTACAACGGCTAAAAGGATCGCCGTAACACGCTTGGCGTTTCTCTTGTTGAAAACTTTTGTCATTGGTTTACCTCCATAAGTTTTGAATTGAAATTGTGTGTTTGAATCGGTTTGCCTGCACTTTTAAGAAAGATATTGTTTATGAGATAGAGTATATTTAAGAGATAGTTAATATCTTTCTTTTCGGTTAGTACAGGTAGTCTTAGGGGTTAGAGTGTGAGAAAGGGGGGAAGTCAAAGCGCCGGTGGGCGCTCTTTCCCGCCTATAACAACGCTCATTTGCCTTGAAGCATTCATAAACGGCGGGGATAAAGGTTTCCCCATTATCTTTCCTACCTGCTGTCACGCTCTGAACGGTGGCGCAGATACTTAGCGTAATGCTCCAGAGCCTTGCACACATAGTCCTCCGTGTCCTTCAACTGAACATTCTTCGGAATAAGGCTTCGTACTCTGTCACCACGCAGCACAATACGCTCACGCTGGTTGGGTTTTTCTTCCGACATAATCGCTTCAACAGCTTCCGCCGTCAGTTTGCCGCTTTCAAACATTTTCCTCATTCGGATTGTCTGGTCGTGCGACGGTGTGCAGTCGTTAATGTCAATTTGCTCGACAACATCACGCTGACTATCTTCGTCGAGATAGGACAACTCAACGGCAGGACGCATTTTGATTCTGCCCTCGTCCACAAGCTCTAAAAGTTCGGGAACAAGGTTTGTTAAACGGATATATCGGTGAATTTGATTGCGGCTGTCGCCTGATTCCTGACTTATTACATCAAGACTTTGTTTTCCACTTAACTTAATCCCCAGTGGGGATGAAGTTAAATCTGTGCGCTCTCCTTGACGTTTAATGGCTTCATTTCTCATTTTATAAGCAAAGGCTTTCTCGCTGGGAAGGATTGTTGTGCGCTGAAAATTACTCTCAACCATATATACAACCGCTTCATCACGGGTTAAGTCCTTAATCTCACTCCTGAGAGTAGTAAGCCCTGCAAGCTCACAAGCTCGCTTTCTGCGGTGTCCTGCGACAAGCTCATAACGCCCGTCCTCTTTCTGACGGAGAACGGCAGGCGTTAAAACGCCGTTGGTCTTGATGCTCTCGACAAGCTGTACCATATCCTCGTCATCTCTGACGTGAAACGGGTGGTCGGGAAAGTCATCAATCAAGTCAAGGGGAATATCCCTTATCTTTTCGAGCCTTGCGTCGTCCCGTTCCTCCTGCGTGGAGAAAAGGTCATCGAGCGTCGGCAGAGCGAAGTCGCTCTTTCTGTCTGCCACTTGCAAGCACCTCCTTTGTGAAATCAGCGTATGCCATAGCCGCCTTGCTGTTTGGCTCATAGGCGTAAATACTCTTTCCTTTGGACGATACCTCGGCGGCTTTTACCGCAACGGGGATTTTGGATTTGTAAATCCTGATAACGCTACCAAAGTTTTCACGAATTGCGTCCATCGTGCTTTTAGCAAGGTTTGTCCTGTTATCAACGATTGTCAGTAAAATGCCGTCAATCGCCAAATTAGGATTGGTGTGCGCCTTTACCTTTGATACTGTCCGAAGAAGCTGTGTCATAGCCCTTGCAGGCAAATACTGCGCCTGAACAGGAATAACAACGCTGTCAGCAGCCGTCAAAGCGTTTAAGGTCAACATACCGAGTGATGGTCTGCAATCAATAAGGATATAGTCGTAGTTCGGCTTCACCTTGTTCAGATAGTTTTTCAAGATGTTCTCACGGCTCATAGCCGTCACAAGGTACATCTCCAGCGCTTCCAAATCCGTATTGGAAGGAATGAGGTCTACACCTTCATCGTGGTGGAGAATACCGCTTTTTACATCTGTACTATCGTCACGGATAATCTCGTGCATTTTGGTAGCGAGGGTAACAGGGATTTCATCGACACGCTGCCAACCAAGACAGGTTGTTAAGTCGCCCTGTGGATCACAGTCAACGAGGAGTACCTTTTTACCTTGCTTTGCCAAGCCAATGCCCAAGTTCATTGTGGTTGTCGTTTTTCCGACGCCGCCCTTCTGATTGCAAATAGCTATAGTTTTGCAGTTTGGCATTCGTTTTCCTCCTTTCAAATGGTTTAATAAGAACCTGTCAACCCACGGGTAGTATTTGCTTCGCAAATCTCCACCCTTAAAGGGTTGACAGAACCTTGTTACGGTGTGAATGAATTATCACACCGTAATAGCTGTCCTGCAAAAACAGCTATGTAACTTTTCCGCTTATTTGTCCTCGACACCCCAGCGGATAGATAAATCTATATGGGAAGTTCTTCAAGCGCCTGACTGCTATCAGGCTCATAGGAATCTCACCTCTGCCGGGTACTCCGCCAGCTCCGTAGAGAAGTATCATTATCGCTTGTGTAGGTCGTCGCCATATCGGGAGCAGCCCGATACTCACAGACGGAATTAGCGCTCGCTCTCAAACAAGGTGAGGTCGTGGCGTACCGCTGCGGTAGCTTCGCATTTCTGCTTACACAAGTAACGTACTTGAAGAAATGATATTCAGTTGTCAAAGTTCAGTGAAAAGGTCTTTTCCGATTGCTCGGAAAATTACCCCTCCATAAATAAAGGAATGGGAGAGGATAAAATCCAACCTCTACGCAAAAATTTTTCAAAAAGATTCAGAACGCAAAAAAGCCGCCTGCTCCAATTAATGGAACAGACGGCTTCAATCATAATTGTATTATTTTTCCAAAAGCATACACGAGCTACACTCTTTCGCAATCATATATGTTTTTTTGTTCTTGATTATTTGTTTCTCCTTCTTTTCGAAGGCACATAGTTTGAAAATGCAATTCATCGTCCCAGATTATGATTTTCCTTGCGTCATCATTTGGCATACCCATATGCGTATATAAGATCATTATTATAAGTGCTTTCAAGACGTTAATCGCATTGCAAATTTGAGTGAAATTAAGGACTTTGTCCTTATTGGCTTTGAAGTGAGAATAATAGTTTCTGGTGGCAACAATCCTTTGATAAATATTGAAATCTTCAGGTATTTCATAATCCGGTGGAAGGGGTATAACTTCTAACATTGCTATATCTTCGGAGTTCTTTTGTATAATATCAAAAAACAGATGGTCTAATTGTTCTAATCGCTGGGCTAAGGACGTTCTTAGCACAAAGCCCGAAGCAATCCATTTTGCAACATCTTTAGCGTGTTTGGAATTAAACTTCCAATCTGCCCTTTCAAAAATAGGAGTGAATACATTTTTGCCTTCTTCAGTAAAAATCATTTCTTTAATCTCTTTTTCCATTGTATTAGCAACTGTTTCTTCATCTGTTACCCTAAGATGATAGCCTTCTAAAATCCTGACATATTGAACGAGAATATCCTCACCGTTTAATTCTTTGCGTTTGTTAGCTTCAAAATACATTCTACGAATTAGTTCAAATTTATTATCATAATAGAAATCATACCATTTTTCAAAATATATCTGTATGTTTCCTTCTGTTGTTTTCAATTTGGTACGGGGCTTGTCTATATTACCCTGAGTCCGTAAATTATAAGAAAAGTCTTCGTTTATATACAACCAGCTTTTCATTTCTTGATCTTTAATATCAAGACGTATATCTAGAACATCTGTAATATGTCCTATCATTAATCCCCAAAATTGCATTATCCCTCTTATATCAGAAACAAGTCTATTCACATCTTCGGGATTTTCATATGTTATTCTTATGCGTGGTTGATTTTCAATTCCAATAGAAACTCTTGAATCTGTCTCAAAACTGAACAGCGAGCTTTTAGCTTCAAAGTATATTTCAATATGAGGATTGGCTTCTTTTAACACTATCGCAGAATGCTTGGTTTCAACTGCGATTAACTCCTTTTGCTCTGTGAACCCATAATCAACTGTCTTAATATCAAGCCAATCAATTAGTTCGGGAACAACGAAAGAAGCTGATTCTATTCCTTCTATCGTAAGACCTTCCTGAAATTCGTAATTCTGCTTTAAAACATAAAATGCTCTAAAGCTCGCTGTATTAACAAGAGTTTTATTCTTACCATAGTCGGCATATCCCTTTGTAAAAACCTTTATCTTGTTTCCACCGTCTTCGCAAATATAAGCACAACCGTGAATCCCTTGTTGAGCTTTGCTATAGAATTCAATACGGTTTCCATCGATAACCAGTTCTGCTACGGCAGAGCGTTCTTCGTTCTCTTTTTTCCATAGTCCGATGTGTCTTTCCATTAACAATGCCTCCTTTAATTCATAAACCAATAATACCACAAAGCAATTTGTATTTCTATAGAAAAAGAAAAAGCAGTATCAGTTTACACCAATACCGCCTAATTTTTTCATTTATTACATTATAGTCGCTTTTTTGAGATACCCGATACTGTCATAACAGCCCCTCAAATATATGGCTTCCTGTTGTTTATCGAAAAGCCTGTTGCGAAGTGTGAGGACTTCTAAAAGAGCCTTACAATCCAATTCGGACAGCGCAGCAGCTTGCTCCAAGTCGAAAACAGCCTTTACTCTCGGATAATCTTCGTACAGTTTAGCAATACGCTCCTCAATATCTTTGTACTCTGAATCCGTATCACGCAGTTTGTTGACAACGGAGCTTAAATACTCCTCAAAACTGCTGCTATATCGGTCAATAAAGGTTTCCGCTTTTTCATACGCTTTCAATCAAATCACCTCAAAAACACTACTATATATATTATTATATGTATTTTACCTTAATATTCTTTTTCCGAGCGCAGGAAAGCTTGATGATGATTTCATCTATTACATCGGTATATCTCCCTTGTTCGATAAAGGAGTTTTTGAGATCAATCAGGGATTTCAGCACCTCCGAGCGTTCTTCATTCGTTAAGTATATATGGTATTTTGGCGTTCTCATAAAATCACTTCCTTCTGCCATTATTATATGTCAGAAGCTGGCGCAGCTCAATTTTGCGAACGAACTACCACCATACCGCACACCTAACTCTGTTAGCAGGATTTTTGAGGGATTTTTCCTGCTGTTAGCAAGAAAGCGATTTTTGTTAGCAAAAACGGCGGTTTCGTGCTAACATCTGTTAGATTACCGCACACTTTTGTTAGCACGATATGGATAAGCGGAAGCCGTAAAAAGAGAAAAGCCGCTTTCGATGAAAATTCATCAAAAACGGCTTAAAATGGCGTCCTCGGCGGGATTCGAACCCACGGCCTTCCGCTTAGGAGGCGGACGCTCTATCCGGCTGAGCTACGAAGACGTGTATTAAATTTGAGATTATTCTACCACATTACCATACACTTTTCAACCAAAAGTGTGTGTTGCAACATTTTCTTAGGAGGCGGACGCTCTATCCGGCTGAGCTACGAAGACGTGTATTTAGTTTACGATTGTTTTAGCATACTTCCAACCGGTTTAGGGCGGAATGTGTGTGTGCAACTTTTCCTTAGGAGGCGAACGCCCTGTCTAATCGTGCTATCGTTTCAAGCTGCCTATTTATTTTATCCTAAATCCCCTTTCTTGTCAAGATGAGAGACCCGTTAAGTTCAAACATCATGCGTCGAGGGGCGCTTTTTTATCTATCCATGTCAAAACCGGAATATACTATCACCTCTCATCATCGGATGAACAGTATTCTTTGATAACGCTCCATTCCTTTGTCAATCTGTCAAGAGTGAACGCGGCGTTGGCAGGGCTGGTGGACGGGAGCTTGACCGCTTCGATGCATGTTGTGGGATAAATATACTTCATATAGAGCTTATATGACGTCGCACCGTTGCAGAAAATCCGATTCACCCTGCTGTTTTCCAGTATCACCGACAGATCATTCGGCACCACATCCCTGATTGAGCTGTCGGAGGAGCCCGTGATCGTACAGGAGCGGATAGTGTCCCACATCGCGATATGATGGCTGAGCGCTAATTGCTTCTTCTGCTCGATTGTTTCGGGACAATCCTCATTGAACAACCGCGCGATCAGCTTCCAGTAGCGATTTTGCGGATGACCGTAGAAGAACATCGCCTCTCTGGATTTGACCGACGGAAAGGAACCGAGGATCAGTATTTTGCAATCCGCGTCAACCAGCGGCGGTATGGGATGGATGATTGTTTGAGCTTGCATCATTATCTCCTGTTCTCTGTCGGGAAAATGGCGTTTAGTTCCTCGGATACGCTCTCATTCAAACGATAGGTTTTATCCTTCGATATGGCCTGATCATCAGTGGATGAGATTTCGGCGTTTTCGGAAAACACGATAAAAAACCTTCCCTTTTCTTCTCCGAGGTATCCGTATAAATAAAGTAACGGTGAATGCTCATAATGATAAAAAACGTCAAAGCTATTCCCCTCGGGACGCCAGTTGTTAAAACAGTCATCTTCTGTCAGCGAATCAACCGCTTGTGAGAAACGGTCGGATAATTCCTTATACTCTGACTGAGCATGAGCATCAACTTTTGATACACAATAGTACCGCTTATTCTTACTTACATTTTGTCTGTATTCATCGATCTTTTCGGATTTACAGTAAACGGCATTCTCAGCCAGTGAATCAACCGCTTCCAGACAAATATAGTCATAATTATCACAGAACTTTACCGAATAGATTTTAACTGCCGATGACAGACGATCTCCTACCATCGGTTTGTCGCAAAGAAGCCTGTCCTGCACCCAAGTATAATCGGGAACGTCAATCATCCGACCGAGCCGTGTGTAGGATACGCCGCATATTTCGATACGGGAATAATCCGCTGTAACATGACATACGGAATCCTGTTGCAGATATGCAGAAATATTATCGAAAGAGCGATGCAACCCAAACACTTGGGTGATAATATAACCGATTGTCAATATCACCACCGCCACCACAACCCAGTATGGTCTGCGGCGCTTCTTCTTCTCATCAATCAACTCGGCAGCGATACTCTTTTGCGCTTCTTTCTCTTTCTTTTCGCTCCTCAGTCTTTCCCCCATTAACAGCTCATTGACCGTCACACCAAAACAACTGCTCAGTGCCATCAAGGAATCGATGTCGGGATATCCTCTGCCGGTCTCCCACTTGGACACAGCCTTATCGGAAACATTGAGTCTTTCAGCCAACTGCTTTTGCGTCAGGGTTCTCTCTTTGCGGAGCGAAGCAATGAACGCGCCGGTATTCTTCTCATTCATACTAGCTCTCCTCCTCTGTGATACCATCATTCAACACAGAATCGCCAAAAAAGTCAACCTACGCTGCGTAGAGCGGCAGAAACAATACATTTATGAAAGACGGATACAGAAAAATCCGCCCACAACGGACGGATTTTTCTTTGGAGGCGACACCCGGAATCGAACCGGGGAATCAGAGTTTTGCAGACTCGTGCCTTACCGCTTGGCTATGTCGCCGCATTGTCAGTGGTCAGTGATCTATACATAAAGTATAAAGCTAACCGCTGATTATTGAAAAAGGACTTAAACCAGTTAAGTCCTTTTCACGTCTATGGAGCGGATGACGGGGCTCGAACCCGCTACCTCCACCTTGGCAAGGTGGCGCTCTACCAGATGAGCTACATCCGCAAATATTGGTGCCTCCGGACGGAATCGAACCATCGACACGGGGATTTTCAGTCCCCTGCTCTACCAACTGAGCTACAGAGGCAAAAGTGGCGACCCGGAACGGGCTCGAACCGTCGACCTCTAGCGTGACAGGCTAGCGTTCTAACCAACTGAACTACCGGGCCATGGAGTGGTGGGAACAACAGGGCTCGAACCTGTGACCCCCTGCTTGTAAGGCAGGTGCTCTCCCAGCTGAGCTATGCTCCCAAACCGTTCGCCTCTTTGTTTGCGACTCATATATAATACTATATTCGGACGAAAAAGTCAAGGGGTTTTTCTAAATTTTCTTATTTTTTCTTCAACAATTCTTCCAGCTCGTTTTCAGTAAACATATATCGTTTATTGCAGAAGCGGCAGTTCGCCTCGGCGCCGTGATTTTCGTCGATCATCGCCTGAATCTCTTCCTTGGGCATGGAGGCAATCAGCGAGCGGAGCTTCTCCTTAGAACAGCCGCAGACATACTTGACCTCAAATTCATCGAGCACCTCGACCTCAAAGCCGTCGAGCGCCTGCTTGCACATGTCGAGCGCGGTGAGTCCCTTGGCGAGCATGGTGGTAATGGAATCGAGCTTGCCGACATTCGCTTCGATCTTATCGATCGTATCGTCATCGGCACCGGGAAGAAGCTGGATCAGTAAGCCGCCCGATAAGAGCACCTGAGAGCTGTCCTTGTCGATCAAAACACCCAGCGCGCATACGGTCGGGATCTGCTCGGAGGTCGCATAGTAGTTAGTGATATCCTCTGCGATCTCACCCGATACGATCGGGATCTTTCCGATATACGGCTCTCCCTCGCCGAAATCCTTCATCACGCTGATGATACCCGCGCCGACTGCCTGCGCGACATTCAGCTTGCCGTTTTCATAATGGGTAGTCGGGCAACTGGGATTGGTGACAAAGCCCTTGACATTACCGTTGCTGTCGGCGACCGCCATGAACGCTCCCAGCTCACCGTCGCCCTCAAAACGAATGTTCAAGGTCGATTTGGAGGATTTGAGCTGTGCGCCCATCATGGACGCGGCGGAGAGCAATCTGCCGAGCGCGGCGGACGCCACGGGGCTTGTGCGATGGATGACGCTCGCCTTGTAGGCGATATCGGTGGAGTCGATCGCGGAGACCATCACGGCTCCGTCGGTGGTGATACATCTGATGATTTTATCCATGGGTTTTCCCTTCTAACTACATATTAATCTCGGCGGGAGCAAGACCCCGCTATAAGCAACTCGGCGAAAGTAAGCTCTTGCCCCATACTTCCTCTACGACGTTGCGTTTGCGGGACGTCGTAAACGTCGTCCCCTACGATTACTCAACGAGGTAGGATTGTCGATGAGAGTGAACCTTCGCCCAGCAATACTGGATCATTCCCTATTAATTGCTTCTTTGATCCGTGCGGCGAATACGGCGCGGTCGCTGTCATCGCGTAGGGGGTCTGTCGTCATATCGTGAAAGGCCTTGATATCCTCAAAGCCCGATTTTGTCAGCATCCGTTTGATTTCATCGATCTCATATGCACGCTCACTGAAATGTTCACTGCTGCGAGAGTAGCTCTCCCCTTCACGCTCGAAGAGGTCGAGCTCAATATTGATGATGTTATTTTCTTTCAAAGAATTTTGCCACACACAAAACACGCTGTCCGTGTCATAGACAAAGGTATTGTTCGCCAAAATGTGTTGATGCTTATAGACAGTGTTGACGTCGAACACAAAGGTGCCGTCGGGATTCATGAACAACGCCACACGGTCGAAAACCGTTTGCAGCTGCTCTTGATCGATAATGTGATTCAGACTGTCTAAGGTGCAGACGCAGGTGTCGATGGTGCCGTACAGATCGAGACGCTCCATCTGCTGGCACAAGAACAGCACCTGAAACTCCGCATCATACGCTTTATCCATCGCGACGCTGAGCATCTCGGCAGAACCGTCGACGCCGAACACATCCACTCCCCTGCGTTTCAGCTCCAATGTCAAAGAGCCTGTGCCGCAGGCGAGGTCGAGCGTCAAGCCCCAATCATGATTATATAAAGATAAAACGCTCTGAATATAATCAGCGCGTTTTTTGTAATCCACATTAAAGGTCAGGTTGTCATAAAACTGAGAGAAATACCGATATCCGCTCATTCTTTTTCCTTTAAGCGCTCAAAGACGAGGGTGTAACCGCCCGCGTTCTCATAATCAAGCGAACGTTTGACGCGGCTGATGGTGGCGGTGGACGCACCTGTCGCCTCGACGATCTTGTTGTAGACCATGTTCTTGTCCAGCATCATTGCTACGGCAAAGCGCTGGGATAACGCTTTCAGCTCGGGGATCGTGCACAGATCCTTAAAGAACGCCTCGCATTCCTCTACGGTTTCGAGGGTCAATATCGCTTTATACAAATCTTTCGTGAATTCAGCATTGGGTTTTGCAGGCATAGTCAAACTCCTTTTTGTCCGATGTGACTTTTCTTGCTTTACTATTTTAACATACGAAAACATAAATGTAAATAGAAATAAATATTAATTGCATAAATATTTATACGCAGTTTAAAGTGTGATAAGCATATCGGTTAAGATTGGCGTAATCCTGACAGAGTTTGCAATGACGATTATAGAAAACGCTCCTGACAAGCAGGAGCGCTACGTTATTTGATGGTATAGCCCTTTGATGCAAGATACTTGCTAATCTGTTCATCATCGTAATACTCGAGATCGTCTGCGCCGGCGAGATATTCATTATGGTGCCTTAATTCATGCACCAATATTCTTCGCAAGATCTCGCGGTATTCCTCAAGCGTTTTATTACGATAAGCGCGGATGATACTGCCGTAATAGATCTTGATGGACTTGCCCAGATTATCGCGGACATACACGCCGAGTATGTATAGGTCGTTATTCTGCGCGTACCAGTGGTAACGAACGCCGTCCTCCAGCACAATACCGCCGTTTAATTCACGGTACAGGTCTTTAGGGAGGGTCTCGGCGATCTCGTCGAGGATCGCGCCGCATTCTTCATACGTCATAGGCTCAGTCTAAGAAGTCCTTGAGCTTTTTGGAGCGGGACGGATGACGGAGCTTTCTGAGCGCCTTTGCCTCGATCTGACGGATACGCTCACGGGTAACGTTGAATTCCTTACCGACCTCTTCGAGGGTGCGGCTTCTGCCGTCCTCGAGACCAAAGCGCAGGCGGAGCACCTTTTCCTCACGGGGGGTCAGGGTATCGAGCACCTCCATGAGCTGTTCACGGAGCATGGTATGAGAGGCGGCGTCGGCAGGCGCGGGCGCGTCATCGTCGGGGATAAAATCGCCCAGATGGCTGTCCTCCTCCTCGCCGATCGGGGTCTCGAGAGAAACAGGCTCCTGCGCCACACGCATGATCTCGCGCACCTTATCGACAGGCATATTCAGCTCCTCGGCGATCTCGTCGGCGGAGGGCTCTCTGCCGTTCTGATGGAGCAGCTGAGAGGAGACCTTCTTGACCTTATTGATGGTCTCGACCATATGGACGGGGATGCGGATGGTACGCGCCTGATCCGCGATCGCGCGGGTGATTGCCTGACGAATCCACCATGTCGCGTAGGTAGAAAACTTGAAGCCCTTGGTATAATCGAACTTTTCGACCGCCTTGATCAGACCGAGGTTGCCCTCCTGGATCAGATCGAGGAAGTGCATACCGCGTCCGAGATAGCGTTTCGCGATACTGACGACCAATCGGAGATTGGCTTCTGACAGGCGCTTCTTCGCGTTGACGTCGCCCTCGGAGATCTTGATTGCGAGCTCGACCTCTTCCTCGGGAGTGAGCAGCGGTACGCGGCCGATCTCCTTGAGATAGACCTTGACAGGGTCATCGATCGAGATATTGTCAGTCGATTCAACAGTATTGGTCTCACCAGTATCATCGTCGTCCTTGGCGTTGCCGGTGATGTTAAGATTGTCAATATTGAGATCCTCTTCGAGGTCGGTCTCGACAATCTCGATACCGGCAGACTCCAGAGAATCATAAAGCTTTTCAAGCTGCTCGGGGTCGATATCCATCTCGCCGATCGCGTCGAGGATATCCTTGTTGGTAATATTTCCCTTGGTCTTGGCGAGATCGGTCAATTCCTTTAAAAGGCTCTTCTTATCTGCTGCTGCGGACATAGGGTATCATCCTTTCCAAATCAATTCATAATAGGGAGCGTAAGCTCCGTGCTGTTTCAACCGAAAATCGGTTATTCGTGTTTATCTTTCAGACGAGAGAACAGATTGGTAAACTCGTCGTGTGTACTGTTGCGGATATCACTCTCGGTCGGCTTTGCCTTTTCATCGAGAATGATATTGATATATTCATCCAGCGCCTGTTGGGTACGCGGCATATCGGCGCCCGAATTCACGATACGCACGATCTTAGCCTGCTCGTCGTTGGTGAAATCCATCGACAGCGCCGTCATCGGCTCTTGATGTTTTATAATTCTTACAGAGAAATATTCAAACAGATTCCGATTGAAATCCGTCGTAAAATCCTCAGGTCGGAGCTTTTCATGGATATAAACGAGCTTGTCAGGGTTGTTCACGAGAAACGCGATCAGGTTCTCCTCCGCGGATACAGCGCGCAGGTTGCCCGCATGCTGGGGATTGATCCTGTCATCCCTTGCGGAGATATTCTTTTGGAGCTGAGAGAACTCATTCTTGCGGCGATAGCGCTCCTTGCGGCGCATCCCCTGCTTGATCTGCTCTAGGATCGAGGCTTTGGAAACATCGGTCTCGTCGCTTAGGCGTGAGGCGTAGATATCGCGCTCCATGGGATTGTCCAGCTCACAGAGCAGCTTGACGCCCTCGTTGAGATAATTGAGCTTGTCCTGCGGGCTGTTCATATCGTAGCGGGCTTTGAGCTTTTGCATCCGATATTCCATATCGTTACCGCTGTTATCCAAGACATTTTGGAAAGCGGCATGCCCCTTGTCGCCGTGACGGCGGATGAACTCGTCGGGATCCTTGCCGTCGGGGATAGAGATCACCTTGACGACCAATCCCGCTCTGCGCAGAATATCGATCGCTCTGGCGGTCGCCTTCTGCCCCGCTTCATCGGCGTCATAACAGATGATAACCTCCTTGCAATAGCGCTTCATCAGCGCCGCCTGATCGGCGGTCAGCGCCGTGCCGAGGGTGGCGACGGCATTGGTAAAGCCCGCCTGATTCAGCGAGATAACATCCATGTAGCCCTCGCAGAGGATCAGCGAATCCGACTTGCTGTTCTTTGCGTTATTCAGCGAAAAGAGGTTATAGCTCTTGTTGAACACCAAAGTGTCGGAGGTATTGAGGTACTTAGGCTTTTGATCGGTCATGATACGTCCGCCGAAGGCGATCACGTTGCCGCGCACGTCGATGATCGGGAACATCACACGGTTATAAAAGCGATCGAGCACCGAATTGCCGGAGCGGGATTTGAACACCAGATTCGCCGCGATCATCTCGTTCTCGGTGAATCCGCGTGAGCGCAGATGATTGCCTAAGGCAAAGCGCTCGTCGGGCGCAAAGCCCAGTCCGAAATGGCGGATCGTTCTGTCGGCGAGTCCGCGGTTACGCAGATACGCAAGCCCCGCGCTCCCCTCTTTCGACATCAGCTTAGCGTAAAAGAAACGCGCCGCCTCGCGATTCGCTTCATAAATGCGGGTGCGCAGCTTACCCACCGAGTCGTCATAATCATCCTCGGGCATGGACATCCCCGCACGCTCGGCAAGGAACTTGACCGCTTCCATATAATCGAGGTTCTCGATCTTCATCACAAAGGTGATGACGTCGCCTCCTACGCCGCATCCAAAGCAGTAAAACGAACCGTTTTCCGTATAAATGTTGAAGGAAGGTGTTTTTTCGCCGTGGAACGGGCATAATCCGACCATATTCCTGCCGCGGCGTTTGAGCTGCATATAGGACGCCGCCAGCTCGCTGAGGTCGTTGCGATATTTAATTTCACTGATAAAGTCATCCGATAAACGCGGCATAATCTCTCACTTTCACCGACGTCGACGTGTCGATTTGTCATTTACTTCTAAAACTGCATCTTTCACAATATCAGGGAATCATCATCAAACAAATGCGCTTCCCCGAAAAAACGTCACATTTATTAATTACGCAAAAAACCGCAAATACCCTTTTTATTTTTGAACTTTGTCAAAAAAATCTTTGTTTATCTCTGTTGCCGCGACCTTTCCCGAGGATTCTTCACTGAGTGCCTTGTTAAAAGCGACAAGATCATCTTCGGGCAGATGAAAGCGGACAGTGACCTCGTCGGTGAAATCCGAGTCGTCGATACTGCCGCTGAACCTCGCGACAAGAGAAGGGATTTTTCCGTATAAGGTATAGGAACAGTGAAGCTCACACACGGAGCACATTTCCATCTCACGCTCCTGTGCCGCGTCGATGGCGAGCTTTGCCGCGGCGGAATACGCGCGCACCAAGCCGCCCGCACCGAGGAGTATGCCGCCGAAATAGCGCGTCACAACAATGACGCAGTCGGTGATATCGCGCTTACGGATCGAATCAAGCACAGGGATACCCGCGGTTCCCTGCGGCTCATTATCGTCGCTGTAGCGGGATACGCCCTCATCCTTGATGACATAAGCATAGACATTATGCCGCGCGTCCCAGTGTTTGGTTTTGATCTCATTGATAAAGGCGATCGCCTCGTCCTGCGTTGAAACAGGCTTGCAATAGCCGATAAAGCGCGAGCGCTTTTCGACCAGTTCATCACAGGCGAACGCTTTGACGGTTTTATATGTGTTCATAAGTATCATGCGGGGACGAGATTTGATCGTCCGTATTGTGAGTGTTCGATTATCCTATCAGCTACAAGTCATAGGAAATCCTGCTCTAACGGTTGCAAAGACTAAGTAAGGCGGTACTGATGTACCGCCTTCAACTCATTTTCATTATTTCTCCATACCGAAGCGCTTCTTGAAACGGTCAACACGGCCGCCTGTATCAACAAGCTTCTGTTTACCGGTAAAGAACGGATGGCACTTGGAGCAAATTTCAACACGGATATCCTTCTTGGTAGAGCCGGTCTCGATCACATTACCGCAAGCGCAAGTAATGGTAGTCTGGCCATAATTAGGATGGATCTTTTCCTGCATTTCATTCACCTCTTTCACATAGCCATTAACGTGTAGCCATAATTAACATAAGTATTATACACTAATAATCTTCAAAAAGCAAGTGTTTTTTCTAATTTTTTATCGTGATAAACAAAAGACAGCTTAATGTGCCGAAAGGTATTCCATATAGCGGTCAAAATTCATATCCAGCGCACGCATATTATGGGCATAGGTCTTGCCGACGTAGCGGAACAAATGGGAAGAGTACGAGATGCCGCCCGCGTTCTCCTTATTGGGATAACGCAGGATAAAGCCGTAATCGACGCAATGATGAATCAACCATGAGTAGGCGGGCGTATCGGCGAACTTTCCGTCGGTCTTGACGGTCAGATAGACGAGCAGACCTGTCTGCTGTTCGCTCTCCCCTGCCGGCGGGAGCTCCTTTTTGACGTGCGCTTCCGCCATGACGAGGCTCGCCTTGGAATCCTTGCGGTATTTTTCGACCTCTTCCTTGTAGCGCTTTGCCTGATCCTCATAGGACACATAGCCCTCCACTACCATCAGGTCAAAGCCCGCGTTCTTAGCGTCGGCAACCATATTGTTCAGACCGTCAGCCGCGTCGGGCGCGATCTGAATTCCGCAGCACTCGACCGTCTCGGGCACAAAGCTCTCGTTGATCGGAGAAGCGGCGCTCACCGTCCTTAGAAACATCGGATTAGAGGAATGGGTATCATCCTCAATGAATTCCGAGGGTGAGATCGGGCTGGTTTCGTTGAGGGAATTCACATAAAACTTGTACCCGAAAAAGATGCCGACGATCAAAACGGCGAGCATGACCAACGGAAGGATATAGAGCAAGGCACGCTGATTTTGTACCTTGTTCTCCTCCCGCGTCTGCTGTTCCTCCAGAACGCCGCGATTCACTTTTCCGAGCTTAAAGTTCCGTTGGTTCTTTCTCAATTCTTTATGCCTCTGTATAACAATGGTACCCACTCACAGACTTGCGCCTGTGAGTGGACAAAACCTCATTATTCAATTGCTTTCGTGTCGATCTCTTCGCGCATCATATCCTTGAACGCCTCGAGGGACATAGATCCGAGATCGCCATCCTTGCGGTGACGGATGGATACGGTGTTGTTCTCAATATCCTTGTCGCCGATGATGACCATGTACGGGATCTTCTGCACCTGCGCCTCACGGATCTTGTAGCCGATCTTCTCATTGCGGTCATCGACCTCAACGCGCATACCCATATCTTCGAGCTCCTTCGCGATCTCATAGACACGGTCATGATGGCGGTCGGCGATGGGCAGCAGCTTGACCTGTACGGGTGCGAGCCACAGCGGGAACGCGCCTGCGTACTTCTCGATCAGCAGGGCGAGGGTACGCTCATAACAGCCGATGGAGGTACGATGGATGATGAACGGGTGCTTTTTCACACCGTCGCGATCCACATATTCCATACCGAACTTTTCGGCGATCATCGGGTCGATCTGAATGGTGATCAGGGTATCTTCCTTACCGAATACATTCTTGATCTGGATATCGAGCTTGGGGCCGTAGAACGCCGCCTCGCCGATACCGATCTTGTAGTTGATACCGAGGTCGCCAAGGATCTTGCTCATCATACCCTGGACGTTGTTCCACTCCTCCTCGGTGCCGATGTACTTCTCACGGTCGTTGGGATCCCACTGGGAGAAGCGGTAAGAAACGTCCTCATACAGACCCAAGGTCTTTAAACAATAGATGGCAAGATTCAGGCAGTGCTCGAACTCGCCCTCGAGCTGCTCGGGCGTACACATCAAGTGGCCCTCGCTGATCGTGAACTGACGGACACGGATCAAGCCGTGCATCTCGCCGCTTGCCTCATTACGGAACAGGGTCGAGGTCTCGTTCAGACGCATGGGCAGGTCGCGGTAGCTTCTGCCGCGGTTGAGGAACACCTGATACTGGAACGGACAGGTCATCGGACGCAGCGCGTAGACTTCATCATCGTTATCGGGATCACCGAGGATGAACATACCATCCTGATAATGATCCCAGTGACCGCTGATCTTGTACAGATCGGATTTTGCCATAAACGGGGTCTTGGTGAGCTGCCAGCCGTTCTTCTGCTCCAGATCCTCGATCCAGCGCTGTAACAGCTGAATAATGCGGGCGCCCTTGGGGAGCATGATCGGCAGACCCTGACCGATATAATCAACGGTGGTGAACAGCTCGAGCTCTCTGCCGAGCTTGTTGTGGTCGCGCTTCAACGCCTCTTCTCTGCGAGTGATGTACTCCTCGAGCATGGAAGCCTTCGGGAAGGAGATACCGTAGACGCGGCATAACTGCTGGTTTTTGGAATCACCGCGCCAGTATGCGCCGGTGCAGTTGGTGAGCTTGAACGCCTTGACGGGCGCTACGGACATCAGGTGAGGTCCCGCGCACAGATCGACGAATTCCGCCTGTTTATAGAAGCTGATTGGCTCGCCCTTATCCGCGTGCTCGGATGCGAGCTCAACCTTATAGGGCTCTCCGATCTCGTTGAGGAAATCAAGGGCGTCCTGCGGCGCTTTCTCAAAGCGGGAGATCTCGATGCCGGACTTGACGATCTTCTTCATCTCCGCCTCGATTTTAGCGAGATCCTCGTTATCAAAGGGCTTTTCAACGTCAAAATCATAATAGAAGCCCTCGTCGATGGACGGACCGATAGCGAGCTTCGCCTCGGGATAGAGGCGCTTGACCGCCTGCGCGAGGATATGAGAGGTCGTATGCCAGAACGCCTGCTTACCCTCGTCGTTATCGAAGGTCAGCAGCTCAACCTTGCAATCCGAACTAAGCTCGGTTCGAAGGTCGCATACCTTGCCGTCGACCAGCGCGGCGCATACGTTTTTATACAGTCCCATAGATATGGACTTGGCGATCTGAGCGGGAGTAATGTTCTCTTCAAACTGCTGAACGACTCCGCCTTTTAACTCTACATTGATCATATTGATCCTCTCCTTTTCTATAAATAAGGGTAACCATGCTTCAACTACAGCAACCCTCCGTCATCGGATCATCATCCGATGACACCTCCCTTAGGAAAGGGAGTAAAAAAGCCCTGCTATTTCCGAAGAAATAACAGGGCGTATTCACGCGGTTCCACCTGATTCGATATGGATCATTTCATGATGATCCTATCCTCATTCTTGCCTTAACGCGGCTTACGTCGCTCCATTTCCTGAGCGAGACATATCGAATGATATGAGGGGTGGTATTCCGCTATGCGCGTGCCGTCTTGCACCGACCGACGGCTCTCTGTAACGCGAAAACAGCGGACATTGTCCCCTATTCACATATTGAATTCAAAGAATAATATATCACCTAAATCGGCGGCTGTCAATGGTTAATTGTGAGAAATTATAAAAGGTGAACGATTTTCAGCTGGCAGATATAGGCGTCCAGAATATTTATATCACCGTCAAAATTGACGTCCGCCGAAGCGGTCTGTGTGCCGTTAAGCTCTACCAGATGCGCGATGTAATACTGGATCGTGGAGGCGTCGAGCAGATCGAGCTCACTGCTGCTGTCAACATCACCCATCAAGGTATTGACAGTGTGATCGGACAAGGCGCTCTTAGCCGCCGCGTCATCATTACAGCATACCACTGCCTTGGTGCATCCGCTGAGCGCTGACGGACTGATATCCTTCGTCTCGGGCGCTATCGCGATGCCCTCCAAGGCGGTACAGCCGTCGAACGCGTTGTCATTCAGCTGTGTTACGCCGCTTGTCATCAGCACATAATTCAGCGAGGTACAGCTCTTGAACGCGTGATAGGAAACGGTCAGATGATCGCCGTGGAGCATGGCGTTGTTGATCGCGGAAGCGCCGTTAAAGGCATACTGACCGATATAGGATAAGGTAGAAGGCGCCTTGAACTCCGTCAGGCTCTTGCATCCTCTGAATGCGCCGTCACCGATGGTCACAAGGCCCTCGGGATAGTCGATACTCTCCAGTCCTATGCAATCGGCAAAAGCGTAATGGTCGATCGAATAGACCGTCTCGGGGATGGCGACGGACTTAGTTTTGGAGCTGACAAAGGCATGGGGCGCGATCCGCTTAACGGTATCGGGCACCGTCACATCGATATCCGTTCCCTGATAGCGGAGCAGAACGCCGTCGCCTGCTACGGCAAAATCGCCCGCCTTACTCAGATACGGTGTGCCGTCAAAGGCATAAGCGCCGACTGCGCTGAGTGACGCGGGAAGGTTTACGCTGCTGAGCTTCGTACAGCCATAGAACGCGCCCGTTCCGATGCTCAAAAGCCCCTCATACGCGGTGAATGATTTGAGGTACTCACAGCGCGCAAACGCATAGGACGCGACAGAAGTACAGCGCGTCGGGATCGTCACGCTCTCAGAGTTACCGTTGTACCACAACAGCACACTGCCGAGCATCACATACTTGTCAGACGAGTTATCGAGATACGGCGTATCATAAAAGGCGAGATCGCCGACCTCGGAGATCTTGTCGCCCGAAGTAACGCTACTCAGTGAGGAACAGCCATAGAACGCCCTGTCCCCTATCACGCGGACTGCGTCATTGAGCTTGACGCTCTGCACCTTGGTATTCCCGGCAAAGGCGGAATCCCCGATCGCGGTGATATGCGCGGGGATCGTTACGTTGGCGTCACTGCCGTTGTACTTGATCAGCACGCCCGACTGTACGTCAAAATCCTCATGCGCTGCCGAAGTCGGGATAATAAAAAAGGAAGAGCACAGCAAAACACAGACCATGATGAAACAACACAGCTTTTTCATGCTATCATCCTCCTTATATCAAATATCGATTATTCGGATTTTCTGGAGATATCCAGAATCAATTTGTCGATGTCATCCAATCTGGATTCGTAATCCTTGGGTCTGTCATCGGTTTCGTCGGATTCCTCCTGAATCTCTGTCAGATAACCTTCGGTATCGGGATTCAGGTGATCATACTCCTGTAACGGATCCGCAGGCTTATCATGGCTGTTATGCGTATCCTGATACAGATAGCCCTCGGTATCGCTGCTTTCACGGTACTCAGTGTTCTCTTGGCTGTCGTTCTGATCCTCCGATATATTACTGGCGATAAAGCCATCGACCTTTTCATCGGCGGGATCGGAAGCGAGTTCCTCAACCTTATCGATGACTGTCACATGCTCCTTATCCTTTGCGAATGCGGTGATCTCGATCAGGATCGAAAGGATATAAAGACCGAACAGCAGCATCTCGAGCGGTTGAGCGTTGTTGAGGATCGTAAGGGAATCAAAGCGGAACCACAGATGATAGACGCCGTAAGGAATCATCATCGCGACTGCCGGTAATCCGAACACAAAGCAGGATTTAAGCGAGCTCTTGTTCTTGATCAGCGACAGGACAACAGCGTAATGATAGAAGAACAGAGTAGCGAAAACGTAGCAGATCAACGCGCTGACATCCGCGAGCTTGATGGAGATCGTCGTAAACTGAATGAATACGAGAATCATCCGAACACCGCAGAATACGGCGGGAACCGCATTAAGCAGGGAGAGATTCTTGCCCTCTTTGCGACGGAAGATATGATTCAGACTGAAAACGACAAATACAACAGCAGACAGAAGCGCCAACACGGCGCCGAGGAATTGAACGACAGAGATCGTGCCCGAGTTGAACATCTGAAAAGCAGTCAAGCCGCCGTCAGCCGCCAACAGCACCGACAGTAAAAGGCCGATCAGTCCTGCGGGAACATTCTTATGCGGCACATAATACGGCGATATCTTCTTATCCACCGCAACAAACAGCAGAGCGAACAGAAGAATCAGTACGGCGGCGCCGATATAGCAATATTCCATCTGTAGCGCGGTCAGCCCGAACACACTGCCCTGAGGCAGCAGCTCCTGAGCCATTTTAAAAAATCCTGCCGCCAAAAACAGCGGAACAAAAGGAATCCAGGATAGTTTGGATCTCATAATCATACTCCTTAATATCAGTCTGATCGAATCAAAACAGCGTCATTTGCCGAACCATCAGACCGCGATCTATCCGCAGTTATCACCGCAAAAGCGATAATGACGCGATAAAGCGCACAATTTTGCTACCATATATTGTATATGAAGGAGCGGGTACTGTCAAGTTAAGGTTTTGTAAATAATCATTTAAACTATCAGCAAATCGGCAAAAAAAGCTCCACCGCCGAAGCGGTGGAGCGAGTGCCTTAATGTAAAGGCTTTCCGATATTTTCGTTTGCCGGCATATTGGCTAACCATCTCTGGATTTCGGTAACGTCCAGCACATTGACCATGCCGTCCTCATTGGTATCCGCAACGGAATAATCAAGAGTGAGCGGGGTCAGCATCTGGGAGGAATCTCTCAGGATATAGGTCGCGTCTGCGATAGTGACCTTGCGATCCAGATCAACGTCGCCGAGATACGGATTATCTCTGTAACGCAGCTCATCGAGTGCGGCGAGATAAAGCGTGAAGATGGTATCCAGAGCGGCTTTGTTGTCATCGAGCGACTTGGCGTCATCATAAGGACGTCCCGTAATGGAAGCCTTGGTGACGGTTGTCAGCATACGGCAGCGCAGGCTGTCGTCGGGGCTTGCGATCATCGTATCGATGAAATCAACCAGCTCTTTCTGATAGGCTTCATAAGCGGCCTTGTCAGCGGCGATCTCAAGCTCGTGGTACGCCTCTTCCGCAGCGATCAGCTTGTCGACGTTCCATACGCGCTCCTGCTGCACTTCGTTCAGATGATCAAACGCATCACGAGCCGCGTCGATCTTCGCCTTGGATTCGGGAGTAAGCTCCACGGTACCGATGGCATTGATCTTGTCGATCACGTCCTTAACAGCCTCGCTGTAGCGGACGGAACGCGGATAGAAATCGGAGCCGCCGTGACCGGGAAGATCCTCGGTGAGGTCTTTTTCGGTCAACGAGCCGATGTCGAAATACAAAGATTGGGGATCGGTCGCGACGCCGGTCATGTTGCCCTTGAGCTGGAGCTCAGGCTTATCAGACAAAACAGCGTTCCACATATCGACAGAACCGGTCGAGCAGTTCTTAGCCATAAAGGAATAATGATTGTTATTGGGATTTGCAAGATACGCCTTCAATGCGGCGAGCTCATCGGCAGTGATCTCTACGGTGTAGTAGTTATTCGGGAACTGTGTATCGTTTCTTCTGAACTGGTTATACAGCTCACGGTCGATACACAGACCGCCCTCGGAGGCGCCGTCAGCCGGATTGAGACCGGTCTGTCTGCTGATCTGATAGATCTGCATCAGCGTCGCCGCCAAAGCGTCAAAGGTAGTCGAGCCGTCATAATCCTCGCCGCTGTTGATATATTGTTCCATCTCGTAGACCAGCGCCTGACATTCCTTGCTGTTCTTGTAGAGCGTGCTGTCCTTGAGTGCTTTGCAAACGGCGGTCATGTTCGTCGAGTCAAAACCGTAGTTGGATACGGTAATGGTTTCACCCGCAACAAGAGAAATAGGAGCAGGATCGGAATACGCGCCGTTTTTCGTAACGTCAAAATAGGAAGTGCGGTACTCAAGACCGAGTTCATCCATATTGTAAAGTGCGGGATCGGAGGGGTATTTGTCGGGATTCTCTTCATAATCGAGCATCAGATCGTTATATTTGTCGTTCGGTCTGTAATACTCATAGTAGCTGGCGTCGAGATCCAGATCCTCATAGGTGGTAAAGGTAACGCTGGCATGCGCCATCAGCTCGCTCTGAGCAATGCGGCGCGCATGGATCGTCAATCTGCCGACGACCTTGTCGCCCTTATAATCGCCGATCACGACTCTTGTATTTGCGGAGGTATTTGTAGCGGAGGAGACGTCACGTGCCATGATATAAGCGACAGCGCCATCCTCGGGAACCTCACCCACAACGGTAATCAAGCCGTTTTGATCGACCGAGAGAATATCATCGGAGGAAGAGTACTCGATGTTGCTGTCGTACATGGGCACGAGCTTATAAACGCCGGTGTACTCAGACTTTGCATTGAGCTGATAGGTATCGCCCTTTTTGCTCAGCTTGATCTCCTTGGGCATATTCTCGATAGCGGCGTCAGCCAGCTTGATATCGATATTCGTATCCTCATTAACGTGGAAGGACTCATTAGGCCAGATGGTGCTGTCGTTGGCAGACATTGTGAGAATCGCCTTGCCTTCGGGAACATCTGTTGTAACCTGAACCTCAGAGCCCTTCGGTACCAGGTAGTCGGAGAAGGAAGTATATCTCCATCTTTCGTCGTATCTGAATAAGATCGTCGGATTCGCCTCTGACTCTTCATCATAGGTGATTTTGACCATATCATCTCTGTCGGCGAATACCTGGATCGCAAACACCGAACCGACCCTTTCGTTACCGACCGCGCTTACTCTGACCAATTCAGAGCCTTCCTTAACAGCGGTATATACATTGCCGTTCTTTTCAAGACAGCCCTTCGTTGTCCAAAAGTTGGATTCGATCTGATCGGCAGGAGCTTCGACGCCGCCGACCATCAGCTTGATGAATTGGGTCACATCAACGGATTCACCGACTGCCATCTGATAAATAGACTTTGCTATCTCTTCATACTCAGCGGTAGCAAGAGAAATGTTGAGAACCGTGTATTTTGCGGGCATGATGAAGAAGTAAGCAAGCTCCTGATCATCATAATGAGCATCGTTAAAGATCGACTCGCCGTTGACGGTGATATCACTCAAAAGATGATCATCATCATCGAATCTGGTCTCTATATAAACCTTGGCGCCCTTTTCAACCTCATCGAGAGAAGCTAATTTCCGTCTTTGTTTATCCTCCAAGGTGTACACGAAGGTCTCGATCGAGCTGTCAGCGCCTTTGATCACGGTCTTGAGCAGATTCTGCGCGCCCTCGCTGCTGCCGACGATCTTGAAGGTTACGGGCAGAGTGGGTGCGTGGAAGCTCAGGGTGCCGTCGGCATATTCGCTCGCGAGCGCTTTACCGTTGGCGTCAACTACATAGTAATCCTGACCCTCGACAGGATCAGTCACCTGAGTCGTGAACCAAATGCCGTCCTCGGGAGCGTGATCCGCGCCGAGAGTGAGCTTGGTACCGTTGACGTCAAAATCAATGCTGTTGATCGTGGTTTTTCCGTCAACATCATCTTCCGCAGACCAATTCACGGTAACGTCGATCGCCTGCTCATCTTTGTTATAGTAGACTTTCTGATCGCCTTTTGCGGCGTTGATCAGATCGGCCATCTTTGTCTTGTTCCCGTCGAAAGAGAATTTGCCGTCAGCAAAGTGATATGCTACGGGGCTAACCTTCTCAGGCGCGCTGACATAGACCCAGCCGGTGTCGTCCTGGAAGCCTGCGTCAGGCTCCGCAACGCCCTCAGCGTTGTTCAGATAGTAGCCGGGCAATCTGTTAACGATACCGTCACGCACGGTCTTGGGCGCGTCAACGAGCGCAAAGATGCCCTCGCCTGTCGATTCCAGATAATATGCATTCGGCTCACCGTCGGTGGTGCCGACAGCCGCATTCCATGCTCTGAGCGCTACGGTCGCACAGCTGTTCTTTAAGATAGAGAACTTGTTGAGGTTGCCGCCGAGGTACATCTGCATGACGTTCAGCTGCTTCTCGGTGATATCCATCTCATAGGCAACATTCTCATACTGATCCCACTCGAGCTTCTGGTTATACAGCTCACGGTTGAAGCAAACGCCGCCGTCCACTACGCCGTCGAGCAGCTGGGTGTAATCCATACCCGCTTCATCGAGTACTGCCTTGATCTTTTCAAGCGCGATATCGAATTTCATCTCGCCGGTATCGAGCATACGGAAGATGGTTTCGATGATGCCGGATTTACCGCTCTTGACCAACTCAGTCCACAGGGAGCTGTTCTTGATAGAACCCAGCGCCGCCTGAGGAACGGAAAGGTCGAAATCACGGTACATACCGATCGTGACGATCTCGCCGCGATCCAGCGTCACGGACTTCATATCCTTATTAAAGGTAAAATACTTGTCCGCATCCTTACCGGTGTGGTTGGAGCCGTTAGCGATATCCTCATTGATATCCTTGTAATAGGTATCGCTGATCTCATATCCCGCGTACAGATCGGGAACGTTGATCGTAACGCCGTCCTGATAAGAGGTAAAGAGCAGATAAACATGGCCGTCATAGAACTGCATATTGTCGTTATAACGAGCCAAAATCTTCAGATTACCCATTACGGGTGTGCCGTCAGAATACCCCTCAACGGTAACGGTATACTCGGCGGCGCCTTCCTCAGAGGGTACCGTGACGGTCGCCGTACCGGCTTTGAGCGCATTCAGTGCGCCGGACTGATCCACCCACGCTACAGAGGGGTCGGATGAGGTGCATTCGGTCTCTGCCGGAGCAAAATCCGCGATCACATCACCCGCGGTCATAGCGACGGGCTCAGACACGTCTTCCGCAAAGGCGGTTGTGACAGGCAGGCTCGATACGAGCAGCATGACACTCAGAACCACTGCGAAAAACTTAGTCGTCCATTTGTTTTTCATATAACATTTCTCCTTCTTGCCGCCGTGCAAATCATTGACATGCAACGGTGACAGTATTTGCGAAGCAACAACGCCGTAGTCCGTCATCATATGACGATCAACGAGTACGACAATCGAAATTTCGCATTACTTCATAATAATTTTAACACATCATTATCTGATTTTCAATAGATAAAATAAATGATTACCTACAAAAAAACCGACGCATTAATCGCGCCGGTTTTGTAATATCTTACTTTCTTGTCTTGGTAGTTTTATCGCGTTTGCGCTTTTTCGCGTAGGAGGATGAAACGGAAACGTAGATAATAAACAGGATGACGACCAGTCCGACCGCGATCAAAAACCACGGAGAGGTCAGCACGCCTCGAATCGCGTCGGTCGTGTACAGGATCGGGCTGACGCCGATATCCTCATTCGCCACAAGATTGATCTGTGTGAAAGGCTCGTTCTTATAATAGACGGTGGCTGTCGTGATAATATCGCCCTTTTTGATCGGGGCGCTGACCGCGTCGGTGCTGTCGGGCGAAATACGGACGTCACCCTTGGAATAGCCCTGCGGCAGGATCACATTACAGTCCGATTGCGGAACGAGCAGGATGCTCTTGGTATCCCACGCGTGATCGACCTTTTGTTCACAAACAGGCGTATCCTTGGTAACGGGCGTGAAAAAGGAAAGATTCAAAAACGCCCAGCGGAACATATCGGCGGCTTCCAGCATACAGTACTGCTCGTTCTCCTCCTTGCTCTCGTCATACGGAGCATGCAGTCCGATGCACATATACGAGTAGCCGTCGTAAACCGCGGTAGAAATCAGACAGCGCCCCGCTTGAGGGGAGGTCGCATTCTTGACGCCTGTCGCGTATACATAGTAATAATCACCGCCGCGAGCCGAATCAATCAGCCAGTTACTCGTGATAAACGGCACATCGTCATTCTCTTTGGCGTAATATGTAGTCGTATTGCAGATCTTGGAGAACAGCGGTAAGCCCATCGCATGCTTGGTGATGGTATACAAATCGCGCGCCGTGGTGTAGTGATCTTCATCGTGCGTACCGAACGGATTGGTAAAATGCGTATCCTTACATCCGAGCTCCTCGGCTTTGGCATTCATTTTATCGACAAACACCTGTATATTGCCCTCGCTGATATAATCCGCCAGCACCATCGCGGCGTCATCACCGGTAGGGAGCATCAACGCGTAGAGCAGGTTCTCTACCGTCAATGAATCGCCGACATACCAGTCGACGCCGGTACAGGACATTCCCTGATTGAGTACGCTGTCAATACAGGTCTGCTTGATCGGGATCTGTGTATTAAAGTCATCAAAGTGCTCCGCCGCGATGATATAGGTCATGATCTTAGTCAGTGAGGAGGGGTAGCGCTTTGTATCCGCTTCCTTGGCAAAAACCTCCATGCCCGTATCCAGATTGACCATCAACAGTGAATCGGAATACTGCTCCACATCACATTCAAAGCTGAGCGCTCCGGACGTGACCGTGCAGGTACAGGACATAAGGATCAGCAAGACCAAAAGGACGGCGATCCATCGAAAGGCTCTTCTCATACTTAACCCTCCGTAGCCGATGCTTCTGACGCGGCGGTCGGTTCTTCAGCTATTGCAGTAGGAACCTCAGTCGGCGCTTCGGTTGCCGACTCCTCGCGGTGAGGGGTCAGGCGGCGAAATACATAATCACTGAATCTGCCGAAATCGGAGAGCATACCCAGACCTTCGTCCGAGTTGACGGACAGTGAGATGGAGTCGATCTCCTCGTCGCCGTAGGTGATCTTGATGCTGCCGACCTTTTGCCCGGCGAGCAACGGTGTTTTCACGGATTTCGGAATCTCAAACGTCTGCTTGAGCAGCGCTTGATCGTAATCATTAGGCAGGGTTTTCAGCGCCGAATGATCGGGATACAACTCGGTTTTATAAGAGCCCCAATCCGGCGTTACGCTGATATCGGAGACAACATCATCCGTGTTGAGGATCTTGACGTCGGAAAGATTCAGATACGCCCATGTCGTCAGCTTACGAGCGTCCGCAAATACATTGCGCTCACTCTGGTGCAGTCCAAGTAAGCCGACAAATAGATAGGTCTGACCGTGGTAGGTGGTCGTCAGAGCGAGTTCCTCATAGGTATCCTCGGTATACGAATACATCGCGTCATTCGTATAGCGGAAGTAATACGGGCTGTTGGGATCGAGGATCGAAGGCTCGGCGATCACGGGGTCATTCAGCGCCGAGGGGGTATATGATTTTTTCTTCATCACGCTCTTGTAGAACTCGTTTTTGAGCACTTCCTTATATAATATAGAGACGTCGCGGCAGGTAGTATGCTGGGCGCTGGTGTTATTGAAGCCGGGGCTGACATATGCCGTGCTCTTCATCCCCATGGTCGCGACACGATCATTCATCGCGGCGATGAACGCGTCCCTGTCGTTGTTCGTTGACAGATCTGCCAGCGCGTAGGCGGCGTCACTGCCCGAGGTGAGCAGCATGATCGCCATGAGATCCTGAGCCGTCAGGGTTTGTCCGACAAAGACGTCCAGACAGCCGTCGGTATACGGAAGCCCCTTGATGAAGGAGTCCTCCACCTTGAAGCTCACCTTATCGGGCTCGGGGATCATCTCGAAAGCCAGCAGGAACGTCATCATCTTGGCAAGAGAGCCTGCATACCAGTTAGTATCAGGCTTTTGAGAAAAGACGATGGTGTCGGTATCGAGATTCACCAGCAATAGATCGGAGGTTGAGGTCTGGACGTCCGTTTCATAGGATGAAACGGGAATGATAAAGCTACTGACAAATATTGCAAAAATCAATAGTGCCGATATTAAAAATTTAATTCTTTTATTCATAGCATTTCCCTTAATAATATGTTATAATTACTTTGAAGAAACAAAATTTTCTCATATACAGTTTTATTTTACACTATTTAGTGGATTATATCAATCGCAAAATTCATAAATTTACAATTTTTTTGGGGGCTCATTTTGATATACATTACAGGAGATACTCACGGAGATATCGAGATTTTTAATGAAAGGCGACTCGGACAGCTTAAAAAGGGCGATACCCTGATCATCACGGGCGACTTCGGATTTATCTGGAATAATTCTAAAGAAGAAATAAAGAATCTCAAAAAGCTCACAAAAAAGAAGTATGATATCCTCTTTGTCGAAGGCGCGCATGAGAATTATGAACGGCTGAAGGAATTTGAAGAGGTCAAATTCCATGAGGGTACCGCGCGTAAAATAGCCGACAATATCTATTGTCTGAACCGCGGTGAGTTATATTTGATCGAAGATCATACGATCTTCGCGCTGGGAGGAGGTCTCCCTCCCGAGGCGGATGAAACGGAAGCTTCTCCCTCACTCCCGACGGATGAAGAGCTGGAATATGCCGTCGTCAATATTGAGGAACAGCGCCACATGGTGGACATCATCATCACCCATGAAGCACCCGCGTCCGTCAAAAGGATGATCAACCGCAACGCTTCTATCAATGATCTCAACATCTTCCTCGACACGGTCATGCACAACACGCGGTATAAAAAGTGGTATTTCGGCAGTCTGCACGAGGACAGACAGATCAGCAATAATCTGATCTGTGTGTTTGAGGACGTTCATAGAATCGGATAAAAAATGTCGTTCGGCAAATACAAACAGAAATAAGGCGGGAGCAAGCCCTCCGCCCTACAAAGTTGTCCGCAGCTTTTTTCAGAGCTGCGGACATTTTTATACTAAGTATCCATTAAACGCTTTAACAAATTTGTTAGCGAGAAATTTCGCAGAGCAAGGCGGAGGACGCAGGCATACTTGAGGT
>OCVV012860826.1_pt1 | contig 64196 bp, 63 predicted proteins | sample 1539721 | NCBI WGS metagenome assembly OCVV01 (sample SAMN02144230, study PRJEB22623) | gut metagenome | biome: sheep rumen | host: Ovis aries | place: New Zealand
ACGGAAATCGGACTTAGAGAAGGTATCAAAATCCACTTCTTCTTCAAACATTGGCTCGATCTTCACATTCGAGAAATCAATTTTCTCATTTGGAGTAAAGAATCCATTATTATCACCTGCTGCCGCACTAGAAGCACCCTCTGTCTTATCCAGAGACTTCATTGTCGGGAAGAGCAGTACATCACGAATAGCAGGGCTATCTGTTAAGAGCATAACCAGACGATCGATTCCATAACCGATACCACCTGTTGGAGGCATACCGATTTCGATTGCATTCATGAAGTCTTCATCTGTATGGTTTGCTTCCTCATCGCCTAATTCAGCCAGCCTATCCTGCTCAGCAAAACGCTCACGCTGATCAATTGGATCATTGAGCTCAGAGTATGCATTACACATCTCACGACCATAGATATATAACTCGAAACGCTCAACCTTAGAAGGATCAGAAGGCTTCTTCTTAGTCAGTGGGCTGATTTCAACTGGATGATCAATGATGAAGGTAGGCTGAATCATCTTATCCTCGCAAGTCTCCTCGAAGAAGAGATTCAGGATATCCCCAACCTTATGATGCTCTTCGTATGGGATCTTATGCTCATCAGCAACCTTACGAGCCTCATCTAGGTCCTTAATCTGATCGAAGTCTACGCCAGTCTCTTCCTTAACAGCCTCTGTCATAGACAGACGACGGAAAGGCTTACCCAGGTCAATCTCAGTTCCCTGGTATGTAATGGTTGTAGTACCACAAACCTTCTCAGCTAAGTAACGGAACATGGACTCAGTGAGTTCCATCATTCCCTCATAATCAGTATATGCCTGATATAATTCCATCAGTGTGAACTCAGGATTATGACGAGTATCTACACCCTCATTACGGAATACACGGCCAATCTCGTATACTCTTTCCATACCGCCGACAATCAGTCTCTTCAGGTACAGTTCAAGAGAGATACGAAGCTTAACATCCTCATCAAGTGAGTTGTAATGTGTCTCGAATGGACGAGCTGCTGCACCACCTGCATTGTGAACAAGCATCGGTGTCTCTACTTCCATGAAGTCACGACCATCTAAGAAGTTACGAATCTCCTTCAGAATCTGTGAACGCTTCACGAATGTATCCTTTACTTCTGGATTCATGATTAAGTCCACATATCTCTGACGATAACGAGTATCTGTATCAGTCAGTCCATGGAACTTCTCAGGCAGAACCTGCAGGCTCTTAGAGAGAAGTGTTAATTCCTTTGCATGTACAGTGATCTCGCCAGTCTTGGTGCGGAAAGCGAATCCGCGAACACCTACGATATCACCCACGTCATACTTCTTAAAGTCAGCATATGCCTCATCACCCAGATCATTTCTGGATACATAGATCTGCATATCACCCTTCAGATCACGGATATTGATGAAGGAAGCCTTACCCATAACACGCTTGAACATAATACGTCCAGCAAGGGATACAATCTTCTCTGCAGGGATCTCAGATAACTCAGGGATAATTGCCTTACCCTCTTCATCTGTTCCAGGAACTACCTCAAGTGCCTCAAAGTTCAGACGGATATCACTGGTGTGATGTGTCTGATCATACTTGGTAATCCGGAATGGATCCTTACCATCTTCCTGTAATTTCGTTAACTTATCACGGCGGATCTTCAGGATCTGGTTCAGATCCTGCTCCTGACCATTATTCTGATTCTTTGCCATTTTCTATCTCCAATTAGCTTAATTCTGCTGGTGTAAAGTTAAGAACCTTGTACTGGATCTCACCGATAGGTGCTTCAACAGTAACCACATCACCAGTCTTAGAACGCATCAGCGCTGCACCCAGAGGGGAGTCGATGGACAGAGTTCCCTCATCGGAATTAGCTTCCAGAGATCCTGTCAGCTTGTAAACCATCTCTTCATTCTCTTCGATGTCGAGAATTGTAACAGTAGATCCCATATTGATAGAATCTGTATCTAACTCAGACAGATCAACGATCTCAGCATTCTTTAAGATCTCCTCGATCTCTGCCATACGGCCAGCCAGTTCAGCCTGCTCATCCTTCGCTGCGTCATACTCTGCGTTCTCAGATAAGTCACCCTGCGCACGGGCTTCCTTAATCTTCTCAGAGTTTTCTTTCATCTTGACGTTTTTAATGTCATAGTACTCATCTTCCAGCATCTTCTTCTTTTCAGCTGTCATGATATTTTTCTTAGCTTCCATGATAAAACCCTTTCCTAAATGTAGACCCTTGCCTTATGTGACTGTATTTATTCAAATTGCTGTCGCAGAAAATACATAATTCAATGAAGTTCCTGCCAAACAAGCGCATAAAAATCCACGCTCGCGATTAAATATTATAGTAGGCTCTCTATCCTATTGTCAAGTTGGAGTCACTTGAACCATAACTATTCTTAAATGGAAAGCTACCTATACATAGAGCCTATATGAGATCTGCTTCTGTGAGATCCACATATTTGGATACCAGATCTACTAGATCCTGATAGGTAGTTACCTGATTGACTGCGCCTCTAAAATGGGAAGCACCTCTATAGCCCTGTGTATACCAGGCTGCATGCTTTCGCATCTCACGCATGGCCATTGCCTCACCCTTATAATCTATGATTCGTCTGGCATGGCGAAGCATCATAGCTACCATCTCATGTACTTCTGGCTTTTCTTCTACTTGGCCAGTTGTAAGGTAGTGTAGCATCTGCTGGAAGATCCAGGGATTACCCTCTGCTCCACGGGCGATCAGGAAGCCGTCACACTTGGTCTCGGTATACATTTTCTCAATATCCTGTCCTGTTAAGAGATCTCCATTACCAAGAACAGGGATGGTTTTCACCCGTTCCTTTACGTCTCGAATAATGGACCAGTCTGCTTTGCCAGAATACAGCTGGTCTCTTGTGCGACCATGTACTGCAACTGCTGCCGCTCCTGACTCTTCGGCGATATGGGCGATTTCTGGCGCTGTACGCTCATCTGCCTCGAAGCCCTTTCGGATCTTCACAGTAACCGGCTTCTTAATGGCAGAGGAGACCTTGGATACGATTTGACCAACCAGTTTGGGATCCTTCATGAGGGCAGATCCCTCACCGTTATTTACAACCTTCGGAACTGGGCAGCCCATATTGATATCTAATACATCAAAAGGGAGTTCCTCAATCTGCTTTGCCATCTCTGCCATAATCTCTGGATCGGAGCCGAATAACTGCAGCGATACAGGTCTCTCCTTTGGATCAATGGTTAAGAGTTCCTTGGTGTTTTTATTCTTATATAAAATTGCCTTGGCGCTTACCATCTCGGTACACACCATTCCAGCTCCCATTTCTCTGCATAACAGACGAAATGGCAGGTCACTTACACCTGCCATAGGAGCTAGAATCAGATTATTTTCCAATGTAACATCACCGATTTGTAATGGATGAAGCGCCGGATTCTGTTGATTCATATTAGCGTTCCCACTCCTCTGCTTCGTCCTCAAGATCGATACCAAACTCACTCAAGTATTCTGGATCAGTTAATCGCTCTGGATCCATGCCCAGTGCGAATACACGGTAGTATGCTTCTAATTTTTCGAACAGGTCACCCTGCTCTCTCTGCAGCTGCTTTACCTTCAGTACAGAGCCGATCTCGTCATATCCTACGTCTCCCTCATCTGCATCGGTGCGAATCTCAATGCTTCCTGCACCGTTAAATATGAGTTCAATCGTACCACCGATGTCCTCTGTGAAGAGTACACACATAATCTTAAGATCCTGTCGGATATCCTCTGGCAGTGTATCAAAGTCTGGATTCATGTAGAATTTCTTGCTATAACTACTTGCTCCACAGAGCACTACCTGATTCTGATAATTCATTTTATTTCCTTTCTACACATATCCATATACACCACGAACAGATACTTCTCCAGAGTCCACTTTGACGATGGAGTCATCCTTCTTTTGAACTAAGAGATTACCCTGGGCATCAATTCCTAGGGATGTGCCTTCATATTCTCCCTTCGGATTCAAGACCCGAACGGTCTTATTACGGTTGATGAGACGCTGATTATATTCCTCTAAAAGAAGGGTCAGATCTTCTGTTTCCTTGAACTTCTGATAGAGTCGCAGGAATTCACGCCAAATCTGATGGTCGATTGCCTGCCTGCTTGCCTTGGCGTGGTTTACATTTCCATCCATATCTCTATGGGATGAGGCCTCTAACTCCAGGTCTACTGAGGTTGCGATCTCTCGAATCTCTTCCGGAAACTCTCTCTGATGCACGTTGACCCCGATGCCGATGATGACGTAGTCGGCCTGATTATGGGAGGCCTCCATCTCGCACAGGATACCACATACCTTATGCTGACGGATCAGTACGTCATTTGGCCACTTCAGCTGGGTTGGAATCTGGTAGAGTCTCTCAATCGCTGCTGCCACTGCCATTCCTGACAGGATGGTAAGACGTGGGATACTCTGAATATCCAGTTCTGGATAGATCATCATGGATGTCGCCACCGAGTCATGCTCTGGGGACTTCCACTGATGACCGGATCGGCCCTTGCCGGCAGTCTGATGGCCAGCCGAAATTACGGTATAGTTCTCTGGCTTGTTATCACTATGATAGCGTCTCTTTAGTTCTTCATTGGTTGAATCAATCTCATCTAAATAAATGTGAGTTGGCTCTACTTCATCTGACATATTTCTAGTCCTTAATTACTCTGTCTCTTTATCTGCGCCAAGTGTGGCATACATAATAGCCTTAATGGAGTGCATACGATTCTCTGCCTCATCGAATACGATGGAGCGCTCACTTTCGAAGATCTCGTCTGTCACTTCCACTTCCTTCATGCCAAACTTCTCATATACATCTCGGCCCACACCAGTTCCCTGATCATGATAGGCTGGCAGGCAGTGCATGAATACAGCCTCTGGCTTAGCATAGGAGAAGGCTTCCTTATTCACCTGATATGGCTTCAGTGCGTCGATTCTTTCCTTCCACACTTCTACAGGCTCTCCCATGGATACCCATACATCTGTGTAGATGACATCTGCATCCTTACAGCCCTCTGCCACACTGTCTGTCAATGTAATGCTAGCCCCTGTCTCCTTTGCAATTGCTCGGCACTTATCCACAAGGGCCTGGTCCGGATAATACTTAGGGGATGTGCATGCCACAAAGTCCATGCCTAGCTTTGCGGATACCACCATCAAGGAATTGCCCATATTATAACGAGCATCGCCCATGTATACCAGTTTGATTCCCTTGAGATGGCCGAAGTGCTCCTGGATAGTTAGTGTGTCTGCAATCATCTGGGTTGGATGGAACTCATTGGTTAAACCATTCCATACAGGTACACCAGCATACTTTGCCAATTCTTCCACTATATCCTGACCGAATCCACGGTATTCGATACCATCAAACATTCTGCCAAGCACTCGTGCAGTATCCTTGATGCTTTCTTTTTTACCAATCTGTGATCCACTGGGATCGAGATAAGTGGTTCCCATTCCTAGATCATGGGCTGCCACTTCGAAGGAGCAGCGGGTTCTAGTTGATGTCTTCTCAAAAATCAGCGCTACATTTCGTCCTTCCAACACCTTTTGGCTCTGATGTGCCTTCTTCTCAGCCTTTAGTCGTGCCGACAGATCGATGAGATATTGTATCTCCTCTGGGCTGTAATCCAAAAGCTTGAGAAAGTGTTTGCCAGTTAGATCTACTTTTTCAGTCATAGCATGTCCTCCTGTAATCCTATGTAGAAACCTTAGTTTCTAGTTTTTCTTTTTTCTTCCTTTTTTGTGATTTTACACTATTTTCTTTCGATTTGCGAGATGATAAAAAGCAGACCGTATGTCGCCATACAGCCTGCTTTCATTTCTCATATCTTATTCCGTTTTAGAAGAATACGTGATTACCAATGACGATTCCGCTTCTTCCACTGCGAACAGGACGGAAGGATACACAACCATCAATTGGATCTGATCCGGCTAGTGCCTCCTGAGCAGCCTGGATACAAGATGACTTCAGTCCTCTTGCGATAACACGGTTCAGTTCCGTCTCAGATGTAAACTGTCCTCTCTGGAAGAGAACACCACGTACACTGCTTGGGTATCTACCAGACTTCACACGGTTCATAACCGCTGCACCTACAGCCACCTGACCTGTATAGATTTCATTACCAGCTTCATGCTGGATGATTGCTGCCAGTAGAGTTGCATCATCATAAGATGCTGCATAGGATGTGTCTGCATTGCTGCTTGAGGAACTATTGGTCGTTGTTTTGCTCTTTGCGGCCTTCTTTGCTGCAGCCTCTGCGGCTTTCTTAGCAGCTTCCTCTTCAGCCTTCTTCTGAGCAGCGATTGCAGCTGCTTCTTCCTGAGCAGTGATACCTGTTCCATAGTTCTTTTGAACTGTTACATAGGAAGCGCTGAGATAGCCATCCTTACCATTCTTAGTTACAGCAACCCATCCATCTACTTGAGGAGCATCTGTACGAACAGTAACAGATTCATTCTGGTAGAGCGTTGTAAGGATTGTTGCAGTCTCATTTGCCTCCTGACGAAGCTTTAATGCACTCGCATTAACAGTTGCTGTGGTAGCACATACCTGATCAGCAAGAGCCTTCGCTGCATCGCCAGTTACTGCATAGTCTTGAGATACGTATCCAGTCAGGTTACCAGATGTAATCTGATACCAACCATCTTGCGTAGCCACGATATCAGCCACATCACCCTTACGTAACTTGCCGACGATAACTCCATCTGTGGAAGCAGTCTCACGTACATTAACAGAATCTTCCACATTTGCCATCAACCTATTCGCCCAGTCAGGATAGAGCGCGCTTGTAGCTGTGCTAGTCTCATTAGATGTCGCAACTACCTCAGTGGTAGTCTGCTCAGTATCTGATGAAACTGTTGCAGTCTGCATAGCATGAAGACTTGCGGATACTCCGGCAACTCCGTCCTTCGCAACTACAACACCTGCATTGTCAGCAAGGACTGCATTCTTCTCAGGGAGAAAAACAGCTCCAGCTGTCAGCATCGTGCCAGCTGTCAGAACAGCTGTTGCGCGAAGAATTCTTTGTTTCGTGGTTCCATTCATTTTAATCAAATAGTAACTCCTTGTTACGAAAATCATTTAAATGTTCTTTAAATATTTCGTTTGTTACAGTTTTGTTACAAAACGCATATTATCATCTCATTTCATTTTTGTCAACTTTTCACATTTTTTATCATCGAATTCGCAATCATTTTACGGATATTTTGGTTGACTTTTCTCCTGTTTAGGCGAAAAATACATAACGGAAAAGCAATAAATCTTCTTATTTATAATAATATAATAATATCCATATTTTTTGGATCTGTGAGGAATGTAATCATGAAGAAAATCATCCTAACTGGCGGCGGTACTGCCGGCCATGTTACCCCGAATATTGCACTGCTTCCAGCCTTGAAGGAGGACGGATTCGAGGTGTCTTATATTGGTTCCTACAAGGGAATGGAGAAGCAGTTGATCGAGAGCCAGGGCATCCCATACTACGGTATCTCTTCAGGCAAGCTTCGTCGTTATTTCGATTGGAAGAATTTCACCGATCCTTTCCGCGTTCTTCATGGATATTTCCAGGCGAAGCGTCTTCTGAAAAAGATAAACCCAGATGTCATTTTCTCCAAGGGCGGTTTCGTATCCGTACCAGTTGTTTTGGCAGCAAAAAGACTACACATTCCTGCCCTCATTCATGAGTCTGATATGACTCCAGGTCTGGCAAATCGCCTGGCTATGAGAGGCGCAACTCAGGTATGCTGTAACTTCCCTGAAACAGTATCTAAGATTGAGGGAAATAAGGGTGTTCTCACTGGTACTCCAATTCGTCAGGAGCTAATGGCTGGAGATGCCACGAAGGGACTTTCCTTCTGTGGCTTCACAGCAGATAAGCCAGTACTGTTAATCATCGGCGGAAGCCAGGGATCTGTATTTATTAATAATGCAGTCCGTGGATCTCTAGATGAGTTATTACAGGAATTCCAGATTATTCATCTGTGTGGTAAGGGGAATTTAGATGAGACTCTTGAGGGTCGCACCGGATATCGCCAGTTTGAATACATTAGTGCAGAGCTTCCAGATCTCTTTGCTGCTGCCTCATTAATTATTTCACGTGCTGGAGCGAATGCCATTTGTGAGTTGTTAGCACTCCGTAAGCCTAATATTCTGATTCCACTGTCACTGAATGCCAGCCGTGGAGACCAGATTCTAAATGCCAATTCCTTTGAAAAGCAGGGATTCTCCAAGGTACTTGAAGAGGAAAGTGTAACTGCTGAATCATTAACAGCCACCGTTCGAGAGGTATATAAGAATCGACAGACCTATATTGATTCCATGAATCAGAATCAGTCCATTGATTCCATTACGAAAATTGTGTCACTACTAAATGACGCAATTACGCAATTACGCAATAAGGAATAACGCAATTATGCAATTACGCAGTAAAGAATAAGAGATGATACATTAGAAAGTAAGGACCAGTTCATCTAGATTTTAGATGAGCTGGTCCATTTTTTACATCTTAAGTAGGTCACATACCTTTTTGATTTCCTCTTCATTCATTCCACAGTGGGAGAATTCTAAGAGATTCTTATTGGTCTGGTTCTCATAACGAGGAATCAGATGAAGGTGGAAATGGAATACAGTCTGACCAGCTACTTCATTATTATTCTGCAGAATATTGAATCCGTCGCAGTGTAAGACCTCTGTCATATGAATTGCAAGTTTCTGAGCCAGTGGGAATAATTTCTTAGCCACTTCCGGGTCCAAGTCATAGATATTCTTGTAGTGCTGCTTTGGAAGAATCAGTGCATGTCCCTTGGATGCAGGATCTGCATCTAAAATCACACGAAAGTCCTCATCCTCATAGATGGTATTGGTAGGAATATCACCATTTGCTAATTTACAAAAAATACAATTCTCGTCCTTCATTCTTAAGCTCCTTTTTATCTAGGCACACTTGGCGCCAGCCTATTTATTCACACGATTCCATTCTTAGGAAAATGGAAAGATTACATCTAACATATTGAGGGTTCTTAAGTTTCCCTTCGCTGTCATATCTCCTACGCCAAAGGCCCTCTGGAAGGTCTCTCTACCAGCAACAATATCATCCATTACCTTAGAGGACATCTTCGCAAGTACATTGACCTCATCCTTTGATTCATATGCACAGGTGATATCACTTGGTGTGACATGAATATAGAGAGGCTTTTTACGTCCTTCAATCTGGAATAGGTAAGAAGCACTGAAGTCCTTCTGGGGCTTATAGTGTGAGCGGAAGCTTGAGATATACTCTAAGTCCTCCTGGCCCATACCCGTCTCTGGTTCCCCTAAGAGATCACGATACATAGAGGACAGTTCCTCGATATCCATCTTCTGCTGACGCACATAATTATCATCGGATACGAACTGTGATAACTGCTCACTTTCCTGAGGTGTGAGCTGTAGCTGCTGGGAGTGTAGAACCGTCTTCTTCACCGCCATATTACTAGTTGGTAGAGATTTCGACTTCTGGGAGATTGTGCGATACAGAGCCTCCGCCTTCTTCTCAATAATATGAGCGTAATCACTGCTCTCCTGGAAGCTGGTCAGGTCTGTTACATATCCGCACAGACCGCTGCAGGGAAGTCCACCCAGAATCTCCCAGGCATTTTCCAGTGTCAGCATACCCTCTCTCTCTCCATAGGTGGTAGACATAACCACAGGCTGCATGTAGAGAGAACCCATGAGCTCCTTATCTCCATAGAGCCAGCAAGCATCTAAGAATTGATTCATGAAGCCGCCGATTCCCAGCCACTCTACAGTTGTTGCCAGAATGACACCATCCACACCCTTCATCGTCTGAGGGAGGGTGGAGATTGCGTTCTTGTATTCATAGATATTGTAGCGGTGGATTTCCACGCGAAGCTCTGTCAGGACCTTCTCCATCTTCTCGATGACATAGAGTGTCGGATCATCTAAAACCCCGCGACCGCCATAATAGATATTAATTTTCATAGTTTTCTCCGTTTAAAATACGGGTCTTTCATGTTCTATAATACTGCTTTCAGTATAAATTTTTATTCCTAGAAAATCAATTTATAGTATCGTCAGAATCAAAATCCACCCCTGGGTCATAGATGAAGTCCTCTGGCTTCGCTTTACGGTCCGACCGCACCTTCCCCCGGTACTTATCCATAGCCTTTTTTGTCACTTCTCTAAATGTAGACCAGGCTCTACTTTTCAGTTCATCAGCCAAGTCCTTGGGTTGCAGTTGTCTTAGCGAAGAAAGTTTTCCTTTTCCATTCTTCTCTCCAACTTCCTGTGGAAGGTCCTCCGCCACAGAATCTGTCTGGAAGATCATCTCCTCCTGGAATCCATCTACGCCAGATGGATTTAGTTCCTGTGGAATCATGCCATCCACATCACTTACATAGGCCACTAGTTCTTCTAGGGGAGCGTTGTCTTCCTTTGCCATGCGGTACAATTCATAACACTTTTCCATTACGCCTTTATTAGTATGGTCCACCACCGTTAGGAAGTATTCGAATAGCTCTTGGATTCCTCCCATGAGATCAGTTGATCCCTTTACTCCATAGGTAAATAACATCTCAAACTGCTTTCCCTTTCGGATATAGATGGTATCTTTGGTCAGTAAAAGGTGTTCTTGCTTTAAGAGATATTGGTTGGATTCCTTCATAGAAAGACTGAGATTCACCATAATTTGATAGAGGCTTTGCTCACTTAGTCCCTCTTCACTTATGTATTCCCCCAGGGATTTCATTCCTGTAATGTCATACCAGTATTGATCTTCTCCGTTATGAGAGACCTTATAGAATCTTAGAAGGGATGGGATTCGATTCCTTGTTAGCATCTCCTCTTCGTATTCTTCGATTCCACCATCCTCTAGGCCTTGCAGGATCATAAAACTGTGGTCTATATTTCTCTGATATATAATCTCCACGACTACACCTCTCTAATTCGTCCCGTCCTGATCAAAAATTGTCTCGAATGCCTCCTTACCAAATTGCACCTTACGGAAACGGTCTACTGCGTCTATCTCTTCCATCCTAGAATCCGCCCTCTTTAGAGCAGCGTGATAATTATGATAACCCAGCAGGATTCCACTTGCTGTGATCATCATGCAAATAGAAGATACAAGGGTTGCTTCCACAGTGTAAGAGGCCTTAAAGCTATGACCGCTTTGCTTCTTCATGTCTTCTCGCAGCGATGTACTCAGGATTCTCATAGTATGCCCGCACCTTTCATGGCTAGCCCTATCACGTAGCAGATCAGCACAAAGGGGATAAATGGGATGCGATCGTCTCGATGCAAGCGTCCCATAGCGCACATTATCATTGCATAGATACCCATTAAGAGGGATGCACTCCATAGAAGCATAAGGTTCTCCCAGAATCCTAGGAAGATTCCAGTCACCAAAAAGAGTACGCCGTCCCCTTTTCCGATTTGCTCCCTTGAGAAGTAACTAATACCCAAGAGGACCAGGCCAATGCTTAATCCACCAAGGATATTCCAGATATCAATTCTCTGAAAAATCAGGTGCAGCACTAGTCCCAGAATTCCGAATAGTAAAATGAATTGTTTTCGGATCTCTTTTGTCTTTACATCTTCTACACTTAGGACTCCAAGCATCCCAAGCATGCTTACCATTTCCATATTTCACTCACTTTCCGCACTTACTACATGCATGATAGCCCTGTGCCTCTGCATCTTCTTTGCTACTTTGCTTAATTGTTCGTTTGATTGCCAGGCAGTCCTTCTTCTTGTGATAGCGATTGCCATAGGATGCTATGTAATAGTTACTGCCCTTGGTTGACTTGCAGAATGGGCATGGGTAGTACTTGCTTCCATCATTTGATCGTGCACTGTCTAACTGGCTTTTACTTACAGACTCAACCGTCACCGTCAGAAAACTACAGAACTTGGTACTGTGATAGGCCTCCCCTTCGGGGGTAATGTAGACCACGCCGTCACTATTCTCCTCTTCCATAGAGGGATTCCATCCCACCCATCGCCGTGATACTGCCTCCTGATGCATGAACATTCCCTTGGTTTGAAATATAGGAATCGGGAATTTTACGTAATAGTCCACCACCAGATGGATGTTGGTATCTGTCACTTCTGTGGATAGAAAATTCATCCCCAGGGCTCCTCCGAAGACATTCTCCATCGGCGCCTTTTTCTTATGAAGCTTCGCCTGGCATAGGGCAATTGCTGCTGCCTTACCTGCTGCACTTCCTTTTGGTTTCTTAGATTCCGTCGTTTCTTCCGAGGCTACTTTTTCCGTTGACGATTCTGCTTCTTGTGACTCAAATTCCTTTAAAAGAATACTTTCCCCATATAGAGACATATCTCTTGCAGTTTCATTCAGGGATTCTCCAACAATATGCTGAAGGGTAAGTAGGCGAAAGAGAAAGATTACTAGTAGCATCAAGCATAGAGTCAATGGAAATACTATGGATGCTTCCACGGTATAGGACCCCTGCATGGAGGTGCATCTGGGTGTCTCCTCTGGATCATTGAGATTTACACCGGTGTTAGGATTTCCGGCATTCATAAGAAGAGAGATTTGTAAATTCTTGTTAATGGTTACTTTATTTTTTTGAGATATGTGGGCAAATTTGATGAATCCATTTTTCTGAAGAGACACCCAGATACACCTCCTTTCTTTTATAGATACGACATGGATCGTTCTCTTTTGTACTTATATAAGTCATCCACCACAATTGGAATCTCCGGTACAAATGTAAAAAATAGTGGTGATGCTTCGTATTGGTAGGTTAGATCGCAGCGATACATCAAATGATCCATTTGAATCTTGTCATAGCCATCCTTCATACAGATTTGATTCTCTATGAGATCCATGGAGCGATAGGCGAGATTCTTTTGGCTGGTCAGAGTCAAAAACAACCTGAGATACATCTCATAATTCATGCCATCCTTACAGGACTTCGCCTTGGTATGTACATCTAAACAGGAGGGCAGATTTCGAAGTGTACTTGTCCATTCTGATTCCTTTTTCAGAATGGGAATTTTATCCCCTGCCAGGAGAGCTCTTACGTCCAATACGCTTTCGATAAAAGCCCATGCCCCGATGATTCCAAGCTTTACACCTTTGATGATTACAGGATTCAGTGTTGCGCCAGCCAGTGCTGTTGCAAAGGCTTGGGCCTCTGCCATCTTTCCCTTATCCTTCATTAGAACCAGTAGATTCTGTACTTCTCGAAAGGCTAGAATTCGACCTAGAACCCCCTCTAGATTTGCCTTATCTGTTTCCTTTCCACAGATGATGTATTCTGCTTCATAGGTCAGACCATCTCCTGTGGCTCCTTGTACATAATTATTGAAGTGTTCAAAGACATATTGCTGGAAGAGGATCTTATCTAGCACCGATACCTGGTCAGATTCCTTGCCAGATCCTGTCGCTAACTTTCGGTGAGAGACCAGATGATCTGTCTTCATCTCTCCACCAGACAGTTCATCCTCCGATGGAATTACCAGTGCCAGAACTCCCTTGTCCTTGGCCTTTGCAGTATCCAGCGGATTCTCTGTACCTTTCCAGTAGTCCGATTTGGTTTTCTCTTCACCTACCGCTTCCTTTAGCTCTTCTTCGTCTAAGAGGTCATTCTCATGGGCCTTCTTCGATGCCGCTGCCTTCTTATCCTTTTCACTTTGCTTCTTTTTTTCGTCTACAGAACTGCCTTCTTCTTTTTTACTTTCCTTCTTCGCGTCTTCTAGGGCCTTTTTTCCACCTGTGATCATTTCATCTGCCTCTCCCTCTTTTGCAAGTGCCGCTTCACCCTGCTTTAGTTCTTCCAGGCGGTCGTCAATGAATCCGGTTACGATCTCAGTCTTTGCTTTTTCTGCTGCCTGTCGGATGAATCCTGCCCCATTATCATCGGTTAACCTTTTATCATTCGAGATCTGACAGAGCTCCGTACGAAGCCGAAGCATATTTACACCCTTTGATGACAAGGGATTCCCATTTTGATCTCCGGTAGCCACTCCATAGTTTTCCAGATAGGCATTCCCATCGCCGTCACTTCCCCCAGTGACATCCACTCCCAGAATCCCATAGTCCTCCCACAGGACGTCCAGATAGCGAGAGTATATACTGTCCGTCACCGTCTCAGTGATTCGATCCGCACTTCGATTCAGTGCCAGAATCCGCACACTTTCCGCCATCGTGAAGAAGAGGGAGAGGAGAGACATGAGGGTCATGGCAAAGAATACCGTGGTACTCCCCTTCAGCTCAGCTCCCCTGCCACCAGCTGTCATCATACAGATCCAGCTTTGTCATTAATGGTTTCAAAGAGAGATTCCACAAGGGTATTCAGCTGTTCCTTGAAGATTAGAACCAGTCCGATGATTACGACTAGGATCAGGATCACTTCCACAACCCCTACACCATCTTCCTCCCTTAGGAATTCCTTTAGTCCTTCATTTCTCATCCTGAGATAATTCTTCATTGCAATTATTTTCTTTGTCATCATGGTCTCATCCTTTCTTTTTTGTAAATGTAAACCCATCTATTATTTTCTATTCTAAAATGCATTGGCCTGCATCCCGTGGATTGCCGGGAATATCAGAACCACAAGCACTACCCCAAGAAGCATCATCATTGGTAACAGAAGTTTTGTACTAATCTTTTCTCCGTCCCCACGGATCTGATTTTTCTCTGTTTCTTCTGCCTCTTTGGCTTCCCTTTCTAACTGAATTAGGAGATCCCCATTTCCTTTCTTCAGATTCTGGACCAATAGGAGTGAGAGCTTTCGAAAGTGCTGCTCTCCTGCATATCGCCCCATATTTTCGTAGGCTAACCCTTCCCCCACACCAGACTCCATTTCTCGAACACATCGAATCATTAATTCATATCCTGGACGAGTCCCCACTTGTCCTAGATTCTTTCGATAGATGTAGTCTTTTGCCAGCCTCTGCATGGCACTTTTGGGACCAATTCCTGATTGGACATAGAGAAAGAGCATATTTAAAAGCCCTGGATAGTCCCGCTTCAGCCCTTCTCTTCTCTCCATTTCTTGTCTTCTCTTTTCATAGAAACCAGCGGCCGCAATTGCTATTGCCGCCAGTAAGCCTAGAATCGACAACTGTAGTCCAGTGTTTTCCTTCTCTAGATGCCAGCTGACCTTCTCTCCTCCTAGACTGCTTGGCAGAGTGACTTTCCCCTTGTCCGCTTCCTTTTCATTGATTTCCTTCCATGCATTTTGAGAGAGTTTTTCTAGTCCCTCCTTTGTTTTTGCATTGGCAGGGCAGATGATCACTGGTATGTCATAGCTTTCTGTCACATCCCCAATGGAGAGTTTTGCAGTTAGGGTCACCTCTTCCTTACTAGTAAGGGCAGCATTGGTTACTTTTCCGCTGCTTAGAATCAAGTCTGGATTACTGGATCGATAGATGGCAGTGACTTTTCCCTCCTGATAGGACTCCTTTAGGACGAGATCCCTCTCTACATGAGATAAGTCCTTATTCTCTCCACAGATAGTGTCATCTATTTCCTTCTCAGCCTTTTTGAATATTCCAGCCATCTCTTTTTGGCTATAGGCCTGGTCCTCTAACTTCGTATCCAGAATCACCTGATTTCCAGCACCACTTACCCGGTAGGTTTCCTTCTCATCCTTCTCACCAGCCTTCGGCCGCTTCACCTGATGGACTTCTGTCACTTCTGTCTGCACATAGTGAAAAGCGGATGCAATTAGCCCCATGCATTCCACCACGAGAAGGATTCGCCCTACATTTCTCGGAAGAGGCTTCCCCTTCTTCTTTCGGTAGAAGAGGATTCCATAGGTGATTAGGAGGCATAGGATTGATATAATCATCTACCTGTCCCCTTTCTAATAATTCTCTTTCCTAGCCAGACCGCTAGAGTGTATACCCCCAGGCAGATGGTCATGACCAGGATACCTGCTGCATTGTGATAGGAACCCGCCAGGAATTCTGGAGAAGCAAGAGTGATGTAGAGGAGAATCCCCACTGGCATCACGCACATGACTCTAAGTTCCATCCGCTTATCTGCAGTTATGGCCTGGATTTCCTGCCTTAGTTCCAGGTGATCCCCGATACTAATGGCAGTTTTTCGGATATTCACGCTGTAGTCTCCGCCTAGTCTCTTTGCGAAGGCAAAGATCTCAGCGAATCCCAGCACTTCCTCATAGGGCCATTTCTTTGCAAATTCTAAGAAGGCGCTTTCCACCGACATATTGAGATGCACATTGCTATTCAATCGATGGAGATCCTCCTTGAAGACCTGCTTTTCTCCGAAGAGCTCCTCCATCTCCTTCTCTCCCTGGATGAAGGCCCTCTCCACTGAATATCCAGCACTGATGGATGAGGCTAGGATATTTAGCAGTTCTCGAAACTGCAGATGGAAGGCTTCCTGTTTCTTATCTTCTATTGCCTCTAATCTTCTCTTACGATTGATGTAACCCACAGGGAAAATGTAGACCATGGCCAAAGGTGACCTGTAAAAAAGCCATGCGATGAAAATCGTAATGAGTAGATCCTCTCCCATTTCTGTTAATAGTCCGAAAAGCCCTGGATATCCATTTTCTCTGTATGAATCAACTGTCCTGTTTTCTTCCATATCATTCCATTCTCTTGATCTAGCCTGTATAGGCTATTCAGCTTTACTTCACCATCTTCCATCCCAACCACTTCACAGATTTCTAACAAACGTCTGCTTCGGTCCTTCAGGCGACCCAATTGGATTATTAGGTCGATTCCTGAGCTGATCTGCTTTCGGATTGCATCTAGAGGGAGTTCCACCCCTCCAGCCATGAGTACCATGGTTTCTAGGCGACTCACCATATCCTTTGCAGAGTTTGCATGACCTGTTGATATGCTTCCTGGATGTCCAGTGCCCATAGCCTGAAGCATCTCCAGTGCCTCCCCACCACGACACTCCCCCACTATAATGCGGTCAGGGCGTAAGCGAAGAGAAGTTTTCACCAGGTCTCGGATGGTTACTTCTAGTTTTCCTTCCAGGGTTGCATTACGGCTCTCCAGCCGAACTAGGTTAGGGATTCCCATAATCTGTAGTTCTGCAGAGTCCTCAATGGTAATTACCCTTTGGTCTGCGGGCACATATTCTGTCAGTGCATTTAGGAAGGTTGTCTTTCCGCTTGAGGTACCACCAGAGATGAAGATGTTATAGCGACTCACGACTGCCTTCTTAAGAAATTCCGCGATTTCAGGTGAGATCGAGCCATAGGAGATTAATTTCTCTATGGTAATTGGCTCCTTGGGAAATTTTCGAATAGATACAATGGGATGCTCTAAGCTAACGGGATTCATTACGATGCAGACACGTGTCCCATCTACCTTGGTGTCTAGTATGGGATGGGTCTCATTTACAATCTCATTATTCTGCGCTGCGATTTGCTGGATGACATCATGGAGTCTTTCTCCTGTAGAGAAGGTCTTATCTAGCTTCCTGATTTGACCCTTCTCTTCTACAAAGATGTCCTTAGGCCCATTGATCATGATCTCTGTGATGTCATCATTCTCTAAGAGTTCCTGCAGGATATCTAACTTTCGTAATGAGTTAAATACTCTTCGCTCTAAGGCTTTTCGCTCTTCTATTCCAATAGGGACATTACGTCCCAAGGAGCGAATCTCCCTTCGGACATAGGTCTTAATCTGCTCATCCTCAATGGTTTGACTGAGATCAATCTGGGATAGAACCCTTTGCCTTAATTCATCTTCCAGCCGCGACATTCCTCTGTCCTCCTGCAAAGCTCTTTCGCATATAGACTCCCAGATTTCCTTCCATCATTTCCTCGAAGCGATAGTCATTATTGGCACTTCCTGCTGATAGTGGCAGTAATACTTCCTGAATCGAGATATCTGGATTCATCTTCTTCACAGAGGATGCAAATTGAATTGCCCCTGCCTGGTAGTAATTTCCGGGCTTTCCTAATAGAAGCATCTGATCGATTTCCTTAATCATATTGAGGAATCCCTGGGGGAGAGTTCCAAAGAGCATTACCACATGGTTATAGTGAGCTGCCCTACATGCATCCAATAGTTTTAGCCACTGACTTTCTACGATATTTACAAGTTCTGAGGGATTGGATACTGGACCAATATAGGCGAAGCCATTAAAGGTCTCGGTACATAGTTCCAGTCGAAAGTTCTTTTTCTGTTGTTCCATTTCATAGATCACATCTAAGAGAGAGCACTCTGGCGTCTTATGAATCATCTGATTTAAGATGCTATTTTCCTCTAGATCGATGAATAGGGTCTTCCCTTTCTCAGACATAATCTGGCTATAGAGTAGTGAAAATGGCAATTCTAATTCATGCCGCATAGGAGAATAGATTCCCGTAAATTCTGTCTTCACCGCGAAACGGGAAGCCTTATGAGGCTCTCTCATCTCGATTCCATCGATTTTTTCTAAGAAGGTCTGCATCGACTGAAACTTATAGATGGTTTCATACATACGATAGCCACTATCCATGCTTCCACAGAGCTGGATGATATGACGCACATGAATTCTCTCCGCATCTCTTCCTTCAAGCATACGGATGTAAGGCTCTGTTAAGAGCCCCACATCATAGGCCTTCTTATCCTTATCGAAAGCATCTGGATCCGTATAATAGGTAATCCCATACCCCTTTCCGCTTCCCAGCAAAAAACGTACCAATGCTTCTACATAACTCTGATCACTGTCTCCAATTAGAATGCGGATGTTATCCATGTTTCTCCTCCTATGAATATTAGTTTTTCCACACAATAAGCTACGAATATATAAGGCCCCAGACGAATCCTTGTCCCCAGGTATTCATCTCTCTCATTACCCAATTGACTCTTCTCATCTCGTCCCAGAAGCACTTGTCCCAATGCAGCAATTCCTCCTATGAATAAGGATAGGAATATGATTTCTAGCATGCTCCATCCACTCATGGTGATTGAGAGCAGCGAGAATAGTTTGATGTCTCCTGCACCAAGACCTTTTCTCTTGTAGGCTGGCCACAGAACTATGACAGGCCAGATCCCACGCCATAATAGAAGCCCTATTGGAGCAGTCCCATCTTGGATTCCGATTCCCATGGCCAGGACATATCCCAGTCCAATTAAGTAGTTCGGGATTCTACCCCTTCTCTTATCCCATAGGGCAGCTAGCATCAGGAGTAGTAGCACGAACCATTGCAGCACCATGCATCTCTCCTTTCGGTGATGCCTATTTTAGCTTCGAAAATGTAAACCCACCATGAGTTTTTCTTCCCTTTTTTCAACTTTTCCGACTTTGTAGATTCTGTCTAATTCCTTCGCCGAAAACAAATAAAAAAGAGTGAATTTAGACGAAACCAAGTCGTTTAAATCCACTCCTATGTATTATTTCTTTATGTTTTCTTTAGAAAGTACCCCTTTTTCTCCATCAAGCGGCAAATTTTTCCCACAAAAAAATCTCCACTTTATTCAATTAAAGTGGTGACTGTTCTATTTTTTTATTTACGCCTTGAACCCACGATTCACATCATAGTTGGTTTCAATTTCATTTAGAGAGGTTCTGCCATAGGTATAACCTGCAGCAACCTGCTGGGCATTGGATAGACCACTATCTCTGGTATCCTCTTTGGCAATCTCTTCAAAGGCTTCTCGTAATTCCTTAATAATACTCTCTGTTTCTTTAATCAGGCTAGAATCCAGCTTCACGCGAAACAAAGCATTCTTTCTCTTACAATAATCATAAAGACTATAGAGATTATTTGAGATCTCATAGGTGAAGTCCAGATCTGCCATGAGATTGTCTAGGACTTTGTCTCCCGCCTTCGATTGACGGTTCATCTCGGATAGATCTGCATCACTTAAGCTAGCCTTATATTTCTCACAAGATGCCTTCGCATCTCTCATACGAATAAGGTAGATATCGTATAGTACCACAACAAGCTCGGTTGGATTGCTCTCTGTTATTCGTCTGGTAAAACTCTGTATCTCTTCCTGTGTCATACTACACCTCTTCTATTATTGGGATTACTTCTGCAGTAACTGTAGTGCCATCTGAGGAATCTGATTGGCCTGAGACAGTACACTGGTCGCTGCCTGCTGCAGGACATTGTACTTGGTGTAGTCTGTTATCTCCTTTGCCATATCCGCATCCTCTATACGGGACAGAGCGGAGGTCATATTCTGCTCTGCTGCGGACAGGTTATCTGTTGTATGCTCCAGACGATTCTCATAAGCACCCAGCTTCGCGCGGGATTTACTTACATAACTAATGGCTTCATCCAGACGAGAGATTGCTCTTGATGCACCTCCCACCTTACGCATATCGATGGTATCTAAGTACATGCTGTCAGAACTCATATCTGGAATGGTGACATTCATGTCCTGGTTGCCATTGGCACCAATTTGCAGAGTCATACCACCGATTTCAGTGGCAACTAAGGTGATATCTCCTGTGGAATTATAGCTGGTGCTTGAGGATGCGCCTGTGTTTGAGTTCTTATTGACATACATATTGCCGTCTTTATCTGTATTGGCCTTGAAGTCCATTTCGAATCCATTAGCCCCACTAATAGAGAAGTGTAATCCCTCCTGCTTAATGGTTGCATCTTTTGGGAAGTCACCACCGAGACTTAGGACTGCTTCCTTGCCATTGTAGGTCTCATCGTCAGATGCTAGACCTAAGTATGCGGACAGGGCTGGATTATTGGACTGGATTTTTAATTCGGACTCATTGCCATAGCCCTGAGACTTGAATTGCAGACCTTTTCCTAATTCAGATACAGTCGCATTACCTAGTTCAGCTGCATCACGAATCGCACTATAGACCTGTGCACCAGTCATTCCCTCTTTGACTTCAACAGTCGCACCATTGATATAGAGAATACCGGCCTGATCCTTAGTGACATCACCAGCACTGGATAGATCTGTTCCTACATTTGACTCGGCTCTTGTGGCTGCCTGAGATACGGTTACGATATAGGTACCTGCATCCACAGAACTACTAGCGCCGATACGAGATACCTGATCAGAATAGACCTTACGATCCAGAGATCCGTCCAAAAGTGTCTTGGTGTTAAATTCTGTGGTATTTGCAATTCGATCCACTTCGCTTCGAAGGGAATCCACCTCTAACTGGATAGCATCACGCTCTGTCTGAGAGTTGGTATCATTGGCAGCCTGGACAGCCAGCTCACGCATACGCTGCAGGATGCTTGATACCTCATTCAGGGCACCATCTGCAGTCTCGATGACACTCATACCATCATTTGCATTCTGGGTAGCCTTATTGAGACCAGCTACCTGGACCTTCATTCGTCCAGAGATTGCCATACCTGATGGATCATCCTTCGAATGGTTGATTTTCAATCCACTGGACAGACGCTCCATAACATCTGACAGACCGCCCTCTGTACGGAGCAGCTGCTTATTTGTAATTACTGCGGAGATATTATTATTAATTCTCACGGCTTAGCCTCGCTTTCTGGCATCATTATCCAGGCTTACATCTTGTTCCTTCAAAATATAAACCAAGTCCTTATGTACGCGCTAAGCCCTCCATGGCTCTCCGACGTTATCTTTTTACTTACAGTTATTATTTCGGTTAATCTACATCATTTCCTTATGGTAGATTTAACGACTTTCTTTATTTAATAAGCCAAATCCTTGAATCAGTGCCTGTGCTGCACCATACAATCTCTTTGTACTTATAGATGAAGTATCTTCTGTAGCGACTTCACTTCCTGGATTCATAAAGTAGATGGATTCTGTCTCTACAGACTCGCTCCAGCGGACACTGATTTCTACTGGCATATCTGTCTTTTCAGACAAGAGATCACTGAATACATGGCTTTCTTCCTGGAATAGTTCTGCCGTACTCCGTCTCTCTGTCTGAATCCTTCCGACTCCCTTTTCTCCATGGAATTCGAAGTGTCCACGGATAGCACCTAACTGGCTGGTTTCAAGGGCCAGATTCAATTGTCCCTTTTCTTCCTTGCCATTTACAATCTTCAGTGTCAGATTACCGTCTTCACCCATAATCTGAACTGGGATATGATAGGTATGATCTTCTCTTGCCATCTTGGCAAAGAGGCTTAGTTCCTTATGGATTAAGTGGAGACTCTTAAGATCAATGGCGTTTGCCTGATCGCTATCCTCTAGCTTCTCCATGGCAGTTTCTGCAAGATCCGCTAGTTTCTCCTGAGCGATAGCCATATCCGCAGGCTCCTTTACTGCCTCTCCATAGGATTCCATCAGTTCCTCTAACATGGAGGTGATCTCTGGATCCGATACATCCACAATGGTTCCGTCTAGATTCTCATGTCTCTCAGTTAATCCTGTGAATACATGGTTGCGACGCTTCAGTATATCCTGCGCCATAAGGATGTTCTCCGTGGTCTGGGGGAGATCCATAGCCTTTAGTAGACAGAATGTCTCATCCTCTGCTGATGCTGCCTGACTTTGCTGCTGCTCCATGATCTCTGCTTGCTTTGCCCGGATATCTTTTGATTGGTCTATATTTGACAGAGCCTGATCCAACTGCTCTGGAGTCATCTCGATATAGTTTTCTTGGCCAATCTCCTGCAACTTATTGGGATGTAATTCCTCCTCAGCGTGCTTCAAGTGAGCAGACTGAAATGCGGTCTCAATCTGCTCTGTGATGCTTAGCTTCTTACCAGACAATTCCGTGAGCATACCAGTTGTGTCGTCGATGACATAGTCCAGATTCTTAGCCTTCTCAGTTCGAACTGCCGTCATCAGATTACGCATGGTAACTGGTACCTGAGACTGGATCAATTTGCCGAGGGCTGCTCCATCCTTTTTATTCACCTGGTGAAGCAAGCGATAGATACCGATGAAGCTCTGGCGCTCCTCTTCGGTGATTCCATCTGTCTGCTCTAACTCCCACAGGAATCCTCCGTAGTTATTGCTCTCCTGCTCCTGATGATTCCACTGATTTCCATTATATTGATCCGCTGTATCAGACAGTTCCTTCATGGTCATATCCAGTGGATTCTCTCCATGACGAATCATCTCGAATACTGTTCCTGGCTTCAGTTTTGCCATGGTCTGATTTACGTAGAAGTCACAATCCTTCACCTGGGCGATGCTTTCTGCCTTAATCTCCATGCCGTTATATCCTAAGATACGGACAGCTCTCTGACTCTCTTCGCTTGTATCGAATCCAAGGTCCTTTAGGATCTCTGGCACATTACGGAAGGCCTTTTTAATGGAATCTCCTAAATCCCTACGGACTTCTGTTCCAACTGCCTCATAGGTTTTTGTCATTCGGCTGAGTCGGGCCTGATTGTTCATTGTGCTTACCGCTGTAGCACCATTACTTCTTGAATGAAGGGACACCTGATTACTTGCTTGGATACCCACCAGATTCCCAGGGCTAGCATCTAAGAGACTCTGGAAGGTCACTGTTCGAATCTGTGTAAATTGAGCCAGAACTGCTGCCGGCTTATCTAAAACCGCATCCTTCTTATCCAGCACGTCTTGAACTTTATCATTTATCAACTGGAGGTCTTGGATTTTTCTTGCCTTATCCACAACCTGCTCAAGATGATCGGTGTCGATGTGGATACCTAGCTTCAGCATGGTATAGATGCTATCCTTGGTCATTACCAGCTGAGCCTCCGCCAGCAGAGCCTTTTCCTCAGAATGACTTGGTTCCATTTTCTGGATCTCAGCACTGATTTGCTCTGCCTTTTCATCTAAAGCATATCCCTTGATGAGGGGTGTATCTCCTGGCTGACCGCCTTCGGTCATTGTAGTAATCACCTGCTTTAGCAGCTGGTCTTTTGTATGATCAATAGGGTCATTCTGCAGTCCATTTGCCAGAAGGATTGTATCCTTTGTTACAGGTAGATCACTGCTTAGGAGATAGGTGGCTACCTGTAGATTCTCTTTCGATTGGTCTACATTTAGCTCCGCTACCCTATTCTCTAGAGCAGCCTCCGTGATACCCAGACTGCTATCTAGACGCGCTGACTGGATAGCCTCAGAGAGAGACTGGGCACTATCCTTTGCATTTCCTTGACCATTAGAGCCATAGGTAGCCTGATAGAGGTTCTGGATCGTTGGTTCTCTATTCTGACTGAGAAGCAGATTGGCTGCTGCCGGTGCAATTCCCCCTCGATTCTCCATATCCTGGAGGATCTCCTGTCCCTTATCTATAGCCACACGGACCTGATTGATTGCTTTCGCATCTGTTGGGAGAAGCGCCTGATTCAGAGCTGCCTCAATCCCCTGATCCTGACTTCCTGCAGTATTTGTGATGCCACGCTCAATCTGCTTTGCTGCAGCACTACTTCCAGTTACGGATTCCAGTGCCGCCTCAGATACGCCTCCCATCATAGAGACATCCGCACCAGCGATGGCTAACTGCGCGCGAATCTGATCTGCAACCGTCACATAGGTCTCATGCTCCATAGACAGAGGATCATAGCCATCATCCTTCATCTTCTGGATCAGGTCTGTGCTGGTGATTTCCATGGTGCGAAGCATGGTATTCTTTTCCAGCTCCGACATAGACATGATCCCTGTGTCCTTCAGAGCCTCTTCCATTAAGGTAGACCGATCGTATACCTGGGATGTATGGCCCACTTTTTCCCCAACAGTTGATCCATAGGCAATGGCCGAGGAATTCACCCTGGAGCTTCCCTTTACTTCTTTATGATCCACAGCATCCGCTAGACTAAATACGGACTGCTTCTTATATGCATCTAAGATTGTCTGATTAATTTGCATAGGACCCCCTGTCCTAAATCACCTAATTACACAATACTTTTCGGCAATCCTCACTTGTTTCTTAATCCTAGAAAAAAAAGAAGTAGCAAAACGCTACTTCTTTCTAAGAACTCACTCTAATTATTATTTATGAATCATTACAATTGTGTTCGGCCCTCTAATGCTCTTAGAAGTGTCACTTCATCGATATTCTCTAGGTCACCGCCCACTGGTACACCACTGGCAATTCGTGAGACACGGATGCCTGTTGGCTTCACCAACTTACTGATATACATGGCTGTTGTTTCACCCTCGAGACTGGAATTGGTAGCAATGATAACTTCCTCCACATCCTCCTTTTGCAGACGTGTCATGAGTTCCTTTAACCGGATATCACCAGGTCCAATTCCCTGCATTGGAGAGATCGCACCATGGAGTACATGGTAGACGCCCTCGTACTTACCAGTTTTCTCGTATGCAGCCAGATCCTTGGTTTCCTCTACCACCATAATCTCCTTATGGTTTCGCTTAGGATTTCCACAGATTGGACAGATATCCTGATCTGTTAAGGTACAGCATTCTTTACAATAATGAACATTCTCTCTTGCATCCATTAGGGTATGGGAGAGACGCTGCACATCTTCCTTGGGCATATGTAGAATGTGAAAGGCCAATCTCTGTGCGGATTTTGATCCGATTCCAGGCAGTCTAGACAATTCTCCAATTAGGCTACTGATTTCCTTTGAATAGTATTCCATAGATTCCCTTAGAAGAGGCCACCCATACCACCAGTCAGCTTAGACATAGCAGCCTGAGATTCCTCATCGATTTTCTTGAAGGCTTCGTTAACTGCTGCCATTACCAGATCCTCAAGAGTCTCAACATCCTCTGGATCAACTGCTTCTGGATCGATTTTAACCTTGGTTACTTCCTTCTTACCAGATACAGTTACTTCGATAACTCCGCCGCCTGCAGTTGCAGTTACTTCCTTTGTTTCTAATTCCTTCTGTGCTTCCTCCATCTGACGCTGCATACGCTGTGCCTGCTTCATCAGATTATTCATATTTCCTGGCATACCGCCGCCTGGGAATCCACCTCTTTTAGCCATAAAGACCTCCTCGTCTTAACTCGTTACAGTTACTCTTCTTCCTCTATTACATCCAGATTATGTTCAGATGCAAATTTGCTAATTGCATCTTCATAGAGATCACTGCTACTTTTACCTGTTTCGTTTTTATCAAATACTACAGGAACCTGAGCTCCAGCATAGTCATTGATCATTTCTCTTAATTTTGCCTGATGTTCTTCGGCATGTTCCTTGTCATCAATAAACCAAGTTGCCGCCATATACGCATTGGGTTCAGATATATCCAATATAAGATGTAACTTTCCCTCTTCATTTACAGTGACATAGAAGCGACTCATATATTCTTTTACCAGTCCATCTCTTACTCTGTCAACTAGTCCTCTCCATCCTTCTGCTACACGTTTCACTTCCTCTGGTGTAGCATCGGGGATCATCGCCTTTTTGATGGGCGCCTTTTTCTCATGGCTCTCGGATACAGCCTGGGGACTAGCTAGCTGAGGTGCAATTGCAAGGCCATTCTCTACCTGTTTTTCCAGGTCATCAATACGCTCTATGAGAGAGTCCATATCCTGTTCCATCTGTGGACGGCACATACGGATAACTGCTACCTCTAGAAGAATTCTCTTCTGTGAGGAATACTTCATATCATTGGATAATTCAGACAGGATGCGGATATATCTGGTTAGAATCTGATCCTCGATTTTATCTGCAGTCTCTTTTAGCTGACGATAGTTTTCTGTAGACATCTCTAAGACATCCTCAGCATTCTCCATACTCTTTGCCAGCAGGAGATTTCGCATATACCATACGAAGTCATTGACAAACTGCGTTAATTCACGACCTTCATTGACTACATCTTCAATAATAGAGATTGCACCAACGGTATTTTTGCTTCGAATATTACCTAAGAGCTTCTGGAAGATCTCATTATCCACAGCACCTAATTGCTGTAATACACCATCATATGTAATCTTTTGATTCATATAAAAGGCAATGCACTGATCCAACAGGCTGAGGCCATCTCGCATGGACCCATCTGCGCATTTCGCAATATAGCGAATAGCCTTGTCTTCGATTTCTATTCCCTCTGCATCCATGAGTTCACGCATACGCTTTGCAATGGTATCAATGGTAATGCGGTGGAAGTCATATCGCTGACAACGAGACAAGATGGTGATTGGAACCATCTGCACTTCTGTTGTCGCTAAGACGAAGATTACATAACTTGGTGGTTCCTCAAGGGTCTTTAGGAGTGCATTGAATGCTGGCTTAGACAGCATATGCACCTCATCGATGATATAGACCTTGTACTTACCCTCCGTTGGTGGATAGGACACTTCCTCAATGATATCACGGATATTATCCACACCATTATTACTTGCCGCATCGATTTCAATCACATTCATGGAATTACCACTTAGGATATGCTTGCAAGTCTCGCATTCATTACATGGACTTCCATCCTCATTTGGATGCTCACAATTCACTGCACGGGCAAGGATCTTTGCCACCGTTGTCTTACCGGTACCTCGCGTACCTGTAAATAAGTATGCATGACCGATGCGTTCTGTCCGTATCTGATTTTTCAAGGCAGTGACGATATGATCCTGCCCCTTAACGTCATGAAATTCCTGCGGACGGAATTTCCGGTACAATGCCATATAGGACATATTTATTCTCCAAAACTAAAACGATTACTTCTTTTCTTCATCATAGACACCATACTCGCATCCCACATGATGGGCTTCCATATAGTCTACTAATTCCCATTCCCACTTATTCTTTAAGCTGATATTCTTCTTATACAGCTTGATTTCAGCCTCTCCAGTTCCACCATTCCAGAGATTCTTATGACGGAATGCTCCATCAGGAGATTCGTAGCGAATCTTTAGCATCTCAGACTTTGGACACTCTACCTGAATAAGCATTTTAGCTACAGGAGTCTCCTGCAGGATTCTCCAGATCATCTTGGACTTGGTTTCCTTGGTCTTCATTACAGTCTTTGTTAGTGTCCAGAACTTAGAGAAATTAAATTCATAAGCCTGTCCCTCATACCAGAAGGCACTTAATACGGTATTTTCAATGGTGAGAGGACCGACCTTTGGACGACCACCACCGATGTCAAATACGGTATTCTCTAGTCTCTTACCAGTAATCTTACTAACAACATCATTTGATGACAGCCAGATCCATGGGCTGGTAAAGTCAGAGCCCCAGTTTTTATCTGCATAGCCATAACAAGTTTCAGGACTTACTTCATACTGAGTACCATTGAAGACCACCTCACCTGAGAATGCTGTCTTCATACCCTCCGCATGCCAGAACATCTGAAAAGCATCCATGTCGCGAAGCATCTTACCTGCTCCATAGCCCACATTAAAGGCTATTTTTTTATCAATTTTAAGGTCCCAGGTCATTGCACCCGCATCTGTCAGATACTCTGGATGACTCTCAGCCACTTCAGGGGAGATCTCCACCCGACCAAGGGTTCTCGTCTCTGACAGGAAGCAGTTATCTGCACTAATCAGAAATGGTGCTTCTGCTTTGATATTCACCTGGTCCCATCCGAAGAATCGATGCAACTGGCAGGCATCCTTTCCCCAGGTTCCAACCTTCACCATTAAGTAGGAAGGCTTCTTTCCATTCTCCTTATTGGCAGGAAGCTGACCTAAAACTGGTTCTTTCCCACCCAGTTCAGGATTAATAGTGAAAAACTCGATGAAGAAGGATCTCTCTTCCCCAGTGAATTTATTCTTTCCTGTAAAGCTATGCCACCACCAGTCATAACCATTGTTGGCCAGCTGACCCTTCAGCATGCTCACATCACGATTGATATCCGGCTTATTAAAGGAATGATCTATAATATCAAGTGGATTCTTGATATCCACCTTTGGTAATTCCACCTTTGGAAGCTCAATATTCGAAAAATCCAAGTCTTTTAATCCCATCTTTTAACCTCCAGTTCATGCCCCTTCTCATGAATTACACGAAACACTTTTATTATACCACCAACTGCCTCTATACTACCAAATCAATCTTGCGAAATGAACCTCAATTATGTAATATTAAATACGTTCGCACCTGCTATTTAATTAGCAGTTCTGCGATTCGGAGATGTACTCAAGTGGTTCAAGAGGAGGCACTCGAAATGCTTTAGGCCGGTCATCGGTGCGTGGGTTCGAATCCCACCATCTCCGTGTCATGTTGCCCTTGCTTTGCATGGGCTTTTTTAAATGTAGACCAATATGGAGGTTTGATATGGCTAGCCGTCAGAAACTGACACCATCCGATGTAGAAAAAATACAAGCTGAGATTCGCAATCGAAAAGTCAATATTCGTCATGAAATCCTTGAGGAAGTTAAGGAGGCCCGTGCCCAGGGTGACTACTCTGAGAACTATGAATTGTATGCTGCCAAGCGTGCCAAGAATCAAAATGAATCCCGCATCCGTTATCTGGAGGGGATTCTTAAGAATGCGATTATCATTAGTGATGAGAGCACAGATGGACAGGTAAGTATGAATAACTTAGTAACCATCTACTTCCCAGAGGATGACTTAGAGGAGACCTATAAAATCACAACCTCTATTCGAAGCAACTCTTCTGAGAATCGCTTAGATATGGAGTCTCCACTTGGTAAGGCGCTCTTACATCATAAGGTTGGAGATACCGTTACTGTTCATGTGAATAAGGATATCTCCTATGATGTAGTTATCCGTGCCATTGATGATTCTCAAGATGGCGACGATGCCATCCAGGAATTCTAACTACAGCTGGATCTTGATCTCTCTTCCAGTTGGTTCATATTTACGAAAATGTACCCCTGATGAAGTCAGCATTCTCTTCGATGCAATCACAGATGGGGTATTTTCATACTTATCATCTGCATAGATTAGTTCCGTAATTCCAGCCTGGATAATTGCCTTTGCACACTCGTTGCAAGGGAAGAGGGTGACATACATCTTCGCCCCTTCTAGAGAACCACCGCGATAGTTTAAGATGGCATTTAGTTCACTATGGGTTACGAAAAAGTATTTGTTCTCTAGTGGATCTCCATCTCTCTTCCATGGGAAGATGTCATCGGAGCATCCCTTCGGAAAACCATTGTAGCCCATAGACAGAATCTTATTATCCTGGCTTACAATACATGCTCCCACCTGAGAGTTCGGATCCTTTGATCGCATACCAGATAGAAAAGCAACGCCCATAAAGTACTCATCCCAAGAAATGTAGTCTTTTCTCTTATCACTCATTCCCATTCTCCTCCAAAATGCGCTTTGCCAATTTCTTCGTTGTTTCCTTCAGAGTCTCATAGCATAGACCATAGGATTGTAAGGAGCCACCGTAAGGATTCATTGTCTCTAATTCTTCCCCTACATAATATGCAAGGACAAAGGTATTCTCCTCATTTGCTGATGGTAAACGGTCGATAATTTGCACTCTCTGCTTCTCATTCATTGTGAAGATTAGTGTCTTATCGGTGATTTCTCCATTCTTCAATTCCTTGGTTTCAAAGGAATCGAATACAATTCCATCTGCTGCCATAACAGCCTCTGCCTTTTGATTTAATGGTTCTGGGAATTGTACAATCAATCCTCTAGAAAGTATCTCAATTGGCTGTCCAGACAGTTCACGTTTTAATAACTCTGCTGCCATTGGTGCTCTAGATGCACCATTTCCAGTCGCTATAATGATTCTTCTAATTTGCATATAAATTATATTCTCCCCGTTCCAATCGGTTTATACTTGAATCGTTTTATGTCCTGCCGCCTTTAAGAGACGATTCATAATTGCCTGTCCGATCTTTGGTGTCTCAAAGTCCTCGGTGTACATCTTCTGGATTCCTAACTCATCAAATTCTCTCAGGATTCCATATAGATTATGGGCAATCGAATACTCATCTTTTCTTGCGCCAATGGTTAGGATAGTGTCGCAGACATACTTATCTCTGCTTTCCTCAGTCGCTATGACACCCACGCTATATCCATTTGCTTTATCCTCTGCGACTAGGCGATTGATTTCTTCAACCACTTTGTCCTCCTGACCCTCAACAATTGTGAGATCTCCCTTTGGAGCATAGTGTTTATAGCGCATTCCTGGTGCTTTGGGCTTTACCTTTTTTTCTGCATTTATGTCTAGGATGCCAGGATCGATTTCTACATGTCCTACCACTTTTTCTAGCATTTCTTTATTAATGTAGCCCGGTCTAAGGATGGTTGGAAGGCCTTCACTTAGGTCGACAATCGTAGATTCAAGACCAATATCGACTACCCCACCATCAATAATGCAATCAATTTTGCCATCCAGATCCTCTGCCACATGCTGTGCAGTGGTTGGACTTGGTCTGCCAGATGTATTCGCACTTGGTGCAGCGATTTTTATATTGCTTAATTCTAGGAATCGTCTAGCAACGGGATGACTAGGCATTCGAATCGCTACTGTATTCAATCCACCTGTTGTGGTAAGTGGAATACGATCATTCTTAGGTAAAATCATGGTCAGAGGTCCTGGCCAAAAAGCATCTGCTAGTTTTCTAGCATTTTCTGGAACACTAGAGACGATTTCTTCTAACTGAGAGAAATCCCAGATATGAACAATCAGTGGATTATCAGATGGACGTCCCTTCGCTGCATAGATTTTCTCTGAAGCTTCTGGATTCTCTGCGTCTCCACCAAGTCCATATACAGTTTCGGTAGGAAAAGCAACCAATCCACCATTTCGGATTATTCTAACAGCTTCTTCTAATTCACCATCTTCTGGTTTTTCACTATCCACGTTAATCAGTATTGTCTTCATTTCTCATGCCTCGAATTCCATCTCATTATTTTCCAATATATTGCTGAATGGTATCCCAAATTGAGGATGGCTCAAATCCAAGCTTCCAGAAAGCACCACCGGCTAGCTTATTATCATCCATTGCCTGGAGTTTTAAGCTCAATGACTTTGCATCCTCAAGCCAGCACTCATAGGTCTTATTATCCTTTGTAAAGGAACCGTAATTCTGGCCATATTTATCTGACCAGGAGATTGTAGCCTGGTTCTTACTCAAATAGTCTGCAGCATCCTGCATTCCCATCGCATCCGATGTGACATTACCATTCGAATCTGTAATCCAAACTCTTGTGTAGAATGGCATTCCCAGAATCAACTGCTCTGCAGGCACTTCATCCAGAGTATTTTTAATACCGCTCTTTACCCAGTCAATGGATGCAACAGAGCCAGCTTCCTTTGATCCGCCGTAATGCTCATCATATCCCATCAGCACTAGGTAGTCTGCGTATTCTGCCTGGATCTTACGCTGATAATGCTGAGAGGAGCCTGTTGGTGCATAGTTATCAACAGATAGAATCAGGTCATTCTTCTCACACTTCAGTGATAATTCCTTAATAAACTGGATGTATCCATCCTTCGCATCTCCAGAGAGAGACTCCAGATCTACATTGATTCCATCTACATTTGTTGTAATTGCTGAGGCAATCAAGCTATTCACCAGATTATCTCTACTAGATGTTGTATTTAATACAGCAGTGGTATCTACAGAATTATTGGAAATATTACTTACCAGTGCCCAGACCTGCACCTGTTTCTGATGACACTGCTGTACATAAGCAGCACTCGAATAGTCAGAGATATTACCCTGATTATCCTTGATTACATACCAAGTAGGAGAGATGACATTCATTCCCTTGGTATTGTTTAATATAGTTGTTAATGAAGCATTGCCAGCAGTGCCATTTACCTGATGCCATCCCAGACTGATTTCTCCATTGAATTTCATGTGATTATACTTGCGCTCTTTTAGTGTCTTCTTCACTGCAGAGGTCTTCTGCTTAGAAAGCTTTTTATTCTCTACACATCCGATCGCGCCTTGTTTTGATACAACCTTACTCCATTTTCCGTAGTTTTCAACCACTGTAACAGTTGTACCCTTCTTGATATCCTGAAGGATCTTACTCTTTACGCCACCATTTCTTCGAATCTTGGTATTTCCAGTAATCGTAGCTACACCCCTTTTCCAACCAGCTGTCTCAATCACAACCCGGTTTGGTTTCTTATAGGTTTTGTACTGGAGATCAGAGAAGTTCCTAACCCAGTCCAGATTTACATAGTAGGTCTGACCTTCAGAAATGATGACACTGTCATTCGCTGTCTGTCCTTGACGATCCACTGTATAATCTGCACTATTGAGATTAGCCGTCACCAACGCATTGTCTGTGGCATAGCGTAATACATTTTCTGTTGAATCAAACACATAGCCATCATCGATTTTATTTTTCAGATAGGACAGATTCAGATATACACGTCCATTATTCATAATGGCATTTGTTGCATCTTCACTATCCGATTTATCATAGGAGCTGTTTAGAATAACAGCACACTCATTATCCTTTGATATTACAAAGTAATCGGTAAGCTTCATTCGCTCTGTGGAAGGTGCATATCTTCTTACAACTAGAGCTGCAACTGCGATTACCAATACGATAAATGCGATTCCAAAAATCGCCATTGATTTTTTACGATTTACATTTGTCTTCTTTTTGTTTTTCATGATGCTCCTCCATGCTATAGGATATCGGCTTATTATACCACACTAGCACCGAAAACCATACTATTAAGAAGAGGCAGCAAAACGCTGCCTCTCATCATCTTATGGCTTCACAGTCTCCTTGCACAGACAATGGGAACTCCCATTCATTATTGTTTCCTGTGAGCCTATTTTATTTAATCTCTTCCCTCTATATTTTGAAAACATCACGTCTATATCCAAATCATCCCCCCGGATGTTTGGCTTTAGAATCTAATTTCGATCATCAACAGAATCACTTTTTTTAAACCTTGTTATCAACACAGAAGGTTAACTATCAACTTGTGGTACATGATATTTTGTGATTCGTTTTCTCTCTTCGATTCATCTTAGATGTCTTCTTAGCCTCCTTTCATCGCCTTGGTTTACATTTGTCGAACCCACTTATATCACGGTCAATACAAAGTTACAATGCAATCCCATCATCCTTAATATATTGTTTTCCATCTTCACAAAATTTTAATGATTTTGCTCTTTACGAAACTTCATTCCTCCAATTATAATATTTAGTAAACTTTTTAAAGGATGTGATTATTTGAAAATTATTAAGGTGAATGATAACCAGATTCGATGCGTTCTGTCTCGGGATGACTTAGACGCTCGTCATATGAAATTAAGCGAACTCGCCTATGGAAGTAAGAAGGCACGTAGTCTTTTTGATGAGATGATGAAGAAGGCCAATGAAGAATATGGCTTCGATGTCTCCGATCATCCGATTATGGTTGAGGCCATTCCAGTTTCTTCAGAGGAATTAGTTCTTGTAATTACTAAGGTTACAGCCCCAGATGAGTTAGATACTCGTTTTGCTAAGTTTTCCAACTATCAGTCAGGCCTGATTCCTAGTGATTCATCGGATAATGTGCTGCCACCTTCTGATCGTAATACTACCGCCCGAGACATCATTGAGATGTATCGTAAGATGATGGATAAGAAGAAAAAGGATGTACCAGCCAAGGATCTCACTCCAGCCAATGAGGAGAAGGACGCCCCTATCGACGGCGTCTTCCAGCGCATCTTCGTCTTCCATTCTCTTGAGGACATAATTCACGTATCTCATGTAATTGGTGATAATTACCACGGAGAGAGCACCGTTCTACGTCTGAACCAGTATGACGACTATATTCTTCATATCACTCAGTCCACGGATAATGGGCCTGACGAATTCAATCGTGTATGTAACATTATCAGCGAGTACGGCTCCCAGATCAGCCCTAACAGCGATCGCATGAGCACCATCCGCGAGCACAGTCATCCAATTATCAAGGAGGATGCCATCGGCCGTATGCAGCTTCTATAAGCACAAAAAAGCAACCTATCTTGATGAACACTTCGTTCAAGCAAGTAGGTTGCTTTTCATTTGTCTCAATAGTTAATTAAGCCTGAGCGCCAACGCCCTCAGTGTTGAGGTAGTCATTGATCTCATCAACCAAAGACTGTGGATCCACACCGTGTACCATTGCAGCCTCCTCAATTGTCTCCATCTGAGATGCAGGACAACCGATGCAGTGCATTCCAACAGCTAAGAGAATAGGTGTAACTCCCTCATCAATCATTAATAACTCACCGATCTGAGTGTCTTTATTTACTTCAATCTTCATAGATTTCCCTCCTTATTTGTTGTCAGGTTGATTATAACCCGCCTCACAATTTTTTACAATTCTATTTTGTCAAATTTAAACCAAGCCCAGATTGTATTCTTATAATAACGATTGCTTTCATCGCTATCTAAATTTATCATACTCTATTCTTTCCAATAAAAATGTTGGATTTACAACTCCTGTAATTCTTCTAAAAATAAAACACACATATTCCACAATTTGTACTTGCCAGGATTTTCTATCAGGGCTAATATTAACATGATTAGCGAAGTAGCTAATCATGTTTTAAATAAGGAGGAGTTATCATGGCATACGTAATTTCTGACGCTTGTGTATCTTGTGGTACATGTGAGCCTGAGTGCCCTGTAGGTGCAATCTCTCAGGGTGATGCACAGTATGTTATCGATGCTGATGCTTGCATCGAGTGCGGTACATGTGCAGGTGTTTGCCCTACTGGTTCTATTTCCCAGGGTTGATCTCTTAGGTCATCAAGCAAATGAAAAACCATCCGGTGAAAACCGGATGGTTTTTTATTACTTATCTTGATTTCTTCGACTGTGATCCAGGTTGCCAAATTTGGTGTACTGAGGCAGCCAAGCCAGTTCTACTGTTCCAACTGGGCCATTTCTTTGCTTCGCAATAATTACTTCTGAGATATTCTTCTTTTCCGTATCCTTATTATAGTAATCATCTCGATAGATGAACATTACAACGTCGGCATCCTGCTCGATGGCTCCGGATTCACGAAGGTCAGAAAGCATTGGTCTATGATCAGGTCTCTGCTCTGGGGCACGAGACAACTGTGATAATGCAATGATTGGCACATTCAATTCTCTTGCAACCATCTTAATAGATCTTGAGATCTCAGAGATCTCCTGCTGTCTGGAATCTGATTTTTTGTTACCATTCATTAACTGTAAGTAGTCAATCATAACCAGAGCCAAGTCTGGGTGTTCCATCTTGTACTTTCGACACTTACTCTGTAAGTCGGCTACAGTAATACCTGACTGATCATCGATAATTAATTTCGAATCTGCGATGATACCCGCACTCTCTACCAGATCAGACCAGTCCATTCCCTGTAACTGACCAGATCGAATCTTCTCAGCTTCAACATGGGATACCAGAGACATCAGACGATTAACCAATGCCTCCTTTGGCATCTCCAAGGAGAAGATTGCCACTGGTTTTTTCTCGTGGAAGGCCACATATTCTGCAATATTTAAAGCTAATGCAGTCTTACCCATGGATGGTCGAGCCGCAATCAGAATCATATCTGCAGGCTGCAATCCAGACAACTGTCTGTCTAAGTCTGTGAATCCTGTTGGGACACCTGTTACAGAGCCTTCCATCTGAGATGCTGCATGAATCTTTGCTAAGGCATTCATAACGATCTGCTTGATTGGTACCGTCTCCTGGCCACCCTGATTCTCTGACATTTTAAATGCCATCTGTTCCCATTCACCCAGGATATCCTTGGCCTGTCTGTCTGCTTTGAAGCACTCTGTTTCAATCTCCTGATTTTTACGAATTATGGTGCGAAGCATGGACTTCTCTTTTACAATTTCGCAGTAACTATCGATGTTTATTGAGAGAGGAACTGCATTTACGATATCCGTGATGTATTCTGGACTAGAAACCTCTGGAAGGGCTCCTTTTTCCTGGAGACGATCCTGCAGTGTAATACTGTCGATCGGTTTTCCTTCATTTATAAGTTCTACAATCGCCTCGAAAAGCATTCCATAAGCCTGATTGTCAAAATCCTCTTTAATAAGGAGACCCATTGCTGTATTTGCAGCTGCTCGATCCACGATCATAGAACCGAGGACAGAACGTTCCGCTTCTGGCGAACTCGGCATCTGTCGGCGCAGGGTAATCTGCGCTTCCTGACTACTGATTTGATCCATTGATTTATTCCTTATTTCTCAGATACATGTACGCGTAACCTTGCCTGGACTTCTGGATGAAGCTTTAGCTTCAGATCATATGATCCAAGTGCCTTCATTGGAACATCGATTTCAATCTTCTTCTTATCGATTTTCTTTCCATACTGCTTCTCACAAGCATCTACAACTTCCTTGGTAGATACAGATCCGAATACTCTTCCGCCTTCGCCAGTTTTGATTTTTACTTCAACAGTCCAGGTTTCGATTTCCTTGGCCAGTTCCTTTGCTGCCTCGAGGTTCTCTTCTGCCACCTTCGCATCATGTTTCTGCTTCAGCTTTAAGTTATTCAGGTTCTCTGGAGTTGCTTCCACCCCCAGATTCTTATGTATTAATGCATTTCTTGCATAACCAACACTAACTTCTACTACATCACCCTTTTTTCCGAGAGATTTTACATCCTGTAAGAGAATTACTTTCATAATTCAATTTCTCCTTCCTCAAGTAAAGTGTCTAATGTCTTCTTAATCCAATCCTTGGTTTCCTCTAAGGTAACACCTTCAACCTGTGCACCAGCCAGATTTAGATGACCACCACCACCTAGTCTCTCCATGATTCTTTGTACATCAATTTCATCAATGGATCGTGCACTGATATAGATCTTCTTATCATATTCTGTCAGAACAAAGGAAGCCTTGATTCCAACGATATCTAATAATTCATTTGCTGCTTGTGCTGCCACAATGGTTGGGCTCTTTAATTCACTTGGATCACAAATAGAAATAGCAAATGCATGGCGATATACCTCTGCATCACGAACCACTTCTGCACGAGCCTTATAGGTCTGCATATCTTCACGAAGCATCTTACGGACACGGGTCATATCCGCACCGTTTCTTCTAAGATAAGCTGCTGCCTCAAAAGTACGTACACCCGTCTTTGCCACAAAGTTATTGGTATCAATCAGCATACCTGCATAGATACAATCCGCTTCGAACGGACGGATTTCAATTCGTTCAGCAAAATACTGCAGGATCTCAGCAATCATTTCACATGCACTGGATGCATATGGTTCGATATAACTTAATACCGGGTTTTGAATCAGACCATCGCCCTGTCTATGATGGTCAAATACCACGATATTATTACTACGCGTCAATAGTTCTGGACATTCTGTATAATTTGCCCGGTTGGTATCCACAACAACTACAAGTGTACGGTCATTCAGATTATAAACCGCATCTTCGCTTGTATAGATGAATTTGTCTGGACAGTCTTCTTGGCTAAGGACCATATCCACCATTGGTTTTAAGGAAGTTGTAATTGTATTAAGTACAATATGAGCCTCTTTTCCCATATGGCGAGCTGCCACACAGATTCCCAGCGCAGCGCCGAATGCATCGATATCAGTAATCTGATGTCCCATAACGAAGATGGTGTCCTTCGTGGACATCATTTCTCGAAGAGCCTGGGCCTTAACTCTAGCTTTTACTCTGGTATTCTTTTCTACTCCCTTACCATGGATGCCATAGTAAGATACTGTCTGTGCATTCTTTACAACCGCCTGTGAGCCGCCTCGTCCAAGAGCGATATTAATCGCAGCTCTTGCATATTCCATAACTTCCTGGTAATCACTTCCACCGAAGCCTACACCAATACTGAGGGTTACATCATTATCATTTCCAAGATGAATTCCTCTGATTTCTTCTAGGATTTCAAACTTAGATTCCTCTAATTCAGGCAGATACTTCTGCTGGAATATTATAAGGTATTTGTCTTTTTCTGTTTTCTGAACAATACCACCATACTGCTGGAAGTATTGATTCACCTTCTGATCAATGGTAGCCACTAAAAGTGATCTCTTTACAACCTCAATTCCTTCAATGGTTTCTTCGTAGTTATCGATATAGACAACTGCAGGTACCATCTGCTGATTCCAGTTTAACTGACGAACCTGATATAGTTCCGTCTCATCAAATAAGAGAAGTGCATTCATCGTATTGATTGCAGACTCAACTGTTAGCAATTCATTCTTCTGAATCATATCTGGATCCATATTCAGACGTCGTAACTCTACACGATACTTCCGTCCTGCGAATTCCAATCGAATGATTTGCTTTACATCCTCAGAATTCATTACAATTTCTGGAGTGATCTCTGGGAAGACCGAAGTTACAGACTTATTAAAGTACTTGTCCTTCTGAATAACACGCTGGAATTCCTGATTAAGCCAGATGAATTTACCCTTCCCATCTAGCAGTGCATATGGCACCTGAAATTGGTCCAGGAGTTTCTTCTGAACTGTTCCATAGCGAGTTGCGAAGTTTACAATCTCTTCCGTTAATCTATTACGAAAACGTCTATACAGAATCGCAACCATTGCCGTATATAAAACGAGGAACCCTAAGAATATAGCCCCTGCAAGTGGAGATACCACGTATAATGCCACATCCACACCAGCGAATATAATAATAATGTAAATAGGAGCTAGTAGATATGCCCTTAGCTTCCCTTTATATTGAAGTGATTCCATAAACCCCTCTTCTATGTTCAATCAACATTTCGTCATTATGACCTTCTTGATTCTTCATTATAACACATGCTCGAAGGATTCTCTTCTTGTTTTCTCCCTTGTGCACTTCCACTAAAACTTTGTCACTTTGACGGATATCTATTGTTTTTTTTGTTCATTCTGACCTTGTCCTATTTTTCCACGTTCGATATACTCAACATAGTTGATAAATCAATTCAAATGGGAGGCATGAAATTGACTAAGGTAATCATTAATATCAATTCCATTGATCGCGTTAAGGATTTCGTTAATACGATTTCTCGTTTTAGTAATGACTTCGATTTAGTGTCTGGCCGTTATGTAATTGACGCAAAATCTATCATGGGTATCTTCTCGTTGGATCTGTCCAATAATTTGGAACTGAATATCCAACAGGATGATAACATCAGTGAGATTCTCGATGCACTGAAGGATTTCATTGTTGAATAATGTATTGTTGAGAGAGGAAGGTTTTTATTATGGCAAGTGTACAGCTTGAAAACGTAAGCAAGATTTATCCAAATGGTGTTAAGGCCGTTAAGGATTTCAATCTTGATGTTAAGGACAAGGAATTCATCATTTTCGTAGGTCCATCCGGATGTGGTAAGTCTACTACACTTCGTATGATCGCAGGTCTTGAGGATATCTCCGAAGGAACTCTGAAGATTGATGGTAAGGTTATGAACAATGTAGAGCCTAAGGATCGTGATATCGCAATGGTATTCCAGAACTACGCTCTGTATCCTCATATGACTGTATTTGATAACATGGCATTTGGTCTGAAGCTCCGTAAGGTTCCTAAGGACGAGATTAAGAAGAAGGTTGACGAGGCAGCTGATATCCTCGGCCTGAAGCCATATCTTGATCGTAAGCCAAAGGCTCTTTCTGGTGGACAGAGACAGCGTGTAGCTATGGGACGTGCTATCGTTCGTAATCCTAAGGTATTCCTGATGGATGAGCCTCTTTCTAACCTGGATGCAAAGCTTCGTGTTCAGATGAGAACTGAGATTTCTAGACTTCATGATAGACTTGGTGCAACCATCATCTACGTAACACATGATCAGACCGAGGCTATGACTCTTGGTACTAGAATCGTTGTTATGAAGGACGGTGTTGTACAGCAGGTAGATACTCCACAGAATCTTTACAATGCACCATGCAACCTCTTCGTTGCTGGATTCATTGGTTCTCCTCAGATGAACTTCTTAGATGCTAAGATTACTAAGGAAGGCTCTACAGTATTCGCTACAATCGACGATGCTAAGCTTGAGATTCCTGCAGCCAAGGCTAAGGCTCTTGAGGATCAGGGTTATGTTGGTAAGACAGTTGTTATGGGTATTCGTCCTGAGCATCTGAATGATGCAGCTATTGATGAGCATCCAACAGACAACAAGATCACAGCTAAGATTCGTGTTTACGAGCTTCTTGGTGCTGAAGTATATCTGTACTTCGATTTCGGCGGCACTCAGATGACAGCACGTGTTGATCCTAAGACAACTGCTAAGATGGGTGAGGAGACAACCTTCACACTTGATATGAACATGGCTCACTTCTTCGACAAGGAGACTGAGCTTACCATCACAAACTAGTTTGAACTAGACATCTAGAATAATTATGAAGGCATCGGATTTTATGTCCGATGCCTTTTTTATTCCACCCAAGTCACTTATAATAGACAGGTAATGTATTATACAATTCATTTGTAGGGGATATTATGATTTCTGAGACAAATATAAACCTAATCGAAAAACTGAAGGAACTCACTGGAATTCCCTTCTCCATCGAAGAGAATGAGCTTTCTGACCAGGAGTTAGAGCAAAAACTAAATAAACTACTAGAAACCTACAGCACGAATCAGGTATCCGCATCTCGTAATAGCATCTTCCTTCGCTACCTGAATGGACATATTACAGCATCAGAGGCCAGGTCCAGTTTGCATCACTACCATTTTGATACGGACCTGTATGTGAACCTTTATCTCTTACGCTTTGACCGACCATATAATGAGGATGATAGTGTGCTATCGATCCTTTCAGAGTTCATTGACCGATCTACTTCAGAATTTTTACAGGTAAGCGATACAGAATTGGTAATTGTTCATCTCACCAGTTCTCTTGCAGATGCAGATTCCATGCAGGACTTTGCCAGTCAGATTGAAAATACACTCTCTTCTGAAGCTATGACTCCAGTCCGTATTTCCTTCGACCAGTCCACAAGAGACTTTGAAGCCTTACCTACTTCCTACCGCAATTTAACTCTTGCCATGGAGATTGGTATGACCTTCTATTCCTCTGATCGACTTTATAATTATCATCAGTTAGGACTAGGTAAACTAATCTCAAGTCTACCTAATGAGGCATGTGAATCCTACTTGAAAGAGACCTTGCCAGGCATTGACTTCTCTTCACTTGATAGTGAGACCAGAAATACAATTAATACCTTCTTCTCTACAGGATTAAATATTGCTGAAACTGCCAGACTTCTCTATCTCCATAGAAATACTTTAGTTTATCGTCTAGATAAGTTCCATAAGACAACTGGTCTAGACTTAAGAGACTTTGATGATGCCGTCTCTTGTAAGATGGGTATGCTTCTTACAGAGTACCTCGATTATAATAAGAATATGTAATTATCATTTGTTAAAAATACATAGTTTCATTATTTATATGAATGTATAAAACAATAATTATAATCCCATCTCACGAGCTAATGCCTTATCCTCATCGCTAAGGTATACTTTTGATGGAAGCATTCTATTTAGAATAGCCAGGATCTCGATCCCTGGCTGGCAGATTACCTTCACCTCATGATCACTGGATTCATCCTTACAGATCATTACATAATACTTTTCTTCAGGCACATGAGAGCTACAGTCCTTAACTGGCATATGCTTTCCGATATATGGTGCAACTGGATCGGTACGAGATGGTGCGATGACAATAATGTCTTTTTCAAAAATAGACAGTACTAGTTTTCTTTTCCTACCCCCGGTAACCCTTGCAATATCAATTTCACCATTGGTGTATGCATAGTCAAAGGACATATTTGTATTCTGGAACTGAAAGTAGGAAATAATACCAAAGAGAATTGCTGGAATCAGCAGAATCACTCCACCAATTACAAGAGTTGCCAGACCAACGAGACCATTTAATACTGCTAATACCATTGAGATAATAGCAATGACACGAATGCTTCCAGGCATCTGTCGATTTACTGTGTGTTCATAGAAAAAATCCTGCTGATACATGATGTAAAACCTCCAAAAAAATATATTTCCTTTATCATAACCGAATAGGCATTATACTTCAATATGACCATTATCTAATTCATCATTCTTTCGTTCTTCGATTCAAAAAAGAGTCAAGTATTTCCATAGAAAAAGGAGACATGGTTTCCCATCTCTCCTCTTCCTATACTACATACACTTAAAGGTATTTCTATGATTAAATTCCCTTAAAAGAGAACTCAATCCGAAGCTTTTTGGAGTTATCAATTAAGAACTCCGGCTGGGTTAATGAACCCCATGTATCATCGCCTGCAACACCCATCTGATTACCAACTCTTATCCATGTGTAAAGAGGAAGTGGTAATTCATTTTGATGGAGGGCATTATCAATTTCCTGTGGCGTATATGGTAATGCTGAGAATCCAAGATGATTGCAGTTAAACTGGATTCCTCTTCCCATATCATCTGTTACCCTTGCAAAGCGTACATCTGTCTTAAAACCACATTCCTGTGGAACCAGATATTTAGCCATATTATCAGCTACTTCATTTTCGAAGATACCGATTTTTCCATGCGGCTTATCTACATAGGTTTCCTCTGGTCCTTTACCATACCATTCCAGATGTTTGAAGTCTGCATCCATACCAAACATCATACTGAATTCTGGTAACTGACCAACCTGATCGGATGGATCCATCTCCTGGATAACCTTGATTTCTCCATCTCCATATACCTTATAGATAACCTTACAATCCATTTCTGGAGTTGTTGGCAGGTGATAGTTAAAGGTTACGGATACATGATCCTTTGCCTTCTCAACCTCATAATTGTCCATGCGACGTCCATGATGGTACTTATGGGACGCATACATAGATGCAGCCTTCCACTGTCCTGTACGGAATGGAAGCTGGTTTGCCATATCATTCTCTGTCATGGCACGCCAGAAGTTTGGCTTTGGCATGGTCTTAAACATTTCCTTGCCGCCATAGACATAAGAGGATAATCCGCCAAACAGTCTTGAGAATAGAACTTCAAAGTTCTTACCTCTGACACCCAGGTTTTTCCATCCATCGATGACAATCAGTTCCTCTTTTGCGTTCTCTTTTACTGCTGTCTGATCGATCACACCCTGTCCATAGGCGACTTCATGTCCCCGATCTGCCCACAATTCATCCTCTGCTAATGCAAAGGATACAGTGATAACATACTCACCTTCATCCTCAGGAATGGTAAATGGGATTTCAAATGTATCACTAGAAAGAGGCGCAACGGATACGTTGGTGAGATAGCCATCTACAAACTCACCATCTCTCTCTAAGATAATCTCACAGTCATAGACATCCGTATTCGTAAAGAGATTATCGTTATGAACAGTATATTTGTCCTTTTCTACATCAATTCGAATGGATTGATAATTGAACTTTACTTCCTGCATCTTTGGTGAAGGATCACGGTCCTTACCATAGCAGATTCCATCTCCGCTAAAGCTATAATCTGCAGGGCGATCATCAAAGTCGCCACCATACGCCTGGAATTCTCTTCCATAGCGGTCAGTTTTCGTGATTGACTGATCAATGAAATCCCAGATAAATCCGCCCTGGAATAGAGGCTCTTCTCTTGTGAGATCTGTGTATTTATACATAGCTCCACAAGAGTTACCCATAGCATGGGTATACTCACAGTTGATATATGGCTTGTCTCTATGAACGCTGAGCCATTCCTTGATATCATTTACTGTTGCATACATGGTACTTTCCATATCAGAGATATCAGGATAGCGTCTATCGTTAAAAACGCCCTCGTAGTGAACCAGACGAGTAGGGTCCCATTTATGGAAGGATTTGGACATTTCATCAATATCCTTTCCACCAAAGGATTCATTTCCGCAGGACCAGATCAGGATACTTGGGTGATTCTTATCTCTTTGATACATGCTATTTGCACGATCCAGAATCAGTTTCTGGTACTCAGGACGATTGCCAGGAACAGCTGTTTCAATATCACGAATTCCTTCCATGATTACATCCCAGGTACCATGGGTCTCGAGATTGGTCTCGTCAATCATGTATAGTCCATACTCATCACAAAGACGATAGATCTCTGTTCTGTTTGGATAATGACTGGTACGGATTGCATTGATATTATTCTGCTTCATGGTAATAATGTCCTTACGGATATCATCCACAGATAGAGCACGACCATGATCTGAGCTAAATTCATGACGATTTACGCCACGGAATACAATACGCTTTCCATTGATGTGCATGATGTTATCAATCATCTCAAAGCGTCTGAATCCCACCTTTTCCACTATCACTTCCTGGAATTCATTTCGAGCATCAAAGATAGAAATGCGAAGTTCATAGAGAAATGGCTGCTCTGCACTCCATAGAAGCGGTTCTTGAACCGGAATTACAACATGGTTTTTCTTTTCTAGTGTGCCATTTCCATTAATTACAACATCGCCGTCTGGACCAAGGAGTTCCATTTGATAGTTACCGCTGTTCGTGGCATCCATATCAATGACAAGGTCAGCTGCAGTATCCTTATTTTTGAGGTTCGTCTGGATCTTCATATCCCAGACATGTACTTCTGGAATAGTAAATAGGTATACATCACGGAAGATACCAGAGAATCGGAACATATCCTGATCCTCACACCAGCTTCCAGCCGTCCACTTGAAGACCTTCACAGAGAGCTTATTTTCACCCTCTACTAAGTATGGTGTCAGTTCGAACTCGGATGGTGTGAAGCTATCTTCACTATATCCAATGTATTCACCGTTCAGCCATAGGGCAAAGCCACTTTCTACTCCCTGGAAGGAGATGTAGAGTGGTTGATTCTTCATAGTTTCTGGAACCGTAAAATACTTCACATAACTAGCTGTTGGGTTAAAACGAGTAGGTATCTCCCCTGGCTCGATTAATTCATGTCCATCCCATGGATATTGAGTATTCACATATTGTGGCTTATCGTATCCCTGCATCTGGATATGGCCTGGTACGCGAATATTATCCCAGTAGTTACAGTCATAATCTACTTGATAAAACTCTTTTACAGATTCTGCTTCGTTTCTAGCATAGGCAAACTTCCATATTCCATTTAGGCTGAATCTGAATGTAGAGAGATCATCATAGGCTGCATTTTTCTTTTTAAAGTATGGATGATCAGAATGTGCCGCTAATCGATTTTCTTGAAATATTTCAGGATTCCTCACTATATCGTATCGGAATTCTTTCATAGTCACTCCTAATTCTTTCTAATAATAGAGTTGCGGAATACCGAAGTACTCCGCAACAGTAAGTTTTATTTCAGTTCGTATTACGAAATGAATTACTTTACAGCACCTGTAATACCTTCTGCGAACTGCTTCTGCAGTAAGAAGAATATAATCATTGTAGGAATTGAACAGAACAGTACGCCCATCATCAATTCACCATAGTCAATAACATAACCAGATGCCAGATTAGCAATCAACATAGGCATTGTCTGTGTTGAATTGTCACTCATAATGATCTTTGGCCACATATATGCATTCCATGCATTCATGAATGTGATTACAGCAGCTGCTGCATATGTGGACTTCATTACAGGGAGATACATACGGAAGAAGATTGCAAACTCACTTAATCCATCAAGTCTTGCTGCTTCCAGGATATCTACTGGGAAGTTACGAGAATTCTGTCGGAACATCATAATCATGAATGGTGTTGCAATACCAGGAATTACAAATCCCCAAACAGTATCCTGGAAGGAAAGCTTCGTCATCATTCGATACAGAGGAATCATTGTAGATACTGGAGGAATCATCATACCAAGAAGGAGGAAAGCGAATAATCTATCCTTAGCCTTATCATGATATAACTCAAATCCGTATCCTGCTAATGAGCAGATAAACAGGCAGAGTACTGTCTGAATAATTGCATAAAAGAAGGAATTTCCCATATTTCCCCAGAGATCACTGTCCTCCAGGAGCTTATTAAAGTTGTCTGCAGCATGAGTTCCAAGTGTAAGCTTTGCACGTGATACATCCTGTGTAGTGTTGGTTGCACCAGCAATCATCCAATACAGAGGAAATACTGAGATAAATGACCAAATGATCAAGAAGATATAACTTGGAATCAAACGGCGCTGGATATGTGATTTATTCTTAGTCACGTGTATCACCTACTTTCATGTTAATGAAGGCCAGAATAGCTACCAGAACGAAGATGAAGAATGACATTGCACACGCAACAGCAAACTGTCCTGCGTTATTACCGTATGCCTGATTATATACATAATGAGACATGGTCATAGTTGTTCCGGATGGGCCACCCTTTGTTAAGTTATAGGACTCATCGAATAACTGAAGTGTACCATTGATAGACATAATAAAAGTCATAATGATGGTTGGCTTCAGAAGAGGTACGGTCATATTCCAGAAAATCTTCCAGCCATTTGCACCGTCAATCTTTGCAGCTTCATATACGGAATATTCGATATTCTGAAGACCTGCCAGATAGAATACCATGTTGTATCCGGTCCATCTCCAGATTAGGGCGATGATAATAACAAATCTTGCAGACCAGGTATTCTGCAGGAAAGCATAGTTTCCATGGAAGATACCTAATTTATTTAAGATGATATTAAACAGACCTGTCTTCTGGAACATAGACTGGAAAATCAGTGAGTAAGACACCAGGGATGTTGCACATGGTAAGAATACCATTGTTCTAAAGAATCCCTTGAACTTTAGGTCCTTGTTATTCAATAACTGTGCCAGCAGAATCGCAAGGACCAGCATGATTGGCACCTGGATGATCAGGTAGAAGAATGTATTACCAACGGTCTGCATGAATACCTTGTTATGGAACATATTTACATAGTTCTTGTACCAAGGATCAGCCCACTGACTATATACACGGACACCTGAACCCCATCTGAAAGATGTGATCAAAGCTTCAATCATTGGATAGAAGATCAATAACACAATCATTATTGTAGCTGGTGTTAGAAATACCCATCCTGCTGCATTTTGCTTCTGCCAGACAGACATTCCTTTCTTTTTGTTCTCCACGTTAGATCCCCCTTTAAGTGTATTTGGAATAAAAGTTACTAACTTATAAACGGGGAATCGGTGTTTGAATCCGATCCCCCGTCAAGATTACTTCATTACTATTTTGATTGGTAATCGGATTATTTGTTAGATCCGTTCTCAATCTGAGTCTTAACCTGGTCCTCAGCGTCCTTCAGAGCACTCTTCAAATCATCGCCATTGATTGCAGCCTGGATTGCGTTACCAACCTGCTCACGAGTAGCGTAATGATAATCACTCTGGTTAACTGTAGGAACCTTAGTACCCATCTCTACGATTGTAGAGTAGATAGGTGCACCACCAAAGAATGCATCTGGAGCGCTGTATACTTCAGAAGATGTCGCATTAGCCCATGTTCCGATTACACCACCATTTTTAAGAGCTTCATCATAAGTAGTCTTTGCACCTTCACCACCACCGAATGTGTAGGAAAGGAAATCCTTAGCCAGATCAGCCTTCTTACAAGCTGCTGTCAGGTACAGAGAAGAACCACCGTTAGAAGCGTATCCTTCCTTACCATTTCCTTCAAGTGTTGGCATTGTTGTAAGTGCCCACTTACCAGTATTGTCGATTCCGCCTTCGCCAGAACCGTTAACCTGCTTCATTGTAGGAATGATCCAGTTACCATTGATAACACCTGCAACCTGGTCACCAACGATTGTTTTGTTGGTGTACTCATTCCAATCCTGAGCTAAGTCAAGAACACCAGCCTGCTGCATCTTTACAATAAGATCGCAAATCTGATATACCTTTTCGTTAGATGTAAGAACTGGGTTACCCTTCTCATCGAACTGAGAAGATCCTTCAGCCTGAAGCATCATGTATACTAAGTCGTTACCAGAACCATCCATAGACAGGAGATAGTATCCATCTGGATGTGTATCATCCTTAGTTGCTTCCTTAACCTTCTTACCGATTTCGATGAACTCATCCCAAGAGATACCCTTCATCTGATCAACTGTGTAACCAGCCTTCTCAAGAAGATCAGTACGATATGCAGTAATAACAGCACCGTTATCTACAGGGAAGCCATAGTGCTTACCATCAATTGTAGAGTAGGAAATCTTCTCTGCAGAAAGGTTAGCCCAATCAGCTGTGGAATCATCTACAGTCTGGAATGCATCTGGATAATCAGATACATATTTATGAATGTAATGATCCTGGAAGAGAACGATATCTGGGAGCTTGCTGAAATCATTCGCTGTACCAGCCTTAGTAATAGCATTCTCTACATCAGAAGACTGACCCTGCTCGATGATGTTAAGCTTGAAGTCAGGATCCTTCGTCTGATAAGCCTTCTCAGCAGCCTTCAGAGCTGGAATGTTGAAGTTCTTATCCCAAGCATATACGGAAAGCTCATGCTCACCTTCCTTGGAAGTATCAACTCCCTTATCCTTAGAGCCGCTAGAACTACTACTCTTCTTGCTTCCGCAACCTGCCAGTGCTCCGACTGCTAGTACCCCTACTAACAGTACTGATAATACTTTCTTTTTCATACAAAAACCCTCCTTGTACGATTGGAAGCAACTTTGCACATTTCAAACAATTCCGTTTTGTATAAATTGCACATTTTCGCTTCCGTTTTTCTTGAATGTATGTTTATTATAACTGTAATACGGGGTAATAGTGTTTAGAAAAAATCAAATAAAGTGCAAATTCGAGTCTAAAATCATTGGAAACGTTACCAAAATTATCGTTTTTTTGTGTAATATATACTATATGTTGCTGGTTTTAATGGGTTTTGTCGACATCTTGTCATTTTCCTGTACACTTCTGCCAATAATCTATACTTTTTTTACCTTGTCCATTCTTACCATCGTTATTTTTGCACGAAAAAAAGACTAGAACTCAAGGTTCTAGTCTTCTAGATTACGTATTTCTTATGCTTCCCAGCCCTTTTCAGCGCTGATCTTAAATTCTGTTAATAATTCACCATGAGATCTAGCTTCTGATTTCCACTGATATGGCGTCTTTCCTGTTAGCTTACGGAAGTTTCGGTTGAATGTGGAAGGTGTCTGATATCCAACACGGATTCCTAGCTCTTCCATAGACAAGTCTTCCTTACGCATCAGTTTACAAGCTTCCTGGATACGAATCGAATTAATGTAATCATTCGGTTTCATATTCATAGCCTCTTCGAATACTTTTCGGAAATGTGATTCCGATAGGCCACACATAGAGGCCATCTCAGAGATACGAATATCCTCTGCATAATGCTTATTTACAAAATTCACTGCTGTCTTAATATACTCACTGAATTTATCGCCTTCTCTTACAGAGACTCTTTCCTCATCTAGTCTTAGAATCTCAATGACCAGAGATTCCAGATATCCTTTAATAGCGTCCTTGTAATATAGCTGCTGCATTCTAGATTCACGAATGATATTCAGAACAATGGAGGACAGTACAGGATGATTTGCCTTGGATTTCAGCGTTCCTCGCTTATTCACAATTCGGATAATCTCATCTGCAGGCAGACGAGAGGAGGACATCTCATTACGAATGAACTCATCTAAGTCTACAAATAAGAACTCCCATTTACAGATATGGCCTGGTGCCGAAATAGTTGTATGTGGAATATTTGCCGGAATAATCGAAATCATATTTCCACTGTAATGATAGGTACGATCTTCGATGATCAGGCGTCCATTACCGTTATAGCAATATCCAATCTCTAGGCAGTTGTGGAAATGGAGCATCTCTCCATAACCAACACCATATTCTTGTTCCCAGCCCTTTCCTAATTTAGGAAGGACATAGTCACCTTCCGGTAAAGTATAATACCGGAACTCTAACTTCTTTTTTTGCTTTGCCATAGTATAACCCCTTCTTGCATTTTTAATTTTCAAACTTCTCCATAAGCAAAAATGCAATTTTTTTCATTATATACAGATTTTCATTTAATAACAATGCAAAAAACTCTTTTCCCGAAAATATTTTATTTTTTTGCAAAAAAATCTACCCTACAGATTGTAGGGTAGATTCATTCGCAATTTGCTCTTGGGCTAACAATTATTAGTCCTGAACGTAAGGCATAAGAGCAATATGACGTGCTCTCTTGATAGCTACGGTAAGCTCTCTCTGGTGCTTAGCGCAGTTGCCTGTAATACGACGAGGAAGGATCTTACCTCTCTCGGAAACGTACTTCTTCAGAGTATTTGTATCCTTGTAGTCGATGACTGCAGTCTTACCACAGAATACACATACTTTTCTTCTTCTATGCATTGGACGTCTTTTTGGTCCGCCAGCATGCTCTTCTTTATTGAATGCCATGATTGAACCTCCTAAAATTTAGTTGAACGGAAGATCTTCTTCGATTCCGCCCGGGTTGTTCATAAAATCATCACCGACATTGCTAGTCGGCTCAGAGGCAGGTACATTAGAACCCATGTCGCCACCAAAGCTCTGAGAAGCATTCTTGGATTCAGCAAATTCAATAGAATTGGCAATGATTTGAAAGCCATAGACCTTTTGACCTTCTTTATTTGTATAGTTATCGTTTCTGATTTCTCCATCCAGAACAATCTTAGTTCCCTTATGGAGATATTTCTCTACGAATTCGCCCTGTTTTCCAAACGCTGTAACATTAAAGAAATCAGCAGTTGGCTCGCCATCGCGCTTAAAGCGACGATCAACAGCTATGCTGAACTTTGCAATTGCAGTATTGCTTGCTCCGCCGTAACGTACTTCTGGATCTCTTGTAAGTCTGCCCATTAAGATGACTTTATTCATATCTTTTCCTCTTTTCTCTTATGCCTCGTTAGCGCGAACACATAAGAAACGAAGAACATTGTCTAAAATACGAACATCTGCTTCTACCTTTGCAGGTACATCAGACTCAGCGTCGAACTTAATGAAGTAGTAGTAAGCTTCTGTCATCTTCTTGATTTCAACAGCAAGCTTCTTCTTACCGGCTTCTTCAACGTCTGTAACAGTACCATTGTAGCGGGCAATAATCTCTTTTGCCTTTTCTACTGTAGCTGTTCTCGCATCGTCTTCGATCTTGGCATTCACAACGAGTGCTAATTCATACTTGTTCATGCGATTAACCTCCTTCTGGTCTACTGGCTCCTCTGCACTACATCAGAGTAGCAAGGAAATATCATATACCACGATTAGAAATTCTAGCATGAAACAAGCCTTCTTTCAAGTAATTTTTCGAAATGTTAATACAATTTATACACTTTTTCTTTTTTGATAAATGGAAACCTTGCTCTTCCCTTGTGTCCTCTTCTTCATTACTGCCCATCGTAATTGGATAACTGGCGAAATACTTTTCCTATTTTCTCATGAAGAATCAAAGTATTCTCACTTCTTGGAATGGATAGGTCACTTTCATTGATTACAACCAGGTACTTTCCTCTGAAATAGTTGATATAAGAAGCCGCTGGATAAACAGTGAGGGAAGTTCCACCAATGATTAATAGATCCGCTTCACGGATTGCTTTGATGGCCCCATTCACTGCCTCTTCTGGCAACGCTTCTTCGTATAGGGTAATGTCTGGACGGATGATACCGCCGCATGTGCAATGAGGAATTTCTTCTTTCGAATCGAATATGTAGTTTGCATCATATCTTTTCCCACATTTCATACAATAGTTCCGTAGAGCACTCCCATGGATTTCAAATACCTTCTTACTACCAGCCTTCTGATGGAGACCATCAATATTTTGGGTAACAATTGCTGATAGCTTTCCACGTTTTTCTAATTCTACAAGATATCTGTGTGCATCATTGGGCTCTATGTTTCGTGTGTCCATCTTTTGACGATGGAACTCAAAGTACACTTCTGGTTCATCCCTTAGACAGCTATGACTCAATAGATATTCTGGTCTATATTTCTCAAAGTTCACATCATGCTGATTGTATAATCCGTCCTTACTGCGAAAGTCCGGAATACCACTCTCCGTAGACACCCCAGCGCCTCCGAAGAATACGATTCGATTGGACTTCTCAATATACTCCCTTAGTTTTTCGATTTCCTCCATACTTCACCCCTTTTCCTGCTCTTATTGAAGCAATTGATTATAGACATCTCTTTTGGAGATTCCCAAATCCTTTGCTACGTTTTTCATGGCAGTCTTACGATCAATTCCCTGTTCTAAATAGTGCTGCATATGCTCTTCTAAGGTAAGATTTTCCCACTTGGACATCTCTTCTCTTAAAACTTCTTCTCTAGACTTTCCGTGGATAACAAGGACATACTCACCTCTTGGCTCTTCACTTTCATAGTGCTGACATGCTCCTAAAAGAGTGGTTTTCATTTTCTCTTCGAACTTTTTAGAGATCTCTCTAGTGACAGTGATCTCTCTCTCGTCTCCTAGAGCCTGTCGTAGTTCCTGGAGTGTCTTCTTTAAGTGGTGAGGAGCTTCGTAGATTAGAATCGTTCTGGTCTCTTTTTGTAGTTCCTCAAGGACACGGGCATGCTCCTTCTTATCCTTAGGGAGAAATGCCTCAAAAGCCAACCGTCTACATGGCTGGCCAGACATGACTGCAGCGGAAGCGAATGCTGTCGGGCCAGGAACGGTTGTGACTTCGATTCCATTTTCATAGCACATTTTTACCAGTTCTTCCCCTGGATCGGAGATACCTGGCATACCAGCATCTGTAATTACAGCAATATTCTGATCTGCCTGGAGCTTTCCAATAAGCTCCTGCCCCTTATCGAGTTTATTAAACTCATGATAACTGGTCATTGGCGTATGAATATCAAAATGGTTCAGTAACTTAATAGAGTTTCTGGTATCCTCAGCAGCAATTAGATCAACTTCATTTAGAATACGCACTGCACGATATGTCATATCCTCTAAGTTACCAATCGGTGTTCCCACCAAATACAGTATTCCTGCCATTCTTCTATTCCTTGTTCTTTCATCCGACTTTTTTATTTGCCATATATTCTGAGGGCTTCCTCTGAATACACGTTGGGCTTATCATACACAATCAAGGGTGGTTCGACTTTTAACCAGGGATTTCCCCCACGTACCCCTTCGATTAATACCATGTTTGGTTCGTGATCCACATAAGGATGAACCAGCTGCATTTTCTTCGGTTCGATCTTATATTTTCTCATTAATTCCATGAGGTCCACGATACGAAATGGGCGATGTACAAAATAGCATCTTCCCTTTGGCTTTAACACCTTCGCCGTTTCTCGAATGAAGTCTTCTAGATTACCACAGATTTCATGCCGAGCAATTTGCTTTGCATCTTCTTCATTCTTCAAGCCATGTTGATTCTTCATATAGGGAGGATTCGAAACCACTACATCAAAAGAAGACGCGCCGAACGTCTCATGAGCATTCTGCGCATCTCCATTAATAATCTTAACCCTATCCTGTAGGCCATTCATCAAAACAGAACGGCTGGCCATATCCGCACTTTCCTCCTGGATCTCTAGTCCCACAAATTCTCGACCTTGTGTTTTTCCAGCCAAGAGAATTGGTAGAATCCCAGTTCCAGTTCCTAGATCCAGGACTCTTTCATTTTTACGCACTTCTGCAAAACCTGACAAAAGCACTGCATCCATACCAAAACAAAAGCGGTTGGGATCCTGAAGTATATAGAGTCCATCTCTTTGCAAATCATCTATTCGCTCATTGGGTTTACGATATGACTCGAGATCATTCATACACTCTCTCCGTAAAATTATAAAATTACTTTGTTTCAGAAGGCTTTCCTTCTTTCATCCTACCTTCTTCTCGTGGTGTATTTTCTCCATTTCCTTTATTTCGATTTCTTCTTGGGCGATGATTCTTTTTCTTATGGGTGGATGGATTATTCCCCTCTCCATTTCCCTGTTCATTACCCTGCTTTTTTTGTCCCTTATTGGAACCATTTCCAGGATTTCCATTATTCTTAGCAGAGGTATCCTTCTTAGAGGACTGCCTATTGTCTCTCTTAAAATCCTTCTTGTTATCTCTGGTCTCCTGCTTGTCCTGGCTCTTGCCCTGGTTCTGGTTCTGATTCTTATTATGCTTAACCTTCTTGTGAACCCCTGGCTCATATACGAGATCCTCAGCATTGAATTCTTCAACTTCACGCTGATCATTTACCTCGAAGATTACCCGAACCCTTTGACGAAGGATATTTACATTCTGAACTTCACCCATACGACCATCTTTTGTATGGATTTCATCACCCTTACGAGGTAACTTCTTATTCAGATATTCATATGCTTCTTCTTCATTTTTCAGGCAGCACATCAGTCGTCCGCATACACCAGAGATCTTGGTTGGATTCAGAGACAGATTCTGCTCTTTTGCCATCTTAATAGATACTGGGGCAAAGTCCTCCAAATAGGAACGACAGCATAATTCTCGTCCACAGATTCCAATACCACCAATGATCTTGGTCTCATCACGTACACCGATCTGACGTAGTTCAATTCTGGTACGGAAGATTCCAGCCAGATCCTTAACTAGCTCACGGAAATCAACACGACCGTCAGCTGTAAAGTAGAAGATTAATTTATTTCGATCAAATGTATACTCTGCCTCAACCAGCTTCATATCCAATTCGTGCTCGAGAATCTTCTTTTTACATACTCGGTAAGCTTCGTCTTCTTTCTCTCTATTTTCCGCATTCTTTGCATCATCTGCCTCTGTAGCAATACGGATAATCTTTTTCGGAGCAGATTTGAAGTGCTTATCATCCACTTCTCTTGGAAGGGTCATAGCCATTCCATACTCTACACCTCTACTAGATTCAACGATTACATGATCATGCATGCGAATCTCATTATCCCCAGGATCATAATATTGGATTTTTCCACCATTTCTAAGGTGTACACCAATTACGTTAGCCATTTTGTATCTCCTTCAGCTGCATCAGCATCAGACTCATTGTGAGTTCAAAATTCACATTGGACTTTAGTTTCTCCCTGGCATTCTGAATCTCTCGGAATGCTCCCTCTAGATATGCATAGGAGCTGCTGACTGATTGTTTTCGAATCAAGGACCGTTCTGAGCGAAAAATCAAAAACTGATCAGAACCTGTCGCTTTATATAATAACACATCGCGAAACCATATCGTCATAAGATTCAGGGTTTCCTCAATATGCTCTTTATCGTCCTTTAATTCCTTGATTTCCTCTTCAAATTCATAGTCTCTTGCGGTCATTAACTTTTGCATGAGACGGATGATTTTCTCCTTCTTCTCATTGAATTCTTCCGATTGGATGAGTTCAATGGCACGGCCTACATTTCCCTGAGCAAAAGCAGCCCCAGCAGCTGCCGTATAATCTGTCTGATTGTAGTATTTCATCAGATGCTGCTTGATTACTTCCTCAGCAACTGGCTTGGTCTCTAATTTTACACAACGAGATAGAATGGTTGGTAAAAAAGCATCTAAGTTATTGGTTAATAAGAGAATGACAGCGAATTGAGGTGGTTCCTCGATTGTTTTTAGAATTGCATTCTGTGCTGCAGCGTTCATTTTCTCTGCATCTTCAATGAGATATACCTTATAGTTTGCCTCCATGGGACCGATATTCACCACGTTGACTAACTGCTCTCGTACTTCATTTACGGCGATGAGGTTTGGGTTCTCATGGATGATTTCCACGAGATCTGGATGGCTATGATGCTGGAATCTACGGCAGGATTCACACTGACCACAAGCCTCTCCACCCAGGGGATCCTTGCAGAGTAAAGCTGCTGCAAAGGCTTCTGCTATCATCCGCTTACCTGAACCAGTTTCTCCACTAAGGATATATGCATGTGATATATTCCCTGTCCGTACGGCAGAGCGAAAATATCCTTTTAAGTCCTCTTCTCCGAGGATGGTGTGATACTGTAGATTCATTTCATTCCTTTCAGTATTTAAGTGGAGATATCAATAAGAAGTCCGCGGATCTCTCCGATTTTTCCCAGTACATTCAGATGATCGCTTTCATCCTTCACCAGTTCCTCCGCCAGTTCATCCATGTTTTTGTCCACTAGTTTTACAATTCCATAGACTCTGTGACGTCCTCTTCGATCCAGGAAATTCTCTCTCGAAAACTTATGAGAGCGATTCACAACTTCGTTCATGAAGTCCTTTACCAGAGATCTGTACTTTTGCATGTCTCGGATATCCATGTGTTCAGCAAGTCTCTTTCCCTGCTCATCGATATCCTTCATTAATCCAGTGAGTTTTTCCTGCAGTTCTGCATCATCAATCGCACTTGCAAGGGTGAATTTAAAATCACCATCCACCTTGTCTTGGGACTTGGTGGCTTCCGTCATTGGGACCTGATTAACTTCGTTTATTCTTCCAATCGCCATTTGGGACTCTCTTTTCTTATCTCTTTGAGATGATCGCTATGACCTTCTCCACACTTTGATCTAGGTCTGCATTTTCAACCGTATTATGAATGTTGCAGGACTTACGATTCTCCTCTGAGTAGTCATTTTCATCCGCCAGAAATCTACGACACAGCTCCTTATAATTTGGATGCTCTTCTTCCTTTTCCCGCTGGATGGCTCTCATCAGACGATCTCCATCATCTACATTAATATATATCGGAACAACCCGCTCTTCGGTGAAGTAAGTCTGGATTTTCACTAAAGACTCTAGGGTTCCAATGATGAGATAGTCATTGTGCTCCAAGTCAATATTCCCATCATCCACCGTGAAGTAACTCCAGGGACCATTCACCGTCTGATAGGTACGCATCTCAACCACAACACCCTGTTCGATTAGTTTTTCCTTCTCTTCATCCGTCACAAAATAGTATTGCTTTCCGTTTTCCTCGCCATCTCGAATGGGACGAGTCGTATAGGGAACGATTGGATGGAGCTTTCCCTCCATTTTTTTCATGACTTTTTTTGCAATTGTGTCTTTTCCAGATGCACTTTTTCCTAATAAAACGTAGATCTTGCCCATCTTTACCCTATCTTTTGCCTTTCTCTCCCGTAGCAGTTGGTTTATTCACAAATTACTCGAATCTTACCGGACTTATCCACACCATCGATGTGAAGTCCATCGCCAAGTGCATAAGTTATTTTTTCTAAAGATTCCCGGTTCATAACCTCTCCTGGAACCACTAGCGGAATTCCTGGAGGATAGATACACACCTCATCTCGGACTGTCCGATTCAAACTATCTTCATATGGGATTTCTTCCCATTGGTAATCTAGTATTTCAAATAACTCGAATCTCTTTTCTGGTAAGTGTGATACCTCTGTTTTTTTGTACTGGACTCTATCACTTTTCTCTCCAGATTCTTCGTGGCTACTAAAATCATTTCTCTTCTCGGATACTTCTTTTCCTAGTTCCTCTGAGAGATTCATGCCGTTGATTTCAAGTAATGCATTCTTTAATCTCTCATAACCTTCTTTGGTATCCATACAGGATGTCATAGCTAATGTGTAGGAACCCTGGGCCATTTCCATTTCAAGATGGTATCTTTCTCTTAAGACCTTCATGAGATCATTTCCTGTAATCTCTGGCTGTCGAGACATAATCACAATCTTTGAAGGATCTCTATTTTCCGGTGACATGATCTCTATATTGTCTCCTAGCTTTTCCCCTAGGTTGTTAACACCCTCATAAAAGTCCTCTAACTGTTCCATCCAGTTCTGGAATAATTCCTCTTTTTTGCTCTCCAGTAGATCTAGGCACTTCGCTGCTCCTGCCATAAGTACATAGGATGGGGAACTGGTTTGGAAAATTCGCATTGATTCCTCGAGTTCCTCTTTTTTTACATAGGGATTCTTATGATATAGTACCATTGCTGTCTGTGTCATGGTCGGAAGCATCTTATGCAAACTTAGGATTACCACATCTGCTCCCTCATGTATGGGATTTTTGGGGAATCGTTCTGTAATTCCAAGGTGCGCACCGTGTGCTGCATCTACAATCAGGGCCACATTATGGCTATGGCACACATCTGCAATACGGTTTACATTTAATAATACCCCTTCATATGTCGGGCTGGTAATAACCATCAACTTGATCTCAGGGTGGTCCTCTAGGATCCGCTCTGTCTCATCCACGTCAAAGCCCATAGTAATCCCATTCTCATAATGTGGAATCTGATAGAAGACTTTTAGCTGCTTTAGCATCAGGGCATGGATGATGCTTTTATGAGCAGTTCTCAAAATTAGAACTCCATCCCCATTCTTACAGGATGCAAATATAGCAGCTAGATTGCCTCCGGTTGATCCATTTACCATAAGGTATGCTTCGTCCGTCTGATATAGATCCCGGTAACTATGATTTAAGTCTAATAGGATCTCCTCAGGATGGTTTAAATTATCAAAGCCATCAATCTCTGTGATATCAATGGTATATGGATCTGGTAGTCCAATGGATTGCCTCTTATGACCTGGCATGTGAAATGGATAGTAATCCGTCTGGCTGTAGCCAATTAATTTATCCAATAGATTCTCTTTTTTATTTTCTCTATTTTGCATGACTACCCCAGATAGCGTCCTAGATCTGGCATCCATTCATCTAGGAATACTTGATCATTTATTATTGACTGCCAAACAGGGCGAATAAAGGCGATAATTACTTCCATTATCTTTTCCCATTCCGGCAATTCATCCTCTACCATTGTACAATATGTCTTCCACTTTTTTCGCATATATGGATAATTTTGATAGGACATAAAAAGTTCCAATGTACCCTGATCGATTAAGAATCCATTATCTTCTGGAGCTTCCTTAAATAGTTTAGCAAATCTACGCCCTTCAATTGCATTAGTTGTCAGAAGATAATATGCATCTCGATATGGTTCCATGGAATGGATTAATTCCATTTTTTGTATCATGGTGATGTACTTATTCATTAGTAAGTTCTCAACAGGATATGCTAGATATGTGAGTTCTTCACCATCTTCTGTTGTGATTCTTTTCCTTAAAGGAAAGATTTCTCCATCTAATTCTTCCAATTTAAAGGAAACTGGATAGTGCACGCCCTCTACAACGCAATTCAGAACCAAGCCATTCCTTTTTATCTGATGAAATCCAGCCTGTTTTAGTTTATCAAGAATATAGTCAATAAAATCTTTTCGAAATACATCACTGATCTTCTGACCAGGAACGAATCCTTCATTCTCCTTGACCCGTGGATTGGTCTTAAAAACATAGTAGATACTGTCTTTCTTTTTAACTGGCGGATCATAATTTAAGAATAGATCGTCCACTAAGTATGCATACTCTGAGAACTCCGATTCGGATACAGCTCGAACTATACTATATAGATAATTTTTTCGAATATATTCTCTTAATTCTGCACCATTCTTGTCTTGTGGTAGTTTCATTCCTATTTCAATATCTTTCATTTACACCCATTCGCCGATTAGATATCTAGCTCTTTGAACAACTTTTCTCTCTTCGGCATATCTCATTAATTGTGGAATATTTTTCTTTGGATCATTGATATATCCCATAATCGCCTTTTGGAAATCCTTACTATATATTCTTTTTCTATGTTTCAGGACATCTGCCATTAGTCGATCCCGATTATAGATGCCTGCAATCATGCCATTGATTTCAATTACATCTCTTCCGATTGCAAGTGTTTTCGGCTCTGTGAGATAGGGATCAACGCTGGGATAGTACATATTAAATCTGCTTTTTGATGTATTCTTGTCTACTGCAATCTTCCAGCTTGCCGGTCTCTCATCCAGATAGCCGTAGTAGTACAGAGCTGTTTCCATAGTAAGAATACCATCTGGAAATAGCGCTATTATTAGTTCTTCCTCTGAGTATTTGTGATGATTGGTATATACGCTGTTTCTGATTTTCATCAGTTCCCCTTCTTCCACAAATTGCTTCAGTCTGCGATAGTCCACTCCTAGTCTTTCGATTTCCTTTGTACGAATAATTCCATGATTGTCATCGATTTTGTTCAATATGCATTCTAGATCATATAGCTTTTTTTCATCTCGATACATTGGTATTTTCTTTCTTACTCTACCCATGATATTATCCCTTCTTTCTTCCACCTATAAGACGAATGAGTGGCATTTTCTTACATTATAATTTGCTCTATATACCTTGTCAATTTGATGACATACATATATCATTTTCATAAAGGAGATTGCTATGGAAAAAAACTATACTTCCAGTCAGCCTAAACCAGATAAAAAGAATCCATCTCGAAAAGAGTGCGAGGAGATCATTACCCGCATCTTAAATGCGGAGATTACGGAAAGAGGACGGAACATGCAGTTTCGAAACTCTAGAGATTTCCTTCCCTATTTTGAGTCCCTCTATCCAGCTTCCGATTCTTTGACTAAGCAGGTGCAGCGTGCATTACGTAACCTAAGCCTGGCAAAGGACTCTAGTGGATTCCTTATTATTAATAAAAATGCCAAGCAGATTCAGAGAGATTCCGAGATCACTCGTATCCTCTCATCCAGCACAGCTCCTGTTCTGTTTCAGACAAGCACTCCTGTCTTTTTAGAGATGGAATCCCCTATGAAGGAATACATGTACGAGTTATTATCGAAGCCAAATGCTCTATCATCTCTATATACAACCGTACTATCTTCCTCCAATGGATTGCTCTTCTATTCAGAGAATGCAGAATTATTATTAAAAGCCATCCAGAATCGTCATCCAGCTCTCTAAATCTCTTCATTGAATTGTCTGACAATTTTATTCTTTTTTATTTTTGTCCGGTATATGCTAAAAGGACAGGATTCTTTCGAATCCTGTCCTTTTTTATTCATAACTTGTCTTTTTTAAGAATCTATCTTACCTATTATCTACGTTTTCTTCGATTTCTCTTCTTTGGATCATTTTTCTTTATCTTCTTATACATGCTTAAATCTCTTTTATATAATTTCGCACGCTTCGGATGACGAATCTTTGCTCCTTTGATCTTTTTTGAAATGAAGACAAATACGCCGATGATTACAAGAACTCCAATTATGATTTCTAGTATAAACTTGAAATCAATTTTGATATAAGGAATAGAACTTCCACCATCACTCTTCTTCACATTATGGAATGGATAAGTATCTACCGTATTCGTAGTGTATAAGAGGTCTGCACCTCCCACCACATGATTCGCATAGGTGTATTCTATTCTTCCAGCTTTCTTCTCTTTACTATTTGATGCAGATTTGGACTTTGTTTCCTTAATCTGTGCTTTTACAGTACTTAGATCTACCGTCTTCGGAATGATGACTGAACCATCACCGATATTTAACAATGTGATGTCTTTTCCAAGAATTCCTGTTTTCCCAGATTCATTTAAATCAACACTGTCCTTTACGGTATATTCAGCGAAATTATCAAAATAATAATTGAAAAGTTTTGTTGTATCTTCATATTGTGCCGTCTGTGAAGTATTCATCACGACACAAGCCAGTAACATATTATCTTTCTTCGCGTAAGTAACCAAGGTACTATTAGCAACCTTGGTATATCCAGTTTTACCACCCAAGCAATACTTATATAACCACTTTGATGTCTTATAGAAGTTAAGCATCATGTGATGGTTATTGAGTGGAGTCGGGTCTACATGCTTATTGGTTGGTGGAATTGTATATTGTCTCGTTCCAACAATCTTAGCAACTACTGGATTCTTGTAAGCCTCAGCAGCAATAAGGGCCATATCCTTTGCAGATGTGTAATGCTCTTCATCAGGAAGTCCATTCGGATTGTTAAAGTGAGTATTTTGACAACCTAATTCCTTTGCCTTTTTATTCATCATATCAACGAACTTCTGACAATCTCCGTCACCAACATGCTCAGCAATCGCATAAGCACATTCATTTGCTGACTCAAGTAGCATACCGTATAGACATTGCTCCATTGTCATCTGCTCACCATAATCTCGAGCGATGCTAGAGCTACCTTGCTCATTTTCATATACAGCCTTCTGAGAGAATGTAACTGTTTCATCCATTGAAGAATTCTCAGCAGCAATAAGGGCTGTCATAATTTTTGTAATACTTGCAGGATAATGTACTGCATCAGCGTTCTTTTCATATAGCAAAGTTCCGCTATTGATATCAATCACGCAAGCTGCGTCGCTTTGGATTCCCTCTGGTTCAGGCCAGATTTCCTCTGCTTTCACTCTCATCGGAGACTGGACGAACGCCATGGAGCTACAGATTACTATAGCCATTCCTATTGATGTAATTTTCTTAAATAGCCCTTTACATTTTTTCATATCGACTTCCCACTTTATGATCGCTCGGCAATTAATTTACAGATAGCTTGTCCCTTTGAAGAAAACTTCTCTTCGTACTCTGTCATAATATTTCCATTATTAAGCACACTGTCATTATGAAGGTCATAGGTAACAGCCTTTAGTTCAAATCCATTATACTCTTTTATGGATTCAACCGAGAAATCAAATAAATCTCTATTATCTGTTTTGAAATGGATCTCTCTTCCAGGCTCAAGCACCTTCGCATAGACATCTAGGAAGGTATGAGATGTAAGTCTGCGCTTTGCATGACGATCCTTTGGCCATGGATCAGAAAAATTCAAATATACCTTGCTAATCTCATTCTTTTCGAAGATATCAGGAAGTAATTTTGCATCCTCACAGATAAATCTTAAATTGGTTGGTTTTTCTTCCATCGCTTCAACTTTCTGAAGAGCTCTGTAGAGTACGCTTGAATATCTCTCCATACCAACGAAGTTCTTATCAGGATTTCTCTTTGCAAGTTCCATTATAAAGCGTCCCTTGCCCATTCCGATTTCAAGTTCAATTGGGTTGTCATTGCCGAAGATGCTGTTCCAATTTCCTTTCACTTTATCGTAATCACTGATACAGTATTCGCTTTCCTGAATCGCTGGATCCGCTTCCTTAATATGTCGAAGTCTCATAATAATCTCCTTATTTTTGGTAAAAAAAAAGTCCTAACTCCACGGTTTTCCGTAAAATTAAGACCTTCCGATGCGCGATCAGGGGTTCGAACCCTGGACACCCTGATTAAGAGTCAGGTGCTCTGCCAGCTGAGCTAATCGCGCTTGGGCTTTTCAGCACGATGATTATTATATGATACCCGCTGGCAGAATGCAACACTTTTTTATAAATTTGCAAATAGTTTTTGAATTTCTTCTGGTGTCAGTACCTTATTTGAGTCTGACTCCTTTAATTGGTCTAAGTCTGGGCGGATATTCTCCGTTTTGCTTGCCACTTCTTCTTGTGATTCCGTAGCTTCTACTTCTTCAACAGCATCCTGTGTAGCCTGGATTTCTTTGCTAAAGAAGTCATTGATATTTGGTTTCTCTGAAACCACCCCTGGTTCGAGAGACGTAGCTTCACTATTCTCTTCTACTTCATTTACGGAAGCTTCATCTTGGACAACATTGCCTGTATTCTCCGGAATTATCTCATCCAGACTTACTTCGCTGTCTTCCTCTGGTATTACTTCATCCAGACTTACTTCGTCAGCTTCCTCTGGCTTTACTTCATCCAGACTTACTTCGCTGTTTTCCTCTGGCTTTACTTCATCCAGACTTACTTCGCTGTCTTCCTCTGGTAATACTTCATCCAGACTTACTTTGCTATCTTCCTCTGGTATTACTTCATCCA
>OCVV011332563.1_pt1 | contig 64122 bp, 101 predicted proteins | sample 1539721 | NCBI WGS metagenome assembly OCVV01 (sample SAMN02144230, study PRJEB22623) | gut metagenome | biome: sheep rumen | host: Ovis aries | place: New Zealand
GCGCAAGCCTACAATGGCGGGCGGCTTGCATTTATTGCGGTTGGTGGATAAGGGACAAGGGAATCTTATTTGATCGCGAAGCAATGGCGCGAAGCGTGGGCGGGTCCAGGGTGTACGATGCGGAAAAGGTTTCTAAACTTTTGGATATATTCCAGGCATTAAGCTCTGTTTATAGGCACATTCCGCTTCATACGGATTTTATAAGCTTTTCGGGTGTTTCGCGTGAGTGGTTCTTTGATTATGACGGGCGAGGGCTAACCTCGGCGAATGCACAAATCATCAAAAAAGCTATGGAAATCGAAAACGCGGCTATTTCTGCCGGAGTTACCGACTCCCGAGAAAATCCCACAGGGCGGATATTTTATGCTAAGGCCCGGCTTGGATGGCGTGAGGCGGATCAAGTTGCTCCAATCCATGACGAAAACAGACAAGCGGCGGCAGCTCTTCCCGTGTTTGATGTTGTAAGCGGTCGTTTAATCGCTGAAAAGTCTTAAAAATGGGCGCTTGTGGGGCTTTGCTCGGGTTAAGAAACTGATATGTTTCGTGACTAACTCGGGTTAGGGGTTTCTAACACATTAGTAACGGGGCGGGGTAAGCCCAACACTCACCGAAAAAGAAAGGGGTGTACACACTTGAAAGGATATGTGTATCAATTCATAAGCAATAATGGAACAGTGCTTTATATAGGGCGAACCAAAGATATGAAAAGCCGGATGACATTACATTTCACCAAGGGGGAGTGTGGTCATACACAAATACCCGAAAGCGCGGTTCCATTCATAAAGGAGTGTGTGTACACCGAGACGGAAAGTTTTGCAGATGCAATAGTGTTGGAAGCATATCTGATAGCGAAGTATAAGCCTGCGTATAACAAGGAGTATGTGACAGACGATAAACTTACGCTTGAAATGGATATAAGTCGGTATGAGTGGAAGAATTGGGAACTAAATCTGACAGATAACCCCGATCATCACATATTTGTATGGGAAAACGATTGGGGAACATGGAGATTGATTTACGAAGTACCAAAAATCACGGGTGTATACACTTCGTTATTCCGAGATTTAGGCATTAAGTTAGACGAGATACCTTATGGTCAGGCATTGTATAGCAATGGATATAAGATAATGCGATTAACAGCTAAACGAAGGGTAACAGCCGGGACAATGAGACAGATTCCTAAATATCAGTATATGGGTTATCCAAAGGAGATAAATGAGTGGCAAGCAGCAAAACAAGGACACGAACAGTAAGAATAAGCAATGAGTCAGCGGATTATTTTGAAAAATTACCACTGAATAAGGTTATAGAGGGTGTGTACACCTTAATCTCAGAGAAAAAAGCCACTTTTGATGGAGAAAACCTAAAAATTTCCGAAAAATCGGGGCTTACGCCTAATAAGGATTTAGAAGAGATTGAATCAATGGCTAAATACTTTGGTATGTCTACAGAAGAGGTACTAAAGGGAATATATAATGGCCTGAATGACGGATATTTGACAGTTGAGGATGGAAAGATAGTTGGATTGCCGGAAGTAGACCTTGATAATCTCAAAGAAGCCTGTCACGAACGAGGAATAGGGATGCAAGAGGCGATAGACAAGACAGTAAAGAACCTACGGAGTGGTAAGTAAATGCTGATAAAGAAAATGAAATACAGCCTTACAGCGTATCATTGCCCTAATTGTGGGGGAATTGGCGATCCGAAGTTAGGAAAATGCCTTTATTGCGGTGGAAAATTCGTATACAAGCCGTCTCAGAAGAGAAAAGCAAGGATTCTGGTAGACGGATTGCGGGATTATGTGTACTACGAGAACATTTTAGAGCTGGAAGTTGAGCAGCACCCGCTAAATGAATCCTATATTGATTCTAATGGATATATGCTTAATCGTCACGTAAGGACTGAGGGTGAAATCAGGTTTACTATTCCAGCGACATTCGAGGGCATTAAACGGACGGCACAACTAAGAGAAAGCTTTAATGCTTCAAGGAACGTCAGAATAGAGCTTTTGGAGCAAGATTTGGCGTTTGAGACTAAGTGTTACTTAGGAGATTATAAAGTCGAGGTTCCAACGGCTTTATCAGTGGCGAGAAGCAATATAACGCTTATACAAGATGACGATATACGCCAATTTGACACGGTGGTTCCAGAGGGGTGTACCTGTCCGAATTGTGGGGCACCTATTAAATCAAGATATGGCTGTTGCGACTATTGTAGCGGTTGGGTTGAATGGAGTTTTTGATATGGAGTGGAAAATGAGCCTGAACACACATGAAAGGGAAATGTACTTCCGATTTCGTAATGAGATAGACAGTTATGTGCTTCCAATACTGATAGAAAATGGTGCGATATTTAAGCGAATCGAAGTCAGGAAACAATTAGTCGGGTATTTGATGGTAATAGACGGATATATTGACGGATTATTTGTATCACCCGGCTATCGGAGACAAGGATTAGGTAAGAAGGCGGTAATGGAGTACATACAAGACTACGGATTGCCGAAGAGTTTGCATATTGTAAACACGAATAAAGTTGCAAAGAAGTTTTGGCATAGCATTTTTAATATGCGGATGCTGGAAAAGAACGAAATAGATACTTTGTGGGAAATCGAAGGATTGAAATGAGGGAAGCGTAATGAGCAAAATCGAGATTAAAACAGATAGAGGCACACATATTTTAATTGACGATAGAGAGATACATAGAGTAATAGGGTATACCCTCGAACAATCCATAGATACAGTCCCAACAATAACATTGGATGTAATCGGAGATCCTAATGTTGAGACCGAGGGGATCGTAAAATGCCGGAGAGTAGACTTAATAGAGGAAATCAAGAAGTTACAGACCTATAAGATGTTCGATGGGTGCAAGGAATTGTTTGTAAGCCTTGAGGATGTTATGGCGGTTTTGGAGGGAAAACATGAGTCCTAATTGTATGCCGTGTCATAAAGCATATTTCCTTGATGATGAAGGTAATTACACCGAGATAGGGAAGATAACGGATGCTGATTTAACGCCCCAGAACGATGGCAAATATGACATAAGTTGTTTGGTGTGTGATGAGATGACAATAACTTTCAAATTAAGTTGGTGGCAGAAACTAAAGTTTAAGTTCCTGTTATGGAAAGCAATGAGAAAAGAAAAAAGGAGGAAGAGAAAATGAACAATGAAAATAGGAGCGGAGCGAGGGGTGGTATAGGATTCTGTGGATTGTTAGCGATAGTCTTTATCGTATTAAAGCTGACGGGAGTAATAAGTTGGAGTTGGCTATGGGTATTGGCACCTATTTGGATTCCTGTAGCGATAGTTTTGGTGATATTATTGGCACTTCTTTTAAAAAACATTTTTGATTAAGGAAGCAGAGCATGAAAAAGATAATAAAAAAGCCTTGTAGCGGTAAAACTACGGAGCTTATAAAGAAATCCGCTGAAACCGGGATGTATATTGTCACGGCAAACAGGCTAATGGCAGAACTCACAGCAAAGAAGGCGGCAGATATGGGACTTAAAATCCCTTATCCGATATCATTTAATGATTTTCTTGATGCAAGGAAAAATATAATTCTTCAGTCATCATTCGTTGATAAGGTGCTGATTGATGATGCGGATATGTGTTTACAGAGCATATTTGGCAGGATAGAGATTGATACAATAACGATGGATGAATAATAACGGCTTTAGCGCCGGGAAGTGAAAAATGAAAAACTATATATATGTTGATTCCAAGGATATAGGCCAATTATTAAAAGGCAATGAAGTACAGGTGCCGGACTCCCCGATAGTTTTGTCAATGCTCAAATATGATGAAATGGTTAATTATTTCCACATGGAAGAGTTTGAAGCGGAAGCAGAACTTGAAATGAGAAACAATTATCGCCAAGAGGTTATTACAAAACGAGTAAAAGGGGAGATCGCTGAAAAGGTTAAAGCACTTGAAACTTTTGGGAACACGGAATTGTATGTATCGCTGGATGAAGTGTTGAGTATTTTGGGAGAGTGAGAATACGGTAATAATTATCGAACATAAATAAAATATAACGGGCGGTAATAATAGCGTAACGGGCTGTCGAATAGAGACAGTCCCTAACCTTTAAGAGATAAAGTATGGCGAGCGAAAGATTATATATAGCGTGGGAGTCTTATTACAAGTACATAGAGGATAAAGGCCTGACAGATGAGATTATTCAGGCAATGATAAGCTGCACAAAAGAGGCTTATAAAGACAGAGATTTAGCATTTGCCTATGATATATCGACCAAAACGAAAGAATTTATCCGGCAGAGAGTATCAGATGTCACAAAGGGTGGCACCTGGGAAATGTTAGAGGACTACGCGCAGGAGAATAAGCAGAATTTTGAATACATAAACTGGTATTACGATGTTCTTCGGTGCGAAGCCCCGTACTATGTGGATAGTTTTAAGCTCTATATCGAGAGAGATCGCAAGAGAAAAGACAGGTTTTACGAACCGAGAAGAAAAACACTTAAGAGGATTTCAGATGCGATACAAAGACTTGAAAATGACGAGTTAGATATACTTTTTCTTCATCAGCCGCCGAGAACGGGTAAGTCCGGCGACTTAACGATGGATGTGTCGTGGCATTGTGCAAGAGATACAGAGTTATCAAACCTTTATGTTACTTACAAAGAGGGTTTAGGCGGAGCTTTTATTGACGGCGTATCAGAGATATACACGGATCCTACTTACAGATTTGCGGATGTGTTTCCACAAGTCAAAATCACGGCCACGGATGCCAAAAACAACAAGTTAGACCTGGGAACGGACAAGCGAAGACGGAAAAAGTATAAATCTTTATCGGGCAAAGGCTTAGAATCAGGACTTAACGGAGAATACGACGCTTCGGGCTGGCTGATTATCGACGATCCGTTAGAGGGGGTTCAGGATGTAATGTCAAAAGAGGTCTTAAAGCGTAAGCAAGAGATTTTTGACAATAATGTTCTGTCCAGAGCAAAAGAGAAATGCAAGATCATTCTTATGGGTACGATTTGGGATGAACACGACATATTTTCTACCTATAAGGAGTTTTTGGAACTTCACAAGGGCGAATTAAGGGTTGAAGAGATACGAATACCGGCGCTTGATCCTGATACAGATGAGTCAAACTTTGATTATGACTACGGAGTAGGTTTTTCGACGGAGCATTACCGCAGAATACGATCAAAGCATGAATTAAACGATGATATGGTGGGCTGGCTTGCGCAGTATCAGCAAAGCCCCATTCCAAGGCAAGGAACGGTATTTAATCCTGAACACATGAATTACTATACTGTACTGCCTGAAGGGGAGCCTATTAAGGTAATAAGCCACATAGACGTTGCAAGTGGCGGAGCAGATTACCTTGCTATGCCGATTGTCTACTATTACGAGGACGAAGATGGTGATTTGGTTGGTTATGTGGAAGATGTAGTATTTGATAACTCTGAAAAGCACATAACACAGCCACAGGTAATAACGAAGATAAAGAAGCATCATATTAAGCAGTTACACATAGAAGCTAATGCCGGCGGTGAGGGCTACGCAGACGATATTCAAAGGTTGTTACGGGAAGAAAAACACAGAGGTTGCAACATAAGTACGGATTATGCACCTGTTATCAAACGAAAACAACAGAGGATATGGGATAACGCGGAAGATATACGGAAATTGTATTTCAAAGAAGCTACCCATAGAGATACACAGTACCGAAAGTTTATGAACAACCTATTCAGTTTTTCTATGAATATGAGTAAGAGGGCGCATGATGACGCTCCCGATGCACTATCAGGGCTTATAGACTTTGAGAAAGAGGGTAGTGGAGTATCAACGGCAGTAATTATGAGGAGTCCGATTTAATGCAATGGTTGAAAGGACAGCCGAATAGAAAAAATTCCATAGCATTTTGCCATAATCCACAGCATAAAGGGCATTTATCAAAGAACTTGATTAAATGTCACAAATGCCTTGATAAGCAGTGCCGGTATTTGCAGATATATTCTGAACATGAATATTGGAAAAGCCGGACACGCAAACGGAATGACAAGAAGTTAAGAGAACTGATAAAAAAGAATGACATTGAAGGCATAGGAAATTTTATTGAGAGGATCATTTATGAGAGTAGTACACAAGAAATGGGCGATACAGATATTCGGGAACAGGATGACAATATCTGACAGTGAGGGAAAGGTAGTCTATGAGGGTGTAAAGCCGGAAGAAGCATTATGTACGGTTGAGAGGTTAAAGGAACTGATAGAGGTAAAGCAGAGGGAGTGCATGAGATGAACAAAAGGGAGTTAAGGTTAGACAAATACGGGATTAGCAAAAAGCGTTTCAAGGAACTATGTGGGTTTTGTGAGCAGTACCCGGAATGGAAAATGCGGATAAACAATGGCTTGTCCGTAAGTGGTGTTAGTTATAGCCCTACACCGAGAAGTATTACAAACGCCATACATCAGCCAACGGAAGAGATGGCTATAAAACTGGAACGCTATATGGCTAACTGTGACCTTATAGAGTCTATCGCAAAGAAAACCGATGAAGTGAACTGGAAGCACCTTATAAACGGAATTTGCGGTGGTAGAAGCGTCACTTGGCTTATAGCTGTAGACAACATGCCACTGTCAAAAACCGCCTTTTATGAGCGCAGAAAATACTTCTTTTACTTACTTGATAAAGAAAAAAATTAAAATGCGGAAAAACAGGACGTGGTTCCGGCCTATAATAAATACAGTGGTACAACCACAGAAAGGGAGAAATATGATTGACGATACACAGTACGGAAGAAAAGAAAAATGTTGTGATTGTGGTAAGGAATACATATCGACTACAAGTTGTCACGAAAGGCAGTTTTGTCCTGAATGTTTTGAGAGACATCAAGAAGAACACAAAGAACTTGTTGCAAGGTACGCAGCATTAAAACTACAGATTATGCACGAAACGGCGCTAAGAAAGATAGAGAAATCGCTTGACGCTTATGATTTCAGAGAATTTGAAGAAGCGATAAAAGCCATTGAGGAAATGGAAAAGATAAGACCAGATGCTTTTTTGAGTTCCGAGGAGATTATTACAGCAATCGTTTTGTATATGCAAGGATATGATTTTAAAATCAATTACAAGATTTTAAAATATAAAGTTGATTTCTTCTTGCCGGACGAAAAGATTATCCTTGAAGTTGACAGTGGCTTACATGATATAGGAAACTGTCGTGCAAAAGATGGAAGAAGAGATGTAGAACTAAGAACGGAATTAGGCGGTGAGTGGGAAGTAGTAAGACTAAATTCAGGGCTTGTAAGCAAACACCCATTAAAGATAGGTGAAGCCGCCGAAGAATTGGCAAATAAACAACGGGAATTGAGAAGGATTCACGGTGGACATTTGCCAGATAATTATTCAAAGAGTGTTAAAGCCTACTATGAGCAGGTTTTAAGCATATAGTTCTCATTTAAAATACTCCTATAAAGAAGGCGTTACCGGGTTGGTGGCGCTCTTTTTAAATGAAAAGGAGATACATTATGACACTTTTAGAGTTTATTTCGGCATTAAGCACCGATGATGTAAATATTTCTGTTGTGGATTCTACCACAGATAAGGCAATTATAACCTTTATTTCCCAGGGTTATGAGGGTGTAGAATCAGACCTTACCGCAAGACCTGTTGTATCGTGGTCACTTGTAGGCGCAGGAAAGATAACTGTAAAGGTTGGAACTGTTGAGGAACCTTAATAATGATCGGAAAAGGCAGACAGCTAATTTTAACAAGTGAAAAAGAAGTCACAGAGAAAAATGTTATTGACATCTTTCAAAAGGCATTTAAAAAGCATCGGAAAAATGCGGCTGAATGTCAATATCTGTATGATTTTGACTCGGGAATACAACCATTAGTCGGCAGGGCAGACAAGAAGATAATGGATTGGATTAACTGTCAGTGCGTAGACAATGTTGCCAAGGAGGCCAATGACTTTTGGATAGGTTTTGGATGGGGAAATCCCATAACGCTTGTTCAAAGGGGCGATACTCCAAAAGATGATAATATTGCCAAAGGGATTCAAGAACTCAATAACTGCTATGCTGCAACAGGCAATATAAGTGACTTGCAACAAATGGCAGATTTTATTGTTAAATGTGGCCATTGCTACACATTATCGGAGTTAAACAAGGATTGGGAAGAAGGGGAAAGCTATTTCACAAGAGATGTGCTTGATCCGAGGTTTGCCTTTGTAGTAAGATCGTCAGCTTTTTCTGATAAGAGAACAATTTTGGGTGCTTCTTATCGGCTCGATGATGATAAGAATATGTTCATTACAGCATATTCAAAAGATTTTCGATTTGAAATATCTGCACTAAAAAACGGTAAGACTTCCAAAAAAGAAATCGCAGATAATTACATATGGCAGGTCACTTACATAGAGGCAAACCCTTTTGGAAAAGTACCTATCGTTGAATGGTATTGGACTGTAAACAGGACGGCAATCATTGAAACCGAGATAAATGCGTTAAACAACATAAATTCGCTTGTTTCGGACATTGCGAATGGTGTTCAGCAGAATATCCAGGCAATATGGTGGACTAACAATGTAGAGTTTCCCAAAGAGGAAGTCGAGGATGAAGAAGGCAACAAGGTTTTAGTTGAAAAAAAGCCTACCAATGGTCAATGGCTTTCTACTCAGACCACAAAGAATGGCAATAATCCGACGGTTCAGCCTTTGGTAATCGACTATCACCTTGCCGATATGCAAAACACATACATTGAGCAAAGAGCATTATTGCTTGAAAAGCTCCATGTGCCGCAGAGAAATGACAATTCCGGCGGTTCAACAGGCGTTGCAATGGATAGTTCAACAGGCTATGCCGATGCTGAAAGTATTGCTTCAGCGCGTGAGGGAATAGTCATCGGATGTCAGAATGAAGAGATCAAGGTAGTTTTAAAGGTCATAAAAAACTCCCCTGATATTAAAGAAGATAATCCGATGCTTTCATTATTGGCAAGGGATATTCAACCGGCAATCAGGAGGCCTAAAAATTCGGATATAACAACGCGTGTCAATGGAATTTCGACATTATTAGCACACGGATTCTCATTAGAGGACGCTGTTGCGAATATTCCATTGTTTAGAGACGCAACGGAAGTTATCACACGGTCTGGTGAAGGCGTAAAGAGGTATCAGGAATCAATATTAAATAACACCAATGATCCTGAAGAAGCACCAAACAAAGATAGGCTTCAAGCTGATTTATCAGACCAGGTTGTTAATAGCCCAATATTAAACTGATATGAGAATACATGAACTCAATAATATCCAAACTAAATATGAAGAGTACGACATAGATACATATTTTGAACCTATGGATATTACCGAGGAACAGAAGGAGGAGCGCAAAACTGCCGCAGAAGATTTGTGGTGGGTGCTTCTTCTTTTGTTTGCGTTAATAAGAGAGTCGATAGAATCCGGCGATCTTGATTATATGTTCATTTATGAGACATTCAAGGACAGTTATACCGATGTAGTCAGTAAATATGCAAATATTGATGACTATATGACAAAGTATGTTCAATCGTTTACGCAGAAAACGCTTGATACAACATGGGAGAATATAGATATATCCAATCCTGATAGTTATTGGCTGTCAAGCGAGAGAGCAATCGGAATAGCCGTAAATCAAGCAAATGTAATTCTTAATTATAAGGACTTATTGAGGGCTATTCAAGACGGAAAGAATGTCAAAGTATGGCATACACAAAGAGATAACCGAGTCCGTAAGGAACATTCAATATTAGAGGGAAATAAGATAGGAATTTTAGATTTCTTCAAGGTGGGAGAAAGCCTTTTAATGTTCCCTTGCGATGAAGTTCATTGTAGTAATGTGAGAGATATCGCCGGATGTAGGTGCTATGCAAAGGCGGAATACGATCCCAAATATCCCACAGTTACGATAGAAGATTTTTACAATACTGTAAATAATTAGCGTTCAACTTCGGTTGAGCGTTTTTTATATATTGCAGAGAAGCAAGTAAAAAAACACGGCAAAAATATTTCAGAGAAGAAATCAAACACAAACATAGCGGAGAGAACCGCTTACCAAACACAGAAAGGAAATAAATATGGAAACACAGGAAATGAACAAGAGATTTGCAATGCCTTACAGACTTCAGTTTTTTGCTGAAGGCGGCGAACCCGACGGAGAGGGTGGAAATCCTGATCCCGGAAACGATGGTGAACCCACCATTGAAGAACTGAAAGCAGAACTTGAAATTTCTCGCAATGCTGCTGAGAACGAAAAGAAAGCAAGAGAGAAAGACAAGGCCGCGCTGGATAAGGCTCTTAAAGAAGTTGCAAGACTTACAAAAGAAGCGAGAGCCAATAAGACGGAAGCCGAGATCGAAGCAGAAAACAAGCGCGTTGAAGCTGAAAAGATGCAGGAAGAACTTACCGAACTTCGCAGTTACAGACAACTCAACGAAGCAAAGGAAAGGTATCTTATGCAGGGCATGGACGCTGAAACGGCGCAGAAAGCAGCAGAAGCAGAAGTAAAGCATGATATGGATGCTCTTATGGAAATTCAGAAAGCCCATACGGATTCGCTTATTAAGGCCAAAGAAGCTGAATGGAAGAAGAGTCGCCCGGATGCAAATGTAGGCGGAGGTTCATTCCCTACAAAGACAAAAGAGGAAATCCTTGCAATCGAAGATGAAACCGAGCGCCAGAGGGCAATCGCTGAAAACATCTCATTGTTTGGATAAATTATTTTGCAAAAAGCAGAAAGGAAATTCAAAATGGCAGCAGAACAGAATGTAATCAAAAAGGCGGACATGGCGAAAGCCCGTGAAGTAGACTTTGCCTATCGTTTTGCCGAGAACATCAAGGGACTTATGAAGGCTCTTGGTATCACAAGACCTATCCCCAAGCAGGCAGGCACTGTACTGAAGGCTTATATAGCCGAAGGAACACTCCAAAACGGAGCAGTGGCAGAAGGAGACATCATTCCTCTTTCCCACTTTAAGACCAAACCCGTGGATTTTGGTGAGATCACTCTTGACAAGTATCGTAAGGCAGCTACAGCAGAAGCAATCATCAGCGGCGGCTTTAAGCAGGCCGTAAGCAAGACTGACAACAAGGCGATCAAGGAAGCACAGAAAACTGTTAAGACAAAGTTTTATAACTTCCTTTCAAATGGAACCGGCAGCGCATCCGGAACAACTTTCCAGGCAGCAGTGGCACAGGTAAGAGGACAGCTTGAGATCCTTTTTGAGGATCAGGAAGTAGAGCCTGTTTACTTTGTAAACCCTCTTGACATTGCCGACTATCTTGGAACAGCAAGCATTTCAACCCAGACTGCTTTCGGCATGACCTACTTCGAGGACTTCCTTGGTCTTGGAATGGTTATCGAGACTTCCGCAGTACCCAAGGGAACTCTTTACGGAACAGTAAAGGACAATATTGTCCTCTATTATGTACCCGTTGATGGAGAGGACGGACTTGGAGAAGCATTCAACTTCACTACTGACGAACTCGGGCTTATCGGAGTTCATCAGGTTGCGGATTACACCAGACTCACCTATGAAACAACGATCACCTGTGGTCTTATCCTCTTCGCAGAGAGAATCGACGGTATCGTTAAGGGTACTATCGGAAGCGGATCAACCCCGGCTGTTAAACTTGACAACAAGACTCTTGGCGTTCGCGTAGGCAACACCGAAGTTCTTCGTGCTACCACAGTTCCCGCAGGAGCAACCGTAACATGGACTTCAAGTGACAGCACCAAGGCATCCGTATCTAACGGAGTTGTTACCGGCGTAGCAGCAGGCACAGCAACAATTACCGCAACGATCACTGTAAGCGGCACTGATTACACCGATACTTGCGCAGTAACGGTAGCAGGAGCGTGAGCCTATGGAATATAGAGTAATCGAAGCATTTGTCGATTTACTTGATGATAACCATCTTTATCAGGTTGGGGATACATTTCCCCGACCTGGAAAGGATGTTACTCTTTCGAGGATCAACGAATTGGCAAGTGCAGACAATAAACTTGGTATGCCTCTTATAAAGTACACAGACAAGGCAACCAAAGTAGAGAAAAAGGTTGAGAACAAAGAAGTAAGCCTTGAGGAAAAGGTTAAGTCAAGCGGGCTTACGAAATCTGACATCAACCGTATGTCCACGGCAGAATTACAGGAACTTGCCAAAGACTTTGGCGTAGCAGATGCCGAGGAAATGAGCGGAAACCAGATCAAGAAGTTGCTTAATGGGGCAATGGAGGATTGATATGTATGAAGCATTACAAGCTGAAATCATTGACGATCTCAAAATTGAATTAAAGAACGAAGAGGGTTTCAGCGAGGAACTTCTTACAATAAAGGTTAAAAGCGCAATCCGTGAAGTGGCAGCCGCAAGGAGTTATCCGTCATCTTATAGCGATATGTTCAAAGAGTCGGATATGGCTAATTACTATACTCAGATAAAGGCTCTTGCAATGTACGATTATTCAAAGATTGGTGCAGAGGGGCAGGATAACTATTCGGCAGACGGTGAGAATATCATATATTCAGACCGCAGAGAGTTATTTGATGGTGTTCTTCCCATTGCACAAGTTTAGGAGGTGCCTATGAGGACTCCGAGACGCGTCAAACAGAAAATGTATGTTGCATATTACCATGACGGTGAACCGTTGTATGACAGAGACGAAGATGGGAACATCATATACGACACAATGCCTGACGGAGAGGCAGTACCTCGGAAAGTGGGTGAAACTCCTGCCGGATATGATGATCCCACCGAGTTTTGGAACTCTATAACGGGAGACTTGACAGAGGATGAACTACAGGCATTTGGAAGTGAAGCGCAAGGAATGGCAAAAATGACATTCAAGCGTGACGAATACGATTTTGCCGTAGGAGATCTTATATGGAAAGAGTCGAAAGTTGAATATATAGATGGTAAGGTTGATGAAAGCTCCGCTGATTACCGAGTAATCGGTATTCAATGTACTGGCAGACACTTCTTTAAGGCTTTGCTTGCAGAGGTTGTATGAAAAGACTTTATATCTCTATCAATAATTCAAAGTCAATAGATAAGGTTATCAAAGAACTTGAAAAATACAGAGATAGCCTTGATGACAAGTTAAATGAGTTTATTCGTAGGCTTGCAGATATAGGCGTAAATGCCGCAATGATGACACTTGCTACTAAAGGGCAAGGAGATGCGGAAAGAGACGCAGATTTCAATGTAGAGTTTGATGTTGATGGAGAAACAATTAAGGGTGTTGTATCAATCAGCAGTACGCCGAGAGAAACCGCAGACGGAAGATTATTCTATCCGCACTTAGCATGGGAGTTCGGCGCAGGTAATCGTTTTAATGGTAGCACAAGTCCTAATCCAAAAGCTGATAAGTTTGGTATGGGGCCTGGGACATTTCCAGGACAAACCCATGTACCGAATCCCGGTTATTGGTATTACCGAGATGAAAACGGCGACGCGGTAAGGTCTTATGGTACGCAAGCAATAATGCCTATGTATACGGCTACGATTGAGATATTGGAACGCATAAATGATATTGCTAAAGAGGTGTTCGGCAATGGATGATTGGTTTTCTAAAATTCAAAGTAAGGTATTTACACAAGTTGAATATATGCTTAAAAAGAAATATTCAGACTTGAAGTGTACCACAAGGAATGAGAACGAAACTCCGGCTGAATTTCCTACGCTTTATCTTCACGAATTGCAACCTTTGGAAGTCGGGCAAGACCTGACAAATGAAACTGTAAATGCAATCCGATGTACGATTGAAATTCAAGTGTGGGTAAATACCACAGAACAGGACTGCAGAAATATCTTGACTGACGCGGCATTAGAAATGAAGCGTCTACACTTTAATATCTCCGCTATGCCAATAGTTCAGACCACGGATAAGATCGCGTGGGGTGTGATTAGATGCACACGAATTATCGGGAATAGCGACGATATAGTAACAAAATAACAATGCACCGGCTATTCAGACATACGAGAATAGTCGCTCACCCTTAATAGTTATAGGGTAGAAAGGACTTTAACATGGCAGTACAACAGGCAGGTCTTTCAACGCTTGGCGTTAAGTTTGGTTATGCCGTAGAAACCACGGCAGGCACAAAGCCAACAGCGTTTAAATGGCTTGAGAGATGTAACTCAATTTCGGGTATCGAGCTTTCAACTGAGACTATCGACGCATCAGCACTTGAGGATCTTGTTACCAGATATGTTCCGGGACGCCAGGACAGCGGCGGAGAATGGAGCGTAACATTCAATACAACTTCCGAAGTAGTAGCACAGCTTGAGGCTATGATCACAGCTTATAACGCCGGACAGGAAGCAACGACACCCCTTAACACATGGTTTGAGGTATGGTCTCCTAACAACGATAAGGCATTTTTCGTTGTTGCAGCACCTCCGCAGATCCTTCCTATGCCTGAGTTCGGACAGAATGAACTTCAGACAATCGACGTAGTATTCACTATCGGAGAATACAAGGGACAGTCTACGGCAATCGAGCCTGTCGAAAACCCCTAATAAGTCCGGGTAATGGTGGTAATTCGGGCGAGAACACAGCAACCACTTATACTCAATCGGAACTTGAAGATATGACAATCGCACAGATTGAAGCACTTGCCGAAGAGTTAGGCTATACAATAACCAAGACTCTAAAAGCGGACATTATCGAAGAGTTCCTTGAGCAACAGAACGGATAAGAAAAACGGGAAGGCAGCTTTCGGGCTGCCTTTCCCCTATTATCGTAAGGAAAGGGGAAATAAAACATGAAACGAATTACGATAGGCGGTAAGGAATATACACTTACCTTTAATATCATGGCATCACTCTATAGTGAGTGTACCGAAATGATAATGAATGAGTTTTTGACTTATGGAAAGACTCTCGGGGCAGCGGAAATGAACGATATGGACGGTGCGCTCGATAAGTTGGTAAAGAGCATATCGAATACAACGGAAGAGACTGTAACACTGTTCTATGCGTCACTTCTTGAATATCACGGAACAAGGCGTGGAGACGGTACTATAAAGGCAAAGGATGATGCGCTTGATCTGTTGTATGCTTATTTCGAAGAAAATGAGGGCAAGACACTCTATGATGTTTACAGCGAACTTATGGAGCTGATTGTAGAAGATAATTTTTTCGAGAAAACGGGCTTGAATCAGAGATTAAGCCAGATGTTCAAGACCAAAGAATCGGAGACCGAGCCGGAGACCGAACCGAAGAAGAAGGCAAAGACAAGAAAGAATACGAAAACTGGCGTCAATTCGTAGATGATATTCGCATACATTATATGACAATCGGTGTAAGCCGAGAGGAATTTTATCACTCTACATTGGTGGAATTGCGGGATTGGGATAAAGTCTACAAAAACCGCAGAATGATAGAAGATGAAAAAGCATTATTTGACGGACAATATACCTATGAAGCGGTATCTACTGCCTTGTCAAATGCTTTTAGGAAAAAGAACACTAAACCGACTCCGTATAGGAGTAAGAGCATATTAGCAGAAATTGAAGAAAAGAACCGTCCTTTGACGGAAGAAGAGAAGAACAAGCAGATAGACAATCTGTTTGCTATGCTTGCTGGTATGCAAGAAAGGTTTGAGAAGTCAAAAGGCGGTGGGGAATAGTCCTCACCGCTTTTTTTTATGAGGAGAAAAGAAATGCCGGATATAGAACAACTCAACATACAAATATCGGGATCAAGCAATAAAGCAAGGCAGTCTATTGATGATTTAATAAAGAACCTTGGCAGACTAAATCAAGCATTAAATAATTATTCCGATGGTTCATCATACATAAAAGGTCTTAATTTACTTGCAGGCGGTCTTAATTCTATGTCGGAGGCTATATCAGGCATTGACGCAGGCAAAGTAAAAGATATAGCAAGTGCGATAGGAACTTTGGCCACAAAAGGGAATAACCTATCTCAACTCAGTTTTGCAAAGACTTTTACCCAACTTGGGGCAAGTGCTGAGAAGTCGTCCATCCAGGTAAAGAGAACGGTTGAAGAATTATCAAAGGCATTTGGCATAAAGAGTAAAGAGGGAATAACTGAATTAACGGATTCTGTCAGCAAATTTTACGGTTCCCTTAATGACGGCAAGGGAATGAAAGCGGCAGAGGATGACATTAAATCCGTAATCAGTTCGTATGCTGAACTTGAAAAAGTCGTTGATGAAACCTATGAGAAAGTTCGTAATTGGATGTCAAATACGACTTTTGCAATTCCCAAAGGCTCTGTAGATGAATTTGTGGATGATTTCAAGCGTATGCGTGGGGTATTAGGTATTTCTAATACCACTACTGATGTCACTAAGGGAATGGGACTTGATACAGTTATCCCGGAAATGAATCAGGCATTAGGCACAAGTTTTGATGCCGACAATGTTCTGAATGGGTTAAGGCAGATAGTTGATTTTCTCGAACAAGGGAGAAATGCACAAGAAGAATATACAGAGCAGCAAAGGCAGGGCATTTTAGTATCACAGGAACTTGCTTCCGCTATGGATAATCTATATGCAAGTGTTGGCAAGGTAAGAGAAGTAATGACGGATGATACTATGCTCGGAAATACAGACGGCATAGGATTTGATGTAAACCTTGAGGATTTACAATCTGGCGCAAATAATGTCTCACAAGCGGTAGAACAGGTAAAGGCTGAGTCTGAACAGGTTGTGCAGATAGGTAATCCGTTTGAGGGCATTGTAAATGGGCTTAATAGCCTTATCAACATAAATATAAGTGGAGAACAATTCACCGGTGTAAAAATGCTTGCGGATTCCCTTGGAAGATTAACGGGAGCCAATTCTGAAAAAGCGGCTGAAAGTATACCTAAAATTGCAAGCGGATTACGTTCATTACAAGGACTTGAAATACCGAACTTCGGAACTGAATTATATGTTCTTGCGGATGGACTTGCGCAATTAGGCACTAAGGCTATGGAGAGGGCGCAAGGTTTACCCGAGTTAGCGAGAGGATTAAGAGAATTATCCGATATTAAGGAAGTACCGTCACTTCCCGGATTAGCTGAATTAGCGGCTTCACTTTCTAAAATGGGCGGAAAGTATGCAACGCAAGCTATTCAGAATATTCCTGATCTTGCTATGTCGTTTAATTATCTTGTATCAACGGTTTCAAAGGCTCCACAAGTATCACAGGAGACTTTAAGGCTTGCTGAGGCTATGGCACAATTAGCAACGGCATCAAGATCGGCAGGACAAGGTACGCAACAGTCATCCACAGGGATAAATATGCTTCGTGGAGCTATAGGCGCAGCATTACCTTCATTCAATAAGGCTCAAAAGAAAACCTTTAGTCTTGCGTCAATGTTTGGAAAACTGTACGCTTCATATTTCCTTGTTATAAGAGCGTTTAGAGGTATTGGCGGTGCAATAGAGAATGCTTCTAAATTAACAGAGGTAGGAAATGTTGTTGCTACCGTATTTGGGGAGGAAAAAGACAAGTTAGAGGAATTTGCGGACACGGCTATAATGAGTTTTGGAATGGCGGATCTGTCTGCTAAACAGTTTGCTTCAAAGTTTCAGGCTATGGGTTCGGCTATGGGCTTAACGAATAAGCAGGTAGCACAAGCTAATGAGTTTCTTGATAGTGAATTACAAGGTCAAAAGCGTATTGTAGATGGAGTTGCAGACAGTTATGAGAATTTAGGCGACACGACAGCGGATATGTCTATAAACCTCACTAAATTAGTAGCAGACTTCGCTTCATTCTATGATGCGGACTATGAAGATGTTGCGAAAGATTTTGAAGCTATTTTCACAGGTCAGACAAGGCCTATGAGAGCCTATGGCATTGACCTTTCCAATGCTACTATTAAAGAATGGGCTTTAAAAGAAGGTCTTGACGCTGATATTGAGTCAATGACACAAGCTGAAAAGACAATGCTTCGGTATCAGTATACATTAGCTCATTCCGGCAAGGTAATGAATGACTTTGCTATAACTGCGGATAGTTGGGCGAATGTAATGAGAACTATCGGTCAGCTTATAACCAAGATAGGAACACGAATGGGAACAGGTCTTATAAATATCTTTAAGCCTGCTCTTATTGGATTCAGAGATTTCCTTAACACATTCCTCGGACTCGCAGAAAAGGGAATTAACGCCGTAGGTAGCTTATTAGGTTGGCAAGTTAAATTAGATGATGTTGGCATATCAATGGAAGATGAAATGTCTGATTATGCCGACGATCTCGGAGACGCAGCAGGAAACGCAAAGAAACTCAATTCTCAGTTAAGAGCTATCGACGAATTAAACAATCTCACTTCTCCCAGTAAGGGTGGCAGTGGTAGCGGTGGATTGGATTTATCTGCCGGTGCAAGTGGCGCTACAGGTGGTGGAATAAGATTTGAGGAAGTTCCCGGAGTATTTAAAAGTGACATAAACTCTTGGAAAGAACTCGGAGAGCGCATAAGAGACAAGATCCTTGATGGATTCCACGCAATACAATGGGAAGATATATCAGGCAAGGTTAAACTTAACGCTTCGGGATTTGCTAATCTTATAAACGGACTTCTTGAGCCTGACGAAGCAAAGGAGACTATTGGCGGTGCCTTTGGTAAATTCTTTGCAGAGGGAATAAACTTAGGCTTTGATTGGCTTGTAACCTTCACAAAGGATTTAGAATGGGAGCAGGTTGGCGGAAATATTGCTGATTTTGTCAATAATTTCTTTGAGAATATCGACGCAAAAGATATGGCTGATACTGTTGACAATCTTGTTGATGGTATATGGAAGATATTCAAAACTGCATTAGTCGGAGATAAAGATAAAGGAATTAAGGGTATTGACGGCAAAAAAATAGTATCAACGATTGCTGAATTTATTTCTAACCTTGATTGGGATACAAGAATTATTCTTATCAAGGCATTAAAGTTTAAATTGCTTTCTGCCTCCGTAGTTGGTGTCGGAAAATGGTTCCTGGATACAGGCATTAAGGCACTATTTGAAAAATGGTTACAAAAGAATCTCAGTGGTGCAAAAGTAAGTCCTACCATAGATATATCTCCTAAATTCACATTTAGTGGATGGTTAAGAAATACTGCTTTTGGACAGGTCTTAACCGCTGATAATCCAAGTGTTGCAGAAGCATGGGGAGCTGGCATAGGAGGGAAAATAGCAACGGGATTAAGCTCTATCTTTGCAGCTTTTGGCGGATCAAGAATAGGTCTTGGATTAGGAGAATCATTGCAACTTCTTGCAAATGATGATACTTTTGGTGGAGCAGATTACGAAAAATATTATAAACCTTTTGGACAGGTAGATCTTATCAAAGATTGGATAACCGCTCTTAAAGACTATTATGTTGAAATGGACGGGTTAAAGACGGATTGGGAAAGCCTTTTGGATGAGTTTCTCGGAGAAGGCAGTATGTTTCAATCTATCTTTGGTGAAGGGTCAATGTTGTATGATGTTGGATCCTTCTTTGAAAATTTAGGGTTTAATGCTAAAGAGAAATTTAAAGAAGCATTTACAGGACATACAGGTGGTGGCGGTGGTGCATCATTCGGAGAGTCTGGAAACAAAGATGGTGAAGAATATGCCAATGGATTTGATGAGGGTGGATCATCGTTATATGAAGAGGGTGGATTTTGGACTAAAGCAACAAATAGTGTAGTAGATTTTGTTAGGGAAGTTGGAAACAAAACTTATGGCGAAGATGGTTTTTGGGCTAAACTTTGGAATAAGGGGAACGAAGTCGGAAACAACATTTATGGACAAGATGGATTCTGGCAAAAGTTCTACAAAAAAGGCGAAGAAGTCACAAAGAACTTAGGTTCATCAATCTATGGAGAGAATGGCTTTTGGGCGAAGGTGCGGAACAAAGGCAGCGAGGTTGGAAATTTCTACTACGATCCGAATGAGGGATTATGGGCTAAAATTTATAAAAATGGTAAAGATTTCTTTACCAACTTAGGATTAGGCATCTACGGTGGAGAAGGATTCTGGGCTAAAGTGTGGAGTAAAAGCAAAGAGGTTGGAAACTTCTTTTATAACCCCAATGAGGGTTTATGGGTTAAAATTTATAAAAATGGCAAGAAGTTTTTCACTGATTTAGGTGAAAGCATCTATGGCGAAAACGGTTTTTGGGCTAAGGTGTGGGACAAAGCATCAGAAATAAAGGATAACATTAAGAAACTCTTTAAAGGCGGATTACATTTTAAGTGGGATAGTGATAATGGATATGAAGTAGAGAATGATATCGCAAAGAAAGCACTCGAACTACTTCATTTACCCACAAAGATTCCCGCATTAAAAGTCGATTGGTACGCTGATGGTGGTTTCCCTACACCGGGATCGTTGTTTGTAGCCGGAGAAGCGGGTGCCGAAATGCTCGGAACTATGAATGGCAGAACAACAGTAGCTTCAAACGGTGAAATAACAGGAATTTCTGACACGATCAGGAGTACATCAGCGGAAGAGATACAGTTACTTCGCCAGCAGAATCAATTATTGCAAGGCATACTTCAAAAAGAGTTCGGTATCTTAAAGAATGACCTATACAAAAGTGTAAGGTCTTCAGATAACGAATATCGGAAAATGACAGGTCATTCAGCTTTTGCTTAATTGATCTATGGAAAAATACACCCTCTTATGCTAATATTAAGGCATAGGAGGGTTATTTTTATGAAACTAATTAGTTTGGAATGTCCTTATTGTAACGCAAACATAGAAGTGAACGCAGAATTAACGCAAGGAACCTGTAATTACTGTGGTAGATCATTTCTTATAGAAAATGAACTAAAGAAAAGAAGAGAAATGTCCGAACAGGACGGTTACGACTTTGAAAAAGGGAGAATGAAAGCAAAAAAGGAAGAAGAACAGAGGGAAAAAGACAGAATAGCAAAGGAGACTGAGAGAAAAAATCAGGCACTTGCTGCTATGCGCGCAAACAACATCAGAGGCTTTTGGATAACCTTTGCTATTAGTATGATAATAAGTATAGTCCTGTTTTCGTTAAAATCATTGATACCGTATTTTATCTTATATCCATGCGGTGTAGTTACTTTTATTTGCTTTATAGTGAAGATGTTAAGGCTATTTAAAAGCGGAATGTATTACAACTTCTATGGCTATTCGTGGATATGGTCGGCGGTAGCAGAGGGGTATATTGCCGGGGCGATCGTCAGATTTATCTATTTCCTATTGACTTCATCATCGTAAATCATTACCCCAAGGGATAAAACCTTTGGGGTATTTTTACAAACACTCGTTCGATAGCATATATAAAAATAATTATAAAATACACTATATAATGTAAATTATATATATAAACATATATAAAATCTATTGACAACCTAATAAATATTTAGTAATTTATAATCATAAATGATATTAGTGTAATACGATAGGGAAAATTTTTTTAGATTTTCCTGTTTTTTCTATTGACATTAAGAGTTCACTAATGTATTTTATTAGTGTACTCAAAAAGAAAGGAGATAGCGAATGAGTACAGAAAAGAAATTGGGTAGACCATTCTCAGGTTCAGAACCTCTGAGTAGAGATGTAAAATTCCGTGTTTCAGAGACAACATACAAAAAGTTAGAAAAATACAGTAATGATAATAACATAACTGTGGCTGAAACAGTACGAAAGAGTGTGAATGAGTTCCTAAAGAATGAAGAAAAATGAGAAGCCGTCCTCACCGCAAATGAAATCGACTTCTCATACACCTACCCTGTAACAGGGGATTTGTAAGGTAAATATATCATATCTTACATTTCCTTTCAATAGGAACATTCGTTCCGCTTCTTAGGAAAGGAAATATTCAAAATGGAAAAACAGAATAGTATTCAGATTTTCAGCAACTCGGAGTTTGGAGAAATCCGCACAGTAGTTATTGACGGAGAGCCGTGGTTTGTTGCTAACGATGTAGGCAAGGCTTTAGGATATTCGGATCCTCGGTCTGGGGCAAAGAAACTTGTAGATGATGAAGATAAGCAGGTGGTCCCGTTGGACTCCGCAGGTCAAACAAGGACGCAAACCATAGTAAATGAAAGTGGTCTTTATGCGTTGATATTTGGAAGTACCCTCGAATCAGCAAAGAAGTTTAAGAAATGGGTTACATCAGAGGTACTTCCCACAATCCGCAAGACGGGTGGATATGGAACAGCGCAGCTTCCAATGACAACCGAAGATCAGATAGAGTTATTAGCACAAGGACACGGGAAACTAAAAGCAGAAATCCGAGAAGTAAAGAGTGAACTTGATAAGTTTAAGGAAGAACTTCCGTTGTTGCCGGTAGAGATGCAGGAGATAACCGAGGCCGTACACAAAAAGGGTGTGTCTGTTATGGGTGGAAAGAAATCCCCGGCATATCACGATAGAAGTATCTGCCAGAGCGTGTATCGGGACATTTACAACGAGATTCACAGAAACTTTGGTTGTTTCACATACAAGGCTATCCCGAGAAAGTATCTCTCAAAGGTGCTTGATGTAGTCGAGAAGTACGCTTTGCCCGTGGTACTTTCTGACAGAATATCCGATGCCAATAACCAGCTTTCATTTATGTAAGGAGAATCTAAACAATGAATGAGAATAAATATTTAACCCTTATAAGGGTAATTAACACATCTATTGACGAAATATCACAGGAGATCAAGGAACTTGTAACGGTTCTGGATTGCCTGCGACTGCCGGAAGAGGAATTGGGAAGTGATGTTGTATTCCACACTCGGAGATCCATACAGACATACGCAAAGGAACTTGACGATATTTTGCAAACCATTGACGAATTAGAGATCATTCATTAAAAGGTGGAAAAACAAACATCATCCCGTGATAGAATAATATTATGAATAACTGAAAATACGGAAAAAACAGTAGTACATCCGTGATAAACTGATAATATGATATAGGCGGATATTAGGAGATTGCTTAAGCGGTCTCCTTTTTTGTGGGTAAAAATACATGGCATACGCAGGATATTTATTTAAAATCGGCAATTATACATTTCCATTGTCGCTTATAAGGGCAGATTCATATAGCGCATATAAGAGTGTAACTGATCTTGATTCTTATGTAGACGCTAACGGAGAACTTCACAGAAACGCACTTGAACATTACGGGTATAAATGTGAGTTTGAGACCCCGGCAATGATGAATAACAAGACATTCAGTCAGCTTATGTCAAATATCTATTCACAGTTTACAAATGTAGTTGAGAGAAAAGCTATTTGCACGATCTACATTCCTGAACTTGATGATTATGTGTCTTGCAATATGTATATGCCGGACATAAAACCTCAGATGTATTACGCAGACGCTAACAAGATTCAATACGATGCGGTAAGGTTCGCATTTATAAGCTACTAATTATGATAGATTATGCAGATAAAGAGCTGTTTCAGCAAGATAGTTTACCAAAAAACTTAATAGTTACTTATGACAATGTGACATTACAAAATTCTGATATAGTATCGGAGTCATTAGAGATAGTTGAGACTCTTTGTGATGAAGAAAACATTGTACTTGGTTCTTGTTATGCTTCACAAGTTAAATTCCGTATAGGTTATATAGCACAATCACTGATTGGAAAAGAGATTACTGTATCAATCCAACCGCAAGGGGGAGAGATACTCCAGATTGGTAAGTACATCATTGATTCTGATAGAAGGACTGCAGATAGAAGATATAAAGATATTGTTGCTTATGATGTACTAAAGACAATATTAGAATCAGATGTCATTGATTGGTATAATGCCGTACTTCCTCAAATAGATTCAACTGTCACTTTAAAGCAATTCCGAGATAGTTTCTTTACCCATTTTGGAGTTGAGCAAGAGTCTATATCACTAATCAACGACACAATGACTGTTGAGAAAACCTTTGATGCAGAACGATTAAGCGGTAGTGATGTCATTACAAAGATATGTGAGATTAATGCTTGTTTCGGCCATATAGGGAGAGATGGCAAATTCCATTATATTTATCTTGAAAATCTTATTCCTACGCTTTATCCGGCAGAGGACTTATACCCGAGTGAGGATTTATACCCGAGTGATGGAGAGGGAGTAACCCTCGTTGGAGAAAACGGAACTTATATCAACTGTGATTATGAGGACTTTGTAACCGCAAAAATTGATAAGTTGCAGATAAGGCAGGAAGAGGATGATATCGGCAAGATAGTAGGTACAGGAACCAACTGCTATGTCATTCAAGATAATTTCCTTGTATATGGAAAGACAGATGCTCAATTAACCAATATAGCAACTCCTATATTCAACAGATTGCAGAATATTCAATATATGCCTTCAACGATTGAAGTAGTGGGAAATCCTTGTTTTGAAGTGGGTGACGGAATACAGGTTGCAACAAGATATGATGTGGTATTTGCCTATATTCTTAAAAGAACCTTAAAAGGCATACAGGCATTAAGAGATACATATGAAGCAAGTGGAAATGAGTATCTTGCTGATAATGTAAATTCTGTAAATTCACAGATAATTCAGTTAAGGGGGCGCACAAATAAACTTACAAGAACAGTTGATGAAACCATAAGTGAACTTGAAGAATACGAAACACAAACAGATGGAACACTGACAAGGTATGACTCACGGATAACTCAAAACGCTCAATCAATCACAAGCGAGGTTACAAGAGCAAAAGGAGCAGAGAGTACACTTTCATCACAGATAACTCAAACGGCAGAAGCAATAACAAGTGAAGTATCCGCAAGACAGCAAGGAGATAGTGCCACCTTATCAGCAGCAAAAAGTGAGATAAGCCAGACGGCGACAGAGATACGAAGTGAAGTTTCAGCGACTTATGAAACGAAAACCGACGCAGGAACACAATACCAGAGTCTATCATCTTCCATTGAACAAAATGCACGAGAGATAACAACCAAAGTATCCAACGGAGAGATTTCGTCAAAGATATCACAAGAAGCAGATAGAGTAAGTTTATCCGCAGACAGATTAGTGGTGGATTCAAGTTACTTTACGCTTGACTCGAACGGAGAGGGAACTTTAGGCGGCCTAACATTTGATGTTAATGGCTTTTATTCCGAGGAAAATGGCACAAGAGTATTGCAAGTTCATCCAGACCCTACAAATGGTTGGGCTTTGAGCGTTGGGAGTATAGATGATTGCTTTAGAGTATTCTTACAAGAATATCAAGGGATTTATCTACAACGCTATGAGGGCAGTTATCCTTTTGCCATAGGACATGAGGGAGAAACTTATATCACAAATCTCCAAATAAAAGATGAATATTCAAGAGGTGGAACGAGTCCCAATTATGACTATACAAAAACCGCACAGGGAAAGCTCCATGTTGATAATTATATAAGTTGTTGGGGAAACATTGAGATAGGTGCAAATTCGCATCTTGTAATGTCTGATGGCAAAGTACGAAGTGGCAGTTTATATGTTCGCAAATCAAAACATGATTCATCTGGCGAAACAGGAAATGTTATTGCTGAAAACTATATTGAGTGTAATACCAGTCAAGGTGGTAGCGGAGATATAAAAGCAGAGGGTTATTTGTATTCGTCAGACGGAACAGTTCATACATCAGATAAAAGATTAAAGCAAGATATAACACCTTTGGTAGATTCAGAAAATTTCATATATTCCTTGAAACCTGTTAGATACCGCTTCATAAAAGATAGCGATAAAGACATATATCATCACGGATTTATAGCACAAGATATTCAAGAAATAAATACCGATAAGGAATGGAATATTACACCAAAGATAGTGCGAAGTGAAAACTTTGGTCTTGCTTATGAAGAACTGATAGCAGACCTTGTAAAAACAGTGCAAAGCCAGAATAAGAGAATAACGAAACTTGAAAAGCGAGTAGCAGAATTGGAGGGCAACTAATGGCTACGATATGGCAGAAAGCATTTAGTAGAATATTTTGGAAGAACAGACCTAAGACGGGTACTCCTTTGGGTGAGAGTAAACTTCTTCCTATGGATGCAAGTATTGACGAGATAGACAATAGAGTTGTTACTTTGCAACAGACAAAGGCAGAGCAGAGCGATTTTTTAACATCTATCAAGAACATTCAATTCAATAGGCAGACGGGTGTATTCACTATTACTAAATTCAATGATACGACATTCACTATTGATACGGATTTGGAGAAGATTGCCGTAAACTTTGATTATGATGATGACCCGACAAGCGCACACTATCAGCAGATTATCCTTACTCTTATTGACGGAACTGTTAAATACATAGACCTTTCGGCACTGATTACTCAATATGAATTTACAGATTCAGCGACTATAGATTTTTCAGTAGGTGCTGACGGAAAAATATCGGCAACGGTTATTGACGGAAGCATTACAGAAAGCAAGCTTCAACCTAATTATTTAGGCGATATAAGGGTTGAAACGGCAAAGTCACAGCAATATATGACTAACGCTCAAACGGCTCAAAATGCGGCAGAAACGGCACAAGGATTAGCAGAGGATGCACAAGAAGCCGCAGAAACCGCCCAGGGACTTGCAGAAACAGCGCAGACAGGGGCAGAGGACGCAAGAGATAGGGCAAGTGCATCAGCAACAAGCGCAAGCACAAGTGAAACAAATGCTTTGGCGAGTGCAACGCAAGCAGAAACATACGCAAGCAATGCTTCAACAAGCGCCTCAAATGCAAGTACAAGTGAGAGCAATGCGAGTACCTATGCCGCTAATGCTTCCAATTCAGCTTCAAGCGCAGGTCAATCAGCCACAAGTGCTTCGGATAGTGCGCAGGATTCTGAAGCATGGGCGGTGGGGAAGAGAAACGGAGTTGATGTACCGAGTACCGATCCTCGTTATCATAACAATTCAAAATACTATGCAGAGCAAGCAGAAACAAGCCTGTCTAATACTGTTAGGTCATTTAATGGCAGAAATGGTGCGGTAGCACCGACTGACGGAGATTATAACATTGAGCAGATTTCACCTTTAAATGGTGCGCAGGTCGGACAAGTTCCCGTTGTTACAAACATCGGAACAGAGGAAGACCCCGAATTAGTCTTCAAAATGGGCGCAGGTGGTGGCGGCGGTCACTCAATCATAGACTCCGAGGGAAACACTATGCCGCAGGAAACCGCAATGCAATTCCCCGATTCTTTTGTTAGTGATGATGAAACCAATGGGCGAACCATCGTCGAGAACATCAAAGAACATACTACCAAAGCAGATTATGACAATGCCACAGAGGATGGATTTCATGTTATTGACGATGGAGAAGATGCTGTTATTCATCCGTCAAGTGATGATTATGTTGAGGTTGAGCAAGTCACAGGCGGAACAAAGACTTATGCTACACTTTTGAATGAACTTTATGCTTTAGTTGATTTCAATAAAGTTTCAAAAAATGCAATATTAACACTAAATGGAATAATATATAATCCAATAATAGTACAAAATGATGGATGTTACTTTTCAAGGTCAGGCATTGAATACAATCTTCCTGCGAACTTTGAAATCGGTGTACTTGAATCTAATAGTTATTATAACTTTTATCAGAATAATCAATACACAAATAGAGCAAATGACACTGTTCCTGTTGGAACGAAGTTTACCCTCTACTACGGCAACAAAAAAGCCGTCGTTGATTTGCAGACTACGGCGAATAGGTGCTTGCTTCCCGATGGGGAAACTACTGTTGCAGATGTCGTTGATTGCGACAAAACAACGGCAGGAACATATGCTTTGAAATGTACTGTTGACGCACAAGGCAATAAGACCTATTCATGGGTATAAAGCGAGGTAAACAAAATGAGCGCAAAAATGATTAAAGATGGAAATAAATATCCTATTGGGGTTATACCGCAGAATGTGATTGATGATGTGACGGAGTTAAAAAGTGCGGTGTTTAGAGGGAGCGTAACTGTTACCGCTACAGATTCTACGCATACACAGGCGTATTGGCTTAATCAGTTGGCTTCAGCGTTAGACTATAGCAAGGTTTCCGAACAGACAACACTTGTAGTCGAGGGCGATGTTTATATGTGTGCATCCTATTCCGCATCAAGTGTATCGTTCGGTTTAATCACTATAAGCAATCAGTTACCTTATGTAGTTAGAATCCGTGTTTCGTCAAACAGTCAGTGGGAAAGGATAAATAATGGAAATTATCAAGACCTTTCAGATTCCACTATTACAAGCGGAAAAGTTTACAAACTGATTTATTAAGCAGATAGCTATAGGCAAGAGTTAGAAAGGGGAATATGTGAACAAACGCAAAGCTAAAAAACATAAAAAATTCATCCATCTTCAAAAAGAGTTTACAATATACGGATTTGTCCCTAAAGGTTGGTCTGAAATTAGGTGGGCAAGACAGATTGCAAACGGAAAATTAAGAATCTAAATAGGATAAATATAAATCAATCCATAGTGGCGGAATAGGTAGACGCTAAGGGCAAGAATCACAGTCAGTAGACTATTGGGAGAACAGCAGAGATAATTTCAAAAGCAGTAACAAGGAAATATACTAACTTGTTATATTAGTTTTGGGGTGGTTCATGTGGAGTGCAAATTTCCACCTATGGATATTATAGAAAGGGGAATATATGAAAACAATAATTAAAAAGGGAACTAAACAAAAAATGAAATGTTCTGATTGCGGTTGTGAGTTTTCGTACGAGCAAGAAGATATTGAAAGAAAAGAATTTGATACCGCAAGATATAAAGTATTTGTTAAATGCCCTCAATGTGAGAGTGTATGTATTATCAAACAGACACGATAGAAAAGGAGAACAATATGAAACAATCAGAATTTCTTAAAATGCTTGAAACGGCATATAGCGTGAAGAACTACTATAACAATCATTACCCAAACAATCTTGGGTATCATCATTCAGACGGTTCTTACTCGTTTGATTGTTGGAATCTTATTAAGGTAATTCTTGCAGGCTGGAATCCGAGTATTCCTGTTGACAGTTTCACAAAGCCGACAGTGACAGGGGATATTGACGGAAGAACACTTTTAAGCAAGTGCCACGATAAGTCAAAGGATTTCTCAAGACTTGCAACCTATCCCGAGGGAACATATCTCTATCTTGCAACATCTCCCCATAGCGGTATATATGTGGGAGATAGAGTTGTCAATGGCAAGACTGTGAATGTAATCGAGTGTACCAAAGGTTGGGGAAGCAACGGAGTTATTTACTCTTATGTCGATAACAAGGGTGGCAGATACAATCACAAGGGCGGTACAAAGTGCTATTCTTGGACGGATTTCGGACTTCTCCCTTGGGTAGACTATGAAACTAAATCAGAGGATATAGTGGTTGTTCCCGAACCCGAAGAAAATACGGTAATGTATACCACTTATACCGTTAAAAAGAGAGATACGCTATCGGGTATCGCAAAGAAGTACAACACAACATATGAAGTCATAATGCAGGCTAATCCGTCAATCGTGAATCCGAACATAATTTATGAAGGTCAGAAAATCCTCATTCCTGTACCGACACAGCAGATTTCGACAGGTGCCGTTGCAGGAGAAAAGGTATACCATACTGTTCAGCGTGACGAAACGCTTTCGGGCATTGCAAAGAAGTACGGCACGAACTACTTAAAGCTTGCGACGCTTAACGGCATAGTGAATCCGAATATAATCTATGTCGGACAGAAGATTAGAGTGAGGTAATGCGATGAATCCCGAGTTTACTGATACATTCGTAATTGAAACAAAAACTTCCCTTGCTAACCACGAGACGAGGATTACCACTATCGAGGAGACCGTCAAGGACATCAAAGACCTTACCTTGTCCGTCCGTGAGATAGCCCTAAATCAAAAGGCTATGGACGAGAAGATAGACGGGCTTACCACGCAGGTTAAAGAGGTCGTTGACGCACCTAAAAAGAATTGGGTAACGATTAGGACGGCTATCCTGTCATCTTTGGGTGGTGCTATTGGAACGGGACTTATAACCTTACTTGTGAAGTTCTTAAAGTGATTTAATCAGCCGCTTCCCCCTTTATATGCCCTGCAAAATCATATAAGGAGGTAATCTCTCCTTTGAGGGTGTGGCTGTTTTAAATAGGCATAGACGGTCAAATCAAGGTTCAACTCCTTGACTATGCCTTGCTAATGATAATTGTAATTACTTTTAGGAGGTGTAACTATGAAGATTTTTAGCGACAAGGTATTTAATGTTTTAAAATGGCTTGCTATGGTGGCTCTGCCTGCGCTTGCCGTATTCGTGAGGGCTTTTTTCCCAATTTGGGACATCCCTTACGGAGAACAGATTTCCGAGAGCATTGTGGTTATCAATGCTTTGCTTGGTGCGTTACTTGGGATATCCACTATTGGCTACAACAGATCCCATAAAGGATAATTTTGACAACAACGACCTGTATGTTATAATAGCATAACAGGAGGAATGAAACTATGGACAACAAATTAACCGATAAAGATATGGTATCAATACCTTTTTTTGAACACCAAGAAGTCGTTACACGGCAAGAAAGACATATCGTGAGACTTTTAATTGCTCTCGTAATGGTCGTAATATTATTGTTTGTGAGCAATCTTATTTGGTTACATAAATGGTCACAATTTGATTTTGTTAGTGATGACATCGAGGTAACAAGCGAATATGAGGGTAATGCCAATTATATCGGTGGAGATGGAGATATAACAAATGGCAACGATAAGAGTACGCAGAGTTCGGATGACCAAACGCAGCGGTAGCAGAGGGAAAGCTATCCGACGCAGGGTTCGTAAACATTGATTTTAAGGATATGTTTAAAGCATATCCTTTTTTTGTGCTATGAAAAAGATTGATTCTTGCAATTTAAACCGAATACAGATTGAGGAACTCATTGATTTGTGGATCTTTTCTCAAAGAGATAGGGCTATGTTGAAACGGAGATTGTTGGACGGTATATCCTTTGAAAAACTGGCAGAGGAATTTAGTCTATCCGTAGTACATACCAAAGAAATTATATATAGAGCGCAAAACAAACTATTTAAGCATTTTTAGGGAAGTCTATATGGCTTCCCTATTTTTTTTTATGTCTAAAATCATACGAAAAACATACTTTTTCTTAATCGTAATAGTTCTTATATTTCTTTATCATTAAGCCATAGGAGATAAATCTATGGCTTTCGTTTACACAAATCCAAATCCAATAGCAAATATTACCGGCGATTGCGTAATCAGAGCGTGTGCTATAGCAACTAACCGAACCTGGGATGCAGCTTATAACGATATAGCAAGGTTAGGTCAGTCAATGGGCTTAATGCCGGATAAGGGTGCCGTTTGGGGTGCTTATTTAAGACAGAGAGGGTTTTACAGAGAAGTAATCCCTAATAGATGCCCTGATTGTTATACCGTTAAAGATTTTGCAAAAGAACACCCAAGAGGAACTTATGTATTGGCAATAGACGGAAATCCCGGTCATGTCGTTACTATCGTTGATGGTGATTGGCTGGATATTTTCGACTGTGCTGACGAAATACCTACCTACTATTATTACAAAATCTAAAGGAGGCACTCTATGAGTTATTACAATAGTCCCTACAATAATCCCTACAATAATCCTGATTATTATTCACAGATGCAACAGCAACTTCAACAGCAACAGGCTCAACTTCAGCAGATGCAGCATCAAAATCAGAGAACAATCATTGATTTCATCCAGGGCGAAGCGGCAGGAGATGTATACCCGGTAAACAACGGTCAGAAAGTAATTCTTTTTGATATAGATAATCCGTATTTGTATCAGAAAGAAAGAGACACTAACGGAGTTTTGACCAAAAAGAAATTTCGTCTTATTGAAGAAAAAGAACCCGAACCCGTAAAGACAGAGCCGATAGACCTTACCAAGTATGTAAAAGTTGAGGATGTGGATCAAATGATCGCTGATGCAGTTGACAAGAAAATGGCGGAATACACTTTGAAACCTACAAAGAAAAAGGCGGTAGTGGAGGAGGAATAACATGAATCCTTTATTTAGCGGTATGAGGATGCCTGTAAGTCCTATGCAGAAAATAGGTCAGGCCATCAGAGATGTTCAAATGCTTCAAAGAAATCCCGAAAAAATGGGACAGTATCTTGCCGATCATGGAGTGATTGGGAGAGATCAGGTTGACGAGATAAGCAGAATGGGTAATCCGTCACAGATAGGGCAATACCTTATTCAAAACGGGATAATGCCTCAACAGGGAACCCAAGAAGCCTATCAGAATATTGTTCCGATAGTTCAGAACAATCTTAAATAAATAAAGAAAGGACGCACATTTCTGTACGCCCTCTCTATAAGGAAGTGTGTTACACATCCCATATTGGCGTATTCGATTGTAACATATCTTCCTTATATATACAAGTGTTTCAACCTTTGCGCAAAGGAAAACATAAATTATAAGGAGGAAAAAACAATGTCATTATCAGATTCTAATTCGGGTATGTATATGCCCGTCGCACCTGCTTATGGCGGTGGCGGAATGGGTGGCTTTGGTGGATGGGGAGACGGCATCTGGCTGATTCTTCTTGTCCTCTTTGCTATCGGTGGAAACGGATTTGGCTTCGGCGGCGGCTGGGGCGGAATGGGTGGAATGTATGAGTTCCCTTGGCTTCTCAACGGTCAGGCAGGCATTAACGCCAATACCAACGCCGGATTCGACCATGCTGCAACACAGTCGGCAATCGGCAATTTACAGACCGCAGTAACAAGCGGATTTGGAGATGTTCAGACTGCTCTTTGTGGCGGCTTTGCGGGAGTAAATGCTACCGTGAACAATGCACAGAACGCACTTTCACAGCAGCTTTATGCTAACCAGCTTGCAGACCTTCAGAGAAGTTTTGACGCACAGAGTGCTGTTACCGCAGGTATGAACTCAATCGGCATGGGATTACAGAACTGCTGTTGCGAGAATCGTGCAAACATTGCCGACCTTAAGTACACGGTTGCTACCGAGAACTGTCAGGATCGTGCAACAAGCACACAGAACACACAGGCTATTCTCAATTCACTCAATGCAGGTATTCAGTCCATTAAGGATCAACTCTGCAACGATAAGCTCGACGAAAAGAACGATACCATCAATCAGCTTCGTCAGGAGCTTCTCTATGCTCGCGGACAGGCTTCACAGGATGTTCAGACCGCTGTTCTTCGTCAGAGCGACGCAACAACGGCTAATCAGCTCGTACAGGAACTCCGTTCTTGTCCGATTCCCGCAACCCCGGTTTTCGGACAGACCCCGATTTTCCAGTGCAACAATAACGGTTGCGGATGCGGCTACGGGATTTAAGAGAGGGGGTGGCTTATATGGCAGAGTTTAGTGCGAACGCCCTTCAAACTATTGAACCCGGTCAGAGCCTTGTATTTACAACATTCCCCCGTGACAGAGAAATGGGATTTATCGTATGGGAGCCTTCCCTTAATAGCATTTTGCTTCGCGGAATAGTGGCTCCTTCATACGGTTGCCCTTGTCAGGAGAATAGATTTGCACAGTATTACGCTTCATTTTCAGCGAATATGCAGATCCCCGAAGGCGGCACCGTAGGAGAGATAAGCCTTGCCATTGCAATAAATGGAGAGACCATTCCTACAAGTCAAATGACGGTAACTCCGGCTGCGGTAGAGGAACTTTCCAATGTAAGTACGCAGGTCTATATCCCTATTCCGAGGGGATGTTGCCAGAGTGTCACTGTAAGAAATATCAGCGATCAGGCAATAGAAGTACAAAACGCAAACCTCACACTATTCCGCCCGGATATGGTTGTAATGAGGTAGAAAGGAGACATTATGGGCGATATTAGGGAAACACTCGATAAAGCCGAGAAAATGCTTTGCAAAGGCATAGACGAGATTAACCAAAAGGGCGAACTTAATGCTTCCTCGTTGGAACTTCTCGGAAATGCAACAGACGCGCTCAAGGACATCCAGGAAATCAAGGGTAGTATGGAAGGTGGCAATTATGAGAGATATATGCCTTCATACCCTTATATGGATGACGGTTATAACAGAGGGCGTATGCGTGATAGTAGAGGTCGTTATATGGACGATGGGTATCACGGATATGAGACCTATCACAGAGACAACTACCAGAACGATTACAGAATGAACTACGGGCATTCCGATGAGGAAGAGAAAGAGTTTATCAAGTGGAAGATGAACAATGCGAAAAACGAACAGGAACGGGAAATGTACCGTCGTAAACTTGATCAGATGTAAAGGAAAGGGGGATGGCTATTGCTGTCCCCTTTTTTGGGGTATTGTATGGATATAGAAGAGAGAAGAAAGAGAATGAACGAAATTCTTGATAAGGACAACTTTAATTATAAGGATTATCAGGAATTAAAGATTCTACTTGCCGAAGATGAAAAAGAATACTACAATTTAAAAGAACGATTTATGAGAGCAGTGTATGGGATAGGGGTGAATTATCCACGATTATCCACGAACAAAAAGCAATCCTTGTAAATTCAATGTTTTTGGCTCATAGGGTAATAGTTCGACTCCCGTGCTCTGCTGTTTTTGACCAAGTACCGCAAATCCAACGAAAGCATTGATTTTAGTGGGTTTGCGGTATTTATTTTTTGTCAAAAATTATTCCTTAAAATCATAAATATGAGCCAAAATCATATAATTTTTATCCACGATTATCCACGAAAAAGGTAAAAAAAATTACATTAGGGCTCCCATATCATTTGCAGCGGATATTTTTGCTTGTTCTATTTCCATTGCATGAGTATAAACAGTTTTCATTACTCTGTCTGTTTTCCATCCGCCCATGTCCTGTATCTGCTTGTCGGAATATCCGAGATTGTGCATATAAGAAGCAAAGAAATGGCGCATCTTATGGAACGAGAAGTGAGGAATCCCTAATTTATCCTGCATCTGCGTCAATTTGACATATAGGACATTTGGATAACCGTTATATATAAATCCTTGTTTTCTGATAAGATTGGCTATGTAGTCCGGAATAACGACCGTTCTTGTGCTTTTAGTAGTTTTTGTTGTCTTGATTATCCACGAATTATCCGCACCCTGTACTTTTGCCTTGTTGATTGTGAGCACATTTCCGTTTAAATCATCAATCGTGAGCGCACAGATTTCAGACTTTCTCAATCCCATACCGCTTAAAAGTATCGGAACTTCATAAATTGAGCCCTTAAAAGCGGAAAAAATGCTCATAACTTCTTCTTTTGTAGGTATATATGGAGATTTTTCTTCTTTTTGTGGAAGAGTGATACTTCCTATGTCATTTCCATAGTATTTCAGAACTGAAACGATAAATCCAGAGAAGTTAGATGTTGATTTGGGGGAATGATCTGCTGAATAGCGGTTTACTTCGGTCTGAACCATAGGTTTAGTCAGAATATCAAGAGCGGTGTTGCCAAAAGAGCCACTAAATTGCTTTATTATGCCTTTATAACCTCGCACAGAGGAAGGAGAGAGTATATTTGATTTAGACTCTATATAAGCCTCGCAAGCCTGTTTAAAGGGCATATTTGCCGATATAGCCACGCCTTTTTTAGCCATAGCGCCAGCAATGAGTAAATGTGCTTCCTTATCAGAAGGTTTGTGATCGACGGTAGCACGATAGGTTACTCCGTTTACCATCTGTTTTATTCGGTAAGACCCTGATTTGAGTTTTTCAATCGTCATAAGCTAAAACTCCAATTTTCCTCGAACTTCAACCACTTTTCCGATCAATCGGACGGGTATTTTTTCAACATCTTCTTTGCTATATATCATAGGTGCGTATTTAGAATTGAGAGAGAGTAAGGTTATTCCGCTTTCGCTCTTTAATAGTCTTTTACAAGTCGCATCATTGCCATTAACAGTAACTATGACTATATCCCCGGATTCTGCTTCGGATTGTTGCTTTACTATAACAACATCTCCTTTATAAATACGAGGTTCCATACTGTCACCGTTTATTTTAAGTCCGAAATATTCTCCGTGTTTTGCCATTTCCGCAGGAATTTCTTCGGTATCTATAATATCTTCGATCATTTCCAAAGGAATACCGGCAGCGACTTTCCCAATAACAGGTATTTCAACAGAGTTATTAGTAGTGGACTTGGGTGTAATGGAAATTATCATATCTTCATCAAGGGAAGATAAGACTTCCTGGAATGGCTTGCCTATAGTGGTAGCTACAGTCTTTATAGTGTCTATACTTGGTTTTGGAGCTTCTCCGTGGTTATTCTTGTTATTTATGAGCATATATGTATAGGCTCTGCTTAAACCGCTCTTATCTAAAAAATCTTTAACAGAATGTTTTTCAATATATTCTTTAATAAATTCCCCTAAATACATAGTTTAAATCTCCTTTATATGTCTATCGTAACAGACAATTTTAAAAAAATCAAGAAAAAAATAGTCTATTAGGGTTGACAAAGTGAGTTCACTTTGGTAGACTTTATATTGTCCACCAAAACAAACACAAAATATTGGAGGTTTAACAGTGATTACATACAAAATAAAGGAAAGAAGAGAGAAGTTAGGAATGTCTCAAGCCGAGCTGATTAGGAAAACAGGTCTTTCAAGAGCGCAGATCGCGAAACTTGAAGCTGGAACCACCGTAGATATAAAAGTGTCTACCTTGGTAAAACTGTCAGAGGCTTTAAAATGTTCCCCGACTTCTCTTTTTGATTAAAAAGTCCACCATAACAGACTTTTAGAGAAGGGAGAGGAAAAATGACTGACAAAAACATAATCAACATTCATGGTACAGACATCAATATTAAAGAGTACAGAGGGCAGAGAGTTGTTACCTTTAAGGACATTGACGCAGTACACGGCAGACCAGAGGGAACGGCATTAAGAAATTTCAATACTAATAGAAATCGTTTTGTTGAGAACGAAGATTACTTCATTGTTGGTTCAGACGAAATTCGTCGAAACGGCTTGTTTCCGCTATCTGACAACGATCATAGGGATAAGGCACTTATTACCGAACAGGGATATTTGATGTTGGTTAAGTCTTTTACCGACGATCTCGCTTGGGAAGTTCAGAGAAGTTTAGTAAATGGTTATTTCAAGGTAAAAACCCTTGCTACCGATTTATCCCCTCAAATGCAGATGCTTTATGGAATGTTAGACCAAATGGCACAGACCGAGAGGCAGGCAAGAGAAGCAAAGGAAATCGCACAAAAAGCCGTTGAGACTACGGAAGCAATTAAGGAAGCGATACAGCCTGTCTTTGACGATTGGAGAGAGGAAACTAACAAGAAGTTCAATCGTATTCAGAAAAGCAGCGGAAAGCAGTTCTCCTTATTAAGAAATGAAATGTATGAAGCGTTAGAACAGAGAGCCGGATGTGATTTAGGGACAAGGCTTCGCAATCTGCAATCAAGGATGACAGATAAGGGATGTACCAAGACCGAGATAAGCAAGGTCACAAAAATGGATGTGATTGAGAGCGACAAGAGACTCCGGGAAATCTTCTCAAAGATTGTTACAGAGTATGAAGTCAGGTTTTGTGCATAGGAAATAACGAAAATCGTTAGGTCATGGAATAAACAATGCCAAGAACAAATGTAAACCGAGTGAAAACAAAATATCGGCGTTTTAACGATTGGCTGCGTGGTGAAATGAGTGAGCGAAAAGTGAACCAAATGAAGTTAGCTGAGTATCTACATATAGAGCAACCAACCTTATCAAAGCGAATGAATGGAGAAATTCAGTGGCCGTTTATGGATGTTCTGGAAGTGCTGGACTACTTCAATGCAAGTTTTGAGGAAGTTCTTTAGGGCTTTCGTATAGAAGCAGTACGCCAACCTTTGAAGTTGGAGAAGTAGGAGCATTACCTACAAGCCCTGCGGAGTTTTAGCTCTTTCTCAATCCCTATATAACGACGGTTATTGTCGGGAGCAAAAAGGCAAAAATCATACGACGGTATGTACCTATGGTGGCGGAATAGGTAGACGCTATGCTTATAGATGCGTAAGTAAATAGTGCAGGTGATTGTGGTTTGAGTCCACAGGAGCATTGGATAAAGAACCTGCTTGTTGTAAGGTGCAAATCCTTACCCATAGGTTTGTAGTTACCATTCTACTGAAAAATGGCGTTTCTCCCTACGAATCGATAACGGATAGGCGGTCGAGTCAGCGTGTACGCAGAGTGACCGAGATAAGGACTGCGGCACGTGGGAAAGTTTGCTGGTTTAAAGTGAAACCATTTTGGGTGTGAGAACACATAACGATATAAACCAGCATTTGGGAATGTAGCTCAAGGGGACAGAGCTTTAGGGGGTATGCACCCCGACAAACAAGCAAGGGGCATACTTGCGACGTTGATAATAGTTCGATAACTATTCATTCCCATGAGGTCAGGCCATACCTGAACAAAGAAAGGAGCGTTATGAAAGGAATTGTAATCAAAGCATTTCGTGACTATGGATTTATCCAGGGAGAGGACGGAAACACATACCACTATAAGCCTGTATACGAAGTTGGCGATCAAGTGGAGTTTGAACCGTCAGAAAACGAAAAAGGCCACAAAGCAATAAATGTAAGGAAGGAGGAAAAACAGTGGACTTAGCTGATCGTGTTGTAAGGCTTCTCAAATACATCGAACCAAATCTTTTCGATTCACATTCAACCACTAAACAGGTGTTTTTAACATGTGCTTATTGGTTTCTTGGACATAAAAAAGGTGGATATTATCGCATATATCCAATCGACTCAGAATATGATTACGGCTCTGTTGGATATGTTGAGGATGCACATAGGCAGGGGTTTGTACCTATCATCCAAAACAGGGAAGTTATCGGATTTGTAAGAGAAAAAGCCTTGTAGCTGGAACTACAAGGCTATGAATTAAGGGGTTATTTTATGAACAAAAATATTCTATCACACATTCAGAAAAAGAGCAATTCAAAGATTAGCGGCAAAGTCTTAGGAACTGTTGGAATTACCTGTTGGCTTATAGGAGCAAGTCTTATGGATTCAGAGCCTATGACTATTCCGGCTATTATGGCTGTCGCAGGAATAATCTTGTTTGTCATTGCTTATAGGATCAGCAGATGAAACGAATAATCATAACGATTGCAGCACTCATTCTAATATGGCTAATTGGCTTGTTTTGGGTTGTCGATTGCGAAGCCGAAGAATGTTACCTAAATGATGAAATCATGGCACTATGCACTAAATACGGAGAAATAAACAATATTGATGAAAACTTGTTAAAAGCGTTTATTGAGGTCGAAAGTCACGGACAGGCAGATGTAGTAAGTGCCAACGGTCAATATATCGGGCTCATGCAGCTTAACAAAGATACATTCACGGGAGATTTAAAAGATTCCGAGAACAATATCCGGCAGGGTGCGGAGTATTTAAACCGATTAAGGACAAGCAATGACGGAAATATGATGGTTGCAATCAGTTATTATTCGGGAGAATCAGGTACAATCGGGTTTTATTCACGCAAAGTATTAAACAGATATTTTGAACTTTACTGTCTGAGTATCGGACAGGAAGAAAGGAATATCTGAGAGAGGAGAAAAATGATAAAGGCAAAAACAAAGAACGGAAAGATGTATTACATATTTCCGAAGAGTGAAATCGGTAGGAAAGAGACTCTTTGTGAGGTGGCCATTGCTTTACACGAAAAAACCGAGAAGTTTGAGGTTTTGGAAGCAAAGCATATAGGCGAAGAGGAAGGCTACGCATTATATGAGATTGGCTCAAAGGGATGTTTTTGGGCGGTAACAAGGAGGCAGAAATGAAAGTAATTCTTTCAAGGATAGTAGACGGAGAAAAGTGCTATTACGGCACTTACGATTTATCGGATATGTCCGATGCAAAGGCATTTACAAACGCTGTCTGGAAGTTCGGAGAGTACGGAGACGCAGTTGTAATAGAGAGGGAAGAAGATGGGGAGAAAGCGTAAGTTTCCGACAGTAGCTTTTCTTAGAGTGTTTAATGAGGGAGAAAAACTCACGGAAGAGCAGAAACGATGGCTATTAGGTAATAGAAAAACCGACAGTACACAAGGTAACTATCGGCAGTGTGGTAAATCTCTTCGCAAAAATGATTGTACCACATTAGCCGAAGAATAACAACATTTTATTATAGGAGGCTAATTATGGCAAAGAAAGAAGAAACAGTTATTGAAATCAGACCTTTAGATATAAAGGAAGTTCCCATCAAGATCGTTGGAGATACACCTCTTATCGTTCACGCATGGTCTGAAAAGGCTAAAAGGCAGATGCTTGAAGCACAGATGAAAACTACAAAGACAAAGGCAAAGGAAATCCGTGATCCATATTCAGACTTTATCAATTCTATGTATTGGCTTACGGAAAAGCCTGAAAGCACACCCGAAGCGTTTGAAAAAGCAATAAAGAACGGGGCAAAGTTTGGTTTCCCTGTTGGTGCTATCAAGATGGCGGGTAATTCAGCAGCATATAGACTTGGTTGGGTAAAAAATCAGATGGGATTAAGGGGCTCATACTTCTTAAAAACCGAGTTTGGAGAGTACGCACAGATCATATCAGAAAAGCCCGTTATGCGTGAAGATATGGTGCGTATCGGTATGGGTTCAGCAGACCTTCGCTATCGTGCAGAGTTCAATAAATGGTCTATGAATTTGATTTTGGAATACAACGCAAGCGGGGAACACACACTTGAACAGATTATAAATGTTCTTAATGCCGGTGGTTATGTATGTGGTTTAGGAGAGTGGCGACCTGAAAAAGACGGAAACTACGGCAGATTTCATATTGAAGCATAAGGCAGGAAAGGCGGGGCAAGGAATGGCGCGGAGAGGTTTGGTGCGGTTTGTCGGGGTTAGGTAAGGCAGGCATGGCAAGCATTGGTACGGATTGTTGTGGAACGGTCAGGTAAGGCAGGCTAACGAAAGGAGATTAAGTAAATGGTATATCAGCCTAAAAAGCAATATTCATGGTGGGACGGATATGCAAGAACTGTTGATGCAAATGTTGTCGGTGCAGTTGTCGAACACTTGGAAGAAGAAAACGGGAAAGTAACTAAAGAGGATTTTCTTGATGTATCACGCCCCGAAGATTCTCCCACACATGAACTTTTTGAGTGGGATGACAATAAAGCAGCGGAAGCGTACAGACTCGATCAAAGTAGACACATTATCAACGCCTTAAGAGTTGTTTACACAAACAAAGAGGATGTTGAAACCAAAGTTCCGGCATTTATCCGTACATCACCACCAAAAGCAAATCCTGTGTATGAGAATATCCATTCCGCACTACAGAATGAGGGTAAAAGGGAAATCATTTTAAACAGATTACGCGGAGAGTTGGATGCTTTCATCATCAGAAATCAGCACATAGAAGAACTTGCAGATTTACTTGCGGAAGCATCAGAAAAAGCAAGAAAGAGAGGAAAACAGTAAATGGCGAATGAAGTAGCAAAGACAGAACAAAAGAAAGTAGGAATTGCAAGTTATCTTACACAAGCGGCGGTAAGGGCAAATGTTGATTCCGTTGTAGGTCAGAAAGATTCACAGGCGTTTATAAGTGCGGTTGTAAGCGCAATTCAAACAAATCCGCAACTTGCAGAGTGTACTAACTCTTCTATATTATCAGCGGCACTTTTGGGACAGAGTTTAAAGTTACCGCCCTCACAACAGTTGGGTTTGTACTATTTCGTGCCTTTTGAGGACAAAAAGAAAGGCACAAAGGAAGCACAGTTCATGATTTCTTACAAGGGAATGATCCAACTTGCACAGAGATCAGGAATGTATAAAAAAATTCATGTTACTGACATTAGACAGGGAGAACTTAAAAGTTATGATCCTATCGAAGATAAGTACGAATTTGAACCCGAAACAGATGTAGCAAAGCGTTTAAATCTTCCCGTTATCGGCTATTACGCTTACTACGAACTTCTTAACGGCTACAAGGAAACTCTTTATTGGTCTAAAGAGAAGATGGAAGCACACGCAAAGAGATATTCCGCTTCCTATCGTAACGGTTGGAGTTCATCAATTTGGAAGTCGGATTTTGACAAAATGGCTTTTAAGACTATGCAGAGACAATTACTTTCAAAGGCTCCTATGAGTATCGAAATGCAGAAAGCGTACACTTACGATCAGTCAGTTGTAAGGGAAGATGGCACACCTGATTATGTTGATAACATTGCTGACGAGCCAGAGAAAGCAACAGATGTATTTGCAACCGTAGAGCCTACTGAAGTAAAGGAGAGTGAAAATGCCGGAGAATAAAGAAACGGAGTTGAATGAACTCAACTATTACACACCGGAAATGAATATGAAATATGTGTCCGTGAGTCAGTACAAGAGGTTCATCGGTAATCCCTATGACAATGATACTTGCGAAGCTGCGGCATTGGCAGAGGCAAAGGGAGAGATCACGAGGCCTACTACACCAGCGTTGCTTATCGGTAGTTATGTCGATGCAGCTCTTACAGAGGATTTGGATAAATTCAAGGCTGAACACCCTGAAGTTTATTCATCCAGGGGTGAAAGTAAAGGATGCCTTAAAGCAGAGTACAGACAGGCAGATGAAATGGTGGCAAGGGCAAGAAGAGACAATATTTTTATGGCTTATGTGGATGGTGGCGATCATCAGGTGATTATGACAGGGGAAATTGAAGGAGTACCCGTAAAAATCAAAATCGACCATGTTGCAAAACTTGATGGCAGACCAGTAGCAATCGTAGACCTTAAAACCGTTCGTAATATGCACGAGGTATTCAGGGCAAAAGATTCAGGTGAGTATATGACTTGGGTTGAACGGTATAATTACGATCTTCAAGGCGCCGTATATCAGTTCATTTATGAGCAGAATACGGGTATGAAGTTACCGTTCTATATAGCTGCAATTAGCAAGGATAAAGATACCGCAGGCGTAGCACATCCGAGGTTAAAGGTTATACAGATTCCACAGTTAAAGATGGACGAAAGATTGGCAGAGGTAAAAGCAAACATCGGAAAGGTAAAAGCAATCAAGGACGGTGAGATCGAACCTATCTATTGTAAGCATTGCGATTACTGCGCCGACACTCTTCCTTGCGAGATTATCTCAATGGATGAATTGATGTTAGAGGTCTGATATGAGCAAAAGTATAGTAACGGACTATGAGGATTTAAGTTTGTTTTCGGGGAAACCTAAAGAAACCGATCATCACTTGCTTTTCGGAAAAGGAATAAGACCACTTGCAGAAGAAGATGGAATTTGGATTCCTTTGACAAACGCAGAACATAATATGTCCCCTAATGGAACTATCAATCAGATTCACGACAATCCGCCAGCAGAAAAACTCTCAAAGATAGCAGGACAGTTGGCTTATGAAAAACATTGGATTGCAGAACACAGGACTTTGCCTTTTGAAGATTCCAAAGCACTTGAAGATGAAGCAAGAGAGGCCTTCCGCAAAAGGTATGGAAAATCATTTTTGTAAATCCTCCTGAAAGGGGTGATATAGAGTGCCAAGAGGAAGAGACAGCCCTTTGTGTGGTAGGGGAAAATATATCACACAACGTAACCCGTAAACGTGCTAACAAGCACTGTCTAACGAAAATACGGCTAAATTAAACCACAATCAAAGCGAAAAACCAAACGGGGAACTATTAAGAAAAATTTAGTAGTTCCCCACCTATGAGAAAAACATGAAACCACAATTTGACTTATCTAATGGAATATTTCTACCAAAAGTCACAATCAAAGGAAAATACTACGGAGATAAAACATTTCCGAGTTTGAATAACTATCTGGCAGCCATAGGGCGGAATCCTAAAGCGGGCGGCCGGATGAAGTCAGATTACATGATGATATGCAATAACGCTATACGGACTCAATTAAAGCATTATAAGGCAACAAACCCTATTGTATTGCATTACATCTATTACGAGCCTAAAAAGGGGCAAAAACGGGATTTTATGAACTGCCACTTCCTGTTTGCTAAGTTCTTTGAAGATAGTCTACAGGTATGCGGAGTAATAGAAAACGATAACCCTAAATGGCTATTGAATGAAACACACGACTTCTATTATACAGACGATCCTTACATAGAGGTCTATATAGAGGAAATTGAAGATGAAATGTAACAGAAGGTGCTTCGAGTGCAAATTCTCTGATTGTATCTGCGATGACTTTGATTATTCGTTATCCGAAGAATTAGATCGCCAGATATTGAAAGATCGAGAAATTATTGAGGATGTCGAACCAAAACGAACAGGGAAGCGCGGCAGACCGAGATTAACACCTGAACAAAGGTTAGAAAGAGATCGCCGCAAGAAAGTAAAACAGAAGAAATATTATGAAGAACACAAAGCGGAGAGGATTCAGTACCAAAAAGAATATAACAATACTCACTATACAGAAGTCCGGGAGTATAAGAGCAAGCGATATAAAACACTCAAAGAACTTTATGGAAAGGAATACTTCAACGCCAAAAACAGGGAACAATATCGTAGACAAAGGCAAAGCAAGAGCGCTGTATAACGGCGGTTGGAGTCTGGATATGATAGCGAGGGAAATGGGGATAACAGAAAAGGAAGTAGACGAAGCAATTTCTTATTACGATGAATACGGGAATTGGAAAAACGATGATATATAACGACGATTGTTTGGAAGTATTCAAACAGATAGCAGACAACTCAATAGATTTAGTGATTACAGATTGTCCTTATCACATAGTATCGGGCGGCTGCACGAATGATGCAGTAAAGATAGGCAGGAGCAGAAAAAGAGAATCTCACGGCGGTTGTTATGTGGGCGATACAAACCATGTTAATTTAGGTGGTATCTTTGATGAATTTGACGCGTGGTGCTACACAAAAGACGGAAAGTTATTCAAGCATAACGACATAGAGTTTTCCGAGTGGCTACCTGAAGTCTACCGAGTATTAAAGGATGGAACTCATTGCTACATAATGATAAATCCACGAAACCTAAAAGATTTATGGCAAGCCGCGGAAGATGCCGGATTTGAGTTTCAACAGCTTCTTGTATGGGATAAGGGTAATGCCACACCTAACAAATATTATCTCAATGCTTATGAACTAATCTTGATGTTACGCAAGGGCAGAGCAAGAAACATAAACAATATGGGAGAGAAAAACATATTGCGAGTGCCAAACATCATAAGAACAAAAGACCATCCAACAGAAAAACCCGTAGAACTGATGAAAGTTTTGATTGAGAATAGTTCAAACAAGGGTGATATAGTGCTTGATCCCTTTATGGGAGTAGGGGGGGCGATGGTTGCTTGTAAACTCACAGGGCGCAATTACATCGGAATAGAGATAGACGAAAAGTATTTCAATATTGCAAAGGAACGACTTGAAAACGATAACTACGATAATCAGAAAAATCAGATAGTAGGGCAAATGAGTTTGTTTTAATGGAAAGGTGAACACGATGATTGCGACACTTAAAGAAGCCTACGAAGATATGAAAAATGGAGTTTATGACTTTACAAAGGACGGGAAATGTTCTGGGTGTGGAAACTGCTGTTCAAATCTTCTTCCGATGACCAAAAAGGAAATTAAACGCATAAAGCGATATATCCGTGAACACAAGATAAAGGAACAAAAAGTATTAGCAGTATATGCGAATCCTCTGGTTGACCTGACTTGTCCGTTTATGCGTAAGGATGTAGCAAAAGATCGTTGCATGATTTATCCTGTGAAACCCGAAATATGTACGTTCTTCAAATGTGATAACGAAAAGAACGGAAAACATTATAACGGGAACCGAGAGGGAATGATGTTGGTAAATGTAAGAGAAGTGTTTTTTGGAGAGGAAAAAGGATATGACAGTTTGTGAAGAAATGCAGAAGTTACGGAATTATCTCGATAGCAAGAAAATCGAGTGGATAGACAAGTCCGATGATTGGGAAATGGGATGGATCTGCCGGACACACTTTGATTATAAGGACAATCATTGGTCTGTGATTAACGGATCGGGAACATACGGAGGTTTTTACATAAATGAAAAGTCAAACTATGGTGCCCTTGAACTAATGGTTGATTGCGTGAATGGTGGTGAACCCGTTGGGTATCTAAAAGCAGAGGATGTAATCAAATACATAGAATGTGAAAGTTGCGATTAAGGAAGGGAAAATATGGAAGGCCAAATATCATTGTTTGACATAGAGTGTCAACAAAAAGGAATTGATAAATATGTGCGTAGAATCTCCTATGATGATACAAAACCCTTTCTCCTAAAAATTCATTATGCACGTCGTATGCCTTGTATTACCGATGCTTTTGGACTTTTTAGGGGGGGGGTAATGATAGGTTGTGTGACATACGGAGTTCCAGCTTCGCACCCATTATGCGTCGGGATTGCCGGAGAAAAGAATCAATACAATGTTTTGGAATTGAATCGGCTTGTAATTAGCCCTGACGAAACGGAAAAGAACCTTGCAAGTTATCTTGTATCACGAAGTTTAAAAATGTTACCTAATGGAACTTTTGTTGTAAGTTACGCAGATACGGCATGGAGCCATGTGGGATATATCTATCAGGCTACAAATTTTCTTTACACGGGCTTATCAGCAAAAAGAAATGATAGTTATCAAGAGAACGGACTACACCCGAGAGCATACGACAAGAATAATCATAGTGAATTGAAACAGACACGATCACAAAAACATAGATACATATATCTTGTTGGAGATAAAAGAACAAAGAAAAGAATGTTATCAGAATTGAAATATCCCGTATATGATAAGTACCCAAAAGGCGACGAAACGAGATATGACACGAAAAACCCTATACCGATACACCCGATTGAGATTATTGCGAAATAGTGGATGGAAGAAAAGGAGTCTCAAAACATGACAAGAGAAGAACTAATAAGGTATGGCAAGGATTATCTAAATGATTTGGAAAATGCTTGTTGTGATATTTCTGATAAACACATGGAATTTGTAAGACAATCAATCAAAGCCTTATCCGCAGAGCCTTGCTGTAACTGTATAGAATTTAAGAGATATGCAAAAGAGATGGGCTTTGAGATTGATCAAGAGCCTTGTGATTGTATCAGCAGAGAGTTTATTGAAATCGTTGTCGAATATCCTCCTGCCGATTTATGTACATATCCAGAATATAGAGGAAAGCCTTATTTCTCTATAAAGTATCGAGAGAAAGGCAATGGATATGTCGGTTTTGGTACTTACAAAATAGAGATGCTTTCACAATGGATAAAAGAATATTTTATGCCAAGTATTCAGCCAAAGGCAAAGGCAGAATGGATTCCTGTTAGTGAGGGGTTGCCCGAAGTGGGGCAAACTGTCAGGGTAATAGACGATAGGGGTAAGGTCTTTGAATACGAGTTAAATCCGCTTGACGTGGATAAGTACACAACGGGTAAATGGCGATTTTTAGACCACGAAATTATCGCTTGGCAACCATTACAAAACCATACAAGGTAGAAAGTGAGGAATAGAGATGAGTGGTGGAAGTTATAGCTATATATACAACAAATTATCAGAAGAATGTGAAGGCAGAATGTATGATGCTGAAATGAATGACCTTATAGAAGATTTATGTGAGGTATTACATGATTTAGAGTGGTGGCAGAGTGCTGACACATCAGAGGATCAATATAGAAAAACAGTAAGCGCATTTAAGAAAAAATGGTTCAAGGGAAACAGAGAACAGAGATTAAAAGGATATATTGATGAACAGATAAGTATTGTGAGAAGCCAGTTATATTCCTTGATAGGTGAGCCACAGGAAAGTGAGGGCAAGTAATGGCAAGCAGAAAAGAAGTTTTTGAAATAACAAAAGGCAGATGCTTTTATTGTGGAAGCAAATTAGACTTTGAAAACTTCCATTGCGATCATTTTTTAGCGAAGGCGTCTGGTGGAAAAAGGGATAATAATTTAGTTCCGGCGTGTGTGGATTGCAATTTGTCTAAGAGTGATATGACATTAGAACAATTCAGAGATTATCTTGAAAACCTTTGTTATTCCTCTATGAAAGGTAGAATGTTACGCAAATATCTTGGAATCAAGAGGAAAAAAGTAGAATTTTACTTTGAAAAAATAGGGCTGAATGAGAGGTAAATAAACTAATGGCAGATGTGAAGTGGATAAAGATAGTAACGGACATATTTGACGACGAAAAGATGCTTTTGATTGAGAGTTTACCGAGTGCTGACAGCCTTATCGTGATATGGTTCAAACTCTTATGTTTGGCAAAGAAAAGAAATATAAATGGGTTTTTAGCACTGAACGATCACATTTTTTTAGATGAAGATATGTTAAGCGTATTAGTCAGAAAACCCAAAGATGAATTAACAGATGCGTTAGAAACGCTTGAAAAATACGGGCTTGTTAGGAGAGAACACACCCATGTTTCGGTTATCAATATAGATCATAGACCATGCAGAGATAGAATGTCACCCGAATACAAGAGGTGGAGAAATGCGGTTTTTGAGCGTGATAGTTACACTTGCCAATCTTGCGGGGAAAGCGGAGTTCATCTTAATGCGCATCATAAAAAATCGTGGAAAAGTTATCCGGCATACAGATTTGATGTGTCAAATGGAGTAACCCTGTGTGAAAGATGTCACAAAGAATATCACAAGAAATATGGGAGATAAAAAATGGCAGAGAGAAGAATGTTTGCAAAAGCAATAGTGTTAAGTGATGCGTTTTTAGATATGCCTTTATCCGCAAGGTGTCTTTATTTCACTTTAGGGATGTTCGCAGATGATGATGGATTTGTGGGTAGCCCTAAAGGAATAATGAGACAGTGCGGAGCGAGTCAGGACGATATGCTGGTTCTGATACAAAAACGCTTTGTTTTAGCCTTTGACAGTGGAGTAATTGTAATAAAGCATTGGCGGATAAACAACTATCTCCAGAATGATCGGCATAAAGAAACAACCTACATCGAAGAATTACAGACTTTAGATATTGACGATAAGGGAGCATACACTGAAAAAGCCAATGAAATCAAGGGCTTGCCGACTATGTATACAGATTGTATACAAAATGTATACACAGATAAGAATAGTATAGATAAGGATAGTAAAGAAAAGAATAGTAAAGATATATCTGCCGGGGCAAAACCAAAGAAAAAAGATAAGCCTGTTAAAAACAGATACGGAAGTCAGGAAAATGTGTTGCTGACAGACGAAGAGTACGAACGGTTAAAGAAAAAGTACCCGGATTGCATAGAGGACGCTATCGAGTACCTATCCCTGTATATTGCAGAAAAGAAGTACCGCAGCGAAAGCCATAATTTAGCAATCCAACGTTGGGTAATAGATGCGGTGCGGAAGAAGAAACCTGCAAATAGCAGCTTTGAATTAAAGGTGTGATATGACAAAGGATCAATTCAAGACAACTCTCATAAGACTAAAAGAATATTACCCGAATTTCAATATCAATACAGAACAGATACAAAGTGAGTGGCTAAAAGCAATCGGAGATTTGGAGTATTCCAGAGTATCGCTTGCAACGTCAAATTATATTCGAGAAGAGAAGTACCCGCCGACGATAAAAGAATTTATGACCTATTACGATAAGGTGGCAGCAGAGTTTAGAGACCTGATAAACGACTACGAATCGGCAAGGGGTTGCTTCCCAAAGGAATTACAAGGCGAGGATGATAAAAAGACTTTTCTAACGGCGATAAAGTCACAGGCATTTAATGATTGCAAGTCGAAAGCAATATCAATCCGCAGACATTGTTACGAATACTGTTCTAATCAGGTGCCGGAGAAAACATTTGTGGAGGTGGTTAAGGAATGGATGCAGAACAATGCGTGATAGGGGAATTGCTAACGGACTCAGACTATACAAGGCAATATCTTGATACCACATACGACTTGTTAGAGCCTCAAATGTTTAGCAATGCCCTTTACGGAAGAATATATTATGAGCTGAAAATGGCTCACGCAAAGAGGCTTGATCCTGATGTTGCTTATATCGTGGCACAAGTAACTTGCAATGAATATCCACAAGAGATAGTAAAGCAAGAGATAAGCACAATCATTAAAGAAGTTCCCGTTGGTTCGTCAATACAGGCGGATGCGAAAGTAGTCTTTGATGATTTTAACGCAAGGAAGCTAAATAGGATCCTTTCACAAGTAGAGGTCAGGGGCAACAATGTATATGACGAGGTTGCAAAGCTGGCAAAGCAGCTTGAAAGTTTCCAGAAGAATGAGGGCGGAGTAAAAGCAATAAGTGAAATCGCCGGAAAACGCAAGGACGATTATTTCAAACCCAAAGAAAAGAAACCCACAAAGACAGGCTTTGACGAGTGGGACGGAGTAATGGGCGGACTTGAAGGCGGAGATATGATCGTTATCGGTGCGAGGCCTTCGGTCGGAAAATCGGCTTTGGGAGTGCAAATAGCGTCACACATAGCGGACACACAAGACACAGTATTGTATTTCAACCTTGAAATGTCAGAGAAGCAAGTTTATGAAAGACTTTTATCGTTTGAAAGCGGAATATCAATAACAAGATTAAAAACAGCCGAGAGGTTTAACACCGATGCCGAACAAGTGATGTTCAACAATGCCAATGCAAAGTTGGAAGAACAAACGAATTTCCTGATAAGCAATGGCTCAAAGGATATAGGGCAGATAAGAAGCGAAGTCCTTAAATATAAGCCTGACATTGTATTCATAGACTACTTGCAGCTTATAAAGAGTGCGCCGGGAATGACTTACAAGGGAAATAGATATGCCGAGGTTGGAGCAATAAGCCACGCAATCAAGGCAATAGCGATAGATTTTAATATTCCCGTTGTTGTGCTTACGCAATTAAACAGACAGAGTAACGCACAGTCAGAACCGAGTATGGACGAGATAAGGGAGTCGGGAGACATCGAGCAGGACGCAAGCGTAATAATCCTTTTATGGAATTGCGACAAGGAAGATAAAACGAAGAAGGGAGTTAAGTTCGATAAGAACCGACAGGGAGAACTTATAAAGACCGAGTTAGTCTTTAATGGAAATTCAATGCGGTTTGTAGAAAAGGACAAAGGCTTTTTAAATGTGACGCCGGAGCAGGAAGAAGAACTACCTTTTTCATCGGACTAAAGATATATGGCTAAATGGACTAAAGATACTATTGAGTTTCAGATGTTTGGGAAATTCTACGAACTGACAAAGAAATGGTACGACGGAGTAAAGACAATCGAGGAATATGATCGTGCTGCCAATGAGATAAACAACTTTTTTAAAGAGTACGCAAAAACCGATTGCAGATACCTGGCGAAAGAGCTTGCGTTGGGACTCAACAATTATATTGACAAGAAGTATTACCGAGACAAGCCTTTAAAGGCAAAATGAGACGCTTTTATGTATTGGGTGGAAAACAATCGAACAAGTATTTTAAGATACCTTGTTGGAACAAATAAGAGGGATAGAAAGGAAATTGTAAATGAGTAGAGGTTGGAAAAGGTCAGACTTAGTTATGGGTGAAGATTTGGTTTTGCCTGACGAATATTTTGAAGTACCGGCAGAGGCAAGAAAAAGAATTATGTATTGCGTATATGCCGGAGAAACCGATACGGGCATTATTGTTGAGGTTCAGTTCAAGGCTGGTATTGGAAGCGAAGATCCATTATCAAGTTGGCGAGTGGAATACTTTGCAAGTTTTGCCTCAATATACTGTGGCGATGTAAAGATATACCGCCGAGATAGAACGCTTGTAAGAGCCGAGAGAATAAGAGAAATATACAGGAGATGAAGATATGGAAAAATTCATACTTGACGACGATAATCTGTGGAAAGATAATCGCTTGACAGACAGACAGACAGACAGACAGACAGACAGACCATTAACTCTGTCGGAGAAGATTGAGGAAAGCAAGAGGGCGTTAAGGCTTGCTTCGAATATGTCAAAGGAGTATTACGGAAAGCCTTTAGTAGTCACATATAGCGGTGGTAAGGATAGTGATGTAATGCTACACCTTGCGGAGACAACACTTGAACCAAATGATTTTGAGGTTTTAAATTCACACACAACGGTAGATGCTCCTGAAACCGTATACCATATCCGGGAAGTCTTTGAGAGACTTAAAAGCCACGGAATAAAAACACGGATAGATTATCACATAGGGGAAGATGGAAAACCGATTACAATGTGGAATCTGATATCAGATAAAGGGATTCCACCGACAAGATTACAAAGATATTGCTGTGCGGTGTTAAAAGAATCTGGAACATCGAACCGATTAGCCTGTTTAGGAGTAAGGGAAGCAGAGAGTAGTAAAAGACAAGGCAGAGACATATTTGGAATTATGGTGGGGAACTACAGGCAAGCTACATTTTTTTCACTTGACCATACGGAAGAGGTACATAGAGAAGCACAAGAAATCAACGACTCCGTATGGGATTGCAAGTTGATTGAACTTATGAGGAAAAAAGGGAGTACAGTTGTAAACCCTATATATCATTGGCTTGATTGTGATGTATGGGAATATATCAAACAAAACAAAATTAAAACGAATCCACTGTATGCTAAAGGCTATCACAGAGTAGGTTGTATAGGCTGCCCTATGGCTACATATAGGCAGAAAATAAAAGAATTTGCCGATTATCCAGTTTACAAGGATAACTACATCAAGGCTTTTCAGAAAATGATTGATGTAGGAGAGACCAAAGGAAAAAATTTTCACAAAGAGGGTAGCAGATGGATTGACGGAGAATCAGTATTTAATTGGTGGATTCAAGAATACAAGCACAATGTCAAAGGTCAAATGACATTAGATGATTATTTCAAGGAGGATTAAATGGGATTCAGAATAGAGGATAACTGTGTTGGCCCTTGTCCTATGGGATGTATAAATTGTGGTCGCAGACACCAACATGTTTATTACTGTGATCGTTGCGACACTGAGAATGAGCCGTTATATGAAGCGGATAACGGAGACGAAGTGTGTTGGGATTGCTACAAAGCCCAGTACACCGAAAAGATATGTGACGATATGGACGAACAGAGATGTAATGAGTGCGGAAGTGATGCCGAGTACCTTTACGAAGTCGAACCGAATGTTTGGCTATGCGAAAGCTGTTTAAGGGAACAGGCGGAAAGAGTTGATATGGAGGTAGAAGAATGACAAACTACGAAGAACTTGAAAAAACAATAGAGACGAACAAATTGGATGAAGCCCCTTGGGAATTTCAGCAGACAGTATATCTCGGTGCTATTGCGCAATTCCTTGCAAAGATAGCAGATGCGTTAGAGCAGAACAGAAAGGAGCAGAAATGATCGAAGGATATAAACCTTTAACGCCGAGTTTCAGAGCAGAAATTGATAAAGGCTTTGATGATATGATAAGCGAGTTAAAAACTTGCAAACCTAATGCGTTAGTTATTGCTCAAATAAACGCATTAAATACATATAAAAAACTAATCCACGGACTTCCAGATGGTTATCCAATGCCTATTAAAAAGTGAGGAACAGAAATGACTATGTTAGATGTAGATATGGAGCAATTTGAACAAGCAAGAGAAGCAATAATAAACTTAGGGCAAGCAATAGTAAAAGCATTTAAGCCTATAGTAGAAAAATTTCAAGATGTTATTGACGCATTAGAACCATATCAAAAGTTTGAGCTTGCACACCCACGAAAGAAACCAAGAGGTAGTTTACGGAGAGCAAGAAGAGCAAGAAAGGAGCAGGAATGACAGACGAAGTAAAAAAATACATAATGACAGCCTGTAAAAATACTTGGAATGAAAAGATATGCAAACGGATAGAAGAAGAATTAGAACAACAGCCTTGTGAAGATTGTATCAGCAGAGAACAAGCATTCAAGTGTTTTACTTGGACAAACACTAAAGATGATGTTTATTATGGCATAAAGGCTTTGCCACCCGTCACACCAAAGCCAAAGACAGAATGTTCATGCGACCAAATCAAATGGGAGCGTGATACAGCAATAGCACAGCTTAAAGAGCTGGGATACGGATTAGGCGAAAAGCCAAAGACAGGGCATTGGATTCCTGTTAGTGAGAGGTTGCCGGAAGAATTTGACGATGTACTTTGTAGCACAGATGCAGAAGAAGTATTTATTGCGACATATTTGGGCAAGATGAATGATGGAACAGATTGCTTTGATGACAATGAAGGAATGATGCGGGAAGGTGATGTTATTGCATGGATGCCTTTACCACAGCCATATAAGGCAGAAAGTGAGGGGGCAGAATGAAAATACACGATAAGTTTGTAATTGAATTAGCCGAGGTTATCAAAGGTTATGGAAATGATTATCGAGTAGATGAACCATTTCATTTGCCATGTGATTATAAGTTTTATGAAATAAGTGGTGTGTCTATATGCGAAGAATCTTTTAAGAAGATGAAACGACTTGAGGACGAAATCAATGTGGTGCTTGATAAGATAAGAGCCGAGATAGCAGACCTCGAAGAAGGCATCTCAAGTTACCACAATGACCGACCGTGGGTATTCAAAGACGAAGTATTGCAGATTATCGACAAGTACAGAGCAGAAAGTGAGGAAAATAATGGTAACAATACAAAATGATATGACAAACGAAGAAGCAATTAATCACATTGAAAATATGGCAAATGCTTTGCAGATATTTCCTGATAGTAAACAAGGACAAGCTCTTTTAAGGGCAATCAAAGCATTAGAGCAGATTACCGACCTAAAAGATGCATATGACAAAGGCTACAAAGACGGACAAGAAGCACTTGCGTTTCATTATGAACTCTGCAAGGAAGAATCAGAGCCTTGTGAGGATGTGATAGGCAGAGCCGAAGCTATGACAGAAATAATGATGTTTGCAGGAAATGTAAAACCCGATGAAGAAGATATTTATATTAAAGTATCGGATGCGGTACAGTTATTAAGAGAGTTACCATCTGTAAATCCGCAAGAGCCAAAGACGGGGCATTGTAAGGACTGCAAATACTTTGAGTATGATAGCGTGGCAAAGGTTGACGGAATACCGCTTATCGTAGCACACGAAATCTGTAATAAGTGGGGTAACGGATGCAAGACAAGGGAAGATGGGTATTGTTTTCTATTTGAGCCACAGGAAAGTGAGGGATGATATGAATAAAGAAGATTTAACAAGGGAACTGGAATACACAGAGAAAAAACACAGACAGGATACAGTAAACACATTCGATACGGATATCTCAATGATGTGTGCTGATGTATTGAGAGTGCTGAAAAACTGTATAGAAATTCCTAATAACGCAACAAACGGCGATATGATAAAGGCTTTGTTTCCCAACATAAGCGTATACGAACACGGAGCAACTTATTCCATCAACAACGAATACAACTTTAATTCGACTTGGTGGAACAGCCCTTACAGAAAGGAGCAGGAATGAGCGCAGAAGATATTGAATATGATGACTTTAAATTATTTCCAACAAGGGAATCAGCGATAGATTGGCTTCAGTTTTATCTATCTACCGATGAAATCAATAATCTTATCAAAGCATTATCCACAGAGCCTTGTGAGGATTGGTATGATGTACCGTCTGATGAAATGACACTTGGACAGGCAAGGCGAGCGGTAAAGGATTTAAGAAAAAAGTTGTCAGAGCATTTAGAGCAAGAGCCAATCCTTGACAAGATAAGAGCCGAGATAGAACAAGTAAAGTCCATAATGAACGAGGAAATCATAAACCACGACAGGAAAGATTTAATAAATTTCGTTAATGGTCTTAATCAAAGCCTTGTGATTATCGACAAGTACAAGGCAGAAAGTGAGGAAAATAATGGTAACAATACAAAATGATATGACAAACGAAGAAGCAATTAATCATATTGAAAATATGGCAAATGCTTTGCAGATATTTCCTGATAGTAAACAAGGACAAGCTCTTTTAAGGGCAATCAAAGCATTAGAGCAGACCAATTCAGACGAGGATTGTATAAGCAGAAAACCTATAACAAAAGCCATTAACGAAATGCTTAAATGGATTAACTCAAATAATCGAGGGATTGATGATTACTTCATCGTAGACAAGATTGAGGAAATCATATCGGAGTTAGATATTCAGCATTTGCCAAGTATTCAGCCTAAAGCAAAGGTAGGGCATTGGATAGGGCATAGAGAACACTGTGAGAGTTTAGGAGTAATGCCAAGCGGTTTAGGTACTTATGAATGGTGTTCTAATTGTGATTGTGGCATTGATGCTAAGGAATGGCATAGGAATAATTACAATTATTGCCCTAACTGCGGAGCAAAGATGGTTGAGCCACAGGAAAGTGAGGAATAAGGTATGAAGAGTATAGAAGATATTATTGCCAGTAAAAGAGTCTTGATCGGCCAGAAGTCTTTTGATGGCTTTGCCGGGGAGATCCATTTGCCTTTGTGGAAGGGAAGCGTAATTGCATCAACCGGCGCCGGATGGGAGCATGTATCGGTAAGTCCTCAGAAAAAGAGTGTAACACCAACCTGGGACGACATGTGTAAGGTTAAGGATATTTTCTTTAAGGACGATGAGGCAGTGATACAGATACATCCACCAAAGGATGAATATGTCAACAATATGACAAATTGCCTTCATCTATGGCGCTGTACATACAAAGACATGGTTCTTCCTCCGAGCTGCCTGGTGGGTATAAGAGAGGGGCAGACGATGGCAGAGTTGAATGAAGAGATTAAAAAGGCTTATAAGATAGCAGGTGAAAATTATGAGTAAACTACACACGATACAAGTAAACGTTCCTATATGCCCTGAATGTGGAGGTGGGATTAAGTTAAACAAAATATCAATGACTTTCCAGTGTTACCATTGCGGCAGCAGATTTAAGGTCTTGAATGAGGGACAGACTGAAAGGGAATTTGTTTGTGAGAAAAGGGGAGCTGTATAGGCCCCCTTTTAGTTTGACTTCTGATGTTGCCGGAATTATAATTCTAACTATGAATATTAAAGAATACATTAGAAAAGTCAGTAAAATTTTAAAGATAGATCCACCGAAAATAAAAATGGTAGATAAACTTGACACGGAAACAATGATGGCTGCGGTCAATCCTGAAACAAATAAAATCCTTGTTAAGAACAATCTGTTGAACTATGATCTGTTATTTTCAATAGCACACGAACTCCGGCATATATGGCAGTACCACAATGAAAGAAGTATGTTTGATGATTACAAGTCAAGCAAGGCTTTATCAAAAGAAGAATATAATCTGCAACCGGCGGAAATAGATGCTAATGCCTTTGGAAAGATAATAATGGTTGATAAGTTTGGAGTAAAGCCATTATTTGAGGGAATGAGCGATCATGTGATAATGGCTATCAACCAAAGAGAACAAGAAATTAGAGAAAAAATATTTTCGTAAAAAAATCCTGCGTATTTTTTTGATACGCCCCCGGGGGTATAGATAGCCCTATATCCGCCGTTTCAAAAAACCACCCCGAAAACGATACCTAAATGCTTACAGGTGTTTTTTCGGGGGTTTTGATTTGATTTTATGTGATTTTTGAAAAAAGTGTCTTTAAATTCGTTTATATTTTCCCCCGCAATGTATAGGAATTGAAACGGCTTGTTCTGGGGTAAATCCGTACCTATTTATGCGGGCGTAAAATGTTACCGGCTTTATACCGTATTTTTCTACTATTTGATGCAATAAAAGTTTTTCTCCGTATATAGTATAATATTTTGTGGTTCTTTTATTATACTGTTGATCTCTATTGGTTATCCATCTACAGTTAGATGGTTCATAATTTCCATTCACATCTATTCTATCTATCGTAAGAGTATCATTATATCCGTTGGTCATAGCCCATAAATAGAATTGAGCAAAACTAAACTTCCATTCATCACAAACTATTATTCCTCTGGCTCCGTAATTGGGATAATGTAAATCCGTTGGAGTATAGCAACGTACTTTCATACCACACCATATTTTATATAATCGCTGGTTTTCTGTTCGCAGGCTTTTATAATTTGCAAATTTAATCTTTGATGCTTCTCCCATAGAACATCCGCAGGATTTGGAGTGACCTGATACAAGTAGTTCGTGAGATGTTTCTATAATGTTTCCGCAGTCACATCTGCATTTCCAAAACTTTTTAACGCTTTTTCTATCCTTGCGTAGCCTGGGTTCGGCTTCTTCTAAAACTAACAATTTTCCAAAACGTTCCCCCGTGAGTATTCTTCCATGCCTGATACATCCGCAGCTTTGTGTACTTCCATAAATTAAATTGTGTTGCGTTACGATTTTTGTATTTCCGCAGTCACATTGACAATTCCATAAGTATTTAGAGTGACTGTTTTTCTTTGGATCTTCTCCGAAAAAAGATAAAACTGTAAGTTTGCCGAAACGTTTTCCCTCTAAGTCTAATTTTGACATTACGCCCTCCTTGTGTTACCATAAGGGCATAAAAACCGCTTATGGATGTGGTGTCTGTTAGTTGGTTTTTTCTATTTGCCTGCCGGAGTTGGCGCTCTGGTAGGCTCTTTTATTATACCAAACATTAGTTCTAAAATCAATTTTTAAATCACACAAGTGTTAAAGCGTTTGATAATACTTCATCCATTTGCTTTGAGGATCTTTTAAGATATATTAGAGATGTTCTCGTATCTTTATGATTTAGAAAAAGTGATGTAGCAACAATATCTTTTCCACTTGCCTGATACACCTTTTGAGCTGCATATTTTCTGAAGCTGTGAGCGCTGACATTTTCAAGTTCTAAGTAGTCAGTAACGCCTCTTAATTGCTTCCATACGGCGTATTCATTGATAGAGAATAGATTCCCTTGTGTGATTCCTTTTTCCTGCATCCAGCGGTCTATAAAAGCCTTTACGGGGGTGGGTACAATGAAATATCTTTTCTTGCCGGTCTTTTGTTCTGTCATGTCAAGCTTCCATGCGTCTCCGTCAAATACAAAGTTATCTGTGGTTAAATTGCATATATCACCGATGCGGCAGCCTAAATTAGCCTGCAAGGTTAGAATAGTAGCAACCTGCTTGTTAGGCTTGTGGACTATCCCCTTGTGATCTGTATATCCGGCTGCTATGCTTTCAATGATATCTTTAAGTTCCTTTTCTTCAAGCGGTCTGGTGGTGTATTCGCCCATGATATGCTCCTTTCTACGCTGATAATAAATCTAAAAAGCTCTTACAAGCGGCCTTTTCGCTCTTGCTTGTATATTCTCCATTTATCCATCGTTCAAGTGCTTCTTTCACTTCCTGAATAGTTCCACAACGATTGACTTGAAAACCCCACGGGTCATTTATTTCACATTCATAACCAAAGGCGTAGAAGTCACCGCAGCGGTATAAAATTAAATCATGTTCTCCATAAGGGATGTTATTATCTTCTAATGTCTTTCTTTTGACTGTTGCTCTTGAAATAATCATAATTAAACCTCCATTTTTTAAAAATTTCGCATTTTACATCGTGAAATTATTTTTATCCCCCGTACCCCCTGAAAAGCCCCTAAAAATCCGTTTCAGATTTCTGTACCAAAACCGATACTGAAATGCTATAGGGTGTTTTTTCGGGGTATCGCTTTCGCAAAATCGGCAGGTCGTGAAAAAACTGTCAACGGTGCGGATTGTGGGTGTATAGTCTTAAAACCTCTTTAAGTGGCTTTTTAAGGGCTTTAATATTGATATGGTATAAAAATATTAGGGTTTATATTTGAGAGCCTTAAAACGGCTTAAAATCGCTTTGAAATTGCTTAAGAATTGCGCCTATATTATACCATATCAAGCCCGATGGGGGCAACCTTTAAGCGGTCGCCCTGTATAGGATTTTTGAACCGTGGGAGATTGTCCGCACTTCCTCGGGGGTGACATCCTGCGCCCGTCCGCGTTCGTCCTTGTTTAAATATTGGCGGTCGCTGCTTTGAATATACCATTCGGAAATATAACCATTGTATGCCATGCGGCGCACTGCGTCCGCGTCTGCTTTGACTGTGTGACCGTTTGCGAGTAGTATTTTGTAACTTTTTTCTGCTCCGCCTGCTGTGGCTCTTCTGATGCGCTTCAAGGTGTGCGCCTGGTTTGTTTTGTCTGCCCTGATTGCGTTCAAGGCTTTAACAGTTCTGTTATATTGTATATATATATTAAGGATTTCGGCTCGGTGGGTGCGTCTGTATGCGTTCGCATATTCTGCGACTACTTCGCCGGGGTTCAGTAAATAGCGGATCGCGTCGGCTGAATTTATGCGGTCATAGGTGCTATATAAGTATAATTCCGGCGTGGTGTCGTCGATGTGGTGCTTTTGTGCTTCCCTTGTATAATCTCCATTGCGGAGCCTGTCGGCGGTGTCCGCTTGTGTCTTGTCCAGGTCTACGGCGTTACGCTCGGCGGCTTCCTCTGTGGGTATCTGCTTTAATAATTCCGTGTTGATGTCGTCGGAAAGCTCTTTTATAATTGCGTCAAAATCTGCATAAAATGCGCCGGAGTATATAAAGCCGTAAAAATCCGCATTAGTTCGGGGGCTGATCGCGTCGGCGTCTCCTAAATGGATCTTATAGACAAATTTTACGCCGTTTTTGTAGTCTGTGGCGAAATACGCGGAGCGTGTCCAGCCTTCGCCCGTGGCGATCTGTTCGCCCTGTGCCAGCTTTGCGACTTCCTCAGCCGTGAAACTGTCAGAAGGTGCGCCGGTGTAACCATAGGCGGTCTTTTTAGGCTCTTCGGGTGCGTCTGTGGGTATTTCTTCGGCTTTTACCTCTTCTATGGCTTCCTGAGGCTCTGCGGCTGTTTCTTTGGGATCTTCGGCGGCTTTGTCCTCTTCAATAATACGCCGCAGCTCTTCGTTGTTATGCGCTATTTCCTCGGCTTCATATTCCCATGAAGTAGCATAAATTCTCACCCTGTCCCCGTCCTCGGCGGTTTCACTCCCTATATATTCGGCTTCGGTTTCTTTATCAACTAAAACCAAATAGAAACGGCTTCGGGCTTCTCGGATCAATTCAGCGTCAAATTTTGGCGCGGTCTGCGGCTCTTCTTCCGGGGCTTTTTTTGTTTCGGTGGGTTCCTCTTCGGCTGTGATCGCTTCGGGTGTTCCTGCGTCAATCTGTGCGCCCTCGGTGGGTTCTTCCGTGGTGGTCTCTTCGTGTGCCTGGTTTAATTTGTCGGTGGGATCTTCTCTAAAAATAAAGCCCTTTTTGAATTTGCTATAATAGCCGCCGATAGTCTTAAATTCTGCGCGGATTCTGTCGAACTCGTCACGATCTACACGGGCGGAGAGGGTAACAACCCAGAGCGCGGAGCCGTCGCGGGTGTCTGTGTCGGCTTTAATGGTATAATTTGCGGTGGTCTTTTCCTCGGTGGTGTTCTCGGCTGTCTTTTCTGCCTTGGGTGCTTTGTACTCGTTGCCGTTCCTGTCTACTTTTACATACTTTTCGACCTCGTAAGGCTCCAAAACTTCGACAACCTCGCCCCATTCAATAGAGCCGTTAGCGATCCATTTTAAAAACTTTTCTTTGTCGCGTCCGTGGTTCTCGGTTGCTCCCTCTGCTGAGTAATAACCAAAACTGTTGGCACTGTTTGCCGTTCCTGTGAGGCTCTTCCCTGATTTAAGGCTGACACGCTCACCGCGTACAATTTCCCCATCTAAAACGGACTTAAAACGGTATACAAGCCCCTTATAACATCCATAATTGAAATCAGCCGCAAGGCGGAAGCACTGCCCAGCTTTAAAGCTTCCGTTTTCGGTCTTTTGGAACTTCCAAACCTTTTTATATTTTGTTTCTGTTCTCTTCTCGTAAGTATAACCATTTTCGCCGGAGTTGCCGACCATGCCGCCGCACACATTATTGAATCTTGCTATCAATGCGTTAAACTGATCTAACAGCTTGTAATCCTCAACGGCTTCGTCATAAGCGCGGGCGGCTTCTTCTGCAGTGGGATAACTTCCCCAAATTTCGCGGCTGGTGTAGTCCTTTTCCCACTCTTCACGGCTTAAATTATTGAATTTCTGCCAGTTTTCACGCTCCCAACCGTAACCCATGCCGGAAATATCCGCAACATTCGCAAACTTCAATAAGCCGGTGCCCTTATCTAAAATGATCCCGTCTTTTTCTATGTGCCAATTGCAGCGCGGAGGGTTTGCAAGGTGTCCGGGAGTGAAGCTTGTTTTTGTGACTTCTCCGGCGCTCTTTTTCTCCTGTAATTTAGCAATAGCAGCGCGGGCGGTCTCTTCTTCCTGTGCGCTTGCTCCGTTTGCCTGTGTCATCTGCTCAAGCTTGGCGATCTTCTCGCGGATCTCGGGCGCGTCCTCGCTGTAAACCTTATATGTATAAGTGTAATCCTGGGCAGCGTCGGAATGATCCACAACAAGCAAAAAGCCGTTTTTTTCTGCAAGTCCTCCCCAATAAGCCGGATCATAATAATCGGTCATGCTGTCGCTTTCGTCGGCGTGGTAGCCGTAAACCTTCCAACCGTCCATATTTAACAATCTGTGTGCAATTTTAACTTTTACATCCTGATACTGATAATAAGTTGAGCTACTCATATTTAACACCTTTTTAACCTTTCTTTTTTGTTTTTAGGTAATGCCCCGGCGCGGTGTCGCTCCGCCTTTGTCCGTTCTCCGTCCGGGGTGATGTGTCCTTTAACGGTAGCCCGCTTTTAAATTCTTGGCGGCTCTTTCTGCTACTTCTTTTAGATAATCAGTGGTGTATGTCTCGATCTCGGTTATGATTCCGTCAAGGTTTCGAGATTTAATTGTAAAAGTCTTTCCGCCCTTGGTGATTCCGTCTATAGGCGAGAAAGTAACGCTCATTTGGTCAACATCCTCATTGAGTCCGTTTTTTGTCCAGCGGTGAAGATATGAGATCCCGTTGATCTTAACGGTTGCCTCGGTGCTTGTGATTGCTTTTTTTATCTCTTTTAATACGCTCATTTTTTAGCTCCTTTCATGCGGTGGTTTTCTTAACTTCTGATAATAGTATAAATAAAAATATTTATATTGTCAATAAAAATAGTAATAAAAATATATACAAAATAAATATAAATATTTATATAGTGTTTTGTACAAAACTAACAATAAATAAAAGTATTGACTATAAATAAAAGTATTGATAATATAAAAACATGGAATATAAAAGTGATAACATAATAGAATATATGCGCGTGCTTTCGTCTGCTTCTGGTTTATCTCTTGCAAAAATAGCGGAGAAAATAGGAGATTCCCCCCAGGGATTAAACCAAAAAATGAAAGTCGGAAAGCTGCAAAAAGATATAGAATATATAAAAGCATTCGCGGACGCGTGCGGATATGACTTTATATATGACTTTGTAAAGAGAGAAGAACGGAACGAGGGTGGCGGATCTGTATTTGATAATAACGATCTACCGTTTAATTGAAAAAATGATATAATAAATAAAAGCGTTTAACCTGATTTAAAAGGGCGTTTAATTCTGGATTGCTTCCAGAGTTGAGCGCTCTTTTTTTGTTTGGTGGTGGATATGAACAAAACTTTTAAGGATCTGAAAGAAATTAGCCAAGGTCTGGCGGATCTTGTTGGCGTGACATATGATGAAGCCGCCCGGATCGTTGCCAGCTTTTCAAGCATAGGAAAATGGGGAGAGGTTGACAAGATAGCCGCCGGAGATATGGAGACTATAAGAGAGGGAGCCGCCTCTGTTGGTGTGGCTCTTCCTGAGTCCGAAAAGGTCCCGAAGAGAAGCCGACAGGCGGAGAAAAGACCGACAAATCAAAAGAATATAAAGGCGGATCAGTACAAGACTCAAAGAGACATCATCAAGCCATCAATAGAACGGATCACGCCGGAGGCGGTGGAGATAGTAAACAAATACAATGATGTGGACTATGTACGCGGAGAGCTGCCGCCGGGACTCGCCGACGATATAAAGCATTTTTTGGAGTTATGGGCGCAAGATAACAACATAGAGGATCTAAGCAAGTGCGCAAGCCTACAATGGCGGGCGGCTTGCATTTATTGCGGTTGGTGGATAAGGGACAAGGGAATCTTATTTGATCGCGAAGCAATGGCGCGAAGCGTGGGCGGGTCCAGGGTGTACGATGCGGAAAAGGTTTCTAAACTTTTGGATATATTCCAGGCATTAAGCTCTGTTTATAGGCACATTCCGCTTCATACGGATTTTATAAGCTTTTCGGGTGTTTCGCGTGAGTGGTTCTTTGATTATGACGGGCGAGGGCTAACCTCGGCGAATGCACAAATCATCAAAAAAGCTATGGAAATCGAAAACGCGGCTATTTCTGCCGGAGTTACCGACTCCCGAGAAAATCCCACAGGGCGGATATTTTATGCTAAGGC
>OCVV012886889.1_pt1 | contig 64031 bp, 55 predicted proteins | sample 1539721 | NCBI WGS metagenome assembly OCVV01 (sample SAMN02144230, study PRJEB22623) | gut metagenome | biome: sheep rumen | host: Ovis aries | place: New Zealand
ACACAAATTTGCTACGCAAATTTGGCGCACTGCGAACAAAGACGGGGACATTTGACGAAAAATATTATTATTCAGTATTGCGTAATGTCCATTTTTGTTCTTTTATTAGAAAGTGCTATACATTTAATACAATTAGCTTTAAAAAAATTTTAATTAAAAATTGAAAATATAAAGATATGTATGATAGTATATTGTCAAATATATTTGGAAGGATGTAATGATGGAAATAAAGTTATTTAAAAAGATTTTATCTGAACTTAAAAAGAATTTATCATTTAACAAAAACTATATAGATAAAGCTTTGTATGAAGATTTTTCTAAAAAGATGCCAGTAAACTTTAAAAAAATATTTTCATACATCGATAAATATGAATCTCAGAATATTTTTCCAGAAGAAAACAAGAATGTAGCATATATGTACAATGGACTTCCGGAAGTCACAATAGAGTTAATACTTGACTCTATTGTTCATAACAATAGAACTACATTTTTTATAACATCGCATAAAGAATTAAATAGGCTTATAATTGAAAGTGCAATAGAAGCTATATTAAATTGCCATATACAAAATACGTGGTTAGATTTTGAAATTGATTACAATGAGATATATTTAAAAGACAACGCATCATTATATCAAGAAATCTCTTTTATAGGTGACTATTTTGAGTATGAAAAAATAGAACAAATGATAGGAAAAAAGGTTAAATACTATAATTATGGCAATATTAAACTATATATAGATATGAGCGAATATGAAGAAGAACTAAAAACAATTAATGATTATTGTTATAAAAATGCTATTGCACTTGAAACATTTGATGATATAGAGGACTTTATAAATAGTGTAAAAGAAGAAGATTATGGAATTATTTATGCGGACATTAATGTAATAAATCAAATGAATAGGCTTACGAGAGTAGATGAAATCAAGTTTAATTCATTTCCATATGATGATTATAAATTTGAGGTAAGAAGATAATGATAATTAGGTATTGATTTTTTCTTTTAAAGAACATAAAATATAAAAGATTAAAAATCTAGAATGAAATGAGGGGCATAACATTGAAGATTTTACTTGATGCTATGGGTGGTGACAATGCACCCGTTGCTAATATTAAGGGAGCAGTACGTGCTGCTAAAGAAATTAAATCAGAAATAATTCTTATTGGTGATGAAAATGTAATTAATGCAAAGGTTAAAGAATTATATGGTAAAGAGAAGCTTTCAGATATGGCAGATAATTTATCTGTTAGACATGCTTCAGAGCAAATTGAAATGGAAGATGTTCCTACTGTTGCAATAAAACATAAAAAAGATTCGTCTATGGTTGTGGGATTCAATATGCTTAAAAACGACGAAGGCGACGTGTTTGTGTCTGCGGGAAATTCGGGAGCGCTTCTTACAGGAGCAACATTACTTGTTGGTAGAATAAAAGGTATTGATAGACCAGCTATAGCACCGATGCTTCCAGCATATAAAAAGAGCTTTATGCTGATGGATGCTGGAGCAAATACTAATTGCAAACCAATTAATTTAATCCAATTTGCACAAATGTCGACTATATATTTAAAAAATACATTTGGAATAGAAAATCCTAAAGTTGGGCTATTAAATATAGGAACTGAAGAAACAAAGGGTAACGAATTAATAAAAGAAACATATAATACATTAAAAGAAAAAGCAGATGAATTAGGAGTTAACTTTATTGGAAATATTGAGGGAAGAGATTGTTTTTCGGGTGAAGTAGATGCAGTAGTTACAGATGGTTTTACAGGAAATGTATTTTTAAAGACAACAGAAGGTTTAGGAAAACTTGTAAAAAGAAATCTTACTGAAAGTTTAAAAAGAAATATATGGACTACGATTGCAGCTATTCCTTGTCTTCCAGCAATCAAGAGATTTGCCAAAACAATGGATTATAAAGAGTATGGAGGAGCATTGTTTTTGGGAGTGAAAAAGCCAGTTGTTAAAGCACATGGAAGTAGTGATGAATACTTATTCTATTTTACATTAAAACAAGCTGAGACATTTGTAAAAAGTGGCGCAACAGAAAAGATGAAAGAGGCTTTTGAAAAAAAATAAAAAACTATTGACATTTTACCTAACATATAATAAAACATATCTATGTTAGAGATGAGTTTTAATTGTGATGGCAATTAATATTTATTTGGGAGAATGATTTGAGGAGGTTTATATAAATGAACACTGAAGAAATATTTGAAAAAATAAAAGAGATAATAGTTGATCAATTAGGTGTTGCAGAAGCATCTGTTACTATGGAAGCGTCATTTATAGATGATTTGGGAGCAGATTCATTAGATATCGTAGAATTAGTTATGGCTCTTGAGGAAGAATTTGATATGGAAATACCAGATAGTGATGCAGAAAAAGTAGTTACAGTTCAAGATGTTGTTGATTATATCAAAGACAATGTTAACTAATTATTGATTATCAAGTATTTTTAGTCGTCCGGTAGGACGACTTTTTTGTTTATTAACGGTTTGTTTGTTCTTGCATAAAATAGCAAAAAGTGTTAGAATAAAAGGACTTGGTAAAATTATAATAAGGAGGTGAGAATATGGATAATCTAACAAAACTTGAAGATGAATTGGGATATAAATTTAAAAACATTAGCTTACTTAAAACCGCACTTACCCATACTTCATATGCATATGAGAACAATGTAAAAAGCTATGAAAGACTGGAATTTCTTGGTGATAGTATATTAGAATTTATATGCAGCGAATTTCTTTTTGAGAATTATAGAAATTTGTCAGAAGGAGAAATGACTAAAGTTAGAGCTTATGCTGTTTGTGAAGATAGTTTATTTAGCATTGCTAAGAAGCATAATTTTAGTGATTTCTTATATTTGGGAAAAAGTGAGATTGGTTCAAAGGATGATAAAAAAGCCATTTTAGCAGATACAGTAGAAGCCATAATTGCAGCAATTTATATTGATTCCGGAGATGTTACATATTCTAAAAAGTTTATTATTGACAATATCAAAGATGCAGTAGAGTACTCAAGTAATCATGTTGGTGAAAAAGACTATAAATCTGCACTTCAAGAAAAATTACAAGTTAATGGTGATATTTCAATTAAATATAATATTATTTCTGAAAAGGGACCAGATCATGACAAACAATTCACAGCGGAAGTTATTGTTGAAGGCAAAAAATTAGCTGAGGGTACAGGTAGAAGTAAAAAGCATGCAGAGATGGAAGCTGCTAGGTTAGCTTTGGAAATTCTATAGTAAAGGGAAAATAAAATGGAACGAGAGAAAAAAATAATAAGAACAAGTATTTATGGAATAATAGTGAATTTATTGCTGGTTTTATTTAAAGCTACAGTAGGGATTATATCTAATTCAATAGCAATAATTTTGGATGCTGTTAACAACTTGAGCGATTCATTTTCATCTATTATCACAATAATTGGTACTAAATTATCACTAAAAAAACCAGATAGAGAGCACCCATTTGGACATGGAAGAATAGAGTATTTTTCTTCTGTCATTATTGCGATGATAGTAATGATTGCTGGTATGGCATCGTTTAGAGAATCATTTTTAAAAATTCTTAATCCAGAAGAAGCACATTATACAAAGCTAACTTTATTAGTAGTGTGCGTTGCAATTGGTGTGAAATTGGTATTTGGAAAATATGTAAAAGACACAGGCAAGACGCTTAATTCCCAAAGTTTAGTTGCCTCTGGTACAGATGCATTTATGGATGCAGTGTTATCATTTTCAACATTAATAGCAGCATTGATAAGTATTATTTTTGGAATAAGCATAGAAGGACACATAGGACTTTTAATCTCAGTTATTATTATTAAATCAAGTTATGACATACTAAAAGAAACAATAGGCAGTATTATTGGAGCACGTCCAGATTCAGAACTTACAGCAAAAATAAGAGAAAAGATTGCAGCATTTGATGAGGTTCAAGGTGTTTTCGATCTTGCTCTACATAATTATGGACCATCAAATATAATAGGTACAGCACATATTCAAGTAAGAGATGATATGACTGCAAAAGAAATTCACATACTTACGAGAAATATTCAAACACGTATCTATGAAGAGTTTAATATTGTTATGACTATTGGAATCTATGCAGCAAATGACCAAGAAAAATATCTAAAAATAAAAAAGACATTAACTGAGATTATGAAAGAAAATAAAGATATTATACAGATGCACGGCTTTTATGTAGATGAAAATACAAATGTTATCACATTTGACTTAATTTTTGATTTCAAGTGTCAAAATTCAGAAGAGATAGTGAATAATATCAAAAATGAACTAAAAGAAAAATATCCTAAATACGATTTTAATATTATTATAGATTTAGATTTAAGTGATTAAAGAGGGGTTTAAAATGAAAAGACAGTATATAATACCAATATTTGTCCCACATTTAGGATGTCCAAATGATTGTACTTTTTGTAATCAAAGAAAAATAAGTGGGCAAACTAAAAAGGTAACTGCATTTGATGTAAAGAATCAAATAGAGTATTATCTTAGCAATTTTAAAGATAAAGATAGCACGAAGGAGATAGCTTTTTATGGTGGAAGCTTTACAGGAATTGATGTTGAGGAACAAAATGAATTATTAGAAGCAGCATATGAATATGTTAAAAATGGCAAGGTGGATGGAATTAGAATTTCAACTAGACCAGACTACATAGATAGAAAAACACTTAAAAGGTTAAAAAAATATAAAGTTAAGACTATTGAACTTGGTGTACAGTCTACTAATGATTATATTTTAAAAAAATGTAAACGAGGTCATACATACAAAGATGTAGTTAAGGCATCAAGGATGATTAGATTTTATAGATTCAGGTTAGGGCACCAAATGATGGTTGGTCTACCAGAAAGTAATGAAATAGACGATTTAAATACAGCCAAAGACCTTATAAAACTAAAGCCTAAGATGGTTAGAATTTATCCGGTACTTGTAATTAAAGGAACAGAACTTGAAAATGAGTATAATAATGGGGAATATGAGCCACTCACTCTAGAACAGGCAGTTGAGAGATGTAAAGAACTTTGTATGATGTTTGAAAAACATAAAATCAAAGTGATTAGAATTGGCCTTCAAAATACAGACACTATTAGTAGCCCAGAAAATGAAATGAGTGAGGTTGTTGCCGGCCCATATCACGAATCATTTAGACAACTAGTTGAGTCAGAAATATACTATGAAAAAATTGTAAATCAAATTAAAAAGTTTAATACAAAAATAAAAGAAGTTGAAATTAGAGTTAATCCACAGACGGTAAATAATATTGTGGGTTATAAGAAGGAAAATTTGAATAGGCTTAAAGAAATGTACGATGTTAATGTTAAGTTAAATCAAGATTTTTCGTTCCCTGAAGATACATTTGAAATTGAAGTATTAAAAGAATACAAGGATTTTATAGATGATTTAGATACAGTTTATAAGAAAAAAATCAAATAATATTGAAGCTGAAGACTAGAGAAGGTCTTCAGCTTTTTTGTGGTAAGCTTAACACCTTGATTATTTTCTATATTTATAATATACTAAAATAGCATTATTATATGGAGATATACAATGGAGAAGTATGTAATAAAAAATATAGATTCTTTTAGACTTAAAGATATTTTTGAATGTGGTCAATGCTTCAGATGGAATAAAAATGATGATGGAAGCTATATAGGTGTAATTAATAATACTGTAGTCAAAGTACAGCAATATGAAAATAGAATTGAATTTACAGGTAGTGATAATAGTGAGTTTGAAAAAGTCATAAAAGATTATTTTGACATAAATACAGATTATTCAAACTATAAAAAAGATTTAATAAAAGTAGATCAATATATGGCTGAGAGCGTGGAATTTGGAAATGGAATTCGAATCCTAAATCAAGATTTATGGGAAACAATTATTTCCTTTATCATTTCAGCAAATAATAACATTCCTAGGATAAAAAAAATAATTGAGAATTTAAGTAGGACTTATGGGAATAAGATTGTATTTGAAGAGAAAGAATATTACTCTTTTCCTACAATGCAAAGTTTAAGTAAAGCATCAATTCAAGATTTGAGAAAACTTGGTCTAGGTTTTAGAGATAAGCGCATATTCAATACTACGAAAATGATAATGAGTGGAAAAATAGATTTAGATGGCATCAAAAATATGCAAGATACAGATTTAATGAGAGAAAAACTACTTGAACTTGATGGGGTGGGGCCTAAAGTTGCAGATTGTATTTTATTATTTGCATTACATAGATTTGATGTATTTCCAATTGATGTGTGGGTTAGAAGAGTAATGAATGATTTATATATTCATTGTACTGAGGAAGATAGAGTTAATAAAAGGGAGATATTAAAGCTTGCTGATGAAAAGTATGGCAAAATAAAGGGATTGGCGCAACAATATTTATTCTATTGGAAACGAGAGGAAAACTAGTTTTAATGAAAAAAGTTATTAATTTTTTAATTAATTTCATATGTATTGTGTGTATACTCATAGTCTTAACTACAGTGTATTTTTGCCTTGATGTATTTGATATTATCAAGGTTCCAACTAAGTATAGTATAGCGTCACTTTTTTATTCAGAAATCGAGGAAATAATTGCAAGTGGAGAAGTATTAGACCCAGATAGAATAGTCAATGAGGATACTCCAAAGAGAATAGTTAGAAGAGCAAAGTCTGAAGAAGAAGAAAAAGAGAGAAGAGATGTTGATTTAGCCGAAGAACTTAGAAGAAATATAAATCCTGCTGATAACAATGGGGATGGTGGGGAGCAAGAAGAACGTCACGAAGAGAAAATAGAATATGATATTAATGCAAAGAAATTCTATTATGATCAGTTAAATGATTATGCAAAGAAAATTTACGATGAGCTTAACAACCATTTGGATGAATTAAAAACAGGAACATATAGTGCTGATTTTGGACTTGAATTTAATGATTTACTTCACCAAGATGATGGAAGACAAGTACTTGATGATGCATTTCAGTTTTCTATAAATGCACTTACTTTTGACCATCCAGACTTGTTCTATATAGATGTAACCAAGATTTATTTATCAACAGAGATTAGAACTATATTCAATAAAACTTCATATAGGGTTACTGTCGGACAAAATATTGAAACTAAAGAAACGTATTTAGCTGACGGATTAAATAACGAGGCAGATGTTAATGAATCAATAAAAAAAGTTCAAGAAGTCAAAGAAAGATTGGTAGGAGAATGTCAAGATAAGGATACAATAGAGCAGATTAAAATTATACATGATTATTTAGTAGACAATGTTGAATACGATTCAAATAATGGCAGAAATGTTTACAATATTTATGGTACTTTAATAGATGGTAAATCAGTGTGTGAAGGGTATGCTAGAAGTGTAAAATATATTCTTGATGATCTTGATATTCCTTGTATTATATCATGTGGCATTGGCAGAAATAGGAATGGTGATACGGAGAGTCATGCCTGGAACTATGTATATATCAATGATGTGTGGTATGCATTGGATGTTACATGGGATGACCCAATAATAATTGGAAATGGAAAAGTGACAAATGACATTAGATATGCGTATTTTTTAAAGGGTTCTAATAAGTTTTTTGAAAATCATTTTGAAGATGGAAATATTGTTGACAATTCTAACTTCAAATATCCTGAAATAAGTAGAGAGGATTATTAGTATTTATGGCGTTAAACATAGTTTATGGTAGAAGTGGTACAGGAAAAAGTGAATACTTATATAATAAAATCTGTGAAAATATTGGTAAAACTAAAAGTTTTCTTGTTGTTCCAGAACAGTCAAATTTATCTGCAGAAAGAAGACTTTTTAATATTTCTAATATTGACAGTTTAATAGATATAGAGGTACTTACATTAAGCAGAATGGCTCATAGAGTCAATTCTGCTATTTTAGGAAATAGGCCAATTATATCTAAAGCTGCTAGAAACATGATTATTTATGATATTTTATCTAGAAATAAAGGAAATTTGAACTTTCTTGGTAAATCTAGTAAAAACATTGAAACAGTTCAAAAATTCATTACTGAATTTAAAAATCATAATGTCAGTCCTGAAATGCTTTCAGTCAAAACTAATAATAATTATTTAGATTTAAAAATAGAAGACGCTAAATTATTATTCACAGAATATAATAAAATAGTGGAAAAATCTTATATTGACGAGAATGATGAATTGACATTACTTTGTCAAAATATAGATAAAATTGATATATATGATAATGCTAATTTCTTTGTTGACGAATTTTTAGGTTTTACACCTCAGGAGTATAGTGTTTTTGAAAAAATTCTCACAAAGGCTAATGATGTGTGGGTTGCAATTACGGCAGATTCTTTAGCAGAAACAGAAGATTTAAACGACATTTTTTATTTTAATAAAGTTTATGCCAATAGGCTAATGAAAATTGCAAAGGATAATAATATAGCAGTTAATAAAGTATTTCTTGAAAATAATTGTAAATACAAAAGTAAGGAATTGCTTTATATAGAGAAAAATTTATATAGTTATGCTGCAAAATATGATGGTGAAGTAGAGAATGTTCAAATGTTCTTTGCTAACAATCCATATTCTGAACTTGAATATATTGGAAGACAAATAATTAGATTAATTAAGGCTGGATATAGATATAGAGATATAGGAATAATATCTGAAGATCTTGAAAAATATTCAGAAGATGCAAAATCTATTTTTAGAAAATATGAGATTCCTCTATTTGTAGATGAGAAAAAAAGTCTAAATCAAAATATTTTGATAAAATTTATTATTGCTATTCTAGAAATATATTCAAAGAATTGGACATTTGAAGCTGTTTTTAATTATCTTAAGTTAGGCCTGTTAGATATAGATGAATCAGATATTTATAAGCTTGAGAATTATTGCTTAAAATGGGGAATAAAGTACAGTAAATGGTATTCAAAAAAATTTGAATATGAAGAGCTAAATGAAGAACAAGAACATTTGGAAAATTTAAGAGAAAAAATTGTGACCCCTCTGATAGATTTAAAACGTAGAATTTCTGAAAATAGGACTGCACGTGAAATAACTAAAGAACTTTACGCATTTATAACCCAAAATGGTATAAATGATACGTTAAATTCTAAATTAGAAAAATATAATAGTAGTGAGATTTTTGATGAATATAATACTAGTTATAAATTAATGGTTTCTGTCCTAGAAGATATTTGCAATGTTTTTGGCGATGAAAAATTATCATTTGAAAAGTACAAAGAATTATTAATGGTTGGTTTGGAAGCATGTGAATTAGGAAAAATACCTGCTACCCAAGATCAAGTTGTCTTTGGAGATACTGAAAGAACAAGAAGTGGAAAAATTAAGGTATTGTTTGTTGTTGGAATAAATGATGGAAGTTATCCAAAGGTTAGCGGTTCAGAAGGATTTTTTAATGATAATGATAGAGAACTATTAAAAGAAAACAATATTACTATGGCTAAAAATACAGTAGAAGACTTGTATGAAGAACAGTTTAATATTTATAGAACATTGCTTACGCCAGAAGAAAAATTATATTTACTTTATAGCTCATCAGACAAGCAAGGTAAATCTATAAGACCTTCTGTTTTAATAAAAAAACTTGAAACTATTTTTAATGGAAAAATTAAAATAGAAAGCGATGTTGTTGAGAAGAAGTATAGTGTAACAAATTACAGTGTAACATTTGAAGATGCACTTAATGTATACAAGGAATATATTGATGGTAAGGAAATTAGTGATGAGTGGAAACAAGTCATTTCTTATTATCAGCATAAAGAAAAAGAAAAATTTGAAAGAGCTGTAGCAGGAATTTATTATACCAACAGAGCAGAAAAAATAACCAAAGATAAAATCTACAAACTATACGGTGATAATTTAGAAACAACAGTTTCACGACTTGAAAGTTATAGACGATGTCCATTCTCTTTTCACATGACCTATGGACTTAAAGTTAGAGAGAGAAGTGAATTTAACATAGAGTCCGTTGATACAGGAAATTTTATGCATGAAGTGATAGATATGTTCTTCAAAAAAATTGATGAAGAAGGAAAAAATGTAAAAGAGATATCGGATGATGAAATTTTTGAAATTATTTCAGAGATTATTAATGAATTACTTGATACATCCAAGTACTATAAATTTACAAGTACAGCAAAATATAGGTTATTAACAAGAAGGTTAAAAAAAGTAATTTATGCGACAATTTGCTATATAGTTTATTCTTTAAAATGTAGCGATTTTTCGGTATTAGGCCACGAAGTAGAATTTTCGAATAATGGAAAGTATAAAAAATTAGAGTTAGATGTTGACAATAAAAAGGTTAGAATAACTGGTAAAATCGATAGAGTTGATGTTGGCACTTGTGGTGAAAAACAGTATGTTAGAATAATAGATTATAAATCTTCTAGAAGAAAAGTTGATATGACCCAAGTAGAAAATGGTTTACAAATACAACTAATTACATATATGGATGCTATAAACAAAGAAACCGGATTTGAGCCTAGTGGTATTTTTTATTTAGGAATGATAGACGAAGCTGTGAAAAAATCAAAGAATATGACAGAAAAAGAGATAGAAGAATCAATTCGTAAAAATTTTAGAATGAATGGACTTGTACTAGCAGATGTCGAAGTAGTAAAAATGATGGATAAAAACTTAACACCAGGTACTAAATCAGATATTATTCCTGTAGCCTTAACGAAGGATGGATCAATCAAAAAGAATGATGCAACCAATCTATCAGCGGAAGAATTTAAAGAGCTTGGAAATAAAGTGATTGAAATTATAAAAGAGATTTCACGAGAGATTTTGAATGGAGAAATAGATATTAAACCTTATAATTATAATGAAAGAACAGGATGTGATTTTTGTCATTATAAATCTGTTTGCATGTTCAACACAAGCATACAAGGAAATGATTACAAAATGATATATTAGAGGAGCAATAATGGAAATAAATAGTCAAATAATACTTAAGAAGACAAACGGGATAGAATACCTACAATTTAAAAGATTACTTGAGTATAACATAAAACATGCATATGCCTTAAAAGCAGATAACCTTAATTTTAGAAGTGATTGTGATTTAGAAAAAGATTCTTTTTTAAAGCTTTATAATGCTGTTGGTTTGGATATAAGTACTTTTGTTAAACCACTTCAAAAACATACGGGAAATGTTAGATGCATAAGTAAAGTATATTCAAAAAAGGAACTTTCATATATTGATGGGCTAATTACAGATCAAAAAAATATAACTCTCACGACAACTAATGCGGATTGTATTTTGATGTTAGCATATGATCCCAAAAAGAAAGTGATAGCCAATGTTCATTCTGGATGGAAAGGGACTTATCAAAAAGTTATTGAGAGAACAATACTAAAAATGATTAAGAACTATAAATGCAGGCCAAAAGATATAGAGTGCTTTATCTGTCCATCAATACGAAAATGTCATTTTGAAGTAAGTGAAGACGTCAAAGAGTTATGCGAGAATATTTTTTCTTTTATTCCTAATAAAGATAAATTTATTATTAAGGGAGATATTAAAAATGGAGAGCAGAAGTACTTCATCGATACTATATACATAAATAAATATTTGCTTATGGAGCTTGGAATTAAAGAAGAAAATATTATAGATTCAGAAATTTGTAGCGTTTGCAATAGTGACATAATAAATTCATATAGGGCAGATGGCGAAGATTTTAAATTATCAGCAGCTATTATTAGTTTAAGCTAGAATAATACAGTATCAAAAAAATAAGAGAAAGATTAAAAATCTTTCTCTCTTATTTTTTCTTCAAATAGAAGTTTTATTTTGTGGATTAAGCTTTTAAATAAAGTCAGTACTTTTGATTTTTCTTCTAATATGGATAGAGAATTTTCTTCGTCTAAGAATGAAATCTCTCCATATTCTTTAATATATAATTTTTTCTCTTCAAGTTCATTAGACATTTCAGAATAGAACTCGTCAAATCTTTCATATTGATCATTGTGTATCAAAAGAGGTTTAAAATTATATAAGTGTAATTTCATTGCTTTAACATCTTTTAAAGTCTTTATACTATCAAATTCAGCTCTAAAGCCATTTTCAAAAATCATATTTTGAGTTTCAATAGTTTTTTCAACAATGATAGATTTTAAGTCGTCGATTACTGAATTTATTTTTCTTATTTTATTAATGTTAGATAAATCGTCCTTAACATTTGCAAGTTTAAGTGTTTCTATAGATAAATTGTTTTCATATTCCAAAATATTATCTATATTTTTTTCGATTTTACTATATGTTTTCATGTCTGTTTGAGCTGCGAATGTATTTTTAAAAACATCTGTACTAAATAGAGTACTATGATAAAGAGCATATGAGCCTGTAAAATACATCATTTGATTAAGTAATGCTGTTTGAATAGGGTAGAAATCAGGACTCTCTGTTGTTAGTTCTAAGTTGTAATATTTAACACTATCTACTTTGGCATTATTTGCAATAGATGCCATATGTTGAACAGCAGCTTCATTTAATGCAATTCCAGAATGCCTTTTTAAATCGTATAAGCCCATTTTTACAACTTTACCATTGCTATCTCTGTATTCCTGAATATAATGCAAACATTCATGAAGTGCCACAGTATCCATATGATTGAAATCAACCGTTCTGTCAAAATATATAGAACTATTCTTATAAAAATATTTAGCCTTAGCATTATCTGTGAAATCTGCTCTATACATATTTAGTCTACAAATTGCTATAAATAAATCGCTTTGACTAAGATTATGATCAGAAAATGTTTCTGAAAGTGTTTTGGAAATATTTTTAGCAATCCTATTAATCTCACGAGTATTCAGTTTTTCAATATTTGTAATTCCCTCCCTAAGAAGAGTAGACTCTATACCCATAGTATCTCCTTATAATCTTTCGTATGCTACTATTATACATCAAATAGAGTAAATATGAATATCAAGTGCGTTAAGATAAGATTACATTTACGTAACATAAACACATAAATACTAACATAATTGTTTACAAAATGTAATAAAAAAAGCCAAAAAAAGCTTGATTTTTTAGACCTTTAACGTTATACTTGATTAAGAAGGAGTGTTGACATGGAGAGAAGAATTATTAAAATTGCTATCTTGGTAGTTTTGTTGATGTTATCTGTTACCAATATTGTTAATGCACTTGGTCTTACAGCCACATTAACCCCAAGTAGTACTAATGTTGAAAAAGACACGGAGTTTATTGTTACTTTAAAATTAACTAATATGGATATTGGTACATCTCAAGGGTTTTCAAGTGTTGAAGGTACTTTGAGTTATGATACCTCAATTTTTGAAACTATAGGTCAATCAAGTTTCAATAAATTAAATAACTGGAATCCAACATATGATGCAGAAAGCAAGAAATTAAAACTTACAAGTTCAATTGCAACAAAAACAGATACCTCTGTATGCCAAATAACATTTAAGACAAAAAGCGATATCAAGCAAACTGCAGGTAAAGCTACAACAGGAACAATTAAATTTGAAAACATTACAGCATCTTCAGATGTAGCTGATGCAAAAGTTTCAAGTGTTTCTACAACGATAACAATTGGTTCGGCAGAGAATATAAATGCAAATATAAATGCTAATACTAATTCTAGCCAAATAAGTGTTAATTCAAATGAGAATCAAGTATCGTATATCAATAATGTAAACACTACAGAAGAAGATATGCCAAATACTGGCTCTGAAGATACAGCATTTGTTTTATTAGCTGCAGTAGTAGCTATTGGTATAGTATTTTATGTAAAATATGAAAAATTAAATAATGACATTAATAGATAGAACAAGGAATTATAGATGAAAGGTCAGGCATATGCTTGACCTTTTTGATTTGCTGCATACATATTATTGGGGATTGAAAAATGAGCTAAATTAATATATAATGACGAAGAAGTTTTATAGAGGATTGATTTAATGAAATTAATTATTACAGAGAAACCTTCTGTAGCTACTGAGTTTGCCAAAGCATTAAATATCAATTCAAGTCGAAAGAATGGATATATAGAGTCTAGTGATTGGATTATCACGTGGTGTTATGGACATCTTGTTACTATGAGTTATCCGGAAGTGTATGATGAAAAGCTTAAATACTGGAATCTTAATACACTTCCTTTTTTGCCAAAAGAATACAAATATGAGGTAATATCTGGAGGCATACAAGAAAAACAATTTTCTATTGTTAGGCAATTACTTCAAAGAGATGATTTAGAAGTGATTTATAATGCAGGAGACTCGGGAAGAGAGGGAGAATACATTCAAAGACTTGTCTTTATGATGGCAAAACCTAATCCAAACGCTGAAATGAAACGTGTTTGGATTGATTCGCAAACAGAAGATGAGATTAGACGTGGCATTAAAGAAGCCAAAAATTTATCCGAATATGATAGCTTATCAGATTCTGCATATTTAAGAGCAAAAGAAGATTATTTGATTGGTATAAACTTTTCTAGACTTCTTTCCATTATTTATGGAAGAAGGGCAGCCAAAGACTTAAATGAAGATAAAATATCTATTGCTGTGGGAAGAGTTATGACTTGTGTTCTTGGAATGGTGGTTTCGAGAGAAAGAGAAATTAGAAATTTTGTTAAAACTAAGTATTATAGAGTAATTGGTAATTTTGGAGAAAGTGGTTCTAGCATACAAGCAGAATGGAAAGTAAGCGAAAAATCAAAATTTTTTAATAGCCCACTTTTATACAATGAGAGCGGATTCAAAAAAGAAGAAGAAGCTAAGAAATTTATTCAAATGCTTGAAGGAAAGCAAGCAAGAGTTTTAGAACTCAAGAAGTCAACTCAAAAGGAAAATGCACCACTTTTGTTCAACTTGGCTGAAATTCAAAATGAATGTACCAAAACATTTAAAATAAAACCAGATGAAACTCTTGAAATAATTCAAGAGTTGTATGAGAAAAAACTTGTTACATATCCTAGAACAGACGCAAGAGTACTATCAACAGCAATTGCAAAGGAAATAGGAAAAAATCTAAATGGTATCTATAAAAATTTTGAAGATTTAGAGATAAAAGCATACATGAAGAATATGATTGATGAAAAGTATTCAACAAATCTTGTTAAAACAAAGTATGTTAATGATAGTAAAATAACAGATCACTATGCTATTATTCCCACAGGTCAAGGATATGAAAACTATAAAGGCTTATCAGATTTAAAAAAAGAAGTATATAAATTGATAACTAGAAGATTTATAGCAATTTTTTATCCAGCTGCTGAGTTTAGTAAAGTTAATCTTACAATAGATGTAGATAATGAACTTTTTTATGCAAGTGGTAGAGTATGTAAAAAACAAGGATATCTTGAAGTGCTTAAGAACAGAATGAAAAATGAAAAAGAAGACAATCTAGAAATGCTACTTGCCCTAAAAAAGGGTGCAACAATAAATGTGTTGGGATATGAGACTAAAGATTCAGAAACTTCGCCACCATCTAGATATAATTCTGGTGGGATGGTATTAGCGATGGAAAATGCTGGGAAACTAATTGAAGATGAGGCTCTTAGAGAACAAATCAAGGGAGCCGGAATCGGTACATCTGCAACAAGGGGAGAAATAATAAAGAAACTCGAAAGAATAAAATATATCGATATTAATCCTAAGACACAGATTATCACTCCAACTGCTAAGGGCGAAGTAATCTATGATGTCGTTAATAAATCAATTCCAGATATGTTAAATCCAGATTTAACAGCAAGTTGGGAAAAGGGATTAGATATGGTTGCAAAAAAAGAAATAAAGTCTGAAATATTCATGGAAAAACTTGAAAAGTACATAAGTTCAAAAATTGATAAATTAGTATTAAGATAGTATAGCTATATGGTCTTCAGTATGATATAATAGCGCAGAAGATTGTACAGAAGAAGGTGAGTAGTAGTGGAAGATGATGAGATTGTAATTTCTGTCGATTTAACAGGAAAATCTCAAAAAGAAAAAAGAAAGATTAAGCAAATAGGAAAGAAAAAGAATAAAAAGAAAGATAAAGATATTAGGACTTCTCGAACAATTAGAGAAAAGGGAAAAATATCTTTATTAAAGAAACTATTCATCTTTATTCTTGTTATGATAGCTATTTGGGGAATTTTGCATACTAGATTATTTGGCGTAAAAAATATTGTTATTATAAACAACAATCATTTAACAGAAGAGGAAATAATTAGTATATCTGGGGTTAACCAGGGGGATAACATTTATAAAAGAAGTGCAAAAGAAATAAAAGAGTCATTATTTGAAAATGCTTATATTGAAGATGCAACAATAAAAAAGAAACTTCCTAATACTATAGAAATAAGTATTGTCGAGAGAAATATTAACTACATGATACAGTTTTCGGATACTTATGTATATCTAAATAATCAAGGATATATGTTGGAACAAACTACAGAGAAAGCTAATGTTCCAATTATTGTGGGACTATCAACGGATCAAAACTCTGTTGTTATAGGGAGCAGATTAAATAATGATGACTTATCAAAAATGAATAAAATTATCAAAATTTGTGAGTTGGCAAAAGTTAATGAACTTAGTGAGTTAATTTCTAAAATTGATATTTCTAATGAAAAAAATTATGTTGTAGAAATGGAATCGAGAGGAAAGGTAATCAATTTTGGAGATTGTTCTAATTATTCGGATTTAAATACAAAAATGTTATACCTTACTTCAATATTAGCAGTAACAGATAATTCGAGAGAAGAAATATTTTTGAATGTAGATTTAAATACAAATAAAGTATATTCGAGACCAATTAGTTAAATATAGAAGGGAGAAAAAATTGGAAAACAAAAACAGTAAGCTTACAATAGCAATATTGATTGGAATAATGTGTATGTTTCTTACATTAGGAATTAGTGTTCAAATCAAAACTGTAAAAAGTAACACTACTACTGTAGGAAAAACACAGTCTGAAAATCAGTTAAGAGATAGTGTTTTAAGATGGAAAGAAAAATATGATAGTACATATAGCAAACTTGAAACAGAGGAAGTAGTTCTTGAGACATTAAGAAATGATGCGGCTAATTCTAATGGTTCTGCAAGTGACATGAGTACTAAACTTGAAAAATATAATTTACTTTTAGGCTATTCTGATCTTGTTGGAAAAGGCGTAATTGTTACTTTAAAAGATGGAGACAGTACTACAGGAATTGGGCTTCCAACAAACTATATAGTTCATGATGAGGATTTGATTGAACTTGTAAATGCATTTAAAAATGCAGGTGCAGAAGCAATTTCAATTAATGACCACCGTATAGTTAGTAAATCTGGAATTAGTTGTGTTGGCAATGTAATTACTGTTAACGGAGATAAAGTGGGAGCTCCATTCATTATTAAGGCAATTGGCTCTACAACTCAACTTTATAGTGCACTTACAATGCCAGGAAGCTATGTAGAACTTTTAAAGAATGCTGGAGTACAAGTTAAAATAGAACAAGATGAAAAAGAAAAGATTGTTATTCCAAGATATGAAGGTTCATACAAATATAATTTTGCAAGGATTGCTGAATAGAGGTGAGAGGTATGGATAAAAAATTAAAAATGTCAATTTCGATTGGTTTTGTGGCTTTCGTACTTATCGTACTTATGTATGTCCAGTTTAAAACTGTAGAAGAAACTGATATTACAGCTATAGAGACAATGAGGGAAACAGAACTTAGAACAGAACTTGCTTCATGGAAAAGCAAATATGAAGAATTAACTGCAAAAATGACTGAAACTGAAACGAGAATAAATGAATATAGAGAAAAAGTAAATGACGGGCAAAAAGCTACTCAATTACTAGCAAGTGAAGTAAAAGAAGCAGAATCATATTTGGGACTTACAGCTCTTCAAGGTGAAGGAATAGTGATAACTTTATCGGATGATGAAAATGGTAATATTATTTATTATTCTGATTTAATTAGATTAGTTAATGAATTGAATCTTGCCGGAGCTGAAGCAATATCCATAAATGATGAAAGAATTGTATCGACTTCAGAAATAATGACAGTCAATAATAGAATTATTCTTGTTAATACCAAAAAAGTATCTGGACCATATGTTATTAGAGCTATAGGTGATAAAAAATATATGGAAAGTGAACTTAACATTAAAGGTGGATATATAGATTTGATTAGAGCTGATAATAAAAAAATAGAATATGTGTTAGATGACAATGTTGTTGTTCCTGCATATGTTCCTAAGAATGAAACGGATTTAAATTATGAATATGCCAAAAAGAAGGAGGTAGAATAGATGATTTATATAGCAATATTAGTAGGATGTGTTTTAGGTGCATTGGTTGGAATGGGAGCACCAGTTATTTCATATACATATTCAATTTATCTTTCTATAGCAATTGTAGCAGCATTGGACACAGTTTTTGGTGGAATTGCTTCAGTTGTTAAAGGAAACTTTGATTTAAAGATTTTCTTATCTGGATTTTTTGGAAATGCAATTCTATCAATTGCTCTTACATATCTTGGAGAAAAATTAAATGTTGATATTTACTTGGCCGCAATAGTTGTATTTGTTGGAAGAATGTTCGTTAATCTTGCAATAATTAGAAGATATTACATAGATAAGTGGATTGGAATGATAGAGAAAAAGAAGAATTCATAAAGAATAGGCTCAGAAATAAGCTATTTAATTAATGAACCTTGATAGTACCAACAAAGGTATTATAGGGTTCATTTTAATATGATTTTGTTCTTGAAATTATTAAATCAAAGTACATTACAAAAAGTCTTAGAAGATTACAAATAAGTAACAAAAATATCTCAAAATTACTTGACTTTTTGCCTGAAATGTAATATTCTAGTCACATGATATTTGAAAGCAAAGTAGACGATAATAATGGAGGAGTTAACTTTGGCAATAGGGGATATAATTGTAGGAATCGATATAGGGAACTCTAAAGTTAGTACATTTGTTGGTGAAGTAAACAATTTCAATCAAATTGAAACTATTTGTAGTACTAGTGCAAAGTGCCAAGCGTTTCAAAAAGGGCAGATTATAGACGAAGATGAATTAAGTATGGCAATAGGCAGAACAATGAGCGAGGTCGAAGACATTGCGGGAATTCACGTTAATTCAGCTTATACTACTATACCAGGAAAGTATATAACAATAGTTCAAAACAGTATCGTTAAAGATGCGAAAGATAAACTCACTGGGATCACTATTAAGGATGTGGCATCTGCCATAATCCAAGTTAGAAATGTAGAGATACCAGAAGATAAAGTGTTAATAGATATAGTACCTGATAAGTTTATTCTAGATGACGGAAAAGCAGTTGATGATCCAGTAGGTAAGTTTAGCAATAATTTTACTCTGACAGCCCAAGTTATTCTTGCAGAAAAAGATTATATTAGAAAGCTTACTTCAATATTTAAAAAATGTGGATTGGAGATAGATGGTGTTGTACCAATTTCTCTTGCAGAAAGAAATTTAGTCCTTGATGCAAATGAATTTTCAGACAACGTTATGATATTAGATATCGGAGCTGGAAATACAGAAATTGGTATTTTTAATGGCTCAACATTTATTTATACAAATTCGATAGGATTGGGTGGAGACAACATTACAAACGATATAGCTTATGTTCTTGAAATATCAAATGAAGAGGCAGATAAGCTAAAGAGACAATATGGATTAGCATTAAAGTCATTTATAGATAACGATAATAATATTGTACTCAATACTTCAAGAAATCAAAAAAATATGACGATTAAAAGTTCTGAACTTATAGAAATTATTGAAGCTAGGATTGAAGAAGTATTTATGTTAGTTAACAAAGACATAATGGCCCATGGAATAAAAAATAACATAAACAATGTTATCCTTACAGGAGAAGGAATAGTTAATATTACTAAAAGTGATACAGCTGGTAGAATTATATTAAATAAACCTGTTAAGTTTGCAAGTGGTAGACTTATGAATACAGTAAAGTCAATGCATAGAGTTAGTTATGCGTTGGTAAGATATATAGCAGCAAGGCCATATGCAAAAACTGTTTCTAGTAATATTTCTGCTAAGACAGAAAAACATGTTATTAGAAATCTATTTGGTAAAATAAGGGATTTTTTCTATACCTAAGATATAAAACAAATAATTATAGAGTATATAAAAGGAGGATTTAAACACTATGATAATGGATGATAGTGACCTAAATTACAACGTAAATGCTACAGCTTCAATAAAAGTTGTTGGAGTTGGAGGAGCAGGAAATAACGCAGTAAACAGAATGATTGAAGCTGGTATTAGAAATGTAGAATTTGTTTCAATTAATACAGATAGACAAGCTCTTGAGGTATCTAAAGCAAATTCAAAAATACAAATTGGTGAAAAACTTACAAGAGGATTAGGAGCTGGAGCTAATCCAGATATAGGAGCTCAAGCTGCAGATGAAAGTAGAGCAGAGATTGCTGAAGTACTAAAAGGTGCTGATATGGTTTTTGTTACAGCTGGAATGGGAGGAGGAACAGGAACAGGTGCTGCTCCAATAGTTGCTTCTACAGCAAAAGAAATGGGAATACTTACAATAGGTGTAGTTACAAAACCATTCACATTTGAAGGAAAGAAAAGATTAGCTCAAGCTGAAAAAGGCGTTGAAAGCTTAAAAGGAAAAGTTGATACATTAGTTGTAATACCAAATGATAAGTTATTACAAGTTATAGATAGAAAAACAACAATGATTGAAGCATTTAGAATGGCAGATGATGTTTTAAGACAAGGTGTTCAAGGTATTTCAGATTTGATATCAATTACTGGTGTTATCAATCTAGACTTTGCAGATGTTAAAACAATTATGCAAGATAGAGGAATGGCACATATGGGTATCGGTGTTGCTAGTGGAGAAAATAGAGCAGAGGATGCCGCAAAACAAGCTATCCAAAGTCCATTACTTGAAACATCAATTGAAGGAGCAAGAGGAATTATCATCAATATTACTGGTGGAAGTGATATGGGTCTTCAAGAAGCAAATACAGCAGCAGAGCTTATTCAAAGAAGTGCAGATCCAGAAGCAAACATTATCTTTGGTACAGTTATTGATGACTCTATGGGAGATGAAATTCAAATTACAGTTATTGCAACAGGATTTGAAAAAGAAGAAGAAAGACGTCAACCAAGTCCATATGATAGTATAGTTTCAAATGTTTGGAAAAACAGAAACGAAAGAAATGCATCAGCAATTCAATCATCTATAGGTGGTACACCATCATCAAATGAAAATGGTGGTCCAGAGAGCCTTGATATACCAACATTCTTAAGGAAAAAGAGAAATTAATAGATACTGTTTATATATTCTATAAAAACTCAGGATGGAATAATCTATCCTGAGTTTTTATTTCCTATTACATTTATGTTAAATCTATTGTAAAATAAAAGTCCTATAGATATAATAAAATGGAATTGATATAAAAGGACATATTGGGTGAAGTCCTAGGTTTATAAATGGAGGTAGGAAAATTGGCTTTCGGAAATAAAAAGAATAATGGTTCTAAAAATGATAATTCAAAAAAAGGAAGTATGTTTGGAAAAGCAAAGAAAAATAAGAACGAGGACGAAGAGAAATATGTGCTTGAAGATGGCGAGGAAAATCTTGTTATAGACGATATGCTTGAAAACGGCGATGATGACGATTTTGATGCAATCGGGAATATTGAAGATTTAGAGAATGATGATGAGTTCGAAGATTATGATGAAGAAGATGGTTTTGCTGCATTCGAAAAGCTCGGGAGGAATAAAGAAGATTCTGAAAACTTTGATGAAGAAGATAATGGAGAAGGATTGAACTTCAAAGACGTAGATGGCTTTGAAGATAAAGGTGTTGCAGTAGAAGATGACGATGAAGAACTGGGACTAGACGATGATGAACTAGATGACGAAGAAGAAATAGACGAAGACGAGTATGAGGAAGATGACGACGACGAAGACGAGGAAGAGGACGATGAAGAAGAAATAGATGAAGACGAGTACGAGGAAGATGATGACGACGAAGAAATAGATGAAGATGAGTACGAGGAAGAAGATGACGACGAAGAAATAGACGAAGACGAGTACGAGGAAGATGACGACGACGAAGACGAGGAAGAGGACGATGAAGAAGAAATAGACGAAGACGAGTACGAGGAAGATGACGACGACGAAGAACTAGACGAAGACGAGTATGAGGAAGAAGATGATGACGAAGAAATAGATGAAGACGAGTACGAGGAAGAGGATGACGAAGAAGAAGCAGATGAAGACGAAGAAATAGACGACGACGAGTACGAGGAAGATGACGACGAAGAAGAAATAGACGAAGACGAGTACGAGGAAGAGGATGACGACGAAGAACTAGACGAAGACGAGGAAGAAGATGACGATGAAGAACTAGACGAAGACGAGTACGAGGAAGAAGATGACGACGAAGAAGCAGATGAAGACGAAGACGAGGAAGAGGACGAGGAAGAAGAAATAGACGAAGACGAGTACGAGGAAGATGACGACGAAGAAGAAATAGACGACGACGAGTACGAGGAAGAGGATGACGACGAAGAAGCAGATGAAGACGAGTACGAGGAAGAAGATGACGACGAAGAAATAGATGAAGACGAGTACGAGGAAGAAGATGACGACGAAGAAGCAGATGAAGACGAGTACGAGGAAGATGATGACGACGAAGAAATAGACGAAGACGAGTACGAGGAAGATGATGACGACGAAGAAATAGACGAAGACGAGTATGAGGAAGATGATGACGAAGAAGAAGCAGATGAAGATGAGTACGAGGAAGAAGATGACGACGAAGAAATAGATGAAGACGAGTACGAGGAAGAAGATGACGACGAAGAAATAGACGAAGATGAGTACGAGGAAGAAGATGACGACGAAGAAATAGATGAAGACGAGTACGAGGAAGATGATGACGACGAAGAAATAGACGAAGACGAGTATGAGGAAGAGGATGACGAAGAAGAAGCAGATGAAGATGAGTACGAGGAAGAAGATGACGACGAAGAAATAGATGAAGATGAGTACGAGGAAGAAGATGACGACGAAGAAATAGATGAAGACGAGTACGAGGAAGAAGATGACGACGAAGAAGTAGACGAAGACGAAGAAGAGGAAGAAGAGGACGAGTACGATGAAGAAGAACTAGACGAAGACGAGTACGAGGAAGAGGATGACGACGAAGAACCAGATGAAGACGAGTACGAGGAAGAGGATGACGAAGAAGAAGCAGACGAAGACGAGTACGAGGAAGAGGATGACGACGAAGAAGTAGACGAAGACGAAGAAGAGGAAGAAGAGGAAGAGGACGATGAAGAAGAACTAGACGAAGACGAGTACGAGGAAGAGGATGACGACGAAGAACCAGATGAAGACGAGTACGAAGAAGCGGATGATGATGACGAAATTGATGAAAGCTTGTTTGAGGAAGTAGATGAAGACGATGAAGAGGATGAAGTAGTCGAAGACAATAAAAAAGATAACATTGAAGTTGAAGAGAATCCAACAGAAGATAATAAAAAAGATGAAAAAGTAGTTGAAGAAACTATTGAAGTAAAAGGTGAAAAAGAAGAAAAGAATAACGTAGAATATGAAAATGTTACATTAGATGAAATATCAGAGGATGAAGAAGAAATCACAGAGCCAGTAATGGACGATGGAAATATTCAAGAACTTGATGAAGATATGCTTGAAGAAGTTACTGAGGATGAGACAGTAGATACGTCTGTAAGAAAAAGTAAAATAAAAGTAAAAAGTCCAAGAGACGAAAGAAAAGCTATTGAGCAAGAGGATGTTGATTTAGAGGAAAAAGCATTGGAAGAATATGCAGCATCGCTTCCAGACGTTAAAGAGGTTGAACTTACAGAAGAAGAAAAAGAAAAATTCATAAATGCCGATGAAGATGCTAAATCAGAAGCAGAAGAAGCATATGAGGCTATGTATGGAGTGGAAGAAGAAGAAAAAGAAGAGGAAGATGATGATGATGAAGAGGAAGAAGCTAAAGAAAGCATATATCCAGAAGAGTTAGTAGATCTTGAACTTGAGTGTGTATTTATAGGGTTATTATTTAACAATCCAAAGGCTATTTCTAGATTCTATTTCTTGTATGAAGATTGCAAGTTTTCAGATGAAGAACTTATGAACTTGTATAAGATAGTTCTATTTAGGGATGGCGAGGCATATGCACCTGCAATTGCAAAGGATAAATACCAGTTACCTAGAGAAAATCCACATACATATGACTTAAAATATAAAGTAAGAAAAATTGCAGCTTCTAAAGATTATGATACAGAAGAAGTTTATACCAAACTAAAGAAATTATTTATTTTAAAGAAATACTACATGATAGCAGCAACAAGAGTTCTACAAGATAATATACTTAAAATAAAAGATTATGAATTATATAAAGATATGACTGTTGAGGAAGTTAAGAACGCAATTGACCAATTAACAGTTACGACTGGATTAAGCCAAGATATATTAAATCATAATGCTACGCAATTCTTACTTGAAGGTGATAATGAACTTGCAAATGGTCTAAGACTACCATTTGAAATATTAACGACAGTGTTTAAAGGTATTAGAAAAGGCGAGACAATGTGTTTCGCAATGCCTTCAAATTCAGGAAAAAGTAGATTTACGATAAATCTTGCATCTTATATAGCATTTATTCATAAACAAAAAGTATTAGTTATTTCAAATGAGATGTCAGTTGAAAAAATGAAACTTTGTATGATAACAACAATATTGAATAATCCGGAAATTCAAGGATTACATGGACAACCAGTTAGAAAAACAGAGGGAGAACTTCTAGAACTTAAATTTAGAGCTGACAATCCAAAGAGAATAAAATGTGACGAGGATGGATTTATTATAAGAAAAGAGGGAGAAACTCAAGAAGAGTATATAGCAAAACTTGCAAAATACTCAAAGGAGTTTAAGATGACATGTGCTGCAACAGATTGGCTTGAAACACAAATGAATAACTCAATATACTTTATACATATTACAGAACATACAAATGATGACCTAAAGAAAGTAATAATGAATTATTACTATAAAGAAGGTATAGAGTATATGTTCTATGATACATTGAAGGCGGACGTTGCTAATATTGGTAATAGTGATGAAGTAAAGAAAACTGCAACTATTCTCTCTAATATTGCACAAAAATATAAGACTTTTATAGCATCATCAATGCAGCTTATTGAAAGTAATACATTACCTGTAAACTTGACTGTAAATGAAATGTCAGCAAGTAAAACTGTTAAGGAAGTTTTGGATACCCTATGCTTAATCAAGCAAATAAGTAGACATACACTTCACAAATATGAATATGCACCTACAGATCAATTTGATGAGTGCCACGATATAGATGTGCCAAAAGATACTGATGTTAGATTTTATGCATGTGTTGTCGATAAAAATAGAGCTGGTGCAAAGCCTACATTATTATTTAGATTGAATCTTGCATATAATGAATGGGAAGAACTTGGACATCTAAGATTAAAACAAACTGAGGATTATGACGAATAAATATAAGGGGAGTACGGATGGAGACCAGTAAGAATGGTGAATTATATTTAATAGACAATGAAAAAATGTTATATTTAACACTACAAGATATTGATAATAAATTTAGTGATCCCAACAGAATTCCCGAAGAGGATTGTATTATTGCAAAAAAATTATATGGAGATGACGAATATAAAAAAACGTGGTATTTTCAGAGATTGTGCACATACAAGAAATATATTAGAATTTGTGAATATTCGATTACACAAGGTAATGATTTAAGATTAGATATGATTAAGCTTTTGCAAGAAGAAATGAGACTAGCGTGTTGTGATGAGTCAGATATTGCCAGAACAACAAGTAATCTAAAAAAATTATCTTTTGAAACTCAAGGAGAAGAGTTCGTGAAAAAAGCACGTGATATAGTTGATTCTCAAATAATGGATAGTAAAAGAGTTATTATTCAAAACAGATAAAATATTTAGTAAATGCAAGGCAAATATTGTCTTGCATTTATCATTTAAATGTGTTAAAATAATCCAGTATAAAATAGGTTATTCTATTTTTATCCTTACTCATACATAAGTTATGGGTTTTATATCCAGAAGGAGGTGAAATGTAATGAATAAATACGAAACAATATTCATTATTAATCCAAGTGTTGAAGATGCCGGAGTTAAAGGACTTATTGAAAAATTTTCAAACATTATTAATAGTGATGGTAAAGTTGAATCAGTAGAAGAAATGGGAATGAAGAAACTTGCATATGAAATCAACAAACAAACAGAAGGAAATTACGTTCTTATTACTTTTGAAGCTGCTCCAACATTAATAAAAGAGCTTGAAAGAGTATACAGAATTACTGACGAAGTTATGAAATTCATCGTAGTTAGAAAAGATGAAAAATAATAAGAAAGAAGGAAATGTATATGAACAAAGTTGTTTTAATGGGTAGACTTACAAGAGACCCAGAAGTTAGATACACTCAAAACACAAATACATTAGTAGCTTCATTTAGTTTAGCTGTTAATAGAAGATTTGTAAAACAAGGTGAAGAAAGACAAGCTGATTTTATTAATATTGTTGCTTGGAACAAAACAGGAGAGTTTTGTAGTAAATATTTTAAAAAGGGTCAACAAGTTGGTGTTATTGGAAGAATCCAAACAAGAACTTGGGATGACGAACAAGGACAAAAGCATTATGTTACAGAAGTAGTAGCTGAAGAAGCTTATTTTGCTGATAGCAAAAGAGATGGTGATACATCAGGAGCAGGATTTGATAATACATTTGGAGAAAATATTGTTCCAAATACAGAATTTCAAGTTACTTCATCAGATGATGATTTACCATTCTAAAGATTTAAATAAAGTTTGAAGATTGGAGGATTTAAAATGGCTGATAAGAGACAAAATAATAGAAGAAATAGAAACAATCAAGATGATGATTTTAATCCAAAGTTTAGAAAAATTAGAAAAAAAGTATGTACACTTTGCAGTGATAAAAACTTTGAATTAGATTATAAAAATGCAGAACAATTAAAGAAATTTATCAACGAAAAAGGTAAGATATTACCAAGACGTGCAACAGGTGCTTGCGCAAAACATCAAAGAGAAATTACTACAGCAGTTAAAAGAGCAAGACATATTGCAATTATACCATACACACAAGACTAATTTGAAATCTAGAAAATGTTTTAAGCGTTTTCTAGATTTTTTCTCAATATTTTAATTATTAAAAATACAGAATAATTTAGAAATGCATGTTGATTACAGTAAATCAACACGCATTTCTTTTTTGAATCTTGAAATAGAAAAAATATAATGATATGATATTTATAATTGTACATAGGAGAAAAATAATGTATATTGATTTTGATTATTATAAGGTTTTTTGTTATGTTGCAAAATATGGAAAAATATCTGAGGCAGCTAACAAACTATTTGTTTCACAACCGGCTGTTACTCAAATAATGAAAAGGCTTGAAGAAGGTTTGGGAACACATCTTGTTATTAGAAATAGAAATGGAATTGAACTTACTGAACAGGGAAAGTTCCTTTATTCATATGTATCCAAAAGCGTTGAAATACTTGATGGAGTTGAGTTTAAGGTGGGTAAGTATGAAAATTTAGAAGATGGCACAATAAATATACGAACTGGAAGTAATACTGCAAGGTTGGTACTATATGATGCAATGGAAGAATTTGGCAGGGACTATCCGAATATAAAAATAAAAATTTCATCTGGATCTCCAGAAAAATCTTTAGAATTATTACATAAAGGTGAGATCGATATGGTAATAGTTTATTTACCTTATACAATAAAGTACTCAAATTTAAAAATAACTGAATATGGTAAAAAAGAGTATCTATTTGTTATGAGTAAAAAGTATCATGATGATAACAATGTAGTGATTAATTCACTAGAAGATATTAATAAGTATTCATTAATTGTACCTAGAGTGGACTCTGCTGTAAGAGTAATGTATGATAATAATTTCTCTGGAATAATCACAAACTATCATTATGAAGTAGCTTCTGAAGAAATGAAAAAAGAGTTTATTTCAAGAGATATGGGAATAGGATTTGTTATTAGAGATGAAGTTGAAGAAGAGCTAAAAAGTGGCGAGTTTATTGCTGTTGACGTTGAAGGAAGCAAGCTTATAGGATCAATTGGTATAATAACCTTAAATAATCATTTAGAAAATTTTGCGACCAAAAGATTGGTTGAATATATAATAGGAAAAGGAAGAGAGGATTGCTAAAATGGGCAGAGGTTTTGAAGTAGTAAAAGGATACGAAGGATGCGGGATTAATTTACCAGTGAGAAAGACAAAATATTCTGCAGGATATGATATTGAGGCAGCTGAAGATACAGTAATACCAAGCTTTAAAAAAGGAATGAAGCCAACTCTTGTAAAGACAGGATTAAAAGCATATATGGAAGATGATGAAACTCTATTATTATATAATAGAAGTTCTAATCCAGGAAAAAAAGGTCTTATTGTTGCTAATAGTGTTGGGGTTATAGATAAGGATTATTATGGTAATTCTGACAATGATGGACATATTATGTTTGCTTTTTTTAATGTAAAAGATGAAGATATTGAAATAAAAAAGGGGGATACAATAGGACAAGCAATGTTCCAAAAATACCTTATAACAGATGATGATGATGCAGAAGGAAAAAGAGAAGGTGGGTTCGGATCTACAAATAAAAAATAATAAACTAATTATTAAACTACTAATAGAATAAAAAAGCAATATATGTTACACAAATGAAAAAAACTTTCTATATGTCTTTGACTTTTTACAGTTTTTAGTGTATAATTGTAGTGTAGTCTTTTAAGATTACTTGGAAGGAGAGGACGAAGATGTTTAATGTTGGAGATAAAATCGTATATCCAATGCACGGCGCAGGCATTATAGAGAAAATTGAAGAACGCGCTATACTAGACGAAAAACAAACCTATTATATTATAAAAATGCCAGGTGAAGTCAAAGTTATGGTTCCCACAGCGAAAGCTGAGGAAATTGGCGTGCGCAATATAATAGACAAAGATACAGCCGGAAAAGTAATTAATGTTCTAGAGCAAGACAGCACAGAAATGTCATTAAAGTGGAATAAAAGATACAGAGATAATGTAGAAAAAATGAAATCAGGAGACGTGTTTGAAGTAGCAGATATTGTTAGAAATCTTACCTTCAAACAAAAAGATAAAGGATTGTCTACTACTGAAAAGAAGATGCTTCTAAATGCTAGACAAATCTTAGTTAGTGAGTTAGTTTTAGCAGGAGATAAACAAAAAGAAGAAGTAGAAGAATTAGTAAACGATAAGATAAATGCTTCATATGAAGTTCATGTTGCCTCGCTTGAAGAAAAAATTGCAAATCCAGAAGGTGGAGATGCACCAACTGGTAAGGTTATTAAGAAGTTTGTTGCAACAAGCTAGGATTTTAGATATACAATATTAGAAAACAAAAAATGAAACACATTTATACGCAGATGATAAAATTTGCACATGGATGTGTTTTTCATTTTGTGAGAAAAACTTTTCATATTTTTATACAAATGAACCCTGGATAGTTTTGTGTATTATATCTATATATTACAAAAATATTACATAAAAGGCAGGGTTTTATTATTTTTTGTTGAATATATATAAAGAAAGGTTGAGGAATGATTCAATATACAGATGATTTAAAAGAGGAGGTACGTTCTAGTAATGACATAGTAGACGTGGTTTCTCAATATGTGACCTTAAAAAAAAGTGGGAGAAATTATTTTGGTTTGTGTCCATTTCACTCAGAAAAATCTCCTTCTTTTTCTGTTTCACCAGATAGACAGTATTTTCATTGCTTTGGTTGTCACAAAGGAGGGGATGTATTTACATTTGTCAGTGAAATTGAAAGAGTCTCATTTAGAGAAGCTCTGGAAATTCTTGCAGAAAAAGCTGGAATTTCATTACCTACTACGGATAATGCAGAGTACAATAAAAACCAATATTTAAAAAATCAAATGTATAAAATAAATAGTAAAACCGCAATTTTTTACCATGAAAGGCTATACAAACCGCTAGCCAAAATTGCTCAAGAATATGTAAAAAAGAGAAAGTTGGATAATAGGACTTTAAAAGCATTTAAAATAGGATATTCTGGTGAGTATAATGAGTTATATAAATATCTTAAAAACTCAGGATTTAAAGATGAAGAAATCTTGGCAACAGGTTTAGTTAACAAAAATGATAAAGGCGAGTTTATTGACAGATTTAGAAAAAGGCTCATGTTTCCAATAATGGATGCTAGTTCAAAAGTAATAGCTTTTGGTGGAAGAAAATTAGAAAACAACGATAAGATTGCAAAATATATCAACTCAAATGAAAACTTAGTCTATTCGAAAAAGAAAAATCTATTTGCACTAAACTTAGCAAAGCAATCAAATAACAAAAAGATTATCTTAGTTGAAGGGTATATGGATGCAATTTCACTTTATCAAAGAGGTTTTGATAACGTAGTGGCATCATTAGGAACTGCCCTTACGGAAGAGCAAGCTAGACTGCTTAGAAAATATAGCGAACAGGTGGTACTAAGCTATGATTCTGATGGAGCCGGTCAAGAAGCTATTTTAAGAGGACTTGCTATTCTTGAAAAACAGGGATGTGATGCTAGAGTATTACAGATGAGTGGGGCTAAGGACCCAGATGAATATGTTATAAAATATGGTACTGCAAGATATCAATCATTAGTAGACAATGCCATTTCCCTTGTAGAATTTAAGATTAAAATGATAAAGTCGAAATATAATTTAGAAAATACTAAAGACAAGATAGGATTTTTAAAAGAAATTACAAAAATTCTATCAAGTGTTGATAATAGTATTGAAAGAGAAATCTATATTGAAAATATATCAAAAAAATATGGTATTTCAAAAGAAGCGATATATGGTGAAGTCAATAAGAATGTTGTTAGAGAGCAAAATCAAACTAGTGAATCTAAACGTGTTGTTAATGCATCTAAAAAGAAAGATGATACAATATCAATCAAAAAAGAAAATATGTTGATATACTTGCTTATTAATAATTTTCAAGAAGCGTTTGAACCAATAGTTTCAAATATTAAGTTAGACGATATAAAGCTTGAAGAAAATAGAATAGTATATCAAAAAATACTTGAGTCACCAGCTGAGGATAGTGAAAAAATTCTACAGATGATTTCTAATATAGAAAATCCTGAAATTCAATCACATATTAGTGAAATTCTAGTTACCGATTATGAAATATCATCTGTGCAAAAATGTATAGAAGAGATTGTAGAGTTTTATGAAAGAGAACATTTAAACAGTAGAAAATTCGAAATATTAAAACAACTTGAAAATGAAAAAGATAATGAAAAGTATGAAAAACTTGGAAAAGAACTTAACGATATAATTGTAGCATTAGCCAAAATAAAGTAGGGGGTATTATTTAGATGAAGAAGAAAGAAGATACAATCAAAGAAACTACTAAAAAAGAAGAAAAAAAGACTACAAATAAAAAAAATGTTAAAGAAGAACCAAAAAAAGAAAATAAAAAGAAAGAAACAGTAGCAAAAGAAACTAAAAAAGAGACAAAGAAAGAAACAGCATCAAAAGAAACTAAAAAGGAGACAAAGAAAGAAACGGCAGCAAAAGAAACAAAAAAAGAAACGAAGAAAGAAACAGTGGCAAAAGAAACTAAAAAAGAGACAAAGAAGGAAACAGCAGCAAAAGAAGCAAAAAAAGAAACGAAGAAAGAAACGGCATCAAAAGAAACTAAAAAAGAGACAAAGAAAGAAGCTGCATCAAAAGAAACTAAAAAAGAGACAAAGAAAGAAGCTGCATCAAAAGAAACTAAAAAAGAAACAAGCAAAAAAATCAAAAAAGAAGAAGCACCAAAAGAAGAAAAGAATACTGAAGTCGATAAAGAAGAAGTTATAGAGGAAGCACCAAAAAAGACAACTAGAAGAAGTAGAAAAAAAGAAGATAATGAAGAAAACAGTGAAGAGAACTTAGATGAGAAAAAAACTGAAAAAGTTGATAGTTCAGACAAAATCTTAAAAATCGTTACAGATGCAAAAGCTAAAGGAAAAATAACTTACGGTGAGTTAGCAACAGAACTTGGTGAAGCTAATTCCGAAGAAATAGATAAGCTTTTTGAAGTGTTTGAAAAAAGTGGTGTAAATATTCTTAAAGATGATGATATTGAAGAACCAGACATCGATGACTTGAATGAAGTAGAAGAAATCAAACTTGAAGAATTTGATGTTACAAATATGGAAGGAATAAGTGTAGACGATCCTGTTAGAATGTATCTTAGAGAAATTGGACGTATTCCACTTTTAACTTTCGATGAAGAACTTGACTTAGCTCAAAAGGCACTTGAAGGAAATGAAAGAGCAAAGCAAAAACTTGCTGAATCGAACTTAAGGTTAGTAGTTAGTATCGCAAAAAAATACGTTGGAAGAGGCATGCTATTTTTAGATCTTATTCAAGAAGGAAATCTAGGATTAATAAAAGCTGTTGAAAAATTTGACTATAAAAAAGGATACAAATTTAGTACATATGCAACATGGTGGATTAGACAAGCAATTACAAGAGCTATTGCAGACCAAGCAAGGACTATTAGAATCCCAGTTCATATGGTAGAAACAATTAATAAACTAATTCGTACTTCTAGACATCTACTACAACAAATGGGAAGAGAACCTACGCCTGAGGAGATTGCTGCTGAAATGGAAATTCCAGTCGAAAAAGTTATGGAAATACAAAAAATAGCACAGGATCCAGTGTCTCTTGAGACTCCAATAGGAGAGGAAGATGATAGCCATTTGGGAGACTTTATTCCAGATGATGAGTCACCAGCACCACATGATTCTGCAGCATATACTTTGCTTAAAGAACAACTTGAGGAAGTAATGAGCACACTTACTGCTAGAGAAGCCAAAGTATTAAAATTGAGATTTGGATTGGAAGATGGAAAAGCTAGAACTCTTGAAGAAGTTGGAAAAGAGTTTAATGTTACACGTGAGAGAATTAGACAAATTGAAGCAAAAGCCCTTAGAAAACTAAGACATCCAAGTAGAAGTAAGAGGTTAAAAGATTACATGACATAGTTTATGTAAACTTTTTAGAAAAATACTTGATTTATCACGGATGTTATGGTATAATAGTATTGGATTTTTTCAAAGAAAGGCAAATTGCTATGGGTGTAGTTGATAATGTAGGAGGAGTATTTAAGAGCATATTTAGTGTACTTAAGCGTTTAGTTCAAGCTGATACTACGGTTGAAGCTGATTCTGAAAGCTCTCTTCGTAGTGCCCTTCATGAAGCTATTTCAAATGGCTTGATTGGGAAGACAGAAGCCCTTGCGGTTGCACAAGCATTTGTTTCTTCACAAAAAAAGGGAAAGCATTATGCAAGCACTCAAGTAAGAGGAATGGAAGGACCAGAGAAAGTAAACAAATTTGCTGAGATGGACGATGAAAGAACTGACTTAGATGAAAACTCGATTGATGGAGAGGAAAAATCCGTACAAGGTGATACTGGTAGAGAAATTGATTATGAATAATATAAATAAAAAATAGATGGCGACATCTATTTTTTTTGAGAAAAGAACTGAAAACTCTTATAAAATTAGAATTCTTACTATTGACATTGGACCTAAATTGTGTTAAAATTCAGTACTGTAAACTGCTTAACTAAGGTCCAAAAACACTGTAGAATACACAGTTACCTAAGTTGGAAGTTAGCGAGTATACAAAAAGGGAGGTGCATTTAGAATGTACGCAATAATCGAAGCATGTGGAAGACAATATAAGGTTGCTGAAGGTGACACAGTATTTTTTGAAAAATTAGATACTGAAGAAGGAAAGAACGTTTCATTTGATAAAGTAGTTATGATTTCAAATGAAGGAAAAGTTCAAGTTGGAAGCCCTTATGTTGCAGGAGCAAAAGTAGACGGAAAAGTTGTTTCTCATGGAAGAGGAAAAAAAGTTTTAGTATTTAAATACAAAGCTAAAAAGAATGAGAGAAAAACAAGAGGTCACAGACAAGATTATACAAAAGTAGAAATTACTTCTATTAAAACAAAATAATTTAGAAAAATAATTAATGAATAAATAGATCGAAAGGAGTGAATCTTTCATGGCACATAAAAAAGGTCAAGGTAGTGTTAAGAATGGTAGAGACAGCGAGTCAAAGAGACTTGGAGTAAAAAAGTCTGATGGACAAGTTGTTAGAGCAGGAAATATAATTATCAGACAAAGAGGAACAAACGTACATCCAGGAACCAATGTAAAAAAAGGTAGCGATGATACATTGTTTGCTTTAGTTGATGGTACTGTTAAATTTGAAAGAAAAGGTAGAGATAAAAAGCAAGTTAGCGTTTATCCAGCTGAATAATTAATAAGAATATTAAGTAACTATAATCAAACGATTATAGTTATTTTTTTATGCATTAAAAATATTGAAAAAAAAATGATTATATGATTAAATATTTCATATTAAAAGTATTTTTATGTACAAAGGAGTAAACCATATGAGCGGAAAATTATTGCCTATATTAATTATTATAATTTTTGTAGTTGTACTTGGAGTGTCTGTTTTTATATTTTTACCCTATTGGATACACCATCCTGATCCAAATGTTAATAATACTGTAGGCGCATTAGAGAATCTAGATGAGCCACCAGCTTTTTCTGTTAGTCAAGAGGTTAATGAAGAAGAAGGTGTAGTTGTAGTTACTACAGATACTTCAGAAAGTCCAGTTGAGGTTAATAAAATTGCTTTATTAAATACAAGTGATAAAATAATTGAAGAATATGAAGGGGCAGATGCGAGCTTTAATATTTCAGAAAATGGAAAATATAAAGTTACAGCATATGCTACTAATGGACGTGTTAGAAGTAAAACAATAAATGTCACAGACGTCCCTGAAAAGAGGAAATCAAACCCATATGTACCAGATGGATTTAAAGTCTTAAAAAGTAGAAATGGTGATATAAGTCCAGATGATGGATATGTTATAGTTGATGATAATAACAATCAATACGTGTGGGTACCAGTTGAAAGCGGAAACTTAACAAGAAATACAGCATATGAAGCTGATTATGAAGATGATGCGTCTGAATTAACAAATAGCGTGTCAAAGTACTATGGTTTTTATGTTTCAAGATTTGAAGCTTCTAGAGCAGAGTATGACGAGGAAGCAGCTGCAAGTGTGCAAGGAAAAATGCCTTGGACAGAAATCGATTTTTATGGTGCACAAAATGCATCAAGACGTGTAGCTGAAGTATTGGGATATGAAGGATACACAACAAGCTTATTAAGTAGCTATGCTTGGGATACAATTCTTGATTGGATAGATAAAAATCCAGAAACTAAAGATTTTTCACAAAGTACAAATCTTGGAAATTATGATGGTACTGTAGTCCCTACAGGACAGACTTCTTCAGATAATGTTAAAAATATTTATGATTTAGCAGGTAATGTTAAAGAGTGGTCTACAGAGATTGATAAGAAATTAACTTCTTCAATGTCTAGGAATAGTAAAGAGAAGCAAACAATTTTATATAGAATGATTCGTGGGGGTAGTGCAGAGATTGCTAATACACCAGCAAACAGGAGAGGATATCCAGAAAATTCAACGAGTTTAACATGGGGATTTAGATATATTTTATTTAAAAATTAAGAGGTATATGAAATGCTTTATATTAGAGATTTAATCAGAAAGAAAAGGAAAAAAGAAGAGCTTACAACAGAAGAATTGGATTTCTTTGTTGATAGTTATAACAACAATTCAATTTTACCAGAGCAAATTTCGGCATTGGTAACATTGATGTATGTTAATGGCCTTTCTTATCGAGAAATATCATATTTAGCTGAAAAAGTTTCACAAACAGGAAAAATTCAAGATTTGTTTAAATTCTCTGATAAAGTATTAGATATTCACCCGATTGGTGGTATTGATGATAAAATTATAGTAATACTTCTTGCAGTTTTCGCAACACTCAAATTGCCTGTAGTTAAGATAGTAGATAGAGAAATTGGCTTTTTAGATAGAATAATGGACATTGGTGGTTACAAGTTAGAAACACAGTATGATATTATCAAAGAAAGAATAGGAGAAGAAATTGTAATTATTGATGAACCTGAAGAGATTGCACCACTTGAATTAAAACTATATAAACTCAGAAATGACATCGCTTGTAATGATGACACGTCTCTTATAGCAATTAGCTTAATGAGCCAAAAACTTGCTATGGGGGTTAAAAATATAGTTTTTGATATTACATATGGTGAAAATGCATATGTAAAAACTTTACAAGATGCAAGAAAATTAGCTAAAATTCTATGTCAAATGGGTAAAGAAACATCAAAGGGAGTTAGATGTGTAATTACAGCAATGGATGAACCTATTGGTAAGTATTTTGGAAATATCTTGGAATTAAAAGAAGTATCTGAAGCACTAAAAGGAAATATGTCACCGGATGTTAAGATTATGGTTGAAGAACTTGGAAATTCCGCAATGCAATTAATAAATCCTTTATCTAAGAAGGATGAAAATATTAAGTTAATCAATGAAGCAATCAAAAGTGGAAGTGCTCTTGAAACTTTAGAAGAATACATGGCAGGAATTGGATTAGAATTAGATGAAGCTGTTAATGTAGTTCCAGTACTTTCACCATTTGAAGGCTATGTAGAGGAAATAAATGTTTCTGCTGCACGAGTTCTTGCAAAGGAATTAAATGCAATTAGATACAGCAAGGTAGAATATGTTGATCTTGGTTCAGGACTTGAATTTTGTAAAAAGATAGGTGATAGAGTAAACAAGGGAGATATTCTTGGCGTAGTTTATACAAATGATATAGATAAAGTAGCACATGCTGTAGAGGCCTTTTTAGATATGTATAAATTGTCTAATAAAAAAGTTAAAGTTAGTTCTAGAGTTAGAGAAGTATTTTAATACTTCTCTTTTTTCATTTATCATAAGGTCGCCATATGGTCTAATAAACAACATACTATTGAAAAAAAATGGAATTTGAGATATAATACTCGCACGATTGTGGAGGTATGAATTAAGATGAATGAATATAGAACTCATAGTTGTGGAGAATTAAGGATTTCAGATGTTAACAAGGAAGTTAGGTTAGCAGGATTTGTCCAAAAGATTAGAAATCTTGGAAAGATGATTTTTATAGATTTAAGGGATGAAAATGGCATAACTCAAGTAGTAGTTAATGAAGAATCAAACATAGATTTATCAGAAGTTAATAAAGAATGTACTGTCACAGTTTATGGAAAAGTTGTGGAAAGAAGTAGTAAAAATCCTAAACTTCCTACAGGAGATATTGAGATTGAAGTTAAGTCTTTGACTGTATTAGGAAAGTGTAGAAATTCACTCCCATTTGAAATAAATGATGATAGTCAAGATGTTAGAGAAGACCTGAGATTACAATATAGATTTTTAGATTTGAGAAATGAGAAATTACATAATAATATTAGAATGCGTTCTAAAATAATGAAAGATTTTAGGGCTGCTATGGATGAACTTGGTTTTATTGAAATTCAGACTCCAATTTTAACAAGTTCTTCGCCTGAAGGTGCGAGAGATTTTATAGTTCCTAGTAGAATTCATCCAGGTGAGTTTTATGCTTTACCACAAGCACCACAGCAATTTAAACAGTTGCTTATGGTGTCAGGATTTGAAAAGTATTACCAAATAGCACCTTGTTTTAGAGATGAAGACCCTAGAGCAGATAGAAGTCCAGGAGAGTTTTATCAATTAGATTTTGAAATGGCTTTCAGTACACAAGAAGATGTTTTTGGAGTAATGGAAGAAGTACTTCCAAAGGTATTTAAACAAAATTCAACTTGGAAAGTAGATGAAGGACCATTTGTAAGAATACCATATAAAGAAGCAATGGAAAAATATGGCTCAGACAAGCCAGATTTAAGAAACCCTCTTATAATTCAGGATTTAACAGATATATTTGAGGGTACTGAATTTAATGCGTTCAAAAATAAAACTGTTAAGGCTATTACTACTGAAAATATGGAAGATAAGCCAAGAAAGTTCTTCGATAATATGTCAGAATTTGCAGTAAGCGAACTTGAAGCTAAGGGGCTTGCGTGGGTAAAAGTAGACAATGAAGGAAACTTAAATGGTGGAATTAGCAAATTTATAGATGATGATAGAAAAGAAAAAATATTTGATAGAATGCAAGTAAAAAATGGATCAGCTATTTTCTTTATTGCAGATGAATTAAAGAAAGCAGAGAAAATTGCTGGTGGAGTTAGAATAAAATTAGGTGAGGAATTAGACTTACTAGAAAAAGAAGTATATAGATTTTGCTGGATAGTTGATTTCCCAATGTATGAACTATCGGACGAAGGAACAATAGACTTTAATCACAATCCATTTTCTATGCCACAAGGTGGACTAGAAGCTTTAAATACGATGAATCCATTAGATATTGTTGCATATCAATATGATATTGTATGCAATGGATTAGAATTGTCATCAGGCGCGGTTAGAAATCATGATCAAGAAATAATGATAAAAGCATTTGAGATTGCAGGATATACAGAAGAGGACGTAAAGGGTAAGTTCGGAGCATTATATAATGCATTTAGCTATGGAACTCCTCCTCATGCTGGAGCTGCACCTGGACTTGATAGAATAATCATGCTTCTAGAAGATGAGGGAAATATTAGAGAAGTAATTGCATTTCCTAAGAATAAAAAAGCAAGAGACTTGCTGATGGGAGCGCCTTCTAGTGTTACAGAAAAACAACTTGAAGAAGTTCACATTAAGATTGTAAAAGATAAATAATCATAATATAAATAATGAGGTGTTTATGAGAAAAGAAAAAAGAATTATTTTATTATTTTTGATAATTCTAAGTATTACTATTAGTTCATTTGCAATGACCGGTGAAGTTATTGTTAGTGCGACGAGAATTAGAGAAGAAGCCAGTACTTCATCAGAAATAGTAGATACCATTTACCAAGAGGATAAAGTTGAAATAACGGGAGATAATGGTGATTGGTATCAGGTTTCATTTAACGGTAAGGAGGGTTTCATTAAAAAAGATTTTCTTAAGGTAACGAATGAAGAACAGGCTAAGCCAGATGAGGAAGTTACAAATCAAAATGCTACAAATAATACTGAAACTCCTCAATCTAATACCTTGATTGCACCATCTAATAATAATGAAACTATAAACAATAGTAGTGTTCAAAGAGAAAAGATTGTACTAACAAATGATATAGAACTTAGAAATGCACCAAGTCTTATTTCTCAAAAGTATACTACAGTTAAAGCTGGAGTACAAATTGAAAAACTTTATGAAATTGGAAATTGGTTTCAAGTAACCGATGGAGTTCATATTGGCTGGGTTACAGAGCAAAGGATTCAACATTCACTTATAACAGATAATAATGCACCAGCTACTGAAGGCGTTAATGATAATAAAGAAGTAAAAGCTGAAGAAAAAACGCAAATAGCCACAGAAGAAAAGAAAGAAGAACAAGAAACAGTTTTAAATAAAAAAGGAATAGTAATTGTTGAGACTGCAAATGTTAGAGAAAGAGCAACAAAAGATTCGGATGTAATAGATGCTTTAGATGAAAATGACATTGTTATTATTCAAGCTGAAGAAGGCGATTGGTACAAAATAGTAAAGGGAAGTATTTCAGGATATGTCAACAAACAATTGATTGATACCAATAATGTTACATCAAGAAGCTTAACAAGTAGTAGGATGAATGAAGAAAATGCAATAGAAGTATCTAGTGAAGATGATACTCAAGTCCCTGCTGCTGCAAACGATGTTGTAAATGCTGCAATGCAACCGGAAACTATTAATGTGACATCAGCTGGAGGAAGAGGTAGCGAAGTTGTAAATTTAGCTCAGTCTTTTATGGGAACTAGATATGTAAGTGCTGGAAAATCACCTGCAACAGGATTTGATTGTTCTGGATTTACATATTACATATATGGTCAATTTGGAGTGGCTCTTGGCGGTTCGGCTGCATCACAAAGTTCTGCAGGTACGCCAGTAGATAGAAGCAATTTACAACCTGGAGATTTATTGTTATTCTATGATGAGGGAATGACTAAAATAGGGCATGTTGGAATATATGTTGGAAATGGAGTATTTGTTCATAGTGCAAATCCAAAAAGAGGAGTTGTTACTGACAATTTAAATACTAGTTCTTATTACAATGCAAGATATGTTGGGGCAAGAAGATTAGTTTAAAGGAGAACGACAATAAAGAAGATTTTTATTATAATTATTTTGGGGCTATGTATACACATAGCCCTATCTTTTTACTATTTAAAACCTAACTATAAAAAAACAGAGTATAGAGGAAATGTAGAAATAATAGACATATATAAGGAAGATTACATATGTAAACTTTTGGATTTTCATCCTCAAAATCGAGTTATTCTAAAAGCAAAGAATGTGGAGAAGTATAGGCCGGGAGATATTATTAACGTTAGTACAAGCATTGAGTTTGCCCAAGAATCGCGAAATTACAGAGGATTTAGTTATAGAAAATACCTTCAAAGTCAAAAGATATATGGCCTTATTGATGTTCAGGATTATAAAAAGGTTGGGGTAAGAAAGGATATCCATTATTACCTTGGAAATATAAGAATGAAGTGTTTTGAAATTTTAGATGAGTTATATGAAACTAAATACAGTTCATTTCTTAAAGGTGTTTTATATGGGTATAAAAACGAGATTAATAATAATATAAAGGAAAATTTTAGAGATAGTAGTTTATCCCATATTATAGCCATTTCTGGTATGCATATTTCATACGTTGTTTTGTTTTTAGATACAATATTTAGTTTATCTAAAATACATAAAAAAATGTATAGAATAATGCAAGTTATACTTTTGATAATATTTATGATATTTACAGGTATGTCTCCATCGTGTGTACGCGCTTGCTTGATGTATATATATGCGTTAATTGGTAAGTGTTTGGATAGAAAACCAAATATATACATTGGAGGATTGATATCGATATTACTTATAATTGCAATCAATATATATAGTGTCTATAATCTTGGTTTTTGGTTATCATACTTTTCTACGTTAGGGATTATTTGTACAAGTGGATTTATTCATAAAATTATTCTAAAAAAGATTAATAAAAATAATAGTATTTTACAATATATCATCCAGTGCTTCAGCATATCACTTGCCTCTCAAATATTTATTATGCCAATAACGATTTATTCATCTAATTTATTTTCATTAAGTTTTTTTATTCCAAATATTTTAATGTCTGTTTTAATTGGCCCAATTATTCTCATAGGATATATAAGCACATTATTTTTTGTTGTATTTAAACCATTTTCGATTCTTTGTGGCATTATTGAAATGACTTTACTAAAACTTGCATTTAATATCGCAAAATACTCAAAATATTTACCTTTCTCGAAAATTCATACGACGACTCCAAGCATAATAGTTGTGGGAATATATTATATGCTTTTATACATTATCATAAGGTATTCATATAAAAATAAATATAGTTTTTATAGAATGATTAATAGGAAAAAATATACTGAAGTTGTTAAGAAGCCAGTTGTTATACTAGTGATTGTAGTATTGATTATTGTATCTTTTGTTAAAAAACTACCAAATGATTTTAGAATTTATTTTATTGATGTTGGACAAGGAGATTCATGCTTAATTGTGACACCGAATAATAAATCAATACTAGTTGATGGAGGTGAAGGTGGAGGAGAGGGGTATGATTATGGAAAAAATGTTGTCTTTCCGTATCTATTGGACAGAGGAATAAAAGAATTAGATTATATGATAATTTCACATTTTGATAGTGATCATGTTGGAGGACTTTTTTATGTTTTAGAAAATATAAGGGTGAAAAATGTTGTGATTTCAATACAAGGAGAGAATAGTGAAAATCTAGAAAGGCTTAGAAAAATAGTAAAAAAGAAAAAACAGAAAGTGATAGTGGTAAAGAAAGGGGATAATATTTCAATTGAAAGAGATGTTTCTCTAAAAATACTTTGGCCAAGAGCTCAAAATATGATTAAAGAAAATATACTGAATAATAATTCAATGGTTTGTAAATTAAGTTATAAGAACTTTTCAATGCTTTTTACAGGAGATATTGAGAAGGCCGAAAAAGACATATTAAAAGAATATGATTTAAATGACTTACAGTCAACAGTTCTAAAAGTTGCTCACCATGGTTCAAATACTTCAAGTAGTCAAGAATTTGTAGATGCGGTAAATCCTCAAATTGCTTTGATAGGTGTGGGAGAGAATAATAAATTTAATCATCCAAGCGAAGAAGTGATAGAAAGGTTAAAAATAAAAGAAATAAAGATATTTAGAACAGATCAAATGGGAGAAATATCTATTGTAGTAGATAGGAATGGAAAAATGAAAATAAAAAAGAGATTACCATAGGTAATCTCTGAATGTTTCTTATTGTTCTCTAAACACTAAATTTTAATTTTCCATCTTCAACATATCCATGAATAGTTTGACCTGCTATAACTGTATTTCTAAGAATCATTTCTGCAATTTCATCCTCAACAAATTTTTGAATTGCTCTTCTCAATGGCCTTGCACCGTATTTAAGGTCTGTTCCAACGTCGACAAGAAATTTTTTTGCATCGTCATTTAGTTCAAGTTTTATTTCTTTTGAAGATAGTGCATCACTAGTCTTAGATAGAAGAAGATCTACTATTTGAATTAGCTCTGCTTGAGTAAGTGGTTTAAATACTATTGTTTCATCAACTCTATTTAAGAATTCCGGTCTAAATACATCTTTTAATGCTGAAAGGATTTTTTCAGAACTTGTCATTGATGCATTATTTCCAAATCCAATAGAATTAGTGTTAAGATTTGAACCTGCATTTGAGGTCATTATGATAATGGTATTTTCGAAACTTACTGTATTTCCTTGACTATCTGTAAGCTTACCATCATCTAATACTTGAAGTAAGATATTGAATACGTCTTGGTGAGCTTTTTCGATTTCATCTAATAAAATAATAGAGTATGGATGTCTTTTAACTTTTTCTGTAAGTTGACCAGCATCATCATAACCAACATATCCTGGAGGTGAACCAATTAGCTTTGAAGTAGAATGACTTTCCATGTATTCTGACATATCTATTCTAATAATGCTGTCTTCACTACCAAACATTTCATATGCTAAAGCTTTAGCAAGTTCTGTTTTACCAACACCAGTTGGACCAACAAAAATAAATGATGGTGGTCTTTTTGAACTCTGAAGTCCAGCACGATTTCTTCTAATAGCTTTTGATACAGCAGATATTGCATCATCTTGTGAAATGATATGTTTGTGTAAATTTGATTCTAAGTTAAGAAGTTTTTCTGTTTCAGCTTCTGTAATCTTTGTAACTGGAATCTTAGTCCATCTTTCTATAACTTCAGCTATGTCTTGAACGCTAAGTACTGATGGTTTAAGACTTTTTTCGATTTCATTCATTCTTTCAGTAAGATTACATTCTTTTGTCTTAAGATCAGCTGCTTTTTGATATTCTTCAATAGAATCAGAAGAAACAGCATCTTCTTTTTCCTCAGCAACTTTCTTAAGTTCATTCTTAATAAGCTCTAACTCAAACAATTCTTTATTTAATAAATTTATTTTTGAACACGCTTCATCAATAAGGTCTATAGCTTTATCAGGTAAAAATCTATCATGAATATATTTTTCAGACATTTTAACAGTTTTTTCGATGATATCGTCTGTAATTGTAACTTTATGGAAGTCCTCATAATACTTTTTGATGCCTTTAAGGATATCAATAGTATCTTGTACAGATGGTTCTTCAACGATTATAGGTTGAAAACGTCTTTCTAAAGCAGAATCTTTCTCGATATATTTTCTATATTCTTTAAGAGTAGTAGTACCAATAAGTTGGATTTCACCATTTGTTAAAGATGGCTTCAAAATATTAGCAGCGTTCATAGAATGTTCTGCATCGCCAGCTCCAATAATATTATGTATTTCATCTATTACAAGAATAATATTTCCATATACTTTACACTCATCAATTAGCGATTTCATTCTTGCTTCAAATTGACCTCTAAATTGAGTACCTGCAATAATTGCTGTCATGTCTAAAAGGTAAACTTCTTTGTTAAGTAGCTTAGCAGGAACTTCTTGATGAGCAATCTTTAATGCTAATCCTTGGGCAATAGCTGTCTTACCAACACCGGGCTCACCAATTAAGCATGGGTTATTTTTAGAACGCCTATTAAGAATTTGGATCATTCTCTCTATTTCTTGTTCACGACCGATTACAATATCTAATTCATTATTTTTAGCTTTTTCTGTAAGATTTGTACCAAAACTATCTAAGAATCTCTTTTTGTTTGATTTCGATTTTCTCTGTGTTTTAACTGTCTTTCCAGAATTTGATGGACTTTCTTCATTAGCATTATCTGTATGTCTAGAGTGATTATTTGAATTTGAATTATTTTCAATGTTGTCTGACTTAAAAATACCAATGATACTCTTAAGTGGATTTGAATCATCATCTAAATTAACATTTTCAAGGTCTTCAGACGTAATGCCAAGGTTTTCTAAATTCATATTTTCTGAAAAGTCCTTTAAAATACTTTCAAATTGATTAGACATATTTTCAAGCTCTTCGCTAGAAATATTTGCATTTTTTGCTAAAACATCAAGTGGATTTATACCTTTTTCTTTTGCACAATTATAGCAAAGGCCGTCAACAATCTTTTTTCCATTTTCGTATTTATTTAAAAAAACTACAGCAGTGTTTTTATTACATACTGAACAAATCATATATCTTTTCTCCTTAAGTAATATTATTTGTAAGTATAATAATACAATATTTTTAATATCAAGTCAATGTATTTTTCCCCAAAAAATAATATATTCAGCCTCAAAATTAGCAATATCAACGTAAAAGTGCTAATAAAATTTTTTGATTATTTTTTGTATTTTTAGCTAAATTATTATGATTGATATTTTTTTATTTAAATGTTATAATAGTAGCGATTTTAGAAATATAAGGAGATTCAAATGAGAAGGGCTATAATACGCTTTGTCGCGTCATTAGAGGACAGTCAGAAATATCACGTTTTTATAGCAGTAATAGTAGCATTATGCATTGTAGCAATTTGTATAGGAATATATGTTGATAAGTATTACAAGTATGCAGAAATAGATCCACTCATGATGGGAATTAGAGTAGGAAATAAAAAATCTGCTGAAGAAATTGTTACACTCAAAGCGTCATTTAATGAGCTTTTTTCAAATGACGTTAAAACTACAGAAGATGGTGATAATGAGGACGTTGGTTTTGATAGAATAAATGAATCGTTAGATAGCATTGTTTATAATGCATATGATTTACAGCAAGATACCGACTTTTATAATGTTGACGCAAATATCCCACAATTGAATGTAAATGCTGAGAATGCCAAAAAGATTAATCAAGAAATATATGAAGAGTACTATAAAACGGCATACATAAAGATGAGAAACATCGAGGGAATGACTGTTTACAATGTAAAGTTTGCAGCATTTGTTAATAATACATGTTTATCGCTAGTTATTAAATCAACTTTAAAAGAGGATAATAAGCCAGAGAAGGTTATGATAAAGACATATAACTACAATATTGCGAATGATTCTTTAATTACGATTGAAGATTTAATAAAGTTAAAAAATGAAACAAATGAAAGTATTCAAGATACTATCACGAAAGAAATTCAAACATCGGATGCAAATGCTAGAATATTGGCAAAAGAATATGGTGCTCTTTATACAAGAAATCTAGAGAGTGATATATACAAAGTTAAGAATACAGAAAATTTCTTCTTAACACAAGATGGGTATGTATACATTGTGTATGCATATGGAAATACAGATGATACTAATGAGATGGATATTGTTATATTTTAATGGAGGGGATTTTTATTTTGAGAAAATTTAAAAATATACTTGTTGTTTTTTTTATAATGATTACTATAACATGTAGTATCTTTGCTTCTGAAGAAGCCGTGGCTCCAGATCAAGGTACTCCGCCTGAAGGTACGGAACTGATTGCGGCACCTGAAGAAAATGCGGAGCCTCAAATGGAAAATCAAGAATATACACCAACATATGTAAATACGGTTGGTAAAGTTCTACAAATTAAAGAAAATAAAGAACAAGAGACTGGAATTGGAAAACAAAAAGTTCAAGTAGTAGTTATTGAGATAATAAAGGGAGATTACATTGGAGAAGAATTTACAATAGATTATGTTTCTTCATACGATGGTGAGAATCAGATAAAGTCTAGAGAACTATCTGTAGGAGACAAGGTACAAGTTCAAATTACAGAAGGACAAGATGGAAAAAAATCAGTCATAATCCAAGATGTTGTTAAGACAAAAATGATGATAGTGCTTATGGTAGTTTTACTTATAGCTATAGTGGCATTATATGGAAAACAGTCTATAAGCAAATTGATTATACTTGTATATACATTACTAATTTTGTATTTTGTTTTAGTTAGAAATATTTTTAGTGGTTCTAATATAACTTTGTTTAGCATATTGACATCTGTTTTATTAATAGTTGGAATCAATATCGCAGCCCTTGGAATTAATAGAAATTCATTTTCTAGTGTTGTGGGAAATCTTTTAACAGTACTTTTGACCGGAATAATCACCACAGTTGCTATAGATGCTTCAGGATTGGCGGGAATGGTGGAAGAAGCTATGCAATTCAATGTTAGCCTTTCACTAGTAAAATTTGATCTTTATAGTTTGCTTTTTGCTATGAGTTTGATGGTTATAACGGGAATAACAATAAGTATTTCGTTTGGAGTAATTAGAGAACTTGAAGAACTTAAAAAGAAAGAATCAGATATAAACTGGAAAGATTTGTTTAAAGAAGGATTAAAAATAGGCAAGGATGATGTTAAGGGCAAAATTCCAATGATTATTCTAATGTTTAGCAATTTTATTTTAGCTCCAGTATTGTTATTTATGACAAACTATAACAATATTTTTGAAGTGTTAAGTAAGGAAATGATTGCAGAAAGCATTATTATTGCACTTATAACAGAAATAGGAACGATTGCAACTGTGCCAATTATATCTATTTCATATGCATTAATAAATAGAGATAAAGTAATATATAATAAGTCATCAAAGAATAGGCTTGAAGGAAAAAGAAGTTTAAAATTGTAAAAGAAAAGCTCTAATTTGAAATTCAAATTAGAGCTTTTTTCATAGGAAAGTACTTTGCATTTTATCTAAAGAAGAAATCAAAAAATGATGAACCATCATTTGGTGTTGTTTCTTGGTTTCTTGGTGAATTGTTCCATGTTTCTGGTATTGTTGATTTGTTTTCCTCTGGTTGCTCTGGAGTTTCAATAAGCTTTACTGAAATTTCTTGCTCTTTGTTATCTCTGTATATAGTAAGTTTTACTGTATCTCCAATGTTATAATTGTATTTTATTCTGTTTAATTCTGCTACAGAAGTTATTTCTTTTCCTTCAATTTTAGTAATAATATCACCTTTTTGCAAACCACTTTCAGCTGCTGGAGATTTGTCTTCAACGCCTTCAACATAAACACCCTTTGGAATGTTGTATCTTTGAGAATCAACGTCTCCTACAGCAGTTCCACTTATTCCAATATAAGGTCTTTTTACAGTTTTGAATTTAATTAATTGATCAATTGTTTTTGTAGTTGAAGATATTGGAATTGCAAAGCCTATTCCTTCAACACCTGTGCCAGCAAATTTCATAGTATTTATTCCTATTACTTCGCCGCTAGCATTAACCAATGCACCGCCACTGTTTCCGGAATTAATTGCTGCATCAGTTTGTATAGCTTGGTATACAGTGCCATCACTAGAAACTTCTCTGTTGACTGCGCTAACGACACCAGTAGTAACTGAGTAATTCATTCCAAGTGGGTTACCTATGGCCATAACAAATTCACCTACTTTAACATCATCTGAGTTTCCAAGTGTGGCTGGAGTAAGGCCATTTTTATCAATCTTAAGTACTGCCAAGTCTGTATAAGAATCTGTACCTATTACAGTAGCGTCATACGATGTTTCGTCACCATATAAATTAATTTTTATTCCAGTTGCTTCTTGAATTGCGTAATAAGAAGAACTGTCTGAAGAAATTACGTGATTATTTGTAAGAATATATCCATCTTCTGAAATTATAATACCAGAGCCGGTTGCCTCGCCAGTACTGCTTCCACCAAATACCGTACTTACTTGGTAAGAAACTGTGATACCTACCACAGATGGAAGAACTTTTTCTGCAACTTCAATAGATGTTTCAGAGTAATTTGCAATATTAACAACTTTCTCTGATGTGCCGTTAGAAGGTTGAGAAATACTTGTATTATTTGTAGGTGCGTTTAAAAGCTTTGATTTTACGGCTGGAACTCCAAAACATGTACCTACTACTAAAGAAGCTCCAACAACTCCAGATAGAAATGGAACTAAAATTGTTTTTCCAAGACCATTTGAAGATTTCCTTGATGTGGTTCTAACAAAAGAACTATCATCCGAATAATTAAAATTGTTTTCGTCATTCATTTTATTACCTCCATTCATCACTACAATATAATATCACAAAATTATATTTATTCAAATCATTTGAATAAATATAATTTTAACTTGAAATATTTTCGTTATATAGATATAATAACCTTGAAAAATTAAATGAAACTTAAAAAAATAAAAGTTAAAGGATGATATGAAAGAAAAAGAAATAGAACGCCTGAATATACTCAAAGAGGGCGAATTAAAACTATACAAAGATAATAACTTTGAGTATATTTGTGGAATAGATGAAGCTGGAAGAGGACCACTTGCTGGTCCTGTAGTTGTTGGTGCCGTAGTGTTACCCAAAGATTCGTTTATTGAAGGGGTTAATGACTCAAAGAAAATATCGGAAAAAAAGAGAGAAAAAATCTTTGATATTATTACGGAAGAAGCAATTTGCTACTCTGTAGGAATCGTTGATGAAAAGACAATTGATGAAATTAATATTCTGAATGCTACTAAATTAGGAGTCAAAAGAGCACTTGAAGCACTAAAAACGAAGCCAGATCTTTTGATGCTTGATGCTCTCAACAATCTAGATACTTTGGGTATACCATATATGTCAATTATTAAAGGAGATGCTAAAAACTATAGTATTGCTGCAGCTTCAATAATTGCAAAAGTGACTAGGGATAGGATTATGAGAGAATGGGATGATGTATATCCAATATACGGATTTGCAAAACATAAAGGATATGGCACAGCAGAACACATTAGGATAATTAAAGAAAATGGACCATGTCCAATACACAGACAATCATTTATTAAAAATTTTATATAGTCAACCACACAGATTAGAGTTCAATAATTTGTGTTTTTAATACAAAAGAAGGAGTAATAAGATGGATATTAAAACTATTATTCGTAAGAAACGTTCAAGACAAGAGCTTACAAGAGATGAGATTAGGTATTTTATAGGAAAGTTGTCAAAGGGAGAGATTCAAGAGTCACAAGCAGCGGCAGTTTTGAGCTATATTTACATTAATGGTATGACTGAAAGAGAAATACTTGAATTAAGTATAGCTATGGCTGAAACTGGAGATATGATTGATTTGAGTGGAGTTTCAGACAGAATTGTTGACAAACATAGTACTGGTGGAATTGGTGATAAAGCCACTATACTTTTAATGCCAATACTTGCAGCACTAGATATTCCTGTTGCTAAAATATCTAGTAGAGGATATGGAATTTCAGGAAGTACGATAGATAAACTAGAATCTATACCAGGATTTAATACTAATCTTTCTGGAAAAGAATTTGTTGCGAATATTAAAAAAACAGGTGCATGTATAATGAATCAAAGTGCAGAGTTTGCACCTGCTGAAAATATGATATACAGACTTAGAAATGAAGTAGCTTGCGAAAACAGTCTTCCTCTTATTGCAGCTTGTTTGATGAGTCTTAAGATTGCTACCGGAAGTCAAAAAATAGTTTTTGATATCACATGTGGAAGTGGTACATATATTCCAACCAAAGAAGAAGCTAAAAAACTATCTAGATTATTGGTTAAACTTGGAAAGCAACTTAACAAAGAAGTGGCTTGTGTAATTACTAACATGAACCAACCTCTTGGAAATTCTATTGGATACAATCTTGAAATGAAAGAAACAATTAATGCTCTTAAAGGAATAATTTCAGATGATTTGGGTAGTGTCGTAGAAGCATTGGGAAGTGTTATGATTGGACTTGCGACAGGTGAAGAAAACTATAGTGAGAATGATAAGCTTATAAAAGAAGTAATTAAATCTGGAGCTGCTCTTGAGAAGTTTAAGGAGATGGTTGCAGCACAAGGTGGAAATACAAAATATATCGATAATCCAGAATTATTTAAAAAATCAAAATTTGTAATGCCAGTTCTTTCTACAGAATCAGGAACAATAGAATCAATAGATGCAGATATGGTTGGAAGTATAGCATATTATCTTGGAGCTGGTAGAATGAAAGACGAAGAAGATATCAGTAGAACTGCTGGTATTATACTTAACAAGAAAATAGGTGAAAGTGTTACTGTTGGAGAAACACTTGCATATATACATACAGATGAAGAAGATAAGTTAAATGGAACAACTCAAAATTTGGCACAAGCATTTAGCATTACAACTAAAAAAATTAATTTCAAATCAAGGATTCTAGAAATTATAAAATAGAAAGGAAAGAATCTTTATGAATATCATTGAAATTATAGAAAAAAAGAAATCAGCCAAGGAACTGACAAAGGAAGAAATAGAGTTCTTCATAAAAGGCTATACCAATGACGAAATAACAGATTACCAAGCAGCTGCACTAGTTATGGCTATTTGTATTAATGGAATGACCAAAGATGAAATTTTAGATTTAACTATGAGTATGGCAAATTCTGGAGATGTGCTAGAATTTTCGGATATAGAAGGTAAAATAGTTGATAAACATAGTACAGGTGGAATTGGAGATAAAGTTACTCTAATTGCAATGCCAATCATTGCTAGCCTTGGAATACCAGTTGCAAAGATGAGTGGAAGAGGACTTGGTATTACAGGGGGAACTGTAGATAAGCTAGAATCAATTCCAGGGTATAATGTTTCATTAAGTGTAGAAGAATTCAAAAATACCGTTAAAGAAATTGGAATAAGCATAATAGGACAAACAATGAATCTTGCTCCTGCGGATAAAAAGATTTATGCACTTCGTGATGCAATCGGATGTACAAATAGTATGCCATTAATAGCATCTAGTATTATGAGTAAAAAAATAGCTGCTGGAGTTGATGCAATTGTGCTTGAGGTTACTTGTGGAAATGGTGCATTTATGCCAAATAAAACCAAAGCTGAAGAACTTGCTAGAATGATGAAACTTATTGGAAAATGGGCCAAAAAGGAAACCAAGTGTGTCATCACTTCAATGGATGAACCTTTAGGAAAATCAGTTGGAAATATTCTAGAAATCAAAGAAGTTGTGGAGGCACTTAAGGGAAAAATACAAGCAGATGTTTATGATGTTATACTTGAAGTGTGCAAGCAAATAATGTTACTTTCAGGAAAGTATACTGATGAATCAAAGTGTGAAAAACTTATAAAAGAACAACTACAAAACGGAAAAGCTTTTGATAAATTTAAAGAACTTGTTGCAAAGCAAGGTGGAGATACGTCATATATTGATGATATAGACAAATTTGCTAAAGCTCAATATATTACTCCGATTATTTCAAAGGAAAAAGGATATGTTTTAGGAGTAAATGCAGGTATAGTTGGAAAAGCTGCACTTGAATTAGGAGTTGGAAGACATAAAAAAGAAGAGAGTATAGATCCTACAGTTGGGTTGGTATTTGAAAAGAAAACTGGTGACAAAGTTAAATCTGGAGATATTCTAGCATATGTTCATGGCAATGATTTAGATAAGGTTAATCAAGCTGTTGAAACAGTTCTAGGAGCATATAGCTTTGGAAATAAAAAAATAGAAATAAAGAATGTTATCAAAGTAATTTAAATTAAGAAAGGAAGAAAAAAATTGGAAGGCACAAAAGAATTAAAAGAAAAACTATTTAAAAACAATAAAAGTGGATGGGAAAAACTATCTGATGAGGATTTAAAAAATATTTTTAAGTTTGCAGATGAATATATGTATTACTTAAATCTATCAAAAACAGAAAAGGAAATAGTTAGAAATTCAAAAGACATATTAATAAAAAATGGATTTGTTGATATTTCAGAAAAGCAAACGTTGAACCCTGGAGATAAAGTTTTCTATATAAATAGAGGAAGAAACGTATTTGCAGCAGTTATTGGGGAAGAAAGCTTAGAGGAGGGAATGAGACTTGTAGTTGCTCATTCTGATTCTCCAAGAATTGATTTAAAACAAAGTCCACTATACGAAGATACAGGTTTTGCAATGCTAAAGACGCACTACTATGGTGGAATAAAGAAATATCAATGGGTTAACATTCCTCTTAGCATGCATGGTATTGTAGTTAAGCCAGATGGTGAAAGAATCGAAATCAATATCGGAGAAAAAGAAGAAGATCCAGTATTCACAATGTCAGATTTATTGCCACATTTAGCAATGGAACAAATGAAGAAAACACCTGCAGAGGTAGTTGAAGGAGAACAACTTAATGTTCTTTTAGGAAGTATTCCTTATCCAGATGATGAAATTTCAGAGAGGGTTAAGCTTAATATATTAAATCTATTAAATGAAAAATATGGAATTAAAGAAATAGATTTTGCAAGTTCAGAAATTGAAATGGTACCTGCATTTAAAGCAAGAAGTACTGGATTAGACTACAGTATGATAGCTGGTTATGGACAAGATGACAAGGTGTGCTGTTACACAAGCCTAAGGGCAATACTAGAAACTACTAATCCAAAGAATACAGCAGTATGTGTGCTAACTGACAGAGAAGAAGTTGGATTTGATGGTGTATCTGGAATGTATTCTCAAACATTTGAAACATTTGTACTTGAGATGCTTGAAAAAACTGGAAATACAAAGGCTAGTTCTTTACACAAAACATTTTCTAATTCTAAAGCATTATCTGCAGATGTTGATGCTGCATACAATCCTAGTTTTGGATATGCTTTCGAAAAGAATAATTCTGGTTACTTTGGAAATGGAATCAGTATGGTAAAATACACAGGTGCAAGAGGAAAATCAGGTTCTTCAGAAGCACCAGCAGAATTTGTAGCAGAAGTTAGAAGAATTTGGGAAAATGAAGGTGTAAGATATCAATCTTGTGAACTAGGAAGAGTAGATAAAGGTGGAGGTGGAACGATAGCACTTACACTAGCTAATAGAGGAATGGAAGTTTTAGATGCGGGAGTTCCAGTAATGGGAATGCATTCACCATATGAAATAACAAGCAAAGTAGACGTATATAACGCATATAGAGGATATAAAGCTTTTTACAAAGGATAATATTAGTAAGAGTCTATTTCGTAAAGGAAGTTTAATATGTTTTTTTTAATATTTTTACCTATAATTTTTCTAGCTGTGATTCTAAAGCTCATTTTTGATAGAGCCAAAATTAAGAGTTTAGGATTTATTTTAAAAATAGTAATCATTGCTAGTTCAGTACTATTTGTTTATTTTTTATTAGATTATTATGGGTACAACATTTTTGATATGGCAAGAGAATTTGTTATGAACAAATTTTTTAGCTAGGTGGTACATTAATTCAAATGGGACACGATATGTTTAAAACTTAGATATAACGTGCCTCATTTGTTGTGTAATAAAGTATTTTAGTGAAAGGAAAAGTATTAGTACAGCTAATATAGGTTTTATGATGGAAAATGAAAGATGTGAAGGCTGTGAAGGCAACAGCGAAATGCAAGATATTTTGAATAAGTATATTCAAGACAAATCAAATCTTATTCAAATATTAAATGAAGTTCAAGAATATTATGGATATGTTCCAGAAAAAGCTATGCTTGAAATATCAAAATATTTAAGCATACCAATGGCTGAAATATATGGTGTAGTTACTTTTTATTCAAGATTTACTCTTAAGCCAAAAGGAAAACATCATATAGCAGTTTGTTTAGGAACAGCATGTTTCGTTAAAGGTTCAGAAAAAATCTTAGACAGAGCAAAGGAAAGACTTGGTATTGATGTCGGTGAAACAACTGCAGATGGTAAGTTTTCATTGGAAGCTACAAGATGTGTTGGAGCTTGTGGTTTAGCTCCAGTTTTTACAGTAAATAACGAGGTGTATGGTAAAGCTACTGTAAAGATGTTAGATGAGATAATAGATAAATGTATGGAAGAGGGGTGCTAATGATGAAAACTTTAGATGAAATAAAAGAAATTAGAGAGTCTAAAAGAAGAGAGTTGGATTTAAGAGTCAATACATCAGCTGACACTCGTGAAAAACATATTTTGGTATGTCATGGAACTGGTTGTACTTCATCAAAATCTCCAAAGATTTTAGAAAATTTTAGAAAATTAATAGAAGAGAGAAATATAGAGAACGTCAGAGTTATCCAAACTGGATGTTTTGGTCTTTGTGCAAAAGGTCCAATAGTAATAATTAGACCAGAAGATGTATTTTATGCTATGGTTAAGCCAGAGGACTGCGAAGAAATAATTGAAAAGCACATCCAAAATGGAGAAATAGTTGAAAGACTTTTATGCAAAGATATCGATAATTCTACAGTTCAGAAGCTTGATGAATTAACTTTTTACAAAAAGCAAAAGAGAATTGCACTTAAAAATTGTGGTGTAATTGATCCAGAAAATATAGATGAATATATAGCTTTTGATGGATATAAAGCATTAGAAAAAGTTTTATTTGAAATGTCACCAGATGATGTAATAAATGTTGTATCAGATTCAGGACTAAGAGGTCGTGGTGGAGCAGGATTCCCTACAGGAAAAAAATGGTCTTTCACCAAAATGGCACAAGGTGATCAAAAGTATGTTGTATGTAATGCTGATGAGGGAGATCCTGGAGCATTCATGGATAGAAGCATATTAGAAGGAGATCCACACTGTGTAGTTGAAGCAATGATGATTGCTGGATATGCAATAGGTGCAAACAAAGGATATATTTATGTAAGAGCAGAATATCCAATAGCAGTTAAGCGTTTTCAAATAGCTATAGATCAGGCAAGGGAATATGGAATTCTAGGTGAGAATATTTGGGGTTCTGGATTTAGCTTTGATTTGGAAATAAGACTTGGTGCTGGAGCTTTTGTGTGCGGTGAAGAAACTGCATTACTTGAATCAATTGAAGGAAGACGTGGACAACCAAGATTAAAACCACCATTTCCAGCAAATGCAGGATTGTTTGGAAAACCAACTCTAATTAACAATGTTGAAACATATGCAAATATCACAAAGATTATATTAAATGGTGCAGAGTGGTATTCTTCAATTGGTACAGAAACTTCAAAGGGTACAAAGGTATTCGCTCTTGGAGGCAACGTTAATAATATAGGACTAGTTGAAGTTCCAATGGGTGTTACATTAAGAGAAATCGTATTTGATATAGGTGGAGGAATTCCAAACGGCAGAAAATTTAAAGCTGCTCAAACAGGTGGACCTTCAGGAGGATGTATTACAGAAGAAAATTTGGATACTCCAATAGATTATGAGTCACTTAAGGCAATAGGTTCAATGATGGGTTCAGGTGGGCTTATAGTAATGGATGACACAAAATGTATGGTAAATTTAGCAAAATTTTATTTAGGATTTACTTATGATGAGTCATGTGGAAAGTGTACTCCTTGTAGAGTAGGAACCAAAAGACTACTTGAAATTCTTGAAAGAATTACAGAAGGTAAGGGTGAAGAAGGAGACATAGAGAAACTAGAAAAATTAAGCAGAAATATAAAGAATGCGTCAGTATGTGGACTTGGACAAACAGCTCCAAACCCAGTAGAGAGCACAATTAGATTCTTTAGACATGAATATGAAGATCATATTAAGAATAAACACTGTGAAGCAGGGGAATGTAAAGCTCTTATGAAGTTACATATTAATCCAGATTTGTGCAAAGGTTGTGGATTATGTAAGAGGAATTGTCCAGTAGGTTGTATTTCTGGAGAGCCAGGACAAACTCATAGCATTAATACAAGTAAATGTATCAAGTGCGGTACATGTATAACTAAATGTCCGTTCCATGCGATAGAAGGATAAGTGTTATGGGAAAGGTATTATTTGTTTTTTTATTATTACCAGTACTTAACGGATTTTATTGGAATTGGGTGATAAAGCAAAAAAAAGCTTTTATCATAAGTTTAATATTGATGTTGGTAGATATTGTTTATAACATTATCATTGTGAATATAAAAATAAAATCAAATCTTCCATATGTGTCGCTGACAAAAGATAATATTTCAATATATGAGAGAATTTTGTATATTATATATAGTGTTATGTTTTGGATATCTATGATTACAATTTTGGTTAAGCTTTGTAGGGATAATAGTAAAAGAATAAAACTAATTCCAATAATTATTGCCGTTACTTATTTGTTGGTAATTGTAAGATTTGTTGAGCCAATAATCAATGTTGGAATTAATAAATACGGTTTCAATGGATTTGTAATAAGTAAACTTGCAGAAACATGTTTGGTTGGTTCTGTAATAATAAACTTATTTATTTATACAGTGTTTAAAGATAAAGAAATTCTAATAAAGGAGGAATCAAAGGATGATTCACTTAACAGTTAATGGAAGAGAAGTAGAGATTGAAGAAGGATCTACGATACTTGAAGCAGCAAGAAAAATTAATATCGATATTCCTACACTTTGTTTCTTAAAAGATATTAATGAAGTTGGGGATTGTAGAATGTGCGTTGTAGAAGTCGAAGGAAGAAGAGGAATGACTCCAGCTTGCATAACAAAAGTTGAAGAGGGAATGGTGGTAAATACAGCATCACCAGCTATCTTGGAAGCAAGAAGTGTTGTACTTGACCTTATTCTTTCTAATCATGATAGAAAATGCTTAACTTGTATTAGAAATGGAAGTTGTGAACTACAAAAATTAGCACAAGAATTTAATGTTGATGAAATTGAATTTGATGGTGAAAAACTAGAAAAGAAAATTGATGATATTTCACCTTCAATAGTTAGAGATAACAATAAATGTATATTATGTAGAAGATGCGTTGCAGCTTGTAAGAAAGTACAAGGAATAGGTGCAATTGATTGTGCAGGACGTGGATTTGCATCAAGTGTGTCGACGTACAAGGATTTGAGTTTAAATGATGTGAATTGTACATTTTGTGGTCAATGTATAGAAGCATGTCCTGTAGGAGCTTTAAAAGAAAAAGATTCTACGAAGGATGTCTGGAGAGCGTTAAGAGACCCAGAAAAATATGTTGTAGTTCAAACTGCTCCAGCAGTTAGAGTAGCTCTTGGTGAAGAGTTTGGAATGGAAATAGGAACAAATGTTGCTGGAAAAATGACTACAGCACTTAGATTACTTGGATTTGATAAAGTATTTGACACAAATACAGGTGCTGACTTTACAATAATGGAGGAAGGTACAGAATTTATTGATAGATTTACCAATGGTGGAACTCTTCCAATGATTACATCATGTAGTCCTGGATGGGTAAGATATTTGGAATTAAACTATCCAGAATTAATAGGTAATCTTTCTACTTGCAAGTCTCCACATCAAATGTTTGGTGCATTAATAAAATCATACTATGCAGAAAAAATGGGAATTGACCCTAGTAAGATATATGTTGTATCTGTTATGCCATGTATTGCAAAGAAGTTTGAAAGAACTAGAGATGGAATGCAGGGGGCAGGATATGATGATGTAGATAGCGTTATCACAACAAGAGAACTTGCTAGAATGATTAAACAAGCCCATATAGAATTTACAGGATTAGAAGATACCGGATTTGATGATCCAATGGGAGAAGCTACAGGAGCTGCAGCTATTTTTGGAACAACAGGTGGAGTTATGGAAGCAGCATTAAGAACTGTTGCAGAAAAAGTTACTGGAAATGTTTTTGGTAAGCTTGAATATGAGTCAATTAGAGGAGAAGAAGGAATAAAGAGAGCAACTATTGACTTAAATGGAAAAGAAGTAAAAGTTGTAGTAGCTTCTGGACTTAAGAATGCACAGACTATTCTTGAAGAAATAAAGAGCGGAAATGCTGATTATCAATTTGTAGAAATTATGGCTTGTCCTGGAGGATGTGTAATGGGTGGAGGTCAACCTATCAGAACATCTAAAGAAAGAGCTACAATAGATATTAGAGCAAAGAGAGCTGGAGCATTATACACAATTGACGAAAAATCAACAATTAGAAAATCACATGAAAATCCGGTTTTAAAGAAGATATATGAGGACTACCTTGGCGAGCCAGGAGGTCACAGAGCACATGAATTATTACATACTCATTATGTAGCTAGAGATAAATATAAATTAGACTAGATAATATATTTATTAATAATAGACGGGGAAACCCGTCTATTATTGTGCTATTTATGGACATCAGCCTAAAGATATGATATAATGTATCCTACATTTTGTTATTATTTAAAAAACACTAATTAATACTATATATATTATAAAGGAGAGTAAAATGAATTCACTTGTCAAAGTAATGCCAAACCTAAAGAAATTCAATGATTACATATTTGAAGTGAAAAAAGGTACTACGCCGATGATGCTTTCTGGTCTTACTGACGTTGGAAAAATACATATGATGTATAGTACCAAGTTTTATACTGAAAAACCAATTTGTATCGTTACATACAACGAAATGCAAGCCAAAAGAATAATAAATGATTTTGGATATTTTGGTGAAAACGTTTTATTTTTCCCTAAAAGGGAAATTACTAGTTTTGATTACATTGCAGAGAATAAAGACTTGCTTTTTGAGAGAATTTCAGTATTAAATCAATTATCTAAAAGCAATTCAAGTATTGTAGTTACAACAATAGAAGCTGTTAACCAAAAGATGATTAAAAAAGAAAACTTATATCATAATGTGATAAAATTAAAAGTTGGAGATACTTTTGATTTAGAGGCACTTAAAGAAAAATTGGTGAAACTTGGATTTGAGAGATATGATTCAGTTGAAAGCAAGGGACAATTTAGTGTAAGAGGTGGAATTGTTGATATAGCTACCTCTAATAACAATGGCGTTAGAATAGAGTTTTGGGGTGATGAAGTAGATTCAATTAGAAGATTTAGTTTAGCATCTCAAAGAACAGTAAAGATGCTTGATGATATTGAAATTACACCTGCTTATGAATTTTTACTTGAAAAAAGTATAGATGAAGTATGTAAAAGTATTGTTGCTAAGTATGAAAATAAATCACTTACTGATGCTCAAAGAAAAATTTTAGAAGAAGATATTGTTCAGATTAAAGAAGGTAATTACGTTACAAAAATAGATAAATATTTTGATTGCTTTTATGAAGAAGGAAGTACACTATTGGATTATTTGCCAAGTGATATGGTTATCTTCATTGATGAAGTGTCGAAAGTAAAAGCTAGATGCGAAAATATTGCAAAAGACAACGAAAATCTTGAAAAAGATTTACTAGAAAGAGGAAAAATAATTCCTGAGATGCTTAGGAATTCAAATAATTATGATGATTTTCAACGAGTTATGAACAATAAACAGGTTATCTATTTGGAAAAACAGGATGTTGGATTTGTAGATATACCAAGTATGCATGCAAAAAGAAACGGATATAGCTTTAGCTATAGGGAGGTCAACTTTTTTCGTGGTTCAATGGATTTACTATTTCAGGAATTACAAGAAGGAGTTAAAGCTGGCAAGCAAATAGTAATCCTTGGTGGAAACACCGATAGTTGTAAAAAGTTATCCAGTCTTTTGTTTGAACGTAGTATCATAAATTCATTTAAAAGCATTATAGAAGATGATTTAACAAGTGGAGAAATAATCATTACTCCAGGCTGTCTAAGTACAGGTTTTGAGCTTTTTGATGCAAATTTGCTGGTTATTTCAAGCGAAGAATTATTTGAAAATACAAAAGCTCGAAGAAGAAAACTTCCAACGGCATTCAAAGATGGAGAAAAGATTATTTTTGAAGAACTGAAAGAAGGAGATTACGTAGTTCATAGATTTCACGGGATTGGACAATATGTTGGAGTAAATACTATTAAGGCAGATAAAATTACAAAGGATTATATTAAGCTAAAATATAAAGACGATGATATTTTATATGTACCGACTAATGCACTGGATAACATTAGAAAGTATATTGGACCAGAGAAAGTTGCTCCAAGGCTTAATAGATTAGGCTCAAAAGAATGGGATAAAACTAAGGCCAAAGTTAAGAATAACCTTAGAGAAGTAGCAGAAGAACTCATTAGACTATATGCTAAAAGGCAAAAAATGGAAGGATATGCTTTTTCGAAAGATACTCCTTGGCAGAAAGAGTTTGAAGATAAATTTGAATATGCTGAAACTGATGACCAACTAAGATGCATAGAAGAAATTAAGAAAGATATGGAAAAGTCACGACCTATGGATAGGCTTTTATGTGGGGACGTTGGATATGGTAAGACTGAAGTGGCAATTCGTGCAGCATTTAAGGCCGTGATGGACCAAAAGCAAGTGGTTTATTTAGTACCAACGACCATTCTTGCTACACAGCAGTACGAAGAGTTCAAAAATAGGATGAAAGATTACCCAATAAATATTGAACTTTTAAATAGGTTTAGAACAAAAAAAGAACAAGATGATATTTTAAAAAGGTTAGAACTTGGAGAAGTAGATATTCTTATTGGCACTCACAGAGTACTTAGTAAGGATGTAAAATTTAAAAATTTAGGACTATTGATAATTGATGAAGAACATCGTTTTGGAGTTAAGGCAAAAGAAAAGATTAAAAGTATCAAAGAAATGGTAGATGTACTTACAATGACTGCAACTCCAATACCTAGAACACTTAATATGTCTGTTGTTGGAATGCGTGATATGTCAGTAATATACGAACCACCTCAAAATAGAAAACCAGTTCAGACATATGTTTTGGAATATGATGAAGAAGTAATTAGAGAAGCAATAACGAAAGAATTAGAAAAAAATGGACAAGTTTTCTATTTGTATAATAATGTTGAGGGCATAGAGAAAAAGGCTTCAGAAATTTCAAGCTTGGTTGAAGAAGCTAAAGTTGAATATGCTCATGGACAAATGTCAGGAAAACAACTGGAAGATATAATGCAGGATTTTGTTGATGGAAAATCAAATGTACTAGTATGCACAACAATTCTAGAGTCTGGAATAGATATTCCAAATGCAAATACTATAATTGTTGAAAATGCAGATAGGCTTGGCTTAGCTCAACTATATCAAATTAGAGGAAGAGTAGGAAGGTCAGATAGACAGGCTTATGCATATATTACTTATAAAAGAAATAAAAACTTGTCGGAAGTTGCAGACAAAAGACTTAAGGCTATTAAAGAGTTTACAGAATTTGGTTCTGGATTCAAGATTGCTATGCGTGACTTAGAAATACGTGGAGCAGGAAGTCTTCTTGGTGAAATTCAACATGGACATATGGAACAAATTGGATATAATATGTACACTAAGCTTCTAGATGAAGTTGTTAAAGAAATAAAAGGTGAAGAAATAGTAGACGAAATAGATGTTCAAATTGACCTTGATGTTACATGTTATGTACCAGACGAGTATGTCCAAAATTCAAGTCAAAAGATAGAAATATATCAAAACATAGCTCTATGCAAAAATGAAAAAGATATCGAAGATGTTATAGACGAAATAATTGATAGATATGGTAAAATGCCATACGAAATAGAAACTTTAATTGAGATAGCGAGAATAAAAAATCTTGCTAGAGAACATTACATTTTAAAAATAATGCAAAAACAAGAAAGTGTCGTATTCTACTTTGACAAAGAAAAATTTAATCTTGAAGTTGTAGATAAATTATTAAGGATTTACAGAAGTAGAATAAGATTTTCTCCGTCAAATATGATGCCATACTTCACTATAAAAATGAAAAATAAAAAGGATGTAATTAAAGAGGCAAAAGAATTTTTGGGGTATTTATAAGAGGAATAGAAATGGTAATTAGTAGTAGAGATAACGAATTAATTAAATACTTAAAAAAGCTTAAAGAAAAAAAATATAGGGACGAATATGGTCAATATATTGTAGAAGGTAAAAAAATGCTAGACGAGGCATTTAGTGAAAATGCAAGTATAAAGAAAGTGGTTGTTTCCGAAACATATAGCAAAGAAAATAATTTTAGTATTATGGAGAAAAAAATAACACTTAGCAATATTGCTATTATATCTGACAAGCTTTTTAAAGAAGTATCTAATGTCGTTACTAATCAAGGAATAATTGCAATTATAGAAAAAAACTTAGACATTCCAATTGATTATAATGAAAGATTTTATCTTATTTTAGATAACATTCAAGATCCAGGAAATATGGGGACAATTATTAGAACAGCAGATTCATTAAACATAAAGCAGTTGATAGTTTCAAATGGTTGTGTCGAGGTGTATAATCCTAAAGTAATTAGATCTACGATGGGAGCAATTTTTAGAGTTAATGTTATTGAGGTAGTAGAACTAGCGCAAACTATAACTGAAATGAAAGAAAAGGGCATTAAAGTATATGCTACAGACTTAAACACTGATAAAACGATTTATTCTGTAGATTATGAAAATGCGGCTGTAATTATTGGAAATGAAGCAAATGGTGTAGAAGAGCAAATAAAAAATATTGCTACAGATAAAATAAAAATTCCAATGATAGGTAAAACAGAAAGCCTAAATGCAGCAGTAGCAACGAGTGTAATACTATACGAAGCGTATAGAAACATTTTGAAATAATAAACAAACCTGTATTTGAATATAAATCAAATACAGGTTTCTTATTGAAATAAAAGTTCTAAAATCTTTGGATATACAGATTCAGCATTGTTATTCCAGTTATCAACAATTTTTTTTGCTTGTTCTTTTGAACCTGCATGTGCGCTAAGTTCAAAGATAGTGTCGTTATTTTCATTAATTCTAAGTGTGACAGTATATTCTTTATCGTTAATAGGAGTATATTTTGCAGAAATAGAATATTTATCTTTAAGAGAATCTAAATTTTCTTTGAATTTACTATCAACATCCAATTTATATATTCCCGGAACTGTGTCTATTGTAAGAGATAACACATTTTTTCCAAGATCAGTTATTTCGTATATATCAACATCCTCTTTTTTGTATGATGTTAAATATTTATCTTCATCTAGTTCAGATAAGAATTCTTGAAAAACAAAATAGTTTATGTCTATTACAGATGTGACAAGTTCAAGTAGTTCGTTATGTGAGATGGGTTTCCCAACTTTATTTAACACATACAAAAGGAGTATTTTATTCTGGGCTTGATTACTTTCAGTCTCCATAATGATTTCCTCCATCAGTTTATGGTTAGATTATATCATATTTTTCCCAAAAGTAAAGTAAAATAAGGCTTTGTGAATTGAAAATGTGAACATAATATGATATAATTATCATGTAGGTTGTTGTTTTCATTATAAGGAGAAACAAAATGGAAGAAAACACTAAGAAGAAAGCAAAAGTCGGCACAGTACTTCCTTCGGGGAACAGAGTTGTCATAGGACCAAAAGAAACTGTTCCTGAGGCGAGAGAAGCGCGGGAGGGATATTTCAAGGAACACGGCGATAGAAACATATATGACACCCATGTTGAACCATATGGTGATCTCATGTATGTGACCGTCAAGTGATGACCAGGTTGTGACCGGCTAGAGTACCTTAGACAATGGTGGGAGAAGTCTCCCACCATTGTTTTTATTATTTTATAGGGAAGTGCTTCGCACTTCCCTATAAAATAAAGCCTTCGGCAATTTTGCACACAAATTTGCTACGCAAATTTGGCGCACTGCG